>Ga0187778_10000585_pt1 | contig 25726 bp, 22 predicted proteins | sample 1015_Q2_SP5_20_M_FD_132418 | JGI IMG/M metagenome (GOLD analysis project Ga0187778, IMG submission 132418) | Tropical peat soil microbial communities from peatlands in Department of Meta, Colombia - 1015_Q2_SP5_20_MG | ecosystem: Environmental > Terrestrial > Soil > Wetlands > Peat | place... | reverse complement strand
GGTTCTAGATTTTCCGTCACCTCTGCCCCTCTCCCGCTGGGAGAGCGGTTCCCTTTCGCCAGTGCGAGCCAGGTCTCGACGACCGTGTCCGGGTTGAGCGAGATGCTCTCGATCTTCTGCTCGACCAGCCATTGCGCGAGATCAGGATGATCCGAGGGGCCCTGGCCGCAGATCCCGGCGTACTTGCCCGCCTTGCGGCAGGCGGTGATCGCCATGGCGAGCATGGCTTTGACCGCGTCGTCGCGCTCGTCGAAAGTCGACGCGATCGCACCCCCGGCGTCGCGATCGACTGCGAGCGTGAGCTGCGTCAGGTCGTTGGAGCCGATGGAGAAGCCGTCGAAATGCTCGAGAAAGCGCTCGGCGAGGATCGCGTTCGAAGGTATTTCGCACATCATGATGACGCGCAGGCCGTTCGCGCCGCGCTCGAGGCCGTTTTTCTTGAGCAGCTTGACCGTTTCCTTGGCTTCAACCAGGGTGCGGACGAACGGGATCATCACCTCGACGTTTGTGAAGCCCATGTCGTCGCGCACGCGCTTGAGCGCGCGGCACTCGAGCTCGAAGCAATCGTAGAATTCCGGCGCGATGTAGCGCGATGCTCCGCGAAAGCCGATCATCGGGTTCTCTTCGTGCGGCTCGTAGGCGGTGCCGCCCATCAGGTTCGAATACTCGTTCGACTTGAAGTCGGAGAGCCGCACGATCACTTTTTTCGGCCAGAACGCCGCGGCGATGGTCGCAACGCCTTCGACGATCTTGGAGACGTAGAAGTCGGTCGGGCTTTCGTAGCCCGCGATGCGCCGCGCGATCTCTGCCCTGAGCTCCGCCGGCTGGGCGTCGAAATTGAGCAGCGCCTTCGGATGCACGCCCACGTTGCGGGCGATGATGAACTCGAGCCTCGCCAGCCCGACGCCTTCGCTGGGCAGCCGCCGGAACTCGAAGGCGAGCTCCGGATTGCCGACGTTCATCATGATCTTGGTCGGCGCGGGCGGCATCTTGTCCAGCGCGATGTCGACTATCTCGATCTTTAGCAGCCCTTCGTAGATCCGCCCGATGTCGCCCTCGGCGCACGACACGGTGACGCCTTGATCGTCCTTGAGCACGGTGGTCGCGTCGCCGCAGCCCACCACAGCGGGGATCCCCAGCTCGCGAGCGATGATCGCCGCGTGGCAGGTCCGGCCGCCACGGTTGGTGACGATGGCCGCCGCGCGCTTCATCACCGGTTCCCAATCGGGGTCGGTCATGTCGGCGACCAACACATCGCCACGCTGCACGCGATCCATCTCGCTTGCCGAGCCGATCAATCGCGCGCGACCCTGTCCGATCTTCTGGCCGATCGCCCGCCCGGTGGCGAGCACCGCCGAGCGCTGATCGAGCCGATAGCGGCGCAGATGCTCCGTGCCCGTGTCGCGCGACTTCACCGTTTCCGGCCGCGCCTGCAGGATGTAGAGCTTGCCGTCGACTCCGTCGCGCGCCCACTCGATGTCCATCGGGCGCCGGTAGTGGCGTTCGATCGCGATCGCGTAGCGGGCGAGCTCCTCGGCTTCGGCATCGCTGATCGAAAAGCGCGAGCGCTCATCGAGCGATACGCCTTCCGTTGCGGTCGAGCGTCCCGCCGAAGTGCTCGCGGTGAACACCATCTTGGTCGCCTTCTCGCCCACGCTCTTGCGCAGGATCGCCGGCCTGCCGGCGGCGACGTTGGGCTTGTAGACGTAGAACTCGTCGGGATTGACCGATCCTTGCACCACGGTTTCGCCGAGCCCGTAGTTGGCGGTGATGAACACGACCTGGTCGAAGCCGGACTCGGTGTCGAGCGTGAACATGACGCCGGCGGCGCCCAAGTCGCTGCGCACCATGCGTTGCACGGCTGCCGAGAGCGCAACCCCTGCGTGGGCGAATCCCTGGTGCACGCGGTAGGCGATGGCACGGTCGTTGTAGAGGGATGCGAAGACCTCTCTTACCGCATGAATAATATTGTCCAAGCCGTTGATATTAAGGAATGTTTCCTGCTGCCCTGCGAACGAGGCGTCGGGCAGGTCTTCAGCGGTCGCCGAGGAGCGCACGGCGACTCGAAGGTCCTTGCTCTCGGCGGTGAGCTGAGCGTAAGCGGAACCGATCTCGGCCTCGAGCTTGGCTGGCAGCGCTGCGCTGCTCACCCAGCCTCGAATCTCGGCGCCGGTCCGCGCCAGCGCTGCCACGTCGTCGACGCTGAGCTTCGAGAGCGCGCGGTCGATGCGCGCGGCAAGGCCGTCTTGCTCGAGGAATTCGTGGAAGGCGAAGGCGGTGGTGGCGAAGCCGCCAGGGACCCGAATGCCCTCCGCGCGCAACTCGCCAATCATCTCGCCGAGCGAGGCATTCTTGCCGCCGACCTGCGCGAGGTCACTCATTCGCAGGCGATCGAGCCGGATCACCCGGCGATGTCCGTTCGTCCCCATCTCCGCTGCAATTTTATCGTGGAGCGTCCGGCTTCAGGAAACAATCGGGGCCGACGCTTTCGCGGGCGGCCCCGATCACTTACGGAACAAATTACAAAACTACGAGGATCCGGCGACCTCGTCAGTCTCGTGTTCGTGGGAATGCTCGACCGCTTCGTCGGAGAGCGCTGCTCCTTCGCCATCGGGACGGCGATGCTTGGTGCGAACGGCGCGGCGGAGGCTTCGATACAGGTCCGGATGCGATTCCTTGAGATAACTGATGATCTCGAAGTCGACTCGCTTGACCTGCGACAGGTCGATTTGCTCGACGTGCACCAGGCGCAGCAGCTCGCGCACCGGCTTGGGCATCTCTCGCCCGCTTTCGTAGCGCGACCCGCCGCTCTGCGTCACGCCGATTTGCGTCCAGAACTGCTCCTGGTTCAAGCCCAAACGGCGGCGAATCTCGCGTGGATTGAGAACTCGATCGAAGAGTTTCACGGCCTTTTATCGCCTCGCAACGTGCCTGTTTGCTGCCAAATACGCCACATGAGCGGCGCGCCCCCAATACAATGGCATAATTGTTGACCAAAGCCGCCTCGGGCGCAAGGGTATCCGTCAGGCGGTATGCGCAATCCGCCGGGTGGCGATGCCGTCCTGGCGACTCGTCCGGCAGCCTTGGAACCCCTCCGCCGCCCCCTTCCGGCCGATTCCTGCCGTTTTCCTGACGGAGCGGGAAGCGGACGCTTTGCTAGAATGGCCGCGCCCTGCCCGCCCGGCGTCCGGACGCGGCGAGACCCCTCAGGCAGCTGCCCGCGTGCCGGACCCGGACTCGCCTGCGGCGGTCGCCGGCTGCGGAGACGCCCATGCCCGATCAGCGAACCGTCTTCTTCGTCTCCGACCGCACCGGCATCACCGCCGAAGTGCTCGGAAACAGCCTGCTCTCGCAGTTCGAGGCGCTGGACTTTCAGCGCAAGACCATCCCTTTCGTAGACACGCCGGAGAAGATCGACGAGGTGCTGCGGCGCATCGATGAAACCGCCGCGGCGGAGGGCAAGCGCCCGCTGGTGTTCAGCTCGATCGTCGACGAAACGATGAGCGCGCAACTCGGGCGCGCCAACGCGCTGGTGCTCGACCTCTTCCAGGTCTTCATCGCGCCGCTGGAATCCGAGCTTCGGATGAAGTCGTCGCATGCCGCGGGACGCTCGCACGGGATCGCTAATCCGATCCAGTATTTCGCGCGAATGGAGGCGATCAACTTCACGCAGGCGCACGACGACGGTGCGACCACCCGCGAGCTCGACAAGGCCCAGGTGATCCTGGTCGGCGTGTCCCGCTGCGGCAAGACGCCGACATCGCTCTACCTCGCGCTTCAGTTCGGAATTCTCGCCGCGAACTTTCCGCTGACTCCCGACGACTTCGTCGACAAGCGATTGCCCGGTTCGATCCGTCAACACCGGCAGAAGCTCTTCGGGCTGACCATCGACCCCGATCGATTGCAGCAGATCCGCGAAGCGCGGCGGCCCGGCAGCCAGTACGCCTCGCTCAGCAACTGCCGTTACGAGGTTCGCGAAGCGCAGTTGCTCATGCAGCTCGAGGGCGTGCCCACCATCGACACCACCAGCCGGTCCATCGAGGAGATCGCCACCACCATCGTGCATCGAGGCGGACTGCAGCGGCATATTTTTTAAAGCAGCGACACATCATTTCTCGCACCCCTGCCGCGCGAGAGCGCGGCGGGTGACGGGCGACGCGTCAATCTTGCGGAAACTTGGTAGTGTCCCGCTCGTACAAGTAGCGATAATATTTCCCGCTAAGCAGCGCTCTCTGACCAAGGCATCGAGTTCCCATGCGCATCGTCTGCATCGGCGGCGGACCGGCCGGCTTGTACTTCGCTCTGCTCATGAAAAAGCTCGATCCGGCGCACGACGTCTCCGTGATCGAGCGCAACCGCCCCTACGACACTTTCGGCTGGGGTGTGGTGTTCTCCGACCAGACTCTCGGCAACCTGCGCACCGCCGACGCGCCTACGCACGACCAGATCCTCGAAGCCTTCAACCACTGGGACGACATCGAGGTCCATTTCCGCGGCCGCACCATCACCTCGGGCGGTCACGGCTTCTGCGGCATCGGCCGCAAGCGCCTGCTCAACATCCTGCAGTCCCGCTGCGAGCAACTGGGAGTCGAGCTGGTGTTCGACACCGAAGTCAAGAACGACGAGGACTTCGACGCCGACCTGATCGTAGCCTCGGACGGGCTCAACAGCTTCATCCGCAGGAAGTATTCCGCCGCCTACGAACCCGACGTGGACGTGCGCAAATGCCGCTTCGTCTGGCTCGGGACGCACAAGCTCTTCGACGCCTTCACCTTCGCCTTCGAGAAGACCGAGCACGGCTGGTTCCAGGCGCACGCCTACCGCTTCGATCGCGACACCTCGACCTTCATCGTCGAGACTCCAGAGGACGTCTGGCTCAAGACCGGCCTCGACAAGATGACCAAGGAGGAGTCGATCGCGTTTTGCGAGCGGCTGTTCGCGAGCTACCTCGATGGCAACGCGCTGATGTCGAACGCCCATCACCTGCGCGGCTCGGCGCAGTGGATCAAGTTCCCGCGCGTCGTCTGCAAGAGCTGGGTGCACCACAACGGCCGCGCCCCGGTGGTGCTGATGGGCGATGCGGCGCACACCGCGCACTTCTCGGTGGGCTCCGGCACCAAGCTCGCGCTGGAGGACGCCATCGAGTTGGCCGATTGCTTCCGGCGTCACGGCGACGGCGCGAACGATATCGCGGAGGTGCTGGCGCAATACGCTGATGCGCGTTCGGTCGAGGTGCTGAAGATCCAGAACGCGGCGCGCAACTCGACCGAATGGTTCGAGAACGTCGACCGCTACACGCGGCTCGAGGCGGAACAGTTCGCCTACAGCTTGCTCACCCGCAGTCAGCGCATTTCGCACGAGAACCTGCGCCTGCGCGACAAGGACTACATCGCGCGGCTCGAGACCTGGTTCGCTGCGCGCAATCACCTGCCCGCGCGGCCGGTGCCGCCAATGTTCACGCCCTTCACGCTGCGCGGAATGACGCTCGCCAACCGCGTGGTGGTCTCCCCGATGGCGCAATACTCCTGCATCGACGGCACGGCCGACGACTACTACCTGGTGCATCTGGGCAGCCGCGCCCACGGCGGAGCGGGCCTGGTCTTCACCGAGATGACCTGCGTGTCGGCGGACGCGCGCATCAGCCCGGGGTGCGCCGGGATGTACAAGGAGGAGCACAAGGCGGCGTGGAAGTGCATCGTCGACTACGTCCACGGCCGCACGCGGGCGAAGATCGGCATGCAGTTGGGCCACGCCGGTCCCAAGGGCTCCACCCAGTTCGGCTGGCAGGATGCGGATGAGCCGCTGCCGTCGGGCAACTGGCCGCTGATCGCGCCGTCGAGCGTGGCCTACGGCCCGAACAACCAGGTGCCGCGCAGCATGGCGCGGGCCGACATGGACCGCGTGCGCGGCGACTTCGTGCGCGCCGCGAGCTGGGCGCGGGACTGCGGCTTCGACTGGCTGGAGCTGCACTGCGCGCACGGCTATTTGCTGTCGGCGTTCATCTGCCCGCTGACCAACCGCCGCGACGACGAATACGGCGGGGGCCTGGAGAATCGCTGCCGCTTTCCGCTCGAGGTCTTCCGGGCGATGCGCGAAGTGTGGCCCACGGACAGGCCGATGTCCGTGCGCATTTCCGCGCACGACTGGGCGCCGGGCGGCAACACGCCGGACGATGCGGTGGTGATCGCGCAGCTTTTCAAGGACGCGGGCGCAGACCTGATCGACGTGTCGTCGGGACAGACTACGCGCGATTCGCAGCCGGTCTACGGGCGCATGTACCAGACTCCGTTCGCGGATCGGATTCGCAACGAGGTCGGCATCGCCACCATGGCGGTGGGGGCGATCTTCGAGCCCGATCACGTCAACAGCATCATCGCGGCCGGACGCGCCGACCTGTGCGCGCTGGCGAGACCGCATCTCGCCGACCCGTACTGGACGCTGCACGCGGCGGCGCAGCTCGGGTACGCGGAGATGCCCTGGCCGCAGCAGTACCTGACCGGCAAGGCGCAGCTCGAGCGCAACCTCGCGCGAGCGGCGCAACAGGCGGAATTGGACAAGGCGGAAGCCAATGGCTGAAGGGGCCAACGCGATGAACCCGACGGCGCACGTCGACACCTTCGCCCGCGACAATCTCCCGCCGCGCGAGCTGTGGCCGGAGTTCGTCTTCGAGCTTCCGGAGCTCACCTATCCGGAGCGCTTCAACTGCGCCGTCGAGCTGCTCGACCGCGCGGTCGAGCGCGGCTGGGAGGAACGCAGCGCGATTCTCGCCCCGGGAAACTGGCGCTGGACCTACGCGCAACTGCTGGCGGCGACCAACCGCATCGCCAACGTGCTGGTCGAGGACATGGACCTCGTGCCTGGCAATCGCGTGCTGCTGCGCTCGCCCAACAACCCGATGATGGCGGCGTGCTGGTATGCGGTGGTCAAGGCCGGCGGCATCGTGGTCGGAACCATGCCGATGCTGCGCGCCAAGGAGCTCACCGACATCGTCACCAAGGCCGAAATCTCGCTCGCGCTGTGCGATGCCAGGCTCGGCGCTGAGCTCGACTCCGCCTTGCCCGCGTGTCCGACGCTAAAGCGCCGCGTGGATTTTCACAGCGACGCCGCTGACGGTCTCGAAGCGCGAATGAAGGTGAAGGCGGAGACTTTCGCCAACGTCCTCACCTCCGCCGACGACACCTGCCTGATCGCGTTTACCTCGGGCACCACCGGCAAGCCCAAGGGAACGATGCACTTCCATCGCGACATCCTCGCTGCGTGCGACTGCTGGCCGCGATCGACGCTTCGCGCCAGCGCTGACGACGTGTTCGGCGGCAGCCCGCCGCTGGCGTTCACCTTCGGCCTCGGCGGACTGCTGCTGTTTCCCATGCGCATCGGCGCTGCGACGCTGCTTCTCGAGAAGCCCGCTCCCGAGGCGTTGCTCGCGGCGATTCCCGAGCACCGCGTCAGCGTGCTGGTCACCGCACCGACGTCGTACCGCGCGATGGCCGCCCACGTGCCCGAGTTCGATCTGCGCAGCCTGAGGAAGTGCGTATCGGCGGGCGAGGTGCTGCCGGCGGCGACGCGCAAGTTGTGGAAGGACGCGACCGGCATCGAGATCATCGACGGCATCGGGGCCACCGAGATGCTGCACATCTTCATCTCCGCGGACGAAGCCCACTCGCACCCGGGCGCCATGGGCAAGGCGGTGCCAGGGTATCGCGCCTGCATCATGGACGACGCGGGCAACCCGCTGCACGCGGGCCAGGTCGGCAAGCTGGCGGTGAAGGGGCCGACCGGCTGCCGCTACCTCGCCGATTCGCGCCAGACGACCTATGTGAAGAACGGCTGGAACTATACCGGCGACGCTTGTCTGGTCGATCAGGACGGCTACTTCGTCTACCAGGGACGCGCCGACGACATGATCATCAGCGCCGGCTACAACATCGCCGGACTCGAAGTCGAGGCTGCGCTGCTCGCGCATCCCAAGATCGCCGAGTGCGGCGTGGTGGGCACATCCGACGAGCAGCGCGGCGAGATCGTCAAGGCGTTCGTCGTGCTCCGCGAAGGCGTGCAGGAATCGCAGGAGCTGGTCAAGGAGTTGCAGGACTTCGTCAAGCAGGCGATCGCGCCGTACAAGTACCCTCGCGCCGTCGAGTTCCGCAAATCGCTGCCCCGCACCGAGACCGGCAAGCTGCAGCGCTTCAAGCTGCGCGCAGGGACGTGGTGATCTGCTCCGCACGATGATGCGCGTATTGCAGCCGCCCGGCTGGGCCAAGCCGCGCGGCTACTCCAACGGCATCGCCGCGCGCGGCACGCTGGTCTTCGTCGGCGGACAAATCGGCTGGGACGAGCAGCATCGCTTTCCCGGCGCGGACTTCAGCGCCCAGGTCCGCCAGGCCTTGAAGAACGTCGTCGCGGTCCTGGCCGAGGCGGGTGCGAAACCCGAGCACATCGTGCGCATGAACTGGTACGTCACCGATAAGCGCGAGTACCTGGCGGCATACAAGCCCATGGGCGTGGCCTATCGCGAGATCATCGGCAGCCACTATCCGGCGATGACCGCGTTCGAAGTGGCGAAGCTGATCGAAGATGAGGCCAGGGTGGAGATCGAGGTCACCGCGGTGATTCCAGACGGATGAGCCCCTCTCCCCCGGGGAGAGGGGTGGGGGTGAGGAAGAATTGCCGTCAGTCAGGTGGCCCGGGCTTCCCCTCACCCGCCGCGCTCTCGCGCGGCGGCCCCCGATCGGGTCGGGGGCAGCCTCTCTCCCAGAGGGAGAGGCGACAACGCATAGAAGCGTTCGGCATTGCCGCCGCGGATTGCGGCTTGCTCGGCAGGCGACAGCCCGGCGAGCAACGCGTCGGTCGCGGCGACCCAGCCGCCGTAGCTCGCGGCGAGCGTGACCACCGGCCAGTCGCTCCCCCACATCACGCGCTCGGCGCCGAAGCATCGCAACACGTGCTCGACGTAGCGTTGCAGCGCGTCGACATTCCAGCCCGCGCCCGCCTCGGTCACCAGTCCCGAGAGCTTGCAGCAAGCCGGAGTATGCTCCGCGATCGCCTTCAAGTCGTCCGCCCACGGCTGCCACGCGCGAGTCGCGATGTCGGGCTTCGCGCAATGATCGACAACCACGGCGAGGTCGGGATGGCGCTCCAGCATCTTGAGCAGCGGCTTGAGCTCACGCGGCTTCACCAGCGCGTCGAAGCGCAGCCCGAGTTGCGGCAGTGCCGTCAACGCAGGCTGCACTCCAGGTCTCACAATCCACTCCGGGTCGGCGAGATCCTGCAGCATCGGCCGAACGCTCTTGAGCAGCGCATCGCCGGCAAGCTCGGTGAGCACAGTCTTCGCGTCGCGCGCCGCGAGATCGACCCAGCCGACCACTCCGCGAACCAGTCCAGCGCTCTCGCGCGCGACGTCGAGCAGATAGCGCGTCTCGGCGACGGTCGGCGCCGCCTGAACGAGCACCGTTGCCTCGACGCCGGCATCGCGCAGCAGAGGTCGCAGGTCGGCGAGCGAGAAGTCGCGGCAGATCGTCGAGAGCTGCGGCGTGGGCTCGAGCCATCCGTAGTCGCCGCGAGCAAGCTTCCAGACGTGATGGTGCGCATCGATTCGCATCTCAGACCGGCAGCGGGGCTTCGGGCGCGATCACCCCGCTGTCGCGCAACGCGTGCCAAAATTCTCCGGGAATCGGTGTCGCAGCCATGCGCAGATTCTCGTCGAGCTCGGCGATCGACCGCGCACCCGCGAGAACGCAGGCGACCGCCGGGTGCGCGCGTGGAAACTGCAGGGCAGCGGCCTGCAGCGGAATGCCGAACTCGGCGCAGACGCGTTCGATCGCCGCGACTCTCTCGACCATCGCCGGCGGCGCCGGAGCATAGTTGAAATAAGGAGGCGATCCGTCTTTCGGCTTGGCGCCTGTGGCGAGAATGCCCGAGTTGTACGGACCGCCGAGCACAATGGCCACTCCCCTGCGCTCGCATTCGGGCAGCAGTTGCACAAGCGCCGACTGATCGGCCAGCGTGTAGCGCCCCGCGAGCAAGATCATGTCGAGGTCCGCGTAGCGCAGCACTTCCAGGCAGATCGCAACGTCGTTGACTCCAAGCCCGTAGGCGCCGATCGCGCCGTCCGCCTTTAGCCGGGCCAACGCCGGCAGCCCTCCGTCGAGCGCATCGGCGAGGCGTCGCGGATGCGCCTGCCTATGCGTCTCGCGATCGATGTCGTGCACGTACACGATGTCCACGCGAGCGAGGCCAAGCCTCTGGAGGCTATCGTCCAGCGACCTGCGCACGCCGCCTTCGGTGTAATCGTAGCGTTGCACGAAGGGCAGCGTGTCGACATAGCCGTGCTGGTCTCGAGGAGAGTCGGCACGCGGTTCCAGCAGCCGTCCGACCTTGGTCGACAGCAGGAAATCGTCGCGCGCAAAGGTTCTTAGCGCGTCGCCCATCCGCCTCTCCGATCGACCGTGGCCGTAATGCGGCGCGGTGTCGAAATAGCGAACGCCCGCGGTGTAGGCGTGGCGCACCAGCGCAGTCGCTGCTTCGTCGCTTACCGCACGGAACAGGTTGCCGAGCGGCGCGCCGCCGAGGGCGAGCAGAGACTGCGCCAGGCGCTGCATCAGTTCGCCGGAATGCTTGGTCATTGGCGCACCGCTCTTAAAGATCGCACAACGATGCTATCCTAACAGCTCCGTGCTTCCCGCTTTGCCCGCATCCCGCGTGCTCTTCTCCCGTGCCTGAACGTATTCGCGGCGTATGGTGCGCCACGCTCACCCCGCTCGATCGCGCGGGCGCGCCGGATCACGCGCGTCTGGCGGCGCACATCGCGCGCCTGATCGCCGCGGGAGTCGACGGGGTCGCGCTGTTCGGCACGACCGGCGAAGGCCAGTCCTTCTCGATGTCGGAGCGCCGCGCCGGCCTCGATGCCGTGCTGGCGGGCGGCGTTCCCGCCGCGCGCATCATCGCCGGCACCGGTTGCGCTGCCCTCACCGAGACCGTCGAGCTCACTCGGCATGCGGTGGCGGCTGGTTGCGCCGGGGCTCTCGTGCTGCCGCCGTTTTTTTTCAAGGGCGTCAGCGAGGAGGGGCTGTATGCCAGCTACGCGCGACTAATCGATGCCGTCGCCGACACTCGACTGAGGCTCTATCTGTACCATATACCGCAGGTCACCGCCGTGCCCATCGCGCACGAGGTGGTCGCGCGGCTGCTCGCCCGCTATTCCGACGTGGTGGCCGGCATCAAGGACAGCGGCGGGGACCTTCAGCACACGCGCCGGCTGCTCGCGCGTTTCGCCAGCCTTGCCATCTTCGTCGGACATGAGCCGCATCTGCCGGAGGCGCTCGCCGGCGGCGGCGCAGGCACAATCTGCGGCATCGCCAATCTCTATCCACGGTTGATGCGGCGGCTTCATGACCTCTCGCTCGGCGGCGATCCCAGGGAGGAGCTCCGACGCATCGATGCCTTCCTCGCGCGACTGGAGCGCTATCCGCTTTTCGCTGCGTTCAAGGCGCTGCTTGCGGACTTGACGGCTGATCCAGCGTGGGAGGCATTGCGACCCCCGCTGGTCGCGCTCGATGCCGCCCAACGTCGCGAGTGGATCGCCGCGGTCGCGGAAACCGGAATCGTCGCCAAGCGCGACGCCGCATGAGAAAGCCACGATGAACACCGATGCATTGGACCCGAAAGATGTTGCGGCATTGGCTGCATTTGACACGCCGACGATTTGCAACGCGCTCGAAGTCGTGGTCCCCGAGCGACGGGGCAGCGGCTACACGACGCATCCAGCCATCTGCGGGTTTCCGGAATTGGAGCCAATCGTCGGCTTCGCGCGCACGGCACGGATCCGTTCGCGCCAACCGCCGAGCGCGGTCGCGGCTGCCGTGCGCAAACTGCGCTACGACTACTACCGCTATGTCGACGCGGGGCCGAAGCCTTCGATCGTCGTGATCCAGGACCTGGACGGAGCCGAGACCGGCTACGGCGCGTTCTGGGGCGAAGTGCAATCGGCGATCCACCGAGGGCTGGGCGCGCTGGGAGTCGTCACCGACGGCTCGGTTCGCGACATCGATCAATGGGCGGCCGGGTTCCAGTTTCTCGCCTCGAGGATCGCCCCCTCGCACGCCTACGCGAATGTGGTCGATTTCGGCGGCGAGGTCGAGGTCTTCGGCATGCGCGTTCGCTCTGGGGATCTCATCCACGCCGATCGTCACGGCGCGGTTGTCGTTCCCGGTTCGGCCGTTCCCAAGCTGCCCGCGGCCGCGCGGCAGCTGGCGGCGCGCGAAGCGCGCATCCTCGCGGTGGCTCGCGCACCCGGTTGCACGGCGGAGCGGTTGATCGAGGTTTTCGATCGCGAAGACGAGATTCACTGAAGCGCCGCGAAAGCTTGGACTCTGAGCCGACGCGACCGTGCACCGATGCGGTATGATTTCGCTGTCCCAGCCGCCGTCAAGAAGCGGCGTCGATGCCCGCCTCTGTCGACGTCATAACTCGAAGGAGAATCCGATGACCGACCATGCCGATCCGACTCGCCGCCGCCTACTCCAGGCAGGGGCCGGCGCAGCGCTGCTGGGCGCCATTCCCGGCGTTTCGCTCACAGCGCACGCTCAGGGCAGCTTCGACTGGAAGCGTTTCAAGGGCGAGCCGCTCGAAGTGCTTCTGGTCAAGAGCCCGCGTGGCGATCTGCTCACCAAGTATCACAAGGAGTTCGAGGAGCTCACCGGCATCAAGGTCGGCTCCGAGATGGTTCCGGAGCAGCAACAGCGGAACAAGGCGCAGGTCGAGTTCCTTTCCGGCAACCCGAGCTTCGATGTGATCGCGCTTTCCTATCACGTGCAGAAGCGCCAGTTCGCGAAGGCCAACTGGCTGACCGATCTGCGGCCGATGCTCGCCGACAAGTCGATGACGGATCCGAATCTGGACTTCGATGATTTCGCCAAGGGCGGGCTCAACTACGCGGTGGAGCCGGACGGGCGCGTCAACAGCCTGCCGCTCAACCTCGATCCCTGGGTGGTGTATTGGAACAAGGAGCTCTTTTCCGCCAAGGGCGTTGCCTACCCGAAGACCTTTGCCGAGATGGTCGACGCGGCCGCCAAGCTCAACGACCCGGGCAAGGGAATCGCGGGATTCGTCGGACGCGGTTTGAAGAACGCCAACGTTCCAGTGTGGACGAGCTTCCTCATGGGCTACGGTGGCGGATTCATTGACAAGAACGGCAAGCTCCTCACCGATTCGCCGGAAGCGATCGAAGGCGCGAAGATGTATCAGACCTTGCTGGCCAAGTACGGGCCGCCGGGAGTCGCCGGCTTCAATTGGAACGAGGCGCAGAGTTTGTTCCTGCAGGGCAAGGCGGCGATGTGGCTCGACGGCATAGGCTTTGCGCAGCCGCTCGAGGATCCGACCAAGTCGCGAGTGGTGGGCAAGGTCGGCTACAGCGTGATGCCTGCCGGACCGAAGAAGCAGGTGTCAGCGCTTTTCGGTGACGGCGAAGGCATCTCCACCTACAGCAAGCACAAGGGGGCCGCCTGGTACTACGTGCAGTGGGCTTCGAACAAGGTGAATCAGACGCGCATGCTGCAAGCGGCCGCCGGCGCCCCCGTGCGCAAGTCCGCCTATGCTGCCGCTCAGCAGTCCTCCGACTTCAAGGCACCCAAGGAGTGGGTCGAGTGCATGCTCACCTCGGCGAGCATCGCCGAGCCCGGATTGCCGATCATCGCGCCGGTGACTGAATTCCGCGATGTGTTCGGCGTCGCGCTGACCAACATGATCAACGGCGCCGATCCGGCTGGCGAGCTCAAGAAGGCCACGGCCGAATTCCAGCCGGTACTCGACAAGAGCGAGAAGAGCTGAGGCCCTGACACTCGCGGACAGGTAGCGAGCTTGCGCGACGGCATTGCCCTCACCCCCACCCCTCTCCCGGCGGGAGAGGGGTTCAGGTTTGTCGCCTCTCCCCCCGGGAGAGGCCGCCGCGCGAAGCGCGGCGGGTGAGGGAAAAGGCATCCAACCACGCTCCATGGCCTCGATTGTCGTAGCCGCCGCCTCGCGTCCCGGCTTCCTCGCGCGCAGGCGGCGCAGCTACGTCCTGTTCATCGTTCCCGCGCTGCTGGTGGTCGGCGCGGTGATCATCTTCCCGTGGCTGTTCACGGTCTGGATGAGCGCCTTCGACTGGACCATCGGTTCGGTCGCGCACTTCATCGGCTTCGAGAACTACATCAAGCTCGCGACCAACCAGCGCTTCCACGAGGCGATCGTTCATACGCTGTATTTCACGCTCCTCGCGGTGGTCGTGCCGCTGGTCCTGGGCACCGTGGCGGCGCTGATCTTTCATCGCGAGTTTCCCATGCGCGGCCTGCTTCGGTCGGTGTTCACCATGCCGATGATGGCCACGCCCGTCGCGGTGGCGCTGGTGTGGACCATGATGTTCCATCCCCAGCAGGGCGTTCTCAACTATCTGCTGTCGCTGGTCGGCCTGCCTCCTTCGCTGTGGGTGTACTCGCCCACGCTGGTCATTCCCAGCCTGGTGCTGGTGGAAATCTGGCACTGGACTCCGCTGGTCATGCTGATCGTGCTTGGCGGATTGGCTGCGCTGCCGACCGAACCCTACGAAAGCGCGCGGCTCGACGGAGCGTCGGAGTGGCAGCTCTTCCGCTACATCACGCTGCCGCTGCTGGCGCCGTTCCTGGTCGTCGCCGCAGTGATCCGCACCATCGACGGTGTCAAGGCTTTCGACACCATCTACGTGATCAGCCAGGGAGGGCCGGGCACCGCGTCGGAGACGATCAACCTGTACCTCTACCTGCAGGCGTTCGCCTTCTACAACGTCGGCAACGCATCGGCGGTGGTCGTGGTGTTCTTTGCCATCATCCTGGCGCTGGCGTTGCTGCTGCCGTACGTGCGCGAGCGGGCCAAATGGACGTGACCGCATCGCTCCCCGGCTCGTCGCTGGCGTCGCGGGCCAGGTGGCGCCGCAGGCTGCGCAAGCTCGGATTCGCGGCCTCGGTGGTGGTCATCGTCTCGCCAGCGATCCTGGTGTTTCTGTGGATGCTCTCGCTATCGCTCAAGACCGAGATCGATAACGTCGCCTATCCTCCGGTGTTCATTCCAAACCCGCCGACGCTGGCCAATTTCATCCAGGTGTTCGCCGAGAACTCGATGGGGCTCTACTTCTGGAACAGCATCGTCGTCTCTGGCTTGGCGACGCTAATCGCACTGGCGGTGGGGATTCCTGCGGGCTACGGAATCGCGCGAGCCCAGGCGCACAAGCTCACCGTGCTGATCCTGATCGCGCGCATGACGCCGGCGCTGTCCTACCTGATCCCGCTGTTCATCGTGTTCCAGTTCTTCGGGCTCAACAACACGCTCACCGCCCTGGTGATCACGCACCTGGTCATCACCGTGCCGATCATCGTCTACATCATGGCCGGTCACTTCGAGACGTTGCCTCGCGAGCTCGAGGAAGCGGCGCAGATCGACGGTGCCAGCGTATGGACGACCTTCCGTCACGTGGCCATGCCGCTGGCGCGCCCGGGGATCGTGGTTGCTACGATCCTGGCGTTCATCTTTTCCTGGAACAACTTCGTCTTCGGCGCCGTGCTCGCCGGGCGCGCCACGCGCACCCTGCCAGCCGCGGTCTATAACGTGCTCACCTTCGAGCAGCTCGCGTGGGGTCCGCTCGCTGCCGCGGCGATCGTCGTGACGCTGCCGGTGCTGCTGCTGACCGTCGTCATCCAGAAGGAAATCGCGGTCGGGATGACCGCGGGCGGCGTCAAGGCCTGAGGCTAGAGGCGTGCTCAAAGGCATCCATCCCCTGCTCCATGCCGAGCTTCTGCACGTGCTGGCGTTGATGGGCCACGGCGACGAGCTGGCCATCGTCGACGCGAACTTCCCGGCGGCAGCGGTCGCGCGGCGGCTCATTCATCTGCCAACACCTACTGCGGCGCAGGCGCTCGACGCCATCCTGACGCTTCTTCCCCTGGACACGGTGGCGTCACCTCCGGCCCTCACGATGCAGGTGATCGGCGACGCGGCGGCGGTGCCCGAGGCGGTTCGCGACTTCGCCGCGGTCCTCTCGCGCCACGGTGAGAGGTCGGACGCGCTGGGAAGCCTCGAGCGCGAGGCGTTCTACGAGCGCGCCCGCCACGCGTTCGCCATCGTGCGCACTGCGGAGCTGCGTCCCTACGGCAACATCCTTCTGGTCAAGGGCGTGGTCAACCGCTACCCACCGAGCTAGCGGTCGATGGTCGTCGTCTTCGGGTCGATCAACCTCGATCTGGTCAGCCGGGTCGAGCGCTTTCCTGCGCCCGGGCAGACGCTCACCGGGAGCGCCTTTGCCACCTTTCCCGGAGGCAAGGGCGCCAACCAGGCCCTTGCGGCGGCTCGCGCCGGCGCCGACGTTCGCCTCTATGGAGCGGTGGGACGCGACCTCTTTGCCGACCGCGCTCTGGAATTGCTCGCGGCAGGCAACGTCGATCTCACGGGCGTAGCCCACGTCGACGGTGCAACCGGTTGCGCGACGATCATGGTCGATGCCCAAGGTCAGAACTGCATCGTCGTCGTTCCCGGCGCCAACGCGCACGTCGACCCGTCACGCGTCCCCGACGCCGTCCTCGCTCCCGAGACTGTCGTAGTGCTGCAGCAGGAAGTGCCCGCCGCGGCGAACGAAGTGCTCATCCGCCGCGCGCGGAATAAGGGTAGTCGAATCGTGCTCAACGCGGCGCCGGCGCGGCCATGCTCGGTCGAACTGCTGCGCATGGTCGACGTGCTCATCGTCAACCAGGACGAGGCTGCGGCGCTGGGAGCGCAATTCGGTTGGCCTGTGGCAGCGGAAGCTTTCGCTCGAGCGGCCGGCCGCGCGGGGACGCTCGTCGCCATCGTAACCCTGGGCGACCAAGGCGCTGTGTGCCAGATCGGCGGCGAGACGCACTACGTCGCCGCCCCTGCGGTGGACGTCGTCGATACCACCGGCGCGGGAGACGCATTCGTCGGCTCGCTCGCGGCAGCGCTGGACGAAGGCTCTCCCATTCCCGATGCGCCACGACGCGCGGTCGCCGCAGGCACGCTCGCCTGCACCGCGCGCGGAGCTCAGCCTTCCCTACCCTATCGCCACGCCATCGAAGCGTTGTTACCTTCGGTTACAACGCGCCGCGCCTGACGCTGCTAAACTCCGCACTTTCCGTATTTCTGCCAATAGACATGCTCATGCGACTTTTGTTTGCTCTCTTCCTGCTCATTGCTGCCTCGGGCGCGACCGCGACGGACTATACGGATATCTACTTCGTGGCCTTGGAGCCCGGCTCCGGCTACAACGTCGTGCAAAGCGACACCTTCATGTTCATCACATTTTTCATCTACGGACCGCCCAAGTCGCCCACCTGGTACACCGCGCAGCTCACGCAGGATGCCAGCGGGAACTTCAATGGACCGCTGTATGCAACGACCGGAACCTATTATGGAATGACGTGGAACGTCCAGGATCAAACGATCACCCAGGTCGGCACCGCGTCGTTCCAGCCCACCAGCCCGTACACTGCTAACCTCATCTACACGGTCACGACACCGCCGCCTATGGCGGCCACCGTCAATAAGGCGCTTCAGCGCCAGACGCTGACCCCGATAACAATCGGAGGTACCTATGTGGGCGGTCAGTCAGGTGCCTATTCCGGCTGCACTAACTCCGCCAACAACGGTCCGTACAGCGACTACTTTGATTTGCAGGTTACGCAGCTTACGAGTGGCAGCGTCACGTTCCAGTTCGACTATCTGTTTGACAACCCGGAACTCACGTGCACGTTTACGGGCACGCTCGTTCAATACGGGCAGCTCTACACGGTTCCCTCCGCCAATTACAGCTGCTCCGACGGACTCAACACCACCGCCAGCATGTCGGAGATCAGGGCGACCTCGCTGGGCATCGAGGGGCGCTATTCCGCCCCGAACGTTGGCGGCGGCTGCAGGGAGGACGCGACCTTCGGCGGGCCCTTGCATTAGCCGTTCCCGTCTCGAGGGGGTGTCTATCGCAAGCTTGCCGACAGGTCGCGCGGGTAGCATTGCTAGCGTCCTTACATCCGTGGGGGTAAGCCATGAAGCGCTTGATTGTTGCGTTTCTGTTCGCGATGGCCGCGTCCAATGCCACAGCACTCGAATACACCGACGTCTACCTCGACGTCGCCGAGCCGGGCTGGGGAGCTTTCCTGGTTCAGAGCGACACGTTCCAATTCATCGCCTTTTTCATCTACGACAAGAACGGCAATGCGACCTGGTACACCGCGCAGATCACCGACAATGGCAGTGGCAGTTATACCGGGACGTTGTACGCGATCACCGGGACCTATTTCGCCAACCCCTGGCAGGGCTACGGCATCAATCCCGCTGGCACGGCCACGTTCACACCCACCGACATTTACCACGCCACGCTGACCTACACGGTCAATGGGGTCGGCACCATCACCAAGACGATCCAGCGCCAGACACTGACGCCGTATCTGTTGGCGGGCGACTATTCCGGTTCGATGGCGGGATCGATCAGCGGCTGCACTAACAACCCAGCGAGCAACGACCCCGCGTTCCGTGCAACATACGGCCTCACGGTCACCACCGGTGGTGATGCAACAGAGGCGACCACGCGGACGGCCACACTGGTGTTCACCTTCGTCGACACGACTCACAGTGGGATCGTGTGCACCGTGACCGGGCCGCTCACGCACTTCGGGCGGATATACCAGATGGCTGGTGCCACGACCATAGCGTGTACGGGTCCGGGACTAAACCCCAATCCGCGGACCGCGACGATTGATTCCCTCCACCCGACCGGGCAGGGCATCGAAGGCAAGATCACTGGCAACGTCGGCGGCGGCTGCACCGCATCGTGGCATTTCGCGGCCGTGCTCAACGTCAACAACTAAGGTTCGCGCCGCCGCACGAACTCGAACAGGCATACGGCGGCGGCGGCCGCAGCGTTGAGCGACTCGAAGCCTCCGGGCATCGGGATGCTCACGCGGTGTTTGGCGACCGTGCACAGTGCGGCCGACAAGCCTGCCCCCTCGTTGCCTATGGCGATCGCGACCGGGGCAGAGAGATCAGCGGCGTAGATGGATTCCCCTGCCGCAGGGACCGTAGCGACGAGGTTGCCTTGGTAGTCGCTAGCCCAAGCCACGAGATCGACGTCCTCGAAGATGTCGAGATGGAAGTGCCCGCCCTGCCCGCCTCGCAGCACCTTCGGCGACCACGCGAACGCGCAGCCGGGTGACAGAAAGACCTGCGTCACCCCCGCGGCGGCGGCGCTGCGAAGGATGGAGCCGACGTTGCCCGGGTCCTGCACGTCTTCAAGCAGCAGGCAGAATTCGCCGGTAGTCTTGAACACCGGCGTCGGCGCCGTCACCACCGCTAGCGCCCCCACCGCTTGCGGCAGAGCGAGATCCGGCCAGCGGTCGTCGCCGACCACCAGCGCGATGCGCGGCTCGACCTGCTGCAGGATCGCCTTGATTTCCGGTGTCTCCAGCGCGGACTCGCAGACGACCAATACTTCCGGCGCGCCGTAGCGTGCGCAATAGACGGCGATCAGATGCTCGCCCTCGAGGACGCAGCGGCCCGTCTTGCGGCGTTCGCGCGACGATCCGATGAGCCTCGCGACAGCCTTGAGTCGGGGATTGTCGCGGGAGGTTACGCGCGGCATTGTATCGAGATCTGGGCCCCGGGTTTCGCCTGCGGCTCAACCCAGGCTACATCCGCTGTCCCTGGTCTCGCAGGCTCGACCCAGGCTACTTGCCCGGGGCTGAGAGCGAGCCTTTCGGCGCCGCCGGCGAAGCGGGCACCGCGAGCTGGAAGAACACCTCGTCGCGCCGGATCATTCCGAGCTCGGAGCGAGCGCGCTCCTCGATCGCCTCGAAGCCTTGCTTCAAGTCGCGCACGTCGGCGTCGAGCGCGGCGTTGCGAGCCTTGAGCTCCTCGTTGACGCGGGCCTGCGCCTCGACCTGGCGGTCGAGCTCGCGCACCCTGAGCCAGCCGCCCCTGCCCAGCCACATCGGATACTGCAGCGCCACGACCAACAGCACAAAGATGACGGCAAGCGTTCGCAAGGTGATCGCTACTTGAGCTGGCGGAACGCGGCGCGCCCGGCGTAGGTGGCGACGTCGCCCAGGTCCTCTTCGATGCGCAGGAGCTGGTTGTACTTGGCGATGCGATCCGAGCGCGAGAGCGACCCGGTCTTGATCTGGCCCGCGTTGCTGCCCACGGCGATGTCGGCGATCATGCTGTCCTCGGTCTCTCCCGAGCGGTGCGAGACGACGGCCGTGTAGGCCGCGCGCATCGCCATGTCGATCGCCGCGAAAGTCTCGGTAAGCGTCCCGATCTGGTTGATCTTGATCAGTATCGAGTTGGCCACACCCTTGGCGATCCCTTCCTTGAGGATCCTGGTGTTGGTGACGAAGATGTCGTCGCCGACGATCTGAACCTTCTTGCCCAGCCTGTCGGTCAGGAGCTTCCAGCCGTCCCAATCCTCCTCGGACATGCCGTCCTCGATCGAGATGATCGGATACTTGTCGACCCATTTCGCCAGGTAGTCGACCATCTGCGAGCGGGTGAGCTTGGCCTTCTCAGCGTCGAGCTCGTACATGCCGTCCTGGTAGTACTCGGAGGCCGCGCAGTCGAGAGCGAGCGCGACGTCGGTGCCCGGCGTGTAGCCTGCCTTCTCGATGGCTTCGATCAGGAGCTGCAGCGCCGACTCGTTGTTGGGAAGGTTGGGTGCGAAGCCACCTTCGTCGCCAACCGTGGTCGTCATCCCCTTGCCGTCGATCAGCTTCTTGAGCGTCTGGAAGACTTCCGCGCCGTAGCGGAGCGCCTCACGGAAGGTCGGCGCGCCCAGCGGCACCAGCATGAACTCCTGCATGTCGATGCTGTTGTTGGCGTGTGCGCCGCCGTTGATCACGTTCATCTGCGGCACGGGAAGCGCCATTTCACCTGCGCCGCCGAGATATCGGTACAGCGGAAGCGAGGATTCCTCGGCGGCGGCCTTGGCGACGGCGCAGGAGACGGCGAGAATAGCATTGGCACCGAGGCGGGACTTGTTCTCGGTTCCGTCGAGATCAATCATGGTGCGGTCGATGAACGCCTGCTCGGTCGCATCGAGCCCGAGGATCGCTTCGCAGAGCTCGGTGTTCACGTTCTCGACCGCCTTCTGCACTCCCTTGCCGCCGTAGCGCGCGGCATCGCCGTCGCGCAACTCGATCGCCTCCTTCGAACCGGTCGAGGCGCCCGAGGGCACTGCGGCGCGGCCGCTCACGCCCGACTCCAGCACCACGTCGGCTTCGATCGTGGGATTGCCGCGGGAATCGAGAATCTCGCGGGCGATGACGTCGACGATGGCACTCATGCTGTTGTTCCCCCCTTCGACTTCGTTGTTGGGCTCATGACGCGGCGATAAGGTCCGTTTCCGGGAATCCGGCGCTCTTGACCGTGCGATCGAGCTCGACCAGCGTCTCCAGCAGCTCGCGCATGCGCCCGAGCGGCCACGCGTTGGGCCCGTCGGAAAGAGCATGCGCGGGATCCGGGTGCGTCTCCATGAAGATCCCCGCGACGCCGGCCGCGACCGCCGCGCGGGCGAGCACCGGAACGAATTCGCGCTGCCCGCCGGAAGCCGTTCCCAACCCGCCAGGGAGCTGCACGGAATGGGTCGCGTCGAACACCACCGGGCAGCCGGTCGCGCGCATGATCGCGAGCGAGCGCATGTCGGAGACCAGGTTGTGGTAGCCGAAGGAGGCGCCGCGCTCGCACACCATGATGTTGTCGCGCCCGCTCGCCTCGCGCGCCTTGGCCACGACGTTGGCCATGTCCTCGGGCGCGAGGAACTGCCCCTTCTTGATGTTGACCGGCTTGCCGGCCGCAGCGACGGCGCGGATGAAATCGGTCTGGCGGCACAGGAAAGCGGGCGTCTGCAAGACGTCCACCACCTTCGCGACCTCGCCGATGTCTTCCTCGGTGTGCACGTCGGTCAGCACCGACACGCCGACCTTGCGCCTGACCTCGCCGAGAATGCGCAGTCCCTCGGCCATGCCGAGCCCGCGATACGACTTCGCGGAGCTTCGGTTCGCCTTGTCGTAGGAGGACTTGAAGACGAGCGGCACCTTCAGCGCGGCGCAGATCTCCTTGAGCCTCCCTGCGACGTCGACCTGCAGCTGCTCGGACTCGACGACGCACGGGCCGGCAATGAGAAACAGAGGCCGGTCCAGGCCGACCTCGAAGCCGCAAAGCTGCATGGTCAGGCGACGAGCTGGGGCCGCGCGCGGGCGGGCTCGCCGCGCGTGGCTCGTGCTCGCGCGAGCGCCGCCTCGATGTACGCGATGAACAGCGGATGGCCGCGGCGCGGGTTGGAGGTGAATTCGGGGTGGTACTGGCAGCCGAAGAACCACGGGTGATCGGCGAGCTCGATCATCTCGCACAGATCGCCCGCGAGCGGACTCTTGGCGCGCGCTCCGACGACCAGGCCCGCGGCCTCGAGCCGCGGCAGGTAATGGTTGTTGACCTCGTAGCGGTGCCGGTGCCGCTCGGCCACGCTAGTCGTGCCGTAGATGCGATGCGCGAGCGAGCCGGGAACGACTTCGCAGGGCTGGGCGCCCAGGCGCATCGTTCCGCCCAGATCCGACTTGTGATCGCGGCGCTCGATCGTGCCGTCGCGATTCTGCCATTCGGTGATCAGCGCAACCACCGGATGAGGCGTATGGGGATCGAACTCGGTGCTGTTGGCGTTGGCGAGTCCCGCCTTGTCGCGCGCGTACTCGATGATGGCGAGCTGCATGCCGAGACAAATGCCCAGGTACGGAATCTTGTTCTCGCGCGCGTAGCGGATCGCCTTGATCTTGCCCTCGACGCCGCGCTTGCCGAAGCCCCCGGGCACGAGAATCGCATCCATTCCCTTGAGCGCGTCGATCCCGTCGCGCTCGATCGCTTCGGAATCGACATAGTGGATCTGGACCTTGCTGCGCGTGTGGATCCCGGCGTGAACCAGCGCTTCGGACAGCGACTTGTACGATTCGGTGAGGTCGACGTACTTCCCGACCATGCCGACATGCACCTCGTGCTCCGGATGCACCAGGGACTCGACCAGGCGGTGCCACACCGAGAGGTCGGCGGGTTTCGGGCTCAAGTTGAGCTTCCGGCAGACGATCTCGTCGAGCCCCTCGGCGTGCAGCGCGAGGGGAATCTTGTAGATCGAGTCGGTGTCGAGCGCGGGAATCACCGCCTCGGGCGGGACATTGGTGAACAGCGCGATCTTGCGCCGGTCGCCGTCGGGCAGCGGGCGGTCGGCGCGGCACATGACGATGTCGGGTTGGATGCCGATCTCGCGCAGCTCCTTCACCGAGTGCTGCGTCGGCTTGGTCTTCATCTCGCCCGCGGTGGGGATGAAGGGCACCAGCGTCAAGTGGATATAGCAGACGTTGTCGCGGCCGAGCGTGATGCCCATCTGGCGGATCGCCTCCAGGAACGGCAGCGATTCGATATCGCCCACCGTGCCGCCGACCTCAACTACGGCGACTTCCGCCTCGGTTCCGTTCATCGCGCTCGCGGCGGTGATCCAGCTCTTGATCTCGTCGGTGATGTGCGGGATCACCTGCACCGTGCCGCCCAGGTAATCGCCACGGCGCTCCTTGCGAATGACGCTCTCGTAGATCTGGCCGGTCGTGAAGTTGTTGCGCTTGCCCATCTTCACGTCGACGAATCGCTCGTAATGGCCCAAGTCGAGGTCGGTCTCGGCCCCGTCTTCCGTGACGAACACCTCGCCGTGCTGGAACGGGCTCATCGTTCCAGGATCGACGTTGATATAGGGGTCCAGCTTGAGATTGGTGACTCGGATGCCGCGGGAGGCGAGGATCGCGGCCAGCGACGCGGCGGCTATGCCCTTCCCCAGGGAGGAAACGACGCCGCCGGTCACGAACACGAACTTGGTCATGGGCGACAAGTTCTGGAAATTGATAGTTTACCGGAACGCGCTCCTCCGCACAAATTTCAAAGCCCCAGCCCTCGCGCCATGCGCTCGCGCACCTTGTCTCGGCCGAGCAGCGCGAGCACTGCATCGATCGCGGGTGTCGATGGGGTGCCGGCGACCAGCACGCGCAACGGCATCATCACCTGCGGAGGCTTGAGCCCGTGCTGCGCGGCCGCTGCCTTGAGCGCCGTGGAGATCGACTCGCGGGTCCAGTCGACGCTGGCAAACCTGCCGTACAGGTCCACGAGCGCGGGGCGGTTGGCTTCGGTCATCTGCGCCGCGACCTGCTCCGTCGACGGCACCGGCGTGACGTAGAAATACCGCGCCGCATCGGTCATCTCGGCAAGCGTCGGCGCACGATCGCGCAGCAATGCCCCGACCGACGCCACATCAGGGCCGGCGCCGATATCCAGACCGGCGCGGGCGAGGAACGGCTTCAGACGCGCGCCCAGATCGGCGTCCGGCAGGCGCTTCAAGTGCTCGTGGTTGAGCCAGCGCAGCTTGTCCAAGTCGAAGCGAGCCGGTGCCGGATGGATGTGTGCGACGTCGAACCATTCGACGAGCTGCCTGCGCGTGAAGAACTCGTCGTCTCCATGCGACCATCCCAGGCGCGCCAGGAAATTGACCAGCGCTTCGGGGAGGAAGCCGTCATCCGCGTACTGCATGACGCTCACCGCGCCGTGGCGCTTGGAGAGCTTGGTCCCGTCGGCGCCGAGCACCGTAGGCAGGTGCCCGTAGACCGGCGGTGTGGCGCACAGCGCGCGGATCATGTTGATCTGCCGCGGAGTGTTGTTGACGTGGTCGTCGCCGCGGATCACGTGGGTGATGCGCATGTCGAGGTCGTCGACGATCGCGCCAAAGTTGTAGGTTGGCGTGCCGTCCGAGCGCGCGATCACCAGATCGTCGAGCTCGGCATTGGCAATCTCGATGTGGCCCTTGACCAGATCGTCCCAGCTCACGCTTCCCTCGAGCGGATTCTTGAACCGGATCACCGGCGAGACGCCGGGCGGCGGGGTCTGCCCCGGCTTCAGGTTCTCCGGACGCCAGCGTCCGTCGTAGCGCGGCTTCTCGCCGCGTGCGAGCTGCGATGCGCGCAGCGCTTCGAGCTCCTGCGGCGAGGTGTAGCAGCGGTACGCGAGCCCACGCTCGAGCATTAGGGCAAGCGCCTGGCGGTAGCGCTCCATGCGCTGCATCTGATAGTACGGGCCCTCGTCGTAGTCGAGGCCAAGCCACTCCATTGCGTCGAGGATCGCCTGGATCGCCGCGGGCGTCGAACGCTCCGTGTCGGTATCCTCGATGCGCAGGATGAACGCGCCGCCGTGGTGGCGGGCGAACGCCCAGGCGAACAGCGCGGTGCGCGCGCCACCCAGGTGCAGGAAGCCGGTGGGGCTCGGTGCGAAACGGGTGCGGACCGATGACGACGGCGTGTTCATCCGTGATGCGTCTCCGGCATCCAGCGCAGATCGAAATGCTTGCCCGGCTCGACGTTGAGCGAACAGCCCAGGATCAGCGTCCGGCAGTGCGGAGCCGGCCTCAGTCTTGTCTCGTGAGGCGAAAGGCTAACCAGCCGGTCGAAACGGTAGGTGGTGCGGTGCTGCAGCGCGACGCGGATGGCCATGCGGTCGGGGACGGCGGGACGCCCGTGACGCGGCGTCTGCGCTAGGTCCAGTCGGGATTGGGCAACTGGGCGAAGACGGCGCGCAATCCCTCGCCCCACTGGGTGTGGATCATCTGGAAGTAAGGATCGGTTTCCTCGATGCGCCTCTGCATCTTGACCCT
>Ga0187778_10000584_pt1 | contig 25745 bp, 23 predicted proteins | sample 1015_Q2_SP5_20_M_FD_132418 | JGI IMG/M metagenome (GOLD analysis project Ga0187778, IMG submission 132418) | Tropical peat soil microbial communities from peatlands in Department of Meta, Colombia - 1015_Q2_SP5_20_MG | ecosystem: Environmental > Terrestrial > Soil > Wetlands > Peat | place... | reverse complement strand
TCCCTCGTCACAACCGGGACTTGGCGCCCAAAACCATCAAGTCGATCATTGTTCAAGCGGAGTTGACCGTCGAGGAGTTCATTTCACTCCTCTAAGCTTCCCTTCGGGTATTCGTTCGCGAGGATTGGCGCTATAATGGCTGTATGAAAAAGGTGAAAAGCCTGGTTTACGAATACACGGCCTTTTTCGAGGCCAATGAAAACGGTGGCTATACGGTAACGGTTCCCGCCCTCCCGGGGCTGGTTACCGAAGGCAAGAACTTGGAAGACGCGCGTGAAATGGCCAAGGACGCCATTCGCTGCTACATCCAAGGCCTCAAGAAAGCAAAGCAGCCAGTTCCCATCGAGAAGGAAACTGCCCAGTTCCGCCTCTCCGTCGTCGCTTAGGCACGGCAGAAGGTTCCTCACGCCATCGCCCGCACGGGATGGCAGCGGATTTTCGTATGTCCATTCGCTAGGGTACCTACCCACCCCCCGGGTGTTTTGTAAAAGAGTGCGCAAGCGATTGAAAACCGGCGAGTTGCAGTTTTGCTGAGCGCAAAAGAGTGCGTAAATGATTGAAAACAAAAGACGAGACAGAATGTCGAGGAAAGAGTCAGCAGGCTGGACGGGCTGGCGCCTAGAAATCACATATTAAGTATTGTCAACAGCAATATAAGTCACTTAGATCGTTGCGGATAGGAGGGACTTAAGAGGCTGAGACGAGAGAATCCTCGTTAGGCGGCCTTTTGGCCGGGGGACGCGTGGGCGTGCTTGGGATAGTGGCCGGTGAGTTTGCGGATGAAGCCATGTAAGCGATGGAAGGCGGCACTGTGCGGCAGAAACATGAAGGGGCACTCGCCGGGAACGACGCGAATCCCGTGCTGGCGGCAGAACTCGACCGCTTGAGGGCTGACGGCGCCTTGTCCTCCCGCGCGATGCATCCAGACGCGCGAAATGCCTGCCTCGGCGCAGTCGCGCACGACCTTGTCGGTAGCGTCGGGTGACGTCATCAGGAGCGCGGCTTGGACAGGGGGCTGGATGTCCTGCACGCGAGCGAAACAGCGGAGCCCCTGGAACTCCGAAGTATTAGGATTCACGGGAACCACGTCATAGCCGCGGCGACAGAGTTCTTGGAACACCGGGACGCTGAAACTTCCGAGTTTGCGAGAGACGCCGATCAAGGCGATGCGCTGTTGGGCAAGAAAGTCCTCGATGGTTTCGAGGGATAAGTCTTGAGATGCCATGTTTTTCCTCCCGGATCAGCCTATCGTGTGCGCGGGTCGATGCAGTAACCAGAATCACCTTCGACGGTGACGAGCTACCGTTACTTCCCGGCTTTGCGGAGGAGCTTGGGGATGGCGAGCCAGATCAGTCCGCCGATGGGAGGAGTGAGGCGCTTCAGCTCGAGAAAGGCGACGCCGGCTTTTTTCAACGCGGTCAGATGCTTTTTGGAGCCGAGCGCGGTGGCGATGACGTCATCCAGATGCGGCGCATGGCCAAACAAAAAAACCGAGGATGCTTGCTTTTCCTTTGCCAGCTCGCGGAAGAGCAGCGAAGGCTCTGCGCCCGGAAGGAGCAAATCCGTCCGGCGAATGCGCTGCTTGGAGTATCCCAGCGCGCTCGCGAAAATCTCCGCGGTCTGTTCCGAGCGAACATAGGGGCTGGTGAGCATCAAATCCGCGGAGATGCCAAGAGCTGCCACGCCGTTCGCCACTTGCTTAGTCTTTTCGACGCCTTCCTCGGTTAAGTATCGTTCGGGGTCGGGAGGACACTTGGGGTCTTCGCGATCGATGGCGATTCCATGCCGCACGATGAAAAGCTGCATACTCAATTACCTTCCGCCTGCCGGAAATACAGGCTGACGTGGAATTCCCTCTCGAATAACTCGGCGCTGCGCCCGGCGTCGCGCAAATCTTCCGCGGCGTCTCCGCGCGCTTCTACCATCAATCCTACGGCACCGCGCTGGAACGAAGCGCGAATTTTCATTACGCGTTGCCTATGCGAATGGTCCAGCGCCTCGGCGATCCGCAATATGGCCGCGAGCCGGCGCAGAATCGGTTTATCCACATCAGCCAGGGATGAGTACGCCGCGTGATGTCCCGCCGGCTCGGACTTGCGATTGTGATAGCGCACTAACCCGGCGACGATGGCGCGGTCGCGTCCCTCGAGCCCCGGGATGTCTCCATTCAATGCGAGATATTCGCCATGTTTGTGGTGCGCTCTGTGGCTAATCATGTGTCCCGTATCGTGCAAGAGCGCTCCCGCTTCGAGCAGCACACGCGCTTGCGGAGGCAGATGATGCACGGGCTGCAACTGATCAAAAAGCTGCAAACACAGTTCGCGGACGTGCTCGGCGTGGCGCTGATCGAAACCGAGACGACGAGCGAAACTGCGGGTGCTAATGAGCAACTGGCGCGCGAGCGCGCTATAACGGTGCGGCTCCTTGCGGGAGAACGTGTCGCGGGCGATCTCCTGCAAAAGCCCTTCGCGCACGCCCACTCCGGGAACAGCAAACAGCCGAAGATTCAAATACCGGCCCAGAGTTACGATGGTGATGGCTGCAATGCCCATCACGTCCGCGCGGTCGCGGCGTACGCCAAAGAGTTTCATGCGTTCGCGCACGTCGCGTTCGAGAATGTCGGGCAGGCGTTCCCGGAGCAAGGACAATTCAATCGTCGACAAACCATGCTGGCGAGGACCGGGAGCGACATCGGCGAGGGTTTCGGCATTCCCGCCAAGCGCGACAGCGATGCCGTCGTTCAGGTACGGCCGTGGCACCAGGCGCGATTCCAGCAGCGCCCGGACGTAACGCCGAACCTGTTCGCCCTGGGCGGGACGGATTACACCGTGAAGATTCAGCGTGGTCATCAGTCGGACGGTGCCCAACGGCAATTGCGCGCCCTGCTCCACGTTGTGATCCTTAAGGATACTGATTTCCAAGCTCCCACCGCCCAAGTCCACAATGCAGCGCGGCGGAGCTTCGGGACCGAGAGCCGCCTGCACGGCTTCCCTGCCGAGCCGGGATTCTTCCGAGGAACTGATGACTTGCAATGTGATCCCGGATTTTCGTTTGACGGTGTGAATGAAGGCGTCGCGGTTGCGGGCTTCTCTGGTGGCGCTGGTGGCCACGGCGCGATAGCGCGTTACACCGTATTCGTCCATGACTTCGCGGAGATGCCGGAAGGCTTTCACCGCTCTTTTGAAAATTTCTTCGCTGAAGCGCGGACGGACAAAAACTCCTTCACCCAGGCGCAGAGGGTAGCGTTCGGATTGGAGTGGTTCGATGTCCAGTGCAGAGTAAGCGCGCGCCACGGACAACCGGACAGCATTGGAGCCCGCGTCAATGGCCGCGATCTGAACGGGCTCGGGCATCGGCGACGCTACCGCCAGAGATGAGACAAAGCAGCGGAAGGAGTGTATTTCGTGGCGCGAATTCCCAATTGTTCGGCGATGCGCTGCCGAAGCTGCTTATTTACGGTGGAAACGCTGGCTTCGCCATCCAGTTCCAGGAAATTGTGCTTTTTGGCCATTACTTCGAATTCGCGCTTGATCATCGTCTGGTAGCGAATGAAGGACCAATAGAGATCGTGCGAAAGGGACATATCGCGTCCCGCTTCCCAATAACTGATGGCTTGCGCTTTGCGGAACTCGCGCCCGAAGGCTGTCTCCGGACGCACGTTGAGCCAAAACGTGAGATGCGGGCGCAGCGCCATGGCGTAAAGCCCGCTCATGTAATCGCGATTAATGCCGCGAACCACGCCGCGCGCGATCAAAGTAAAAATGAAACGGTCCGCAAGCACCACCGTTCCCGAACGCAATGCGGGCAACACGCGGTGTTCCACCTGGTCAAAGAAATCCGTGGCGTACATGAGGGCCAGGGTTAGGCGGGTGACGGCGTTCTTGGCGAGCAACTCGTCGATGTCGCGCCCTACGAGATTCGAGCGGCGCAAGCCGCTAGTCTGGACCGCGAAGCCCTCGGACTCGAGCCACTCCTGGAGGAGAGCAATCTGCGTCGAACGTCCGGAGCCGTCCATGCCCTCGATTACGATCAGGCTGCCGGTAATTTCACTGGGATCGAATCCGACGAGAGGCTCGCCAAAGAAATGTTGGTTGCCTGCTTCTTCCGGCGCACTCGTCCCCTTCACAGGCGCGGGAACTACCGGCGCCTCAGTCCCCGCAGGCAGCGCTGTTTTTTCTTTCTCTTGATCGGGCATGGCTACTCGACCACCACAGCGCGCGGGGCGAAGCGCTTGAGATCGATTTTGGAGCCGACAATGTCGCGCATCTGTTTTTGCAGCTTGTTCACGGGCAGGGTGCCATCCAGAACGACGAAACTGTCCGAGTCCACCATCTTGTCGTACTCTTCGAGAATTCGCGCCTGGAACAAGCGAAAACTCTCCGCGCGGTCATAGGACAATCCCAAGTCCATTCCTGCTTCGTAATACTTCAGCTTGGGACGCCCGCTGAGAATGCGGTTCACAGCAACGTCGAGCGGGGCACGAAAATAAAACGTGATGTCCGGTATCGGAGCGAACCGGTAGAGGTTCCTCAGCCAGCGCGGCGAACACCCACGCGCCGTGTCGCGGGCGAACGCGGTGTAAATGTAGCGGTCAGCGAGAACCAGATAGTCGCCTTGAAGGAGCGGCATAATCTGTCGCTCGCAGCGGTCAGCGAAGTCGGCCGCGTGCAGGAGCGAAAATGTCGTGGGAGTGAGGAGGCGGCGCTGCTTGCCTCGCCGCGTCGCGGATTTCACCAGCGGCGAGGAATTCCATTCCGTAAAATGCAGGCGATAGCCGCCGATTTCGAGCCACCTCTTCAGCAAATACAATTGCGTGCTTTTGCCAGAGCCGTCCGTGCCTTCTACAACGATTAACGCGCCAGGATACGCGCGACTGGGAACCGGCCGGCCCGGTTGCGGAAGGGTAGATTTCGCCGGCTCAACCCGCGGCACCTTTTGTACAACGTCTTGTGTTTCCATGAGCCTCTAGAGGTAAGCGATTCAAATTGCAAGACTAATCGCCGATTGTTACAGCCGCATTACAACACACCGGCGGGCCTTTCGGCAAAGAGCCGGCGGCCGTCAGAACAACGTGACCTTGATGTGCAGGAATTTTTTGGGGTTCTGGCGGAAATCGCCAATGAGCAAACGCATATCCCCGGTCAAACCGGCGAGATTGTCATAGAGCTTCGGGTCGCTGAAAAGTTTTCCCGCTGTTGTGGTGTTGTCGTTCAGCTTTGATGCAGCGGTCGCAACGTTCGCGCTGGCGTTCTTCAAGTTGGTAAACAGGCTGTCGTCGGTGGCCAGCTTCCCGAGCGAACCCTTGCCCTCCCGGATGTCCTTGATCATGGCATTCCCATTGGTCGCTGCATCTTTCAGCTGGTCGTAGAGCGCCGGGTCGTACATCAATTTTCCAACGGTTCCCTTTTGCGCGCGCACATCGGCGAGGATTACGTTGATGTGGTCCAAGCCTTTGTCTACTTTCGTGTACATCTCATCCGAAGTCACCAGCTTGCCCATCGTTCCCTGTCCGTCCTGAATGTTCGTAATCATCGTGTCGCCCTTAGCTAGGACATCGTTCAGGTGGCGGTAGACTTGTTCGTCGGTGAGGAGTTTGCCTAGTGAACCTTTGCCAGCTTTTACGCCTTGGATGAGGTCCTTTACATCATCGGAAAGCGCCTGCAGGTTGCCGAGCAAGTCTGCGCTCCTCTCCACCACTTCCTTCATGGCCTTTTCTTCCGCCCCGGGGACCACGCCGGCGTCGGGCACTGGAGTTCCTGTGAGCCCGCGCGTGATGTTTACGTAGCGGTTTCCAAGCAAGCCTTCGGTGACGAGGCTGGCCACGGAATCCGTCAAGATCTCAGGCTGGTAGCGGCGGTCGACGCGCATGGTGACTTCGATATTCTTGCTCCTGTCCGGCGGCTTGCCGCCCGTGCGCGGCAGCAAGCGACTGGTTACAACGTTCCCCACTTCCACGCCGTCCACGCGCACCGGCGCTCCATTCGCAAGTCCGGAAACTTCCGGCAAGTAGGTCCTCAGGCGGTATTTCGGCGCCAGCGGGCCTCCGCCCGAACTGGTGACATAGAAAATTCCCGCACCGAGAACAAACAATGCAACCAGCACGAACAGTCCGACTCGCAATTCCGTCCAGGTGAGTTGCTTCCTCTGCGCCATTTCTTTCCTCCCCCATTCCGTGAAACGATTGCTGCGGTTCAAACCAGAAAACGCTTCAGATACGGATCCGTGGAATTCGCGATCTCCTCAGGCTCGCCTTCGAAATAGATCTTGCCGTCGCGATAGACCAAAAAGCGCGTGCGTGCTTGGGTGGCGGCTGCCGCGGCATTCCCGTTCGGCGAATTGTGCACCACGCGTTTAGACTCTGTATCAAAGTGAAAATTCGCCAGCGCGAATCCATCCTGCAATCGATGCGTCGCCAGCAGCGCCGTTACGCCAAACATATCCCGCAATCGCAGAATCAGCGTGATGATGGTTTGCGAGGTAACTGGATCCAGCCCCGCCGTCGGTGAATCATACAGCACGATCGGTGGCTGATTGATTAATGCCCGGGCAATGGAAACTCGCCGCCGCATTCCGCCTGAAAGCTCAGAAGGAAACTGATCCAAAGTGTGCTCCAACTCGACGAAACGCAGGACCTCGCGTACTCTTGCCTCGATTCCATCCTCCGGCACGCGGTCCTCATGCAGCCGGTAGGCCACGTTGTCCGCCACGGTCTGAGAGTCGAAGAGCGCTCCTTCCTGAAACACAAATCCAATCTTCCGGCGGAACGCCAGGAGTTCTTTCTCTTTCATCTCTGAAACTTTTTGCCCGAGTACCTCGATACAGCCGCTGTCCGGCCGCAGCAGGCCTGCCGCAAGCTTCAGCGTCAGCGTCTTTCCCGTCCCCGTTTCCCCCAGAAGAACAAGCGTCTCCCGCTGCTTCAGGCAGAACGAGACGCCGCTCAGAATCTCCCCTTCGTCGAAACCAAGCCGCACGTCCTGAAACGTGATGGCTGAATCCGCATTCCCAAGGGGCATCGACCCGTGACTGGCCATGTGTCCGATTATAGCTGCAATTTCCCTTGGGGTTTCGGAAGGGATCTTGCACTCTGCCAACGCCTTCGTTTGTTTTGTTAGAACACTTTGTCCGCAAGAAAGAGGGAAACCTTCGTGAGGAAGGTATCGGCAACAATGATTAGCACGGAGGAAATGACCACCGACTGCGTTGTGGCGCGCCCTACACCTTGCGTACCGCCGCGCACGGTCAGCCCTTTATAGCAGCCGACGGTCGCAAGGATGAAACCAAATACCACGGCTTTGCTGAACCCCTGCATGAGGTCGGCAAAATCCAAGGCATCGATCGCTCGCCGCCAAAATTCGACGGCGCTTAGACGCAGGGAAAAGACCGACGCCACGCAGCCGCCCAGCAGTCCCACGAAATCTGCCAGCCCGGTGAGCAGCGGCACTGTCAGCAGCGTCGCCAGCACTCGCGGCGTGACGAGCTTCCGGCTGGGGTCGGTGCCCATCGCGCGCATCGCGTCCACTTGCTCGGTTACGAGCATGGACCCCAGCTCCGAGGCAATCCCCGAAGAGCAGCGGCCGGCCACCAGCAATCCTGTAATGGCAGGTCCAAGTTCGCGCACCAGAGCAATCGCAACGACGTCTCCGGTGAGCGAAGTCTGACCGAAGCGCACGAATTGCGCCCCCGTTTGCAGCACCATAACCGCGCCGATGAAAAATCCGGAAAGCAGGATGATGGGCAGCGAACCCACGCCGATGTCGTCCATCTGCGCTAGCGTGTCCTGCCAATAGTGCGGGCCGCTCGCAAAATTGGCGAGCGCCCGGAGCGAAAGCTCGGTGTAATCTTGCACCGCCGCGACCGCTCGTTTCGCGGCGCCTCCCAATACTTCCGCCACCGAGACGGCCTCTTCCCGTCTCGCTGGAGTGCTGGTGACTTGGAAAGGGGTGTCTGACACAAGTTCCTGTTCGCGCTGCCGCACTGGCTGGAGTCTCCAGCAGCGGGCGTCCTCCGAAGCGTAACCGTGCTGTTGGAACACGTCAAGCGGGGCGATTTCCGATCACTCTTTATTTTCTTTCTGGAACCGATTCAAGCACTTGCTGCTATTCTTTTCCCCATGAAGCCGCGGGTCATACATCTCGATCACATTCAGCTTGCTGCGCCCGCGGGTTGCGAACTTGCGGCTCGCGACTTTTACGGCTCGCTTCTCGGCATGGCTGAAATTGAGAAGCCCGAAGCGCTTCGCGCGTGAGGCGGCTGCTGGTTTCAATGCGGCTCACAACAACTCCACATTGGCGTCGAGCAAGAGTTTCGTCCCGCTCGCAAAGCGCATGCTGCTTTCGCCGTAAATGACCTGGACGGCTTGCGGAAGTTTTTGCTCGCTCACGGCGTAAGCCTCACTGACGACCATTCCATCCCCGGCACTCGCCGCTTCTTCTCTGAAGACCCCTGGGGCAACCGGCTTGAGTTTGTGGAAGTCAGTCGTGAGGCGTGGAACCTGCTAACTGGACGTGTGGAACCGCTGCCGTTAGACTGATTTCATGATCCGTTTCTACACCGCCGGTGAATCGCACGGTCAAGCGCTTCTCGCTTTTATCTCCGGCCTTCCCGCCCAGATCCCCATCGATCTCAAGTTCATCAACCACGAACTGCACCGCCGTCAGCTCGGATACGGCCGCGGTGGGCGACAGAAAATCGAAAAGGATCGCGCTGAGATTTTTGCCGGAGTCCGACACGGTAAGACCATCGGCGCTCCGATCGCCCTGCGCATCGAGAATCGCGACTGGGCCAACTGGGAGAAAATTCTTCCGGTCGAGCCGGCTGAAGATGATCCGGGAGCGAGGAAGCTCGTTGCACCGCGCCCTGGCCACGCCGACCTGGCAGGTTCGCAAAAATTCAATTACCACGACGCGCGCTACATCCTCGAACGCGCTTCCGCGCGGGAGACCGCGGCTCGCGTCGCTGCGGGCGCTTTCGCCAAAATTCTGTTGAAAGAATTCGGAATCGAAATTGCCAGTCATACGATCCAGGTAGGTCACGTCCGCTCCGAGCGGCCAGCCACATGGAAAAAAATCCGCGCAATCAGTTCGGACGTGGATTCGCCGCTGCGCTGCATCGACCCGACCACGCAGCAAAAAATGGTCGCTGAAGTGGACGCGGTCCTCAAAGCCGGAGACACCGTCGGGGGCATTTTTGAAATCGTCGCTCACAGCGTTCCCGTTGGCCTGGGCAGTCACGCGCAGTGGGACGAAAAGCTCGACGGCCGCTTAGCACAAGCGCTGATGAGCGTTCAGGCGGTCAAAGCAGTCGAAATTGGCGACGGGGTGATGATCGCCGGCTCTCATGGCAGCGACGTCCAGGACGAAATTTCGTATGACAAATCGACTCGCCGTTTTCGGCGCTTCAGCAATCGTGCCGGCGGTCTCGAAGGGGGCATCACCAACGGCGAGGATCTCGTAGTGCGTGGCTACTTGAAGCCGATTTCGACGCTGCGCAAGCCGCTCCATACTACCAACATGGTCACCAAGGAGCCGGTGCAGGCCGCTTACGAGCGCTCCGACTGGTGCGTAGTCCCGGCCGGCGCGGTTGCCGGGGAAGCCATGGTCGCACTTGTATTAGCCGACGCTTTTCTGCAAAAATTTGGGGGAGACTCCCTCGCCGAGACGCGGCGGAACTTCGATAACTATGTCCAACAAATCGACGAGTTCTAAATCCGTGGCGGCCACGGCTTCGGCAGAAAACGAAAAGCCGCAGGCACCCGCCGTTCCGCGGAAAATCTATCCCATCGTCAAATACGGCGACCCCATCCTTGAGAAGCCCGGCGCGGCGGTCAAGAAATTTGACTCCGAACTTGAGGAACTGGCGGAGGACATGTTTGCTTCGATGTACGCGGCGCAAGGCGTAGGCTTGGCTGCGCCGCAAATCGGAAAAAGCATGCGGTTTTGCGTCGTCGACGTCACCGCCGGGAAAAATCCGGAAGCAAAAATCGTTCTGGCGAATCCTGAAATCATTCATGCGGAAGGAGAAGTCCGCGAGGAGGAGGGCTGCCTCTCGATTCCCGGCTTCCGCGGCTATGTGATTCGCCCGCAGTTCGTGACGGTGAAAGCGCAAAATGCCAAAGGTGAGTGGTTCGAGATTCGCGGGGAAAACATGCTTGCGCGGGCGTTCTGCCACGAAATCGATCACCTCAACGGAGTTTTATTCTTGCAGCACCTCGGGATGCTCAAGCGCGACCTGATCAAGCGCAAAATCAAAAAGCTCAAAAAGCAAGGCGAATGGTAAGTGCCGCCGCGGATGCGTCTGGTTTTTTGCGGGACTCCTGAGTTCGCAGTTCCCTCACTAAAACATCTGCTGGCTCTGAGCGATTTCGAGTTGCTTGCCGCCATCACTCAGCCCGATCGTCCTCGCGGACGCGGCCAGGAAGTCTCTTTCTCGCCGGTGAAGGAAGTGGCTCTCGCCGCGAAAATTCCGGTGCATCAGCCGGAAAAGATTCGCGCGCCAGAAGTCCAAGAACTTCTCCAAAAGCTCGCCCCCGACTTCATCGTCATCATCGCGTACGGGCAGATCATCCCCGCGCGCCTACTCTCGATTCCGAAACATGGATGGATCAATTTGCACGCTTCTCTTTTGCCCAAATATCGGGGGGCCGCTCCAATTAACTGGGCCATTGCAAATGGCGAAACGAGCACCGGCCTCACCACGATGCGCATCGATGCCGGCATGGACACGGGAGAAATGCTGTTGCAGCGGGAGCTCGAGATCGGGCCTAGCGAAACCGCGCCGGAGCTGACGGCGCGCATGTCCGAGATGGGTGCTCCCTTGATGGAAGAAACTTTGCGTGGACTTGCCGATGGGAGCATCGTTCCGCGGCTGCAAAATCATGCGGAAGCTACACTGGCGCCCATTTTGAAAAAAGACGATGGCCGCATCGACTGGAACCGACCGGCGCAGGAGATCTTCAATCGCATGCGCGGCTTCATGCCCTGGCCGGGAGCATACACTACGTTTCGCGGCCAGACCTGCCACCTCTGGGGCGAACCAATTGCACGCGCTGGCTTTGAGAAAACTCCCGGCTCTTTCTCTATTTCGCTCAAGCCGGAAAACCAGTTGTTGGTCGTCTGCGGAACCGGCAGCGCAATTCAATTGACCCGCGTCAAACTCGAGGGCCGCAAAGAAGTTTCATCTCAGGAATTTGTCAACGGTGCCCGCCTGCAACCCGGAGAACACTTCGGCCTGGCTTGAGTTGAACTGGCTATTTCGTGGAGGAAGCCGACTCACCAAATTGTCGGAACCGCTTTGGAACGCCGGATTGCTCGGTCCGCTGTGAGCAGCGATAGCCCTTCCACTAAAGCTGTGGCTCCAATCAAGCGATCCGCTGGGTCATTGGGGTAGATTGCAGGTAGTTGCAGCATGCGCGCGCAAGAACGAGAAGTCATTGGCAACACTACGAACAGCGTTTCTAGTTCGCTCAGGAAGGACTCGAGCGTAGCATTCAAGTGGATCCTCCCTTTACTCACCAGCATCGCAATTTCCAAGAGCGTGATACAGGAAATTGCCAATCCTTCATGAGCCCGCCGGGCTTCATCAATGGCCTTCCTGGCCCCTGCGGATAACTTGTGTTGCTCGAATGCCAGCCACAACACGACATTGGTGTCGAGCAAAATCACGCCAAATTGCCCCACTCTTCCAGAGTCAGGGCCGGAGAAACAACTTCACCGACGATATAACCTTTGCCGACAAAGAAATCGTAGATGTCATCGCCATTTCCAGTGATCGGCACAAGCTTCGCCACCGGTTTCCCGCGCTTGGTAATAACGACCGTCTCTCGCTTCGCACGCACTTCATCCATGACGGCTAAACAATTTGCCTTAAATGCACCCGCAGCCATCTTCTTCATGCACATCAACTCCTCACAACCATAGTCATTATACCATGGTCACAAAGCATTGTCGCCGACTTCAGGGTTTCCCGGTGAGGCCACCCCAGACGCAAGGTCAACGCTTCGGCGACACGTCATTTGCGCGCATCTAAGCACTAGGGCATACTGCAATTTTGCGTGAATCGCTTCGGCTTGCACATACGAACCAACCGCAGTACCGGGAGCTTACCCCTAATGACCATCGTTGATTTCTCAAGAGATTACAGGCGCATTCTGGCCCGCGCAATGGCGCCGATTCGCTTTGGCGTCGCTTGTTTTCTCGCGCTCCAGCTTTCCGCCACTCCTCTTGCGGCTGCCGCCAACGGCAACCCCAATCCCTCCCCTGCTGCGACCGCGTCCTCCGACCCCGTTCTCAACGCCATGCAAACGGAACTCTCGCGCGCCATCACAGAACTCGGCAAACAAGAGCAGCCTCCTTACTACCTCAGTTACACCGTCTACGACCAAGACTACGTCGTGCTTGTCGGGGCTTACGGCAGCCTGCTCAGCAACAATGCGGCGCAGCGCCGTTTCGCCGACGTCACCATGCGCGTGGGCACTCCCGACCTCGACAACACACACGGGCAAAGCCGCGCCACTGGCGTCACTTCCGGCTCGCTTCCGCTCGGCAACGACCAAGACGCCATCGCGCGCGTTCTTTGGGAGCTTACCGATCGCGAATACAAACGCGCGGTTCCAGCACTCCTCAACGTCCGCACCAATACTGCCGTGCGCGCTGAAGAAGAGGATAAATCCCCCGACTTCTCCAAGGAAAAACCGCAAACGCATCTCGGTTCTGCGGCCAATCCCTCTTTTGACCGCGCTGCTTGGGAAGGCGAAATCAAACGGCTCTCCGCGGTGTTTCGAAAATTCCCGGAAGTCTATTTTGCCTCCGTGGTGATTCAGGTGCAAAACTCGAACTCGCGGATGGTTTCGAACGAAGGCGCCGCAATCGTCTCACCCAACTCTTCCACGCGCATGGTCATGGAAGCGCAAACGCGGGCCGAAGACGGCATGGACCTGCTTCGCGTAGAGACGTTTCAGGCTCCGTCCGCGAAAGAATTGCCCAGTGAAGCCGAGCTCACCGCCAAGATCGAAAAGATGGCAGCGGACTTGAGCGCCCTGCGCAAGGCTCCTGTTGCCGAGCCTTACGACGGTCCGGCACTTCTGAGTGGGCGCGCTGCGGCGGTTTTCTTCCATGAGGTGCTCGGCCACCGCCTCGAGGGCCACCGCCAGCGCGACGAAGAAGAAGGACAGACATTCACCAAGAAAATTGGCCAGGAGGTTTTGCCGAAATTCCTCAGCGTCGTCGACGACCCGACCATTCACGAAATCGCGGGCGTGAAGCTCGCCGGAGCGTACGACTTTGACAATGAAGGTTCGCCCGCGCAGCACGTCGACGTCATCAAAGATGGAGTGCTGAAAAATTTCTTGATGTCGCGCATGCCCATCAAAAATTTTGCACAATCAAACGGGCACGGCCGCAATCAACCTGGATTGATGCCCACCGGCCGCCAAGGCAATCTGATCGTCACTTCTTCCCAGACCGTTCCCGAGGCGCAGATGCGGCAGAAACTAATCGACGAAGTGAAAAAGCAGGGTAAGCCTTACGGTTTGTACTTCGACGACATTCAAGGGGGCTTCACCCTCACGACCCGCCAACTGCCGCAGGCGTTTCAAGTGCTGCCCGTAATTGTTTACAAGGTGTACGCTGACGGGCGCCCCGATGAATTGGTGCGCGGGGTCGACATCGTGGGCACGCCGCTCGCCGCGCTCACGCGCATTCTCACTACCGGGGACCAGCCTCACGTTTTCAACGGCGTGTGCGGCGCGGAAAGCGGCCAAGTGCCGGTCGCGGCGGTAGCTCCATCGATGCTTTTTTCCGAGCTGGAAGTGCAGAAGCGCGCGCACGAACACGAGCGCCCGCCGTTGTTGCCTCCACCTGGTTTTGAAGACGCCGTTTCGCCATCCAAAGTGTCCTCAACCAGCAACTCCGAGGTGAAGCCATGAACTTGCTTCGCCGAAATTTTTCTTTCACTCTTGTTTTCCTTATGGCCTCAACGGGGCCTGTCCTGCGCGCTGCGGCGAGCGATTCTAAATCCTCTGCGGATCCGGCCATGGCAGCCGCGCATGAGGCGGCAAAGGGCGATGGCTTGCTCGAAGCGCTGCTCACCGAACTCGACCGCTCGAAAGCACAGCTCAAGATGGATCAGGTGCAGCCGCCGTATTTCATCGAGTACCGCGTGAACGACGTCGAAGATTTCCTGGCGGAAGCTGCTTACGGCGCTTTGCGCGAGAATCAGCATGGCCACTATCGCATCCTTCGCGTGGTCGTGCGAATTGGCGACTACAAGCAGGACAGTTTTTACGCTCGCGGCCAAGGCGAATCCACCATCCTTCCTCTTGATAACGACCCGATCGCGCTTCGCCACCAGATTTGGCTCGCTACCGATGACGCTTACAAAGCCGCGGGCGAGGCGCTTGCCGAAAAACAGGCCGCGCTCAAGCAATTCACCGCTGATGCGAATCCCGTCGATGATTTTGCCAAAGCGCCGCCACTGATTGCCGTTGATTCCACGGCTTCGCTGAAAGTGGACGAAGCCGCCTGGAAAAAAACTCTTGAGGAAGTCAGCGCTTTATACAAGCAATATCCCGATGTGCAATCGCTCTCGGCGTCCGCGCACTTCAACACCACCAACGATTACTTGGTGAACTCCGAAGGCACAGTTATGCGCTGCGGCAAATCCACTTACGCGGTACAGCTCAACGGCTCTACCCAGGCGGCTGATGGAATGAGGCTGAGCCGCACGCCGGCGTACATGGTGGCGCGCGTCGAAGAATTGCCGACGCGCGACGCGCTGATAGCCGACACGAAGAAAATGCTGGACACGCTCGTCGCACTGCGGCAGGCGCCCATCGTTGAAGAAGAATATCGCGGGCCGGTGCTTTTCGCAGCGGATGCTGCTGACGACATTGTGGCTTCCTTGATCGGGCAAAATATTGTCGGACGCAAGCCGCAACTCGGAAAACCGAATCGCACCATTGGCGCCTTCGCGACAAGTTATAAAGCGCGCGTGCTGCCGAATTTCTTGACCGTCGTGGACAACCCGACGATGAAAGATTTTCAAGGCAAGAGCCTCGTGGGAAATTACGCGGTCGACAGCGAAGGCGTCAAAGCGCAGCCGGTCACAGTGATCGATAACGGAATGCTGACGAATTATTTGCTGGGGCGCCAGCCGATTCGCGACTTCCCTGCTTCGAATGGCCACGGCCGCGCCGCTACGGGATCTTTTCCAGGGCCGAATCTAGGCGTGCTGCTCCTGAAAAGTTCGGAAGCGCAAGCGCCCGAAGATTTGAAAAAGAAGGTCATCCAAATGGTGACCGACCAGGGTCTGCCGTTCGGCTATCGCGTTGAAACGCTGGGTCCAGGAAATTCGCCGCGGCTGCTCTACCGCGTGTACGCGAAGGACGGCCGCGAGGAGTTAGTGCGCGGTGCGGTGTTCAACGAACTGGATACACGCGCGCTGCGCACCGGTGTGATCGCCGCGGGCACCGATCCGTTGGTCAGCAACCGCACGAGCGGCTCGCCAGTGACAGTGATCAGTCCGTCACTGCTCTTCGACGAACTGGAAGTGAAGCGAGCGGACACGAGCAAGGACAAGTTGCCGGACTATCCGCCGCCACCGCTGAAGAAGTGATAAGTCATAAGTTCTAAGTATTAAGTTTCAGATTTCAAGAGCCACAGCTGACTCTTGAGCTTTCTGGCTTTCCACTTTGTCCTCAACGTTTCTACTGAAATTACAAAATGAAGAATCAAGGCACATTTTCCATTTTCTTTTTTCGAGTTTCTGCGAAACTTAGAACTTAATGCTTACAACTGACAACTCAAAATGACGCTGCGCGAAAGATTGGAATGGCTGAGCCGGATGACGCTGCTGGTATTCATCCTGGCGTCGGCGGCGTTTCTAAGCGCCATCACGGCGATGCGCATTGCCATTCACGGGCGCGAAACGACAATGCCGAATCTGGTTGGCAAAAACGTCTCCGAAGCCAGCCAGATGCTGCAATCGCGCGGGCTGATGCTGCGCGTGGCCGACCGGATCTACAGCGACCAACCGATAAATGTTGTGGTGCGGCAAACGCCTCCCGCTGGGTTGCTGATGAAAGTGTCGCAACAAGCGCATGTGGTGTTGAGCCTTGGCCAACGCCAACTGCAAATTCCTCTGCTCGAGGGAAATTCACTGCGCGCCTCGCGCATTGAATTGCTCCGCGCGGGCTTGCAAGTGGGGGAAGTTTCCGCGGTGACCATGCCGACTCCACCAGCGGACACCATCGTGATTCAAAACCCCAAACCCGGCGCGGGAGCGGCCACGCCCCGTGTGGACGTTCTGATTTCATCGGGTCCACGCGAAAACGCGTTTGTGATGCCGCATCTAGTGGGAATGAATGAAATTGACGCGCAGCGGCGGCTGGACGTCGCGCAAATGCGCCGCAAAGTAAATTATGTCTCCGCCCCGCAGTGGCCGCACGGCGCGGTGATCGACCAAACTCCGCTCGCCGGCGCGCGAATTCCCGCCGCCGCGACCATCGAACTCACCGTAGCCAACTGAGCAACGCTTCTCCCCGCGATTCAGCGCTAAGCCAAAAACCGGTCTCTAAAGATATCGAGCGTAAACCCATTCGTCGTGACCCTCTCAGCCCTTAAGCAAGCGGCGGGAGAATTACAACCTGAGTAGGTTATGATACGCACTTTATCGGTAAAGTGGCTGCTAGTACCGCCATAGGGGGGCGGCCTCCTCAGCCGTCCGCTCATGACGGGGCCACAAGCGAGCACGGATCGGTCGCCCCAATAGCTCGTGTGGGTCGTCAAGCCACGAATCCCAAGCGCCGCCATTCGCTCACTGGTAGTTATCGTCAAAATGATGGTGTCTTTGCGCTGCGAACCACGCCATGAATGGCCTGTCCTCCAAAATGAACAGGCGCACCACCTTGGAACGTCAGCGTGATGTTGGAAGACACCCAGGGGACAGACTGCGCCTGCCCCCGTGTGCGACCGGGTTCATACGGCTAGTCTTTCTGTCCGTGCGTTTCCGAACGAGGCCGTGGATCGCCTGCGACCCGAAGTGCGTTGCGGCTGGGTCCGCGAATACCACCGTGATATTCGAAAATGGCACGTTCGGCTCGTTTATCCCTCCGGCAACACAAACCTGCAACTGTGAGAACTGCCTGAACGGTGCAACGTTGCCATTCGCGAAAACGCTGGCGGTACCGTTAATCTCAATACGGGCGACGTAGGGAGGCGTGGCCTTCGCGGCGGAGGGGCAGTCTGTTGGGTTGTAAGTGACCGTGCCATCCATCGTGATGTTGTGAGTATGCTGTGCTAGGTTCACCGCTTCGACGTTTGCAGAACTTTGCCCAAGGACTGACAACCCCATCGTCAGGGACGCTGAGAAATGGGCTTTCCCGGTTTCTTTGTTCAATGTCACTTCTCGCCTATGCCCAAGACTGCGGCCACCTCAGGAGATTCGTGCGCGACGACAGCCTAAGGCGCCCTAAGCCCATACTGTCAAAACCGACAGAGCATTTAGCTTATATCCTCTTGCCCTAGTGCAACGACTCGATTTAGTTGCAGCGTAAAAATTGTTCCTATCCGCTAACGTCATGGTGAAAGAAGGCCGCACCTTAGGACCAAGAGCGGCTAGTAGTTTTGACAGTTCCGCGCGTTTAAGTGAATCCCTACCGTTACAGCTGATGAGGCGCCGCCACGCATGCGGCGCCAAACGTCATGTTCTGGAGTTCGGGCCAGGAACCTTCTGAGTTCAACACCGCTCGCTCCCGGAGCGCGTGGCATGAAAGACAAGCAATTGACAGCTACCGCGGCGTTCTCGGGAACCGAGCAGTGGCGCTTTATAGCGGCGCTGACGGTAATGCTGGCCATCAGTGCCGGGTGCTCTACTAAAGCCGAAAAGCCAGCTCCTCCACCTCCCGGAGTCACGGTTACACCGGTTGTCATGAGAGACGTTCCCATTTATCAAGAGTGGGTTGGGACGATGGTCGGCAACGTTGACGCAGACATACGGCCAAAGGTGGGGGCATTTCTGCTCACCCGACAATATGCGGAAGGGTCTTACGTGAAGAAGGGCCAAGAGATGTTCCGCCTTGATCCACGCCAAGCACAAGCCGCCCTTGACGAGGCACAGGGAAAGCTCGCGCGTGCCCGCGCTGTACTAGCACAAGCCCAGATTGACGTACGTCGCTACACCCCATTGGTGGCCCAGAAAGCGGTGAGCCAAGCCGAGCTCGACAAAGCTCTGAGTTCGGAAAAAGCGGCGACGGCAGAAATGGAAGCAGATCAAGCCGATTTGGACAACGCAAAACTAAATCTTGCCTGGACCACCGTAACGTCCCCGATTTCCGGAATTGCAGGAGTCGCCAAGGTTGCCGTTGGAGATCTGATGACGCCCATTACGGTCATGACGACCGTTTCGAGCGTGGATCCCATCTATGTCGACGTGAACATCGCGGAGCAAGATTATTTGCGATTCCGGCGCGAAAAAACTGGCAAGGCCGAGGGCCGAAATCTCGAGCTCATGCTTGGAGATGGGACCGTCTGGCCGCACCGTGGCCGCGCGCTCTTTGTGAACCGCGAAGTCGACTCCCGCACGGGTACAATCCAGATTCGGGGTGAATTTCCCAATCCAGGCAATGTCTTGCGCCCGGGGCAGTATGCGCGCATACGTGCTGTCACCGAGATGCGAAAAGGCGCCTTTCTGATTCCCCAGCAGTGCGTTTCTGAGCTGCAGGGTGTTTATCAGGTCGGGGTGGTTGGTCCCGATAACAAGGCTACGATCAAAATCATCAAGCTCGGCCCACAGACCGGGGATATGTGGGTAATCGAATCTGGCCTGCAGGCCGGGGACAATGTTGTCGTTGACGGCTTACAGCGCATCAAGAGCGGCATGACCGTTGCGCCATCCACCTTCAAGAGTACCCAAGCAAACTCTCCCGTCGGTGGGAACTAGTCCGTGGCGAAATTTTTCATCAATCGACCCATCGTCGCGATTGTCATTTCAATTATCACCGTGATCGGCGGCGTCGTGGCCATGTCGAAGCTGCCTGTCGCTATGCTTCCCGATATCGTTCCACCACAAATCAATGTATCCACCACATACACTGGCGCAGATGCGCTGACGATTGAGCAGTCCGTGGCCACGCCTCTCGAGCAACAAATGAATGGCGTAGACAACATGCTTTACATGATGTCCACAAATGCCAACGACGGCACCATGAATCTGAAGGTTACGTACGACGTGGGGACAAACGTAGATATCGACCAGGTGAATACTCAGAACCGAGTAGCACAGGCTGCGCCCAATCTCCCTACTTCCGTGAACCAATACGGTGTGACGGTCAAGAAATTAATGGGCCTTCCCCTTCTCGTCATTTCTGTCTTTTCGCCAAACAGCACCTACAGCGGGCAATTTCTAGGAAACTACGCCACGATCAACATTAATGATGCGATCTTGCGCATCCCAGGTGTAGGTCAAGTCACGAACTTCGGGGCTGCCGACTATGCCATGCGCGTCTGGGTGAAGCCGGATCAACTTACAAAACTCGGAATGACTGTTTCTGATCTTTCGAACGCCGTTCAGCAGCAAAGCGCGGTCAATCCTGCGGGGCAAATTGGGGCGGAGCCTGCCCCCAAAGGCCAGCAATTTACGTATGCGGTGCGCGCACCGGGACGACTCGTCAACGCCGAGGATTTCGGCAACATTATCGTTCGCCAGAATCCGGACGGCTCAACGGTCAGGCTGAAGGACGTTTCCCGAATTGAACTTGGATCCCTGGTCTATCAACAAATTGGGCGCTACAACCAAAAGCCTGCCGTGATCATTGCCGTCTATCAGGCTCCCGGCTCCAACGCATTAGATGTGTCCAACAAAGTAAAGGCACAAATGGAGGAGTTAAAGTCGCAGTTTCCCCAGGACTTGGAATACAAGATCGCTATGGACACCACCCTCCCCATTACAGAGGGGATGAAAGAGATCGTCAAGACGCTGCTTGAGGCGATCGTCCTCGTCATCATCGTCGTCTTTCTGTTCCTTCAGAATTGGCGCGCGACGCTCATTCCTCTGCTCGCAGTGCCGGTTTCACTCATCGGTACGTTTGTCATCTTTCCGATGCTCGGCTTTTCAATCAACACGCTATCTCTTTTTGGACTTATTCTTGCCATCGGCCTTGTCGTAGACGACGCCATCGTGGTCGTCGAGGCAGTGGAGCATCACATTGAGCATGGTCTGGCACCGAAAGAAGCCACACTGAAAGCGATGGAAGAGGTATCCGGACCGGTGGTTGGGATCGCCTTGGTGCTTTCTTCTGTATTCGTGCCCATGGCCGCGATGGGTGGAATTAAAGGACTGTTGAACCAACAATTCGCAATCACCATCGCCATCTCCGTGCTGATTTCGGCTTTCAACGCCTTGACGCTTTCGCCCGCACTCTCCGCCCTTTTGTTGCGTCCGCGCAAGAAGGCGAGAGGCCCTCTCGGGAAATTCTTCGACTGGTTCAACAAGTGGTTCGGAAAGATGACAGGAGGTTATGTAAGTTGGAGCCACGTGCTTATTCGTCGGTGGGCGCTTGCCATGCTAGCACTCGTGGCAATCGCCGTTGTCAGCGGATTTATGGGCAAGAGTCTTCCCACAAGCTTCATACCGGAGGAGGACCAAGGCTATGCTTTCATCCAATTACAACTGCCCGACGCAGCCTCCCTACAACGGACCGACGCGGTGATGCGAAAGATTGACGACATGCTTGCGCACACGCATGGCGTTCAAAGCTACAGCGGGATCTCCGGCTTTAGCCTTTTGTCCAACACTTCTGCAAGCTACACCGGTTTCTACTTTCTTCAGCTGGACCCTTGGCATGAGCGTCCCGGCGAGGAACTCTCTGCTAATGGGCTCATGCAGCACCTGAATCAGAAGCTGCGCCAGGAAATTCCGGAGGCCATTGCCTTCGCGTTCGGTCCCCCAGCTATTCCTGGCCTTGGTACAGCCGGTGGCTTCACCTTCATGCTGCAGGACCGCAGCAGCGGGACCGTTCAACAGCTCACGGATACCTTCGACAAGTTTGCTGCCGCCGCACGGAAACGGCCGGAAATTTCTTCGCTTGTCACGACATTCCGCGCCTCCGTGCCCCAACTTTTTGTAGATGTGGACCAGGACCGAGTACTGAAACAAGGACTCCAATTCGGTGAAGTCTACCAGACTCTTCAGGCCTTCTTAGGTGGCGCCTACGTGAACCAGTTCAATCGCTTTGGGCGTCAATGGAAAGTCTATTTGCAAGCCGAACCGGAGTACCGAACCAGCGTAGATAAAATCAACGATTTTTACATTCGTAACGCAAAGGGCGAGATGGCGCCCCTGGCTTCCCTAGTTACCGTAAAGCGTGTTTCTGGGCCGGAATACACAAACCGCTTCCAAATGTTCCGCAGTATCCAGATTAATGGCTCGCCTAATCCCGGTTACAGTTCAGGACAGGCTATGGCCGCCATGGAAGAAGTCGCGAAGGAAGTCCTACCTTCTGGCTTTGGTTATGCCTGGATGGATATGTCTTATCAGGAAGAAAAAGCCGCTGGCGGCCAAGCATTGGTGTTCGGGATGTCCTTTCTGTTTGTTTTTTTGATCTTGGCCGCCCTGTACGAGAGTTGGTCGTTGCCGTTCAGTGTTCTTCTCTCCGTCCCCGTGGCGGTGCTGGGAGCTTACGGTGGATTGCTGCTGCGCAAGTTCGATAACAACGTCTTCGCCCAGATCGGGCTCATCATGCTGATTGGACTGACGGCCAAGAACGCCATTTTGATCGTAGAATTCGCCATCCTCGAGCATGCGAAAGGGAAAGAACTCGTGGACGCTGCTCTTGAAGGGGCTCGATTGCGCTTACGCCCCATTTTGATGACCTCCTTTGCATTCATTCTGGGTTGTGTTCCTTTGTGGACTGCCAAAGGTGCGGGCGCAATCGGTCGTAAAGTACTCGGTAGCTCGGTAATCACCGGTATGTCTGCCGCCAGCGCTCTGGGGATCTTCTTTGTGCCCGTTCTATTCGTAATCATTGAGCGAATCGCCAAAAAGAAGGCTCATGTTCAAGTGGCCCAGCCAGCCGTACTCGAGGGGGGACACGACTGATGCGAAGGCTCTTTGTGATCGCGCTTCTTTCCTTATTCTCAGTGGGATGCACAGTCGGCCCAAAATACACACGCCCAACGTTTCGGCCGCCGGACAGCTATTACGCAGAAGAGCAGAAGAGCGACACCTCGGTTGCTGACCTAGCTTGGTGGGACCTGTTTAAGGATCCTACTCTGCAGGCCCTAATCCGGGAGGCACTGAAAAACAACTATGATTTGCAACTGGCGGTGGCCAGGGTGGAACAGGAGCGCGCCTTGCTTGGTGTAAGCCGCTCGCAATATTACCCGCAGGTTGCCTACGGAGCGAGCATCTCAGGAGCGCAGGCCACGCTTGTTCCGAATCACACGTATTACTCCTACAATTTCAGCACCTTTTGGGAAATTGACCTCTTCGGGCGGCTCCGCAAATTGAATGAGGCTCAGCGAGCCTTGTACTTCTCTAGCGAGGAAGCTAGGCGGGATGTTCGGCTCTTAGTCCTCTCAGAGGTCGCCCAAGGTTATTTCCAGTTGCGGGCTTTGGACGAACAGCTGGAGATTGCCCGTCAAACCGTCAAGAGTTTTCAAGTGACTTTGGATCTCTTTCAAAAGAAATTTGAGGGTGGAGCATCATCGGGGCTTGAAGTTGCACGTGCGCAGGCGGCGCTCTCGAACGTAGCCGCCGCGATCCCCGATTTCGAACGGCAAATCGTCGCGCAGGAGAATGCATTGGACTTGCTTCTTGGCCGCAATCCCGGCCCCATCGCGCGGGGTGCCGCGCTCGCCGATCAATATGACCCACCCGACGTGCCCGCCGGTTTGCCTGCAACATTGTTGGAACGTCGTCCCGATCTGCGTGAAGCAGAGCAAAACTTGATTGCTGCCAACGCCAACGTTGGAGTTGCGAAAGCAAATTTCTTCCCTACACTTTCTCTCACGGGTGCATTTGGAGGCATAAGCCCTCAACTGTCCGAGCTTACGGGAGCCGGCAAAGCGTGGAATCTAGCTGGTAACCTCGCGGGGCCCATATTCACGGCCGGCCGGCTGAAAAACGAGTACCGTGCGTCGCTTGCTTTGCGCGATCAGGCCAGGATTTCGTTTGAGAAAGCGGTGACACAGGCTTTTGGCGAGGTTTCTACTTCCCTCTCAGCACACCAACAACTTGCCAAGGCTTACGTGGAAGAGTTGAATTCGGTAAAAGCTTACCGGGAATCAGTTAATCTGTCATCCATAAGGTACGATAGCGGACTTTCCAGCTATTTCGAAATTGTTGATGCGCAAATTCAATTGTATCCCGCGGAGAGTTCTGCGGTGACGTATGATCTTGGCCGAAAGCTGGCGTTGGTTGACCTCTATCGTGCGCTCGGCGGTGGATGGAATTTGAGCGATTCACAGTGGGCCAGCATGGTTGGGGCGCCGAGTTCCACGCAGGCTCCCACTCCTTGAGAATCGGTGTTTTGAAATAGGTTTTAGCTTCAAGCGCTGCTTGCGAAGTCGGAATTGGTTCAGATGCGAATCCTTGTCGTGTGCATAGGTTTTGTTGTTTTTCTCGTATTGGTGTTCCTTGCATCTTGCGGGATGCAGATATTCGAACAACTATGAATATCTGCACACAGGCGGTTCCAACTGCGTTGCGAGAGGCAAACAGCAAAGTCGTTCGTTTGGTTCTGCCGGCGCAAGTGGCCTAGCGTTAATGGCCCCTGATGGCCCATCGATAATCTGCAAGCGATTATTCAGCCAGGAAAAGAGATATTGGTAGGGGCGGTGGGGATCGAAATAACAATCACAAACCAGAAGTCCAATGGTTTGACGGCGTTGCAACCCACCCGGCTCCGGCCAATGCTTACGTTAGGTTACTTTTCGCTGGAGGGCGTCTCCACAATTCGGAAGGTTCGCTGTTACCAGGCGCCGCTCCAAAGAGGCGCCCCTTTAAATCCTCCACAACCGCGACGAACGCAGCTGCGGTAGACGATCGATTGGAGGTGTACTTCCATCCTTCAAGAGAGTCCGATAGATGATGATGAAGGAAAGTGGCGACCGATCGACCGGGATTCCTTCTTCCTTTCCTTCCCGATGCTCACCCCTAGTCAAAAATCTTGTTCACTTTTTCCTTTTTTGAGGCCTCTGTATTAGTAGGTGGTGACTTCCGCTGGTAGGCCAAGGTCTGCTATTAGTGTTGCATTACAGCGATGAGGAACGGCCATCCACGTTTGTTGGTCCATCTCACCCGTTTCCGGCGACTTGCACGAACTGTCATCGGACAGACGAATACGCATCAGAGTCACCGCAGATACGCTATGTTGATTCCGTGCCAAGCAACTTCCAGCCGCACCCACTCTTTCACTCTCAACGCTAGGTTCTTGAGGCGAGCAGGTCGTTGGGGTTTAGACTGCTTTCGAGCAACGACAGAACTGCCCTCCAATGTAACGATTGTGAGGATGGACGGCGACGCAGCTTGTGGGGAGTTAGACAGTTGCCGTTCGATTCCTAGGGGTTCCTTTAATCCCAAGAAGGGACCCCTAGCGACATACAGACTGGCGACTGTCTTGTGGCCCTGCATTCTCTGTTGCTGCGATCCTATCGTTCACCAGTTTAAGGTTACATTTAAGTCCTGTTCGACATATTCAGGATCCAGCGCGATGGCTCCGAGCAGCATGTTGGTGAAGCCGCATATTGCAACACCGCTCTTGTTACTGTCGAATTGCTGGCGTCTAAAGTCCCAGCTAAATACGTTATCCGGAATGGCCAAAGACATGTCCTCAAGCTTGAAAAGCCCAGTTTCCGGTAGATTCAGCGGCGGAATTCACTTCTCCGGTAAGCGCGTTAATCAGGACCCAGGCGGTCGGGCGACTGTCAGCATTGACAGGTAGGCGCAATGTTCGCGGTCGTCCCGCACTTGGTCTGCCATCGCCGACGGCCATCCCAAGCCGTCTCGTCTGCCGTTCAGTGTCCCACATCGCCTGTCGACCTTCCCATTGCTTCAGAGCAACGACGGCAGTAAGTCAGAAATACTAGCTTGTAGCCAGTCGACTTCATATCGACCGCGCTAGCGTGGCTTCGCTACTCCCTGGAAGCGTGATTTGCGCGTGTCTGAAACACAGTAATTACTTATCGATATTAATAAACAACCGATGGATTTGCACGCTATCATCGCCATTTTCACTCTCGGCTTGCTAACAATTGTTGGCGGTGTGCGCGCGGCCCCGGAGGGACAAAGGCGCTCGCCAGAGTTTTTGCAGAGCAAGTATCGAGAGCTAAATCAAAAGGCCTTCAACAACAGATTGCCACCAGCGCGAATCAAGTGGGCGGATCTGACCGTATACAACTACCTGGGCGAGACTTACCGGGAAAGCGATGGCACGTTTGTTGTGCTCGTTGACCGGAGAACAAATCTCCGGGACGAGGTTCTCCAAGACACTATGTTTCACGAAATGTGTCACGTTGCGACTTGGAGACAGGAGGATGATCCGCACGGGTCAGCCTTCCGGGCGTGCATGGTTGGAATCAATGGGAAAGCGCTGCAAGACCGCAGTATGAAGGCACGATCAGCGGGATAGCTAGGTCCTGGTAAGTTCTATAAAAGGGGAAGTCAAGAAAAAACACCACTCTAACGGCTGGAGTTTTTCTTCCTTCGCAGCCCACCTAATGAAGCTGGATCTTTCCTGATCTTCCGCGCCAGGT
>Ga0187778_10000582_pt1 | contig 25761 bp, 21 predicted proteins | sample 1015_Q2_SP5_20_M_FD_132418 | JGI IMG/M metagenome (GOLD analysis project Ga0187778, IMG submission 132418) | Tropical peat soil microbial communities from peatlands in Department of Meta, Colombia - 1015_Q2_SP5_20_MG | ecosystem: Environmental > Terrestrial > Soil > Wetlands > Peat | place... | reverse complement strand
GGTGTCCGTCTGCGTTAACCCGCGGAAGATGTACTGGCTGTAGATCCCGAAATTGCCGGTCAAGGTGTAGTCAGGCTCGGGAGCTTTCGCCTCTGCCTTGGGCGGCTCCGCGGCTGGCGTGGTCTGAGCGAGCGTAGAGCCGTCAGCCCACGCAGTCATTGCGGTGGCGACCAAGCGCAAGCAAATGCGAGAAGCGCTGTTCATGATCGACTCGGTGAAGGGTGTGCCAGAACTGGTCCCAGCAGGGTCAGACGCTGCTCCGATTCCAGGTTGGCATCGGCTGGCTCCCGTCCCATCTCGCGCGGAGGGCGGAAGCAGCTCAGCGCCAACCGTCCCCAAGGTTGATTTGCCGATTCAGATTCGGTCTGGGCGCACCACTATCCCACTCGTGCGGCGCCATTCTCTCGCCCTCTCTGTAGGCACGGTCCTCGGCCGCCTCGCCCTGATTCGGACGGGCCTTTGCGTCCTGAATCGCTTTAACCATTGGGCCTCGTTCGGACTGCCGCGCGCGGCTTGTCCCTCCTTCGAGGCGGCGCCGCGCGGACCATCCAATGAGGCCCCCAAGACCGAGGATGAAGCAAACGGACAAGAAAGCGATCAGTGGCTGCAACCACAGACTCCCGAGGTCCCAATTCACTGACGACCATCCGAGCGAGCTTTGCGGACGGAGACGTGCTCCGCCGGGTTCGCCGAGTTTTCAGTCACGGCCTCGCGCCAGAGCTCAACCATCTCGGTGCTTTCAAACCGGCCTGCTTGCCGTTCGCGCCGTCGTTCGTACCACCCGTGCTCCACCGCGAGCAGCACGATCGCACCGGCTGAGAGGAACACGATGAGCGGTCGCGCCAGCAACAGGAAAGGCCATGCAGCTAGGTTCATGAGTCATTCACTTCCCACGAGGCGACCCAGGGCAGCCGCGACCAAGAACGACGCGCACGTTCCGGCCAAGATCAACACAGCGCGTAAGATCAGCAAGTCATGGTAGGACATCCGCTTCGTCCTTCAAGTAAGCCATGCAACGAAGATAAGGGATGGTAAGTAAAGATACTGCTGATTTTTCCGCTTGCCGTGTAAAGGAAGTATCAATTCGAAACGGCGGTGCTGCGTCTCAAGAACCAGCCGTCAATTCAGTCCCGCGCCAGCTACCGTGTCGTGGATGCAGATCTTTACAGCAGTTTTGCGGCTTGCACGCCAAACTTAATACGATTCTTTCATCGGCGAGCGTACGATCGCGCTTGTCGCCTTCAAGGCAAACCCATTACACGTGACCGATTTCTGTTGCGCGACGCCGCTCTGGATCGCCCTCGGCGTGGCCTTCGTTGTCGCGGAGATCGCTATTACGGTGCTACTGGTCTTTCTATCGACGAGATTAGAGGGAGATCATCGTTAGCAACGGTGAAATGAGGGTTTGATGCAGCATCATTATTTCGGCACGGCAATGAAAGGTATCCGATTATGAACATCATCAGCCGCTTTCTCTCCAGCGACGACGTCGTGCTTGACCTCGATGTTCGTGACAAGGCGGATGCGCTTGAGGAGGCGGCGTTGCGCGTCGAGGCTCGCCATCATGTGAACCATGCGCCGGTATTCCGGGCATTGTGGCGGCGCGAGCAAAGCGGCTCCACGGGCCTGGGCCACGGCGTGGCGATCCCCCACGCGCGTATTCCCGGCATCAGCGAGCCCATCACCCTGCTTGTGCGAACCAAGCTCCCCATCAGGTTTGGCTCGCCCGACCGGACAGGCGTCTCCGTGCTCTTTGTCATCCTTGTTCCAGAGCATGCGCGGCAGGAGCACCTCGATATCCTGGCTGCCGTTTCGGCGATGTTCTCCGATCGAGGGTTTCGGGAACAGGTGGTGGCGGCCAAGGAACCGGTGGCCGTTCATCAATTGATCGACGAATGGCCAGCCAGGGGGGCGCCGCGACCTTCCCCGTAAAACGGAAGCGCTGATACCGTCCCGGGCGGGTCGCCCGATTTTGCTGGCCGCCTCGAGCGGTCTCGTGTAGGCTTCGCGCCCATGCGTGACTGCATGCGACCCAACCGGAACCTCGTTTGATGGCGGTCACGCCCAGCGACCCCCTGGCATGACCGCGCGCTCCTACCCGCAAACCACAGGCCAGCAGGTCGAGCGCGGGAGGAGCATCAGTTGGATCGACGGGGCTGTCATCCTCGTCGTCTTCTCTCTGCTGTGGCTCGTTGTTGTGCTGAGCGGCGACATGAGAGTGCAGTTCGACGAGCTGCACCCACCGCCGCTTTCCCTCGATGTCGCGCTCATCCCTTACTACACCGCGCGCACCGTCCTGCGAATGTTCATCGCTTTTGCCGCAGCGCTCCTGTTCACCTTTTCCTACGGGTATGTCGCAGCGAAGAACGTCCACGCCCGGAAGGTGATGCTGCCTCTGCTGGACATCTTGCAATCGGTGCCGGTGCTTGGATTTCTGTCAGTATCGGTGACGGGCTTTCTCGCGCTGTTTCCGGGGAGTCTGCTCGGCGTCGAGTGCGCGAGCATCTTCGCCATCTTTACGGCGCAGGCGTGGAACATGACTTTCGGTTTCTATCACTCGCTGATAACGATCCCCCCCGAGCTGGAGGAGGCGGCATCGGTCTATGACCTCAATCGGTGGCAACGCTTCACCAAGGTCGAAGTGCCGTCGTCGGCGATCGGCCTCATGTGGAACTCGATGATGAGCTTCGGCGGCGGATGGTTTTTCGTCGCTCAGAGCGAGGCCATTTCAGTGCTGAACAAGGACGTCAAGCTGCCGGGATTGGGCTCGTACATGGCCACCGCGGCGGAAGCAGGTGACACTCGGGCCGCACTCTACGCCATTGCTGCCATGGCCGTCACCATCGTGGTGATCGATCAGCTCGTTTGGCGGCCGCTCGTCGCATGGGCAGAGAAGTTCAAGCTCGAGCAGACGGAAAGCAAGGACAACCCGACCTCATGGATGTTGAACCTGCTTCGAGGCTCCTACCTGCTGGACTGGATCTCAAGTCATGTCACTCGAGTGCTCGGACAGCTTTCCGAGCGCGTCTCCATGGTCGGCACCGACTTTGCACAAACGCTTTCCGGGAGCACGCCGGACCTGATCAAAGTCTTGCTGCGCATCGCCCTGTGGGCGATCGCCGGGGCGGTCGCCATATGGCTTGCATTCCAAGCTTTCGATATCGCCCGGGAAATCAGGACGGACATGAGCGGAACGGAAATGCTCCGCGTCGTGTGGCTCGGCGCGCTGACTTTTATTCGTGTCTCCGCCATGAGCTTGATCGCGACGCTGATCTGGACGCCGATCGGCGTCTGGATCGGGCTTCGGCCGCGCATCGCGCGCATCGCTCAGCCGCTTGCCCAGATCGCTGCGTCGTTTCCGATCAACATGGTGTTTCCCTTCGTCGTCGCGTTTTTCATCGCGACTCATATCCCGATCAACGTGGGCAGCGTCCTGCTGATGGCGCTCGGCACCCAGTGGTATATCCTCTTCAATGTCATCGCAGGTGCCATGTCGATTCCCACCGATCTGCGCGAGGCGGCCGCCCTTTTCGGGCTTCAGCGCTGGCAGCTCTGGAGAACCCTCATCATCCCTGCGATCTTCCCCTTCTGGGTGACGGGTGCTCTTACCGCAACCGGCGGCGCGTGGAATGCGAGCATCGTGGCCGAAGTGGCATCCTGGGGACATGACAAGCTTGTGGCCGATGGGCTCGGTGCGTACATTGCCCAGGCGACGACAAAGGGCGACCAGCCGGCGATCTATTTCAGCATCGTGGTCATGGCGCTGTTCGTAGTCGTCATAAACCGCGTGCTGTGGAGTCGTCTGTACGAGCTCGCAGAGAGGAAATTCAAGCTCGGGTGATCCGGGCTGTTCGCAATCACTGGAGTAACGATGGCTGCCGACGCGTCGCTTGCCGAGAGAGCAGTGCCAGGGAAGCCGAGTGGCGAGGCGGCGCCGTCCATCGAGCTGCGGCACATTTCGAAGTCGTACGCGGGTACCGACGGAGGTCCGCCCGTCACCGTGCTCGACGATATCAACCTCGAGGTCCGGGAGGGCGAAATGCTCGCGCTCCTCGGCCAGTCGGGCTCCGGGAAATCGACGATCTTGCGGCTCATGGCGGGCCTCACCTTACCGACGCAGGGCGTGGTCCTGAGCCATGGCGCGCCGCTCGCCGGCATCAATCGCCGTCTTTCGGTGGTGTTCCAGACTTTCGCGCTCTATCCCTGGCTCACTGTTCAGGAAAACGTCCAGGTCGGGCTTATCCGGCGTCGCCTGGGCATTCGGGACGAACAGGAAGAAATCGACCGCGTGCTCGAAGTGATCGGCTTGTCCGGCTATGAGAACGCGTATCCCAAACAGCTTTCCGGCGGTATGAGGCAGCGCGTCGGCTTCGCGCGCGCGCTGGTCGCGCGCCCCGAGGTCCTGTGCATGGATGAGCCGTTCAGCGCACTTGATGTTCTCACCGCGGAGAACCTTCGCACGCAGGTCGTCGAGCTCTGGCGCAGCGAGGGACGCACCGATCTCAAGAGCATCTTCCTGGTGACGCATAACATCGCCGAGGCAGTCTTCATGGCGAGTCGGATTGTCATCATTTCGTCGCATCCCGGCCGTATACGCAGCGTCATCGACAATCCCTTGCCCTACCCGCGCAACGTGAATTCCAAGGCATTTGCTTCCATGGTCGATCAGGTTCACGCAGCGATCACGGCGCTGGTTCTGCCCGACGAACCGGTCGAGCAGATCGAGGCGCGAAGGGCCGCTGCCGGTCCGGAACGGACCGTCGAAGTCGAGGGCGCTGCGGGACCAGCCCCGGCGCCGCGAGCCCGCGTCGAGCCGATCCCGAGCGCGCCGATTGAAACCATTCTCGGTCTGCTGGAAATCATCGAGGACGCCCAGGAGACGATCAATGTGTTCGACTTGAGCGCCCGCATCGGCAAGGAGTTCGGAGAGACCATCGCGACGGTGAAAGCCGCCGAGATGCTGGGGCTCGTGGACACGCCCAAGGACGACGTGCTGATGACGCAGACGGGGTGGTATTTCCTTGCGGCTCCGCCGCCTGCCCGCAAAGCGCTGTTCAGGCAGGCCATCATGAAGCTGCGACTCTTCCAGATGCTGGTATCGCGTCTGGAGGGAGCGCCCGAGGGACGCATCGACGCCCAAGACATCCTCGAGGACCTGGGAAAACTTCTGCCGTACGATCAGCCGGCCAAGCTGCTCGAGACGCTCGTCGCCTGGGGGCGTTACGCCGAGGTCATCGACTTCGACCAGAACGCCAACGTGGTCCATCTCTACGAGGCGACCATCACAGAAGAAGAGGATGACGCCGCGTCCGATTAGATCGAGCGTGCCATCACGATGAACGCGTTGTCATGAATCCGGTCGGCGAACTCCTGAGCATCCACGACATCGCGCTCGGAGTGGACGTGTCGAGCAAAGCGGGTTTGCTCCAGCGAGTTGCTTTGATGCTCGCGCAGCGCGCCGGGGTGACGAGCGCGGACGTCTTGGCCGGCCTAACCGCACGCGAGGAGCTCGGGTCAACCGCGCTGGGCCATGGCGTCGCAATCCCCCATGCGCGCATGCCGCAGTGCGGCGCGTCGGCTGGCGTGTTCGTGCGAACCAAGTTCGGGATTGACTTCGATGCTCCCGACCGCAGGCCCGTATCGATGTTCCTGGGATTGATCGTTCCGAAGCAGGCCAACGAAAGGCACTTGAAGCTGCTCGCAGCCGCCGCGACGATGTTCAGCGACCGCGCTTTTCGCGAGAGGCTCATGTTGTGCAGCGATTCGGCTGGGGCGAGCCGACTGCTCGCCGCATGGCCGGATTTTTCCCTGGAGCCGCAGCTCGACAAGCCAGCCGTACCTTGATCGGGAGGAACGGGCGTAACCGGGGCTCTCGAGGTCGCGGCGCCTGGATCAGCGCGGCTCGCGCGCCTTCACCGCGGAGAGCGGCAGCAGCTCGGGTAATTCGATGCGTTTGCGGCCGGGTTCGGGCGCCGGCAGCGCGTCGCTTTCGACCATCGTCGCCAGGCTTCGCCGCGTGAGCTCCTGGTAGCTCTGCGTTCCCTCCACCTTCCACTCCATTTCCTGCTCGGTCAGCGGGCGCACGATCCTGGCCGGGACACCTGCGGCGAGCGTGCGGGGAGGCACGACCATGCCCGCCTTGACGAACGCCATCGCCGCGACGATCGCCGACTCGCCGATCACCGCGCTGTCGTTGACGACCGCGTTCATCCCGACCAGCGCGTTCCTCTTGACGATGCAGCCGTGCAGGATCGCGCCGTGCCCGATGTGTCCATCCTCTTCGACCACGGTGTCGGTTCCGGGAAAGCCGTGCATGATGCAGCCGTCCTGAACGTTCGACCCTGTTCGCAGCTCCAGTCTGCCGAAATCACCACGAAGCGAAGCCACCGGGCCTACATAGCAACCCGCGCCGACGATGACGTCGCCGACGAGCACCGCGGAAGGATGCACGAACGCGCTCGGATCGATGACCGGCACGACTCCGTTGATCGCCCAGACTTTCGGTCGCATGTTCTGTTCCTCTCGTGTAGCCCGGGTAGAGCCCGAGGGCGAAACCCGGGGCGACGCTACGCAAACTGCTGATCCTGGGTTTCGCTGCGCTCAACCCAGGCTACACATGGCTAGCCCAGCCACGCGCGCGCGTTGCGAAACATCCGCATCCACGGTGAGTCCTCGCCCCAAGCCGCGGGATGCCACGACATCTGCACCGTGCGGAAGCCGCGCTCTGGATGTGGCATCAGGATCGAAAAGCGGCCGTCGGCGGTCGTGAGCCCCGTGATGCCGTGCGGCGAGCCGTTGGGATTGTACGGATAGCGCTCGGTCGCCTCGCCGCGATTGTCGACGAAACGCAGGGTGACGAAGGGCTCGGCGGCCGCGAGCTGCGCTTCGTCGCGAAACTCGGCGTAGCCTTCGCCGTGCGCGAGCGCCACCGGAATCCGGCTGCCCGCCATGCCGGCGAAGAACAGCGAAGGCGAAGGGAGGACTTCCAGCAACACAAGCCGCGCCTCGAACTGTTCGCTCCTGTTGCGCACGAAGTGCGGCCAGTGTGCGGTACCCGGGATGAGCTCGTGAAGGTTGCTCATCATCTGGCAGCCGTTGCACGCGCCCAGCGCGAAGGTGTCGTGCCGAGCGAAGAACGCGCCGAACTCCTCGCGCGCGCGGGTGTTGAACAGGATCGACTTGGCCCATCCCTCTCCCGCGCCCAGCACGTCGCCGTAGGAAAAGCCCCCGCCGGCGACAATGCCCGCGAAGCTCGAAAGCGACCTTCGCCCCGCGATGATGTCGGTCATGTGCACGTCGTAGGCGGCGAAGCCCGCGCGAGCGAACGCGGCGGCGATCTCGACGTGGCCGTTGACTCCCTGCTCGCGCAGGATCGCCACCGCCGGACGCGCGCCATTGGCAATGAAGGGCGCGGCCACGTCCTCAGCCGGATCGAAGCCCAGCACCGGCGAGAGTCCGGGATCGGAGGTGTCGAGGATGCGCTCGTGTTCCTGATCGGCCGCCTCGGGGTTGTCGCGCAAGCGCTGCAGCGCGTGGGTCGTCTCCGACCAACCGTGGTGCAGGTCCATGCGCGACGCGTCGAACAGAGTTGCGCCGTCGCGCGTGATGCGAATGCGATCGCTGCGATTGGGCGTGCCGACTGCCACGCAGCGCACGCCAGCCGCCTCGAACACGGCCACGACATCGTGCCGATCCTGGGCGGCAATCTGGAGCACGGCGCCGAGCTCTTCGTTGAACAGGATCTCGAGCGCCTCGCCCGGCAATTCGTCGAGCTCGATGGCCATTCCGCAACGCGAGGCGAAGGCCATTTCGGCGAGCGTTGCAAAGAGGCCGCCGTCCGAGCGATCGTGATAGGAGAGCAGCTTGCCGGCCGCGTGCAGTGTCTGCACCGCCTTGAAGAACCCTTTGAGTGCAGCCGGATCGTCGACGTCCGGAGCGACGTCCCCCAATTGGCCGTGGACCTGCGCAAGGGTCGACCCGCCGACGCGATTCTTGCCATCGCCGAGATCGGCGAGCAGCAGCAGCGTCTCGCCGCGGTCCAGGACGAGCTGTGGCGTCAGCACGCGCCGCGCGTCATCCACCGCCGCGAAGGCGGAGACGATCAGCGACACCGGAGCGGTGACCGACTTTTCAACGCCATCCTCCCGCCAGCTCGTGCGCATCGACAGTGAATCCTTGCCCACCGGAATGCTGATGCCGAGCGCCGGGCACAGCTCGAGCGCCACCGCACGTACCGTGTCGTAGAGCGCAGCATCCTCGCCCGGATGGCCGGCTGCGGCCATCCAGTTCGCGGACAGCTTGACCTCGCGCAAGTCGGCGATGCCGGCGGCGGCCAGATTGGTCAGCGCTTCGCCGACCGCCATGCGCCCCGACGCCGGTGCATCGATCAGCGCCAGCGGCGTGCGCTCACCCATCGCCATCGCTTCGCCCGCGTAGCCATCGTAGTCGGCGAGCGTTACCGCCACGTCGGCCACCGGGACCTGCCAGGGCCCCACCATCGGATCGCGCGAGCAGAGCCCGCCCACGGTGCGGTCGCCGATGGTTACGAGGAAGGTCTTGTCGGCGACCGCGGGAAAGCGCAGAACGCGCATCGCCGCCTCGGCGAGATCGATGCCCTCGGTGGTGAACGGCGGAAGCGATCGCGACACGTGCGATACATCGCGCGTCATTTTCGGCGGCTTGCCGAGCAGCGCGCCGAGATCCATGTCGACCGGCAGGTTGCCGAAGGCCGGGTCCTGGACAACGAGTTGTTGCTCGGCCGTGGTGCTGCCGATCACCGCGAACGGACAGCGCTCCCGCTCGCAGATCGCACGAAAGCGATCGATCGCGTCGGCAGGGATCGCGAGCACATAGCGCTCCTGCGCCTCGTTGCACCAGATTTCGCGGGGCGCCATGCCCGGCTCCTCGCTTGGAACTGCGCGCAGATTGAAGCGCGCACCCTTGCCTCCGCCGTGCACGAGCTCCGGCAGCGCGTTCGACAGGCCCCCTGCGCCCACGTCGTGGATGGAGAGGATCGGGTTCGCCGTGCCGAGCTGCCAGCAGCGATCGATGACCTCCTGCGCGCGACGTTGCATTTCCGCGTTACCGCGCTGCACGGAGTCGAAGTCGAGGTCTGCGGTATTGGCGCCGGTCGCCATCGACGACGCCGCGCCACCACCCATGCCGATGAGCATGCCCGGTCCGCCCAGCTGCACGATCAGTGCGCCGTCGGGGAGCGCGCGCTTGCGCGCGTCGCGAGCGGCGACATTGCCGACGCCGCCGGCGATCATGATCGGCTTGTGATAGCCGCGGACCTCGCCGTCGACTCGCTGTTCGAAGCTGCGGAAATAGCCGAGCAGGTTCGGCCGGCCGAATTCGTTGTTGAACGACGCGCCGCCGATCGGACCGTCGAGCATGATCTGCAGCGCCGACGCGGTGCGTTCGGGCTTGCCCACCCAGTATTGCGCGGCGCGCTCAAGCCTCCCCTCTCCCGCCGGGAGAAGGGTCGGGGGTGAGGGAAGTTCCCACTGCCGTGGCAGCCCCGGGATGCGCAAGTGCGACGTCGTGAACCCGGTGAGTCCCGCCTTGGGGTGGGCGCCGATCCCCGTCGCTCCCTCGTCCCGGATCTCGCCTCCGGATCCGGTCGCGGCCCCCGGAAACGGCGCGATCGCTGTCGGGTGATTGTGCGTCTCCACCTTCATCAGAACATGGGTCGCCTCGTCGTGCGCGGCGTAGCGCGTGTCCGAGTTCGGATAGAAGCGGCGCGCCTTCCTGCCTTCCATGATCGCCGCGTTGTCCGCATAGGCGACGATCGTTCGCTGCGGATTGGCTGCATGGGTGTGGCGAATCATCGCGAACAGCGACTGCGGCTGACGTGCGCCGTCGATGATCCATTCGGCGTTGAAGATCTTGTGCCGGCAGTGCTCCGAGTTCGCCTGCGCGAACATCATCAACTCGACGTCGGTTGGATTGCGGCTGGCGCGGCGAAAGGTGTCGGCAAGGTAGTCGATTTCGTCGTCCGAGAGCGCGAGCCCGAATGCGCCGTTCGCCTCGGCGATTGCTCCGCGCCCCCGCCCGAGGAGGTCGATCGTCAGGAGCGGCCGCGGCGGGAAGTGGGTGAACAGGCGCGCCGCGTCGGAGAGGTCAGAAAAAACCGCTTCGGTCATCCGATCGTGGATGAGCGAGAGCAATCTTGTGCGCGCCGCTTCGTCCAAGCGGTCTCTCTCGCGCACGGCGACGCGATAGGCCACGCCGCGCTCGATGCGTTCGATCGCGGCCAGCCCGCAATTGTGCGCGATATCGGTCGCCTTCGACGCCCACGGCGAAATGGTGCCGGGGCGCGGGATGACTAGCAGAAGCTCGCCTTGGTCGGCATGAGTCGCGCCCTGCGGCCCGTAGGTCAGCAGGCGGTCGAGCGTCTCGCGCTCGGCGGCGCTAAGTCCTCGCGAGGCCTGAACGAAATGCCAGAAGTCGGCGGAGATCCCCTGAACGAGGCTTCCGGAGAGGCTCGACAGCAGCTTGGCGACGCGGAACGGCGACAGGGCGTTGCGCCCGCGCAGCGTGAGGAACTCTGCCATCGACGGGAGGGGCGTAAAGCAGAATTATACGCCGCTTCGCGCCGCCGCGCTGGTCAGCGATACGATCGCTAGTGCTGCAGTATCTTCGACAGGAACAACTGCGCTCGCTCGGAGCGCGGCTTGCCGAAGAAATCGTTCTTGTCCGCGTCCTCGACGATCTGGCCCTGGTCCATGAAGATGACCCGGTGCGCCACCTTGCGCGCGAAGCCCATCTCGTGGGTGACGACCATCATGGTCATGCCCTCTTTGGCGAGCTGAACCATGACGTCGAGCACCTCGTTGATCATCTCCGGGTCGAGCGCCGAGGTCGGCTCGTCGAAGAGCATGCAGATGGGATCCATCGATAGCGCGCGCGCGATCGCGACCCGCTGCTGCTGTCCGCCCGAGAGCTGCCCCGGGAACTTGTCCTTGTGCGCGATCAGCCCGACACGGTCGAGCAGCTTTATGCCGCGTTCGGCCGCCTCTTTCATACCGCGGCCGAGCACCTTGACCTGCGCCAGAGTGAGGTTCTGCGAGACCGTCATATGCGGAAACAGCTCGAAGTGCTGGAACACCATGCCCACGCGCGAGCGCAGCTTCGGCAGGTCGGTCTTCGGATCGCCTACCGAGATGCCCTCGACGGTGATCTGGCCCTTCTGGAAGGGCTCGAGGCCGTTCACGCACTTGATGAGCGTGGACTTGCCGCTACCCGAAGGCCCGCACACCACCACTACTTCCCCCTTTGCGACTTCGGTGGTGTTGTCGGTAAGCACCTGGAAGCTTCCGTACCACTTGCTGACGTTCTTGATCGAGATCATGGGATTTCGGGCTAACGGATCACTGCAATCTTAAACTGGAGCCTCTTCACGAGATACGACAGGCCAAACGAAATGACGAAGTAGACCACCGCCGCGAACGTGTACATCTCCACGAGTCGGTAGTCGCGATTGGCGATCTTGGCTGCGGCGCCGAGGAAGTCCGTGGCGGATATCACGTACACGAGCGACGTATCCTGGAAAAGAATGATCGTCTGCGTGAGCAGCACCGGGATCATGTTGCGGAACGCCTGCGGCAACACGACGTAACCCATCGTTTGCCAGTAGTTCAAGCCCAGGGCGTAGCCCGACCACACCTGCCCGCGCGGAATCGACTGGATGCCCGCGCGCATGATTTCGCAGTAATACGCCGCCTCGAACATCGTGAAGGTGACCAGCGCCGAGTAGAACGCGCCCACCTGGATCGGGCGGTCCGCGCCGGTGATCCACGCGCCGATGTACGGCACCAGAAAATAGAACCAGAAGATAACCAGCACTAACGGGATCGAGCGCATCAGGTCCACGTACGCGCCGGCAGGCAGCGAGACTGGCTTGAAGCTCGACAGCCTCATCATCGCCAGCAGCGTGCCGAAGATGATGCCTCCCGCCATCGCAAGCACCGTGAGCGTCACGGTAAAGCGCATGCCTTCCAGGAACAGATAAGGGAGCGAACGCTGGATGACGTTCCAATCGAAGCCTTCCATCGCGCGCCCTCAGTGCCCCGCCTGCGGCGCGCCACCTGCCGCGATCAGGCCCGGCACGCGCACTTTGTGCTCGAGCGCGCGCATTCCGAGCACGACCACGAGGTTGGTCAGCAGATAGATCACGGTGGCCGCGGCGAAAGCCTCGAAGACCTGGAAGGTGAGTTCCTGCATCGCGCGGGCGCGGCCGGTGAGCTCGAGCAGCCCGATCGTCAGCGCCACCGAGGAGTTCTTGATGATGTTCATGAACTCCGACGTGAGCGGCGGCAGGATGATCCGGAATGCTTGCGGCAGGATCACGTAGCGATAGGTCTGGTATTGGGTCAGCCCCATCGCGGTTCCCGCCATGCGCTGCCCGCGAGGGAGCGACTGGATGCCTGCCCGCACCTGCTCGGCGACCCGCACCGAAGTGAAGATGCCCAGGCACAGCACCGCGGGAATGTAGGATCCCCACGGCGGCGGCATCTGCTTGATCGCATCGCCGAGGCCCGTCGGAAGGAACTCCGGAAACACGAAGAACCAGAGGAACATCTGCACGATGAGCGGGACGTTCCGGAAAATCTCGACGTAGGCATTGCCGATCCGCACCACCCACGGCATCGTCGTCGTGCGCAGCGTTCCGACGGCCGCGCCGATCGCGAGAGCGATCACCCACGCGGCGAGCGCAGTGGCGAGCGTCCACACGAGCCCGACCAGGAGGTAATGCAGCCAGGTGCCAGTTCCGCCCGGCTCCTGCGCGAAGAGAATTGCCCAGTTCCAGTTATATCTCAAGGCTCGCCTCCCGACGAGGCGTCACGGGGCCCATCGTGCGCCCCGTGCGTTCTCTCACCGGCTACTTGTAGGCGGCCGGATCACCGGAGTCGGTGGGATTCGCAACGACCTTCTTGAACTGGTCGCTCATCGGCACGTTGAGGTTGAGGCCTTTGGGCGGCACAGGCTTCAGGAACCACTTATCGTAGATCGCATTGATCGCCCCGGACTTGTAGGTCTCTGTCATCGCCGCGTCGACCACCTTCTTGAACGCTGGATCATCCTTGCGCAGCATGATCCCGTACGGCTCGACCGAGAGCGCATCCTTGGAGATCTCGTAGTCGCCGGGACTGCGCGCCTGCGCGACGAGGCTGTAAAGCAGGATGTCGTCCATCACGAAGGCAACCGCCCGTCCCGTCTCCACCATCTGGAAGGCCTCGGGGTGGCCGTTGGCCGAGATGATGTTCATGCCGAGGTTCTGCGCAGTATTGATCTCGGTGATCTGCTTGATGTTGGTGGTACCCGCGGTCGAGACGATCGTCTTGCCCTTGAGGTCGGCGAGTGTTTTCGCGTTCGAGGACTTCTTCGACGCCCAGCGATTGGCCGTCACGAAGTGCGTGATCGTGAACGAGACCTGCTTCTCGCGCTCGAGATTGTTCGTCGTCGATCCGCACTCGAGATCGATGGTGCCATTCGCCATCAGCGGGATGCGGTTCGCCGACGTGACGAGCTGGTAGTTCACCTTGAGATCCGGCATCTTCAGCTCTTTCTTCACCGCATCGACGATCCTCATGCAGAGGTCGAGCGCGTAGCCCACGGGCTTCTGCTGGTCGTCGTAGTACGAGAAGGGGATCGAGGCGTCGCGGTGGCCGATGGTGATCGTCCCGGTGTCCTTGATCTTCTTCAGCGTGCCATCCTGCGCTGGGGCGGTGGCGGCAACGACAAGCGCAATCAGACCCAGCAGTACCCTAGGGAACCACTTCATCGAAACCTCCCATTGAAAGAATCGGAGAATACCCGCGGCATCCGGCCGCCTCTCGGGGGGCAAGCTTACCGGCGTGCCCGAGTCGGCGCAGCGGCTGCAGCGGCGCCGGCTTGTGGGGCTAGTGTAGCGATTGGCCCGCCGGATGTCCATTTCCCTCCGGGCATCTCGGGTCGGTAAGGGTCAGGCCCTATAATCGCCGAATGCAGCCCGATTCAATCTACCGCGTCGCGGAATTGCGCGCGGTCGAAGCCCAAGCAGCGGGAGCGCCGCTCATGGAGCGAGCCGGCCTCGCAGCCGCGGGTGTCGCGCGCGAGCTACTTGCAGGACGTCCGGCGCACGTGCTGGTGCTCGCCGGACCGGGGAACAACGGTGGCGACGCATTCGTCGTCGCGCGATGGCTCAAGTCGTGGTTCTTCGATGTGATGGTTGCCTTCCGTGGCGACGCGGCGAAGTTGTCCGCCGATGCAGCCGCTGCGCTTCGCGGCTGGCTCTCGAGCGGCGGCACGACGGTGGCCGACTGGCCGGAACGAAGCGATTGGGGAGTCATCGTCGACGGCTTGTTCGGGATCGGACTCACACGATCCGTCGAAGGCGAGTATGCCAAATGGATCATGCGGGCCAATGACGCGGGTGTGCCGATTCTCGGCCTGGACGTTCCCAGCGGGCTCGATGCCGACACGGGCGTAGCCCATGCGCCGACGGTCCGTGCCGCGGCGACGGCGACCTTCATCGCGCTCAAGCCGGGACTGCTGACCGCCGACGGTCCGGATTACTGCGGCGCGCTCAGCGTCCACGCGCTCGAGCTCGACGCGCCGAGCTTGGCTCCGCCTCGGGGCGAGCGTCTGCGGTGGGAGTCGCTCGCATCCAGGCTGGCGGAACCCTTAAGGCGCGCGCGAAAGAACGTTCACAAGGGCAGCTTCGGCACGCTGGCGATCGTGGGCGGCAGCGACGGCATGGTGGGCGCGGCTCTGCTCGCCGGTCGCGGGGCGCTCTACCTCGGTGCGGGCAAAGTCTGGGTCGGACTCGCTGCAAGCGCGCCGCCGGCGATCGACTTCGAGCAACCCGAATTGATGCTGCGCGGCGCCGACCGCGTGATCGAGGACGGCCCCGATGCGATCATCGTTGGGCCGGGGCTCGGAACCAATGAACGCGGCGAGCAGCGCCTTCGCCGCGCGCTCGCCACGTCGTTGCCTTTGGTGATCGACGCCGACGCGCTGACGCTCATCGCGCGCGATGCGGCGCTCGCTGCCACGGTGGCATCGCGAAAGGCGCCCACCGTGATGACTCCCCACCCTGCGGAAGCCGCGAGACTCGCAGGCTCCACCGCCGCGGCGATCCAATCCGACCGGCTGGGTGCGGCGCTGTCGCTCGCCGTGAAGCTCAACGCCGCGGTCGTCCTCAAAGGCGTGGGCAGCGTGGTGGCTTTCCCCGACGGAACCTGGGCGATCAATGCCAGCGGTAATCCGGGGCTCGCCAGCGGCGGCACCGGCGACATTCTCGCGGGGATGCTCGGTGCATTGCTCGCTCAAGGACTGAGCGCGAAAGAAGCGGCTCGCGTGGGCGTGTGCCTTCACGGCGCGGCGGCCGACGCGCTCGTCGCTGGCGGCGTAGGTCCCGTGGGCCTCACCGCATCGGAGCTCGCGCCCGCCGCGAGGCGGCTCGTCAACGCCGCGCGCTCGCCGATGTAGCCTAGGTTGAGCGCGGAGCGCGAAACCCAGGGCGGCAACGGTAATGACGCGGTTACCCCGGGTTTCGCCCTGCGGGCTCTACCCGGGCTACGGCAGAAGGACCGTCGAGCCGGTGGTCTTGCGCGACTGCAGGTCGCGGTGCGCCTGCGCCGCGTCCTTGAGCGCATAGGTCTGCCGTGCGTCGTTCTTGATCTTGCCGGCGAGCACCATCGAAAACATCTCGTCGGCCATCTTCAGCAGATCCGCGCGCTTGGCCGCGTAGGTGTACAGAGTCGGCCGCGTCACGTACAGCGAGCCCTTTTGCGAAAGCAGCAGGATGTCGAAAAGCGGTATGGCTCCCGAAGCGTTGCCGAAGGATACGAACAGCCCGCGCGGACTCAGGCAGTCCAGCGATGCCGGAAAGGTGTCCTTGCCCACAGCATCGTAGACCACCGGCACGCCTTTGCCGCCGGTGAGCTCTTTCACGCGCTCGACAAAGTTCTCGCGGGTGTAGACGATGGTGTGCGTGCACCCGTTCGCCTTGGCGAGCGCTGCCTTGTCGTCGGAGCCGACCGTGCCGATCACGGTCACGCCCAGCGCGCGTGCCCACTGGCAGGCGATGAGCCCGATGCCGCCGGCGGCTGCGTGCAGAAGGATCGTCTCGCCGGACTTGAGCGGATAGGTCTGTCGCAGCAGGTACTGCACGGTCAGCCCCTTTAGCATCAGCGTCGCGGCAACCCGGTCGGAGATTCCGTCGGGCAGCTTCACCAGTCGATCGACAGGCATGAGCCGCGCTTCGCAATAGGCTCCGATCGGCCCGCCGCTGTACGCGACGCGATCACCGACCTTCACATCGGTCACACCGGGTCCCACCGCCTCAACCACGCCCGCCGCCTCGCTGCCGATGCCAGTCGGCAGTGGAACCTTGTAGAGTCCGCTTCGGTGGTAGGTGTCGATGTAATTGAGCCCGACCGCGGTGTGGCGTACTCGAGCCTCGCCGGGACCGGGATTGCCGACGCTCACGTCCTCCCACTGCATGACTTCGGGACCGCCGGTCTGGTGAATGCGTATGGCATGAGCCATTTTCTTTGCTCCGTGTCATGGGTGACGCCCTCAACGCACGATCGTCGTCGTGCTCGTTCTGCTGGCAGGCGCGGTGGCGTCGGAGTCGCTCCGTTCGATCAGATGATGCGGCAGGAAAAAGGCGTTGGCAATCAGCGTCGGGACGACGGCGCTGCCGATCACCGCTGCGATCAGGAACGAGTACTGATCCTGAGTGACGATCCCGTGGCTCAACCCGAACAGGGCGGAGATGCTGCCGAAGGTGAGGCCGGTCGACATCAGCATGGTCGTGTACAGACCTTCCCTCCGCTGCGATCCGAACACGCGCGTGAAGGGGTACACCCCGATGAACTTGGTGACCATCTTCGCGGCGAGCAAAATGAAGAACGCGAGTGGCGCCGCGATGAGCGCAGGCACCGAAACGAACGAGCCGGCACGGATGAAGTAGAACGGCGTCAGCAGGCCGAAGGTGACGGTGCGGAGGCGGCGCACCAGGGCGTGGTCCTTGCCCACCGTGCCCGCCAGCACCATGCCCATGACGTAGGCGGGCAGCACTGCCTCACTGTCCGCCCACGCCGCCAGCGCGCCCAGGCCGAACAAGCAGAGCAGCAGGAATTTGGCTTCGAGCTCGGACGGCCGATTGCCGAAGCGGCTGAAAAAGCGAGGCGTAACCCATGGCAATACCGCGAAAGCGGCGACGCTTGCTGCAACGAATATGAACGTGCGGTACGTGAACGGCGAGAACATCAAGCCGAGTGCGATGACCGTCGCCAGATCATTGATGAAGCACGCGGCGAGCACGGTTTTCCCGTAGTGGGTCTTGTTGAGCCCGAATTCCAGCATCACGGCGTAGACGACGGCCACCGAAGTCGTCGACAGAGCGATGCCGGCGAGCCAGCTCGCATCGACGGTCCAGTGAAGCAGCCAATGCGCTGCCGCAGCGCAGCCGAGAAACGGCGCGAAGAACGCGACGAGGCCGATCGCGCTCGTTTCCTTCCAGCTCGCTCGAAGCACTGCCGGATCGAGCTCGGCGCCGGCGAGAAACGTGAGCAGGATCGCGCCGGTGCTCGCCAGGAACTTGACCCATGACTGGTCGGTGCCGAGCGCAGCACCACCGACCAACGCGCCGATCGCCAGTTGCGCTACCGTGCCGACCACGATTTCCGACATCGCTGTGGCGATACGCAGCCAGATCGACAGCAGCGTCGCGGTCAGCGCGAGTCCCAGCCAGAGCGCAGCAAGCGCGTAGATATCGGTCATCTTGTTCTGTCCCGCGGACTAGCGATCACCCTCGACCACGCCGTACTCCCCTTCCACCCGGGTGTAGAAGATGCTCACCCGTTCGCTGCGCAGCAGCGCGAGCAGCTTCTCCGCCTCTTGCTCAGTGACGACGAACTCGATGACGACGGTCATGTCGGCCGAGAGCTCGAAGAAGTGTTCCTCGTGCAGGATGCCGTGACGCCCGAAGCCCGCGATCGAACGAAACGCCGACCCACCGTGGATGCCGAGCTTCTTGGCCTGTTCGAGCAGCCATTCGAACAACGCAATGTGCCGGTGCGTTCTGTTTTCGTGGACGTAGAAGCGCAGGATGGTGCCCTTCATGATGTCGCCCATGCGTAGAGCGCCCGGATAAGCGCGATGCCGAGGATGGTCATCGCCAGTGAGCCGACGACGTGCGCACCGACGGCGATCGATCCCCACAAGTATTCGCGGCGCGCGAGCAAGGTGACAACCTCAGCGGAAAACGTCGAGAAGGTCGTCAGGCCGCCGAGAAATCCCGTCGTCACGAGAAGTCGGGCTTCGGCTGGGAGCACGGCGTGGCGGGTCAGCAGTTCCATGGCGAAGCCCATCAGCAGACCGCCCATGAGGTTGGCGGTGAGCGTTCCCATCGGCAGCGTCGGGAAAAGCGGGTTGAGCGCAATACCGAGCCCCCAGCGCAGCCAGGCGCCGACAGCGGCGCCACCACCTACGGCTGCAAATCCGCTCCAAACCATGCTGCGTCTCCGTCGCGCACAGGCGCGACACTATACACGCGGCGACAACGCGATCGTTGCTTTCAGCGGCTACGAGGATGCCAGCGAGGTGCTTATGCGCAGGATTGCCGTGAATCTGGCGCCAGCCTTGCGAATCGCGGACAACAAAGAACCGCCTTGCCAATGATCGCGTTCACGCATGTCGGTACCGCAAGCACGGTACCCACGTAGGCATCATCAGCCGTCAGGCGGTTAAAGGAGAATGCCATCTCCCGCGGCAGACTATAGCCGACCTCAGGCAGCCAGGGCAAGCGGCGCTGGATCGGACGTTCACGCGGGCTCGGGCGCTATATTCTTCCGCCGGTGCTCTGCAAGAGTTACAGTGTGACCGCGCAATCTGCACTCAAGCGAGGAACTTGATGTTTCAGAAGATCCTAGTCGCCTACGATGGCTCGGCGCCAGCGAAAAAGGCATACGAGGTAGCGCTGGACATGGGCCAGCGATACCGGGCTCAACTGCACGTCGTGGCGGTGGCGCGCCCGCCGGATTTCGCCGAGGACGTGGAAACGGAAGCGGCGCTGGAGAGCGCGCGCGAGCACTTCGGCAAGCAATTCGGCGAACTCGAGAGCATGGCAGCGCGAGCAGGCCTCAAGCCGCATCTGAGAACCGTCACGGGTCACCCCGCGGAGCAGATCGTGCGCGTGGCGGAAGAGCACAAGATCGATCTGATCGTCCTCGGACACCGGGGCCACGGCGTGTTCGAGCGCTGGCTCCTGGGATCGGTCTCCCGTGCCGTCATCGCCTACGCGCACTGCGCCGTCTTGGTCGTGCGCTGAGCGTCGTGCACCCGCCCTAGCGTAGATAAGCAAGCAACGGCGAGGCAGGCTGCCGCCTGATGAGCGCGCTCTCCGCTTCGCGCGCTTCGCGCGGCTCGAGCCGATCGATCCATTGCACTTCACCGCCGCTCAATGCCGCCACCGCGACACCGTCGCGATAGAGCACTCGATTGCCCGTGAGCGCGGGCACTTTCGCGCCGGGAACGATAGTCCCGACCAGGTTGAGAGGATCGGCGGCGCTCAGCGAAAGCCACACGCCCGCCAGCGGCGCTCGCCGGGTTTCACGCAGCAATGTCACTGCCTCCGGCAAGGCGAACTGTTCGCCGGTGAAGCCGGCGACGAAGCGCCCGCCACGGATCTCGCCGCGCGCCTCGAAACGGCGCAGCACGCGCAGCAATTCGCGCCATGGTGGAAGCCATGCTGCCTCGCGTTCGAGCAACCTCCAGAACACGACCCCGTAGCGGCGCAGCAACGTGCCTGCGATGTGCTCGACGACGCTGCGCTCGCCATCGCTCGAGCCGACCGCGGAAGTGGGGTGCGCGTTACGGCGCAGCAACCCCCAGCGTCCCGCGTCCTCGATCCCGAACAGCGCCGTGCGCCTGCGGCGCTTGCCACCAGCCAGCGGCTTGCGTCGCTCCGAGGGCGTGAGCAGCGCGCGCAAGCCCGCGAAGCTGTCCGAGTGCACGAGTCCCAGCACGACGAGCTCGGCCAGCGCGTCTTCGACCTGGGTTCGCAGCAGCCCAGTGCCCTCGACGATCTCGTCGAAAAAGCACGCGCCGTGATGTTTGAGGAAGTCCGCCACGGCTTGCGCTCGCGCGCTCGGCGTGACCGGCTGCGGCGCCGCGGCCACGGCTCGGTTCCACAACGCCAGGTTGCGCCGCGGCAGAATCGACACCGGTGTCGTGCGGATCGGGCCTGCGCTCTTCGCCGTGATGCGTGAGGGCATGGTCAGCCGGGTCCAGGCAGCGCGCCCGGCAAGGCACAAGTCATCCAGCCAGGTGAAGTCGTAGTTGTCGAGCCGCGCCGGAAGGATCTCGGCCTCCCACGCCGCAGCCGGCGCCTCGAAGCCTTCGAGCTGCGTGATCAGCGCCGCCAGCGCATCGGGACCCTGGCGGCGCTCTTCCGGAATCACATGCTGCCAGCGGGTGAGAAAACGCATGAAGTCGCGGCTCGACACGGGCTCGATCTCCTGGCGCAGCCGTCCGACGGTGTAGCGGTGAATCCGCGCGAGCAGCGCCCGGTCGCACCATTCGTTCGGCGCAGAGCCAAGTGTGAACGACCCCTGCATGGCGAAGCCTTCGGCGGCGAGCCTGGCGAGCGCCGCGTCGACGTCGGAACGCGGCAAGGCCATCGACTCCGCGATCACTTCCACGGCGACCGGGCCAAGTCCTTCCAGGCGGCTGCGAACGATTTCGACCAGTGCCTCGTCGCGCGTCCACGTGCGCGCTGAGAACTCTGCCGGCGCCTCGATCGCCGGCACGCATGGCGCCTTCCCGAACACCGATTCGAATTGCGGCAGTCGCTCGGCTGCAACGGCGAGCGTTCGCGCTCCGGCGTCTGCCTCTGCGAAAGCAACGCTCACGCGTGTTGCGCGCCGCGCTTGGGCGAGCTCCGCCAAGAGCGAGCGCCAGCCCGCGTTGGTGTCGAGCTCATGCTCGGTAATGAAGGCCAGGCCCAGCAGCGCGTCGTGCAACTCGTCGGCGTTGGCGGCGCTTGGCCATGCTTCCGATCGCACGCGCTCGATCGCTTCTGCATCGAGCCTGCCCAAGCCCGCGGCAGCCTCCTCGTCGAGCCAACGCCGACTGATTACTGCTCGCGTGCGGCGCTCCTCCAGCGGCGCGTCGTCGAGGAAGGCATAAGGCCGCGCCGAGAGGATTTCCAGCGCGAGTGGAGAGGGCTCGGTCAGATCGCGATCGATCACCCTGATCTCGCCCGCTTCCAGCCTCTTCAACAGACGCTCCAGGCCTTCGACATCCATGGCCTCGTAGAGGCAATCGTGCACGGTTTGATTGACCAGCGGGTGATCCGGCACTTCGCGCTCGCCGACGATGTTCTCCGCGCAAGCGATCTGATCGGGGAACACCGCTGCCAGCAGGTCTTCGGAGGCCATCCGCTGCAGCTGGGGCGGGACCTTGCGGCCCGAGCGGAAGCGCGGCAAGGCGAGCGAGGTCGTCGCGGCCCACCGCCATCGCGCGGCGAACATCGGCGCAGCGAGCAGTGCCTGGATCAGCAGGGGCCGTACGCTGTTCGAATGCAGGTAGCGCGCGACTTCGGCGAGCGGAAAGCTGTGGCTGGTCGAAAGCGAGAGCACGATGGCATCTTCGGTGGCCGCGGCCTGCAGCTCGAAGTTGAACTTGCGGCAGAAGCGTTTGCGCAAGGCGAGCCCCCAGGCCCGGTTCACGCGGCTGCCGAACGGCGAATGGATGACGAGCTGCATCCCACCCGACTCGTCGAAAAAGCGCTCGAGCACGACCGTGTCGAGCGTCGGCAAAGCGCCCAGCGCGGCGCGCGCTGCGGCGAGGTATTCCACGAGCTGCGCCGCTGCGGATCGATCGAGACCGAGCCGCTGGACGAGGTCTTCGCTGGCCGCGCCCTCCTCCAGACGCGCCGACACTTCCTCGCGCAGGCGCGACACCGCGAAGGAAAGCTCCTCGGTGCGTCCCGGTGCTTCGCCCAGCCAGAAGGGAATGGTCGGAGGCTGGCCGTGGGCATCCTCGACACGTACCCGGCCCGCCTCGACGCGCAGGATACGGTACGAAGCGTTGCCGAGCTGGAAGATGTCGCCCGCGAGGCTCTCGATGGCGAAATCTTCGTTCACGGTGCCGATCTGCTGTCCCGCGGGCTCGAGCACGACGTCGTAGTCGGCGGTGTCCGGAATCGCCCCGCCGGAAGTGATCGCGGTGAGCCTCGCGCCGCGCCGTCCGCGCAGCACGCCGTTGACGGCATCGCGATGGAGGTACGCGGCACGGTGTCCTCGCCGCGTGCTGAAGCCCTCCGCGAGCATGCGCACCACCGCTGCATATTCCTCCCGTTCAAGACCAGCGTAGGGGTAAGCGCGCTTGAACATCGCAAAAAGCGCACTCTCGCCCCATTCCTGCGAAGCGACTTCGGCGACGATCTGCTGCGCCAGAACGTCGAGCGGCTTGGCGGGAATCGACACGCGATCGAGTTCGCCGCGCCCGACCGCATCGAGAAGCGCCGTACATTCCACCAGCTCATCTCGAGACAGCGGAAACAGCCGCGCCTTGGGCATGCCGGCGACCGAGTGATTCGCTCTTCCGGCGCGCTGCAGGAAGGTCGCTATCGAACGCGGCGAGCCGAGCTGGCAGACGAGCTCCACGTCGCCGATGTCGATCCCCAGCTCGAGCGATGCCGTAGCGACGAGCGCACGCAGCTCACCGCGCTTCAAGCGCTGCTCCGCATCGAGCCGGCGCTCCTTGGCGAGGCTGCCGTGATGCGCCGTCACCTTGTCCTCGCCGAGCAGCTCGGACAGATGCCGAGCTACGCGCTCGGCCATGCGTCGAGTGTTCACGAAGACGAGCGTGGTCCGATGCTCGAGCGCGAGTTGGGCGAGGCGGGCGTAGACCTCGAGCCAGACCTCGCCCGACATGACCGCTTCGAGCGGGGACGCAGGCACCTCGATTGCAAGGTCGCGATGCCGCACATGGCCGGCGTCGACGATGGTGCAGTTTTCGACCGCAGAGCTCATGCCCGTGAGGAACCTCGCGACTTCCTCGATGGGCTTTTGCGTCGCCGAGAGCCCGATGCGCACCGGCGGGGCCGGCGTCAGGGCAGCAAGACGTTCCAGCGACAGCGCGAGGTGGCTGCCGCGCTTGCTCGGCGCAAGAGCATGTATTTCGTCGACGATCACCGTGCGGGTCGTCGACAGCATTTTGCGGCCGGAGTCCGACCCGAGCAGGATGTACAGCGACTCGGGCGTGGTCACCACGATGTGCGGCGGCTGGCGGCGCATCAGCGCCCGCTCGCTCTGCGGCGTGTCGCCGGTGCGCACCAGCGTGCGAATGCCGACATCGGGAAGCCCGAGCGCCAGCAGCTCGGCGCGGATCCCGGCGAGTGGCGCTTCGAGGTTCTTCTGAATGTCGTTGGACAGCGCCTTCAGAGGAGAAACGTAGACCACCGCGGTCTCATCGGGGAGCGGCACGTCGACACCGCGACGCACCAGCTCGTCGATTGCAGCCAGAAACGCGGCGAGCGTCTTTCCCGACCCGGTGGGCGCGGCGACCAGAACGTTGCGCCCACGCTGAATCTCCGGCCAAGCTTGTGCCTGCGCCGGCGTGGGCGCCGGGAACGTCTTGCGGAACCACGCTTCGACGGCCGGATGGAAAACGTGGGTCACGACGCTATCCGCGGTTGCGTGGCTGCGCCGGCGGTCTCGGCGGCGGCGCCTCCGGATTCTTGAATCCAACTTCTGGCTCACCTTCCGACTTCAGCGCCGCCACCAACTCTGCAACCTCCCGATCGACATCGCGATCCTTGGGAAAGGGACGTCCCGCGCGTCGATACCAATAGCGGGAGTTGCCGAGATCGCCTTCGACCATGTGAACGATGCCGTGAGCCCAGCAGCCGAGTTTCGACTCGTCCTGCTGCACGATCGCATGGGCCTTGTCCCACTCGCCCTTTTTCAGATGCCGGATTGCGGTCCCGAGCGGCATGGTTGTCCCCCTGTTCGGATCATCTCCAAGAGCATTCGATCTGCATCACGCCGCCTTGGCGAGAAACGCCGCCACATCGGCGTGCCGAGGCAGCGGCGCCACGGCTCCGTATCCGGTGGTCGCCAGTGCAGCGGCTGCATTGGCGTAGCGCGCTGCGGCGAGCGGCGGATCGCCTGCGATAAGACGCCTCGCGAATGCGCCATCGAAGCAGTCGCCTGCCCCGGTGGCATCGACGGCGTGCACGCGGTGACCGGCGACGTGCTCGCGAGAGCTCGCCGTCGACACCCAGACTCCGGCCGCCCCCATTTTAAGCGCAACGACCGATGCGCCTGCCGCGTGACACCAGTCGAGAATCGCCCTCGGGTCGCTTGCACCCGAGAGCTGCGCCGCTTCCTCGAGGCTTGGCACGAACCAGTCGCACAACCCTATGGTCGCGGTGATGACCGCCCGCGCCCGTGCGAGTGGCCACAGCTTGAGCCGCAAATTCGAGTCGTAGGAAATTCGCGCTCCTGCGCCGCGTGCGGTGTCGATCGCGGCGAAAACCGTGTCGCAAGCGCTGGCGCTGATCGCCTGGCTGATCCCGGATACGTGCAGCACCGCCGCGGACTGGATCACCGCCTGCGGCAGGTCGCCCGGGCGCATGCGGGAAGCGGCCGACTCCGCGCGCAGGTAGCTGAATTCGTGCCCGTGCGCACCGTGCGTGACGAAATAGATGCCCGTGGGGGCATCGGGATCGATACCGACTCCGCTCGTATCGACCCCCTCGCGCCGCCACAGGCCGAGGAACATCCGCCCGAAGGCATCGTCACCCAAGCGGGTGATGTAAGCGGCTCGCGCGCCGAGGCGTGCCGCGGCGATGGCGGTGTTCGACGTATCGCCGCCAAAGCCTTGCCGGTAGCCGGTCGGCTCTTCGGGCCGTACCTGATTGAACTCGACCAGCGGTTCGCCGAGCGCGACCAGATCGAGGCGGGACTCGAACATCAGTTCACCCGGCGAGGAAGCGCTGCAAATGCCGCGGCATAAGAAGCGGCTACCGTGCGTATCTTCTCCACGGGCGCGCCGGGCGTGTAGAGGTTGGATCCGGTACCGAAGCCATCCGCGCCGACGGCCCAATAGGGAGCCATGTTGTCCGGGCGAATGCCACCCACTGCGAACACAAGCACGTCCTTGGGAAGCACGGCTCGCCACGCCTTGAGCGCGGCAGGCGAAAGCTGCTCCGCGGGGAACATCTTCAAGCCGTCGGCGCCAGCGCCGAGCGCGGCAAAGGCTTCGGTCGGCGTGGCCACACCCGGCACGCACACCAGTCCCAGCCGCCTGGCTTCACGCACGATCGCGACATCGCTGTGCGGCATTACGATCAGCATGCCTCCCGCAGCGGCCACGCGAGCCACGTCCGCGACCTCGAGCACGGTCCCCGCCCCGGTAAGGCAACGGCTGCCGAAGCGCCGGGCCAGGCGCCCGATGCTGTCGAAGGCGTCCGGCGAATTGAGCGGAACTTCGAGGATGCGAAAACCGTTGTCGGCAAGCGCATCGGCAACGGGCCCGATTTCCTCGGGCGTGATGCCGCGCAACACCGCGATCAGCGGCAGCGGCTGGAGATAGGTTCGCAGGCTCGGCGGACTCATGAAGCTACATTCATTGGGGCCTGCTAACGCTATGGGCGCATACGCGAACGGGTGCCCTGGGGCGCCAATCAAGGCGCAGGACGAAGCCAAGACTAGCGGTCTTGGCGAGGACGGCAACACCGAGTGGCGCCCCAGGACG
>Ga0187778_10000581_pt1 | contig 25819 bp, 23 predicted proteins | sample 1015_Q2_SP5_20_M_FD_132418 | JGI IMG/M metagenome (GOLD analysis project Ga0187778, IMG submission 132418) | Tropical peat soil microbial communities from peatlands in Department of Meta, Colombia - 1015_Q2_SP5_20_MG | ecosystem: Environmental > Terrestrial > Soil > Wetlands > Peat | place... | reverse complement strand
TGAGGCCCGGAGACCACGTGGTGCTGTCCGAAGCAGTTTATGGCGGCGTTTTCCGGCTGTCGACGCAATTGCTGGTGCATTTTGGGTTGGAGTTCAGCTTCGTAGACACTTCGTTGCCGGATGCAGTGCGCACGGCCATGCGCCCGAACACCAAAATGCTGTACATCGAAACGCCGGCAAATCCGACCTTGGCTGTGACCGACATCGCCGCAATATCCAAGCTCGCCAGTGAGCGAAACATTTCCGTGGTGGTCGACAACACCTTCTTGAGCCCTTATCTGCAACGTCCCATCGAATTGGGCGCGCACATCGTGGTCCATTCCATGACCAAATACCTGAACGGGCACAGCGATTCGACGGGCGGAGCCGTGGTACTGACGCGACCGGAAGACGCCGAGAAAATCTATTTTATTCAGCGCTCCGCGGGAACGGGCCTAGCGCCGATGGATTGCTTTCTGGTTTCGCGCGGAATCAAGACCCTGGCGGTCCGTATGCTTCAGCACAATGCGAACGGCATCACCGTGGCTCGCCATCTGGACGCTCATCCGAAGGTTCGCAAGGTTTATTACCCCGGCTTGCCTTCGCATCCTCAGCACGAAATCGCCCGGCGCCAGCAAAAAGGGCCAGGTGCGATGCTCTCATTTGATCTTGGATCCATCGATGCGGCTCGGCGATTCCTGAATCACGTCAAACTGTGTTCGCTGGCCGAAAGTCTCGGCGGAGTCGAAACTTTGATTTCTCTCCCCGCCATGATGACTCACTCTTCCATGCCCAAAGAAATGCTCGATCGCGTAGGCATCACGGAAGGACTCGTGCGCCTGTCTGTGGGAATCGAGGACGTGGAAGACATTATCGCCGACTTGGACCAAGCGCTGCTCTATGTCTAAGAACAACGGCTTCCCGCCATAAGCAGAAGTATTATCGCGTTGTCTACCCTACGGTCTCTCTCAACCAAGATAAGTATTTTTCCGCACCAGCAATGATAGGTAGGGCTATGAATTCTGGGACCTCGTAGCTGTGCAGCCGGTGCACTTCCCTTTCCAGCTTTGCGAGTTGAATGGAGCTAGTTTTGATCAACAGCAAATGCTCTCGCGCGGATTCCAGTTTCCCTTTCCACGTGTAAAAGGACTCGATCGGGCTAAGCTGAATGTTGACGCAAGCGGCCAGGCGCTTCGAAACGATGTGCCGCGCGATGCGGCGCGCTTCCTTCAAGCTGCCGCAAGTAACCAGCACTACGCGGAACTTTCCCCCAGCCTTCATGCCAACCTCCCCAAGACAACCGACACTGCGAAGCACTTTTGTCTGCGCTCGAGTGCGCTTAGAATACCGCTCCATGAGCACATCTTCGAGCGCATCTCCTATCAAGTTTGGAACTTCCGGCTGGCGCGGACTGATTGCCGACGACTTTACGTTTGCCAACGTGCGCTTGGCGGTCACTGCTATCGCCGAGCATGCAAAAACCAAAACGCCGCAACCCGCCCTTCTCGTCGGCTACGACACTCGTTTCTATTCGGAAGAATTTTCCCAACTCGCGGTGGACGTTCTGCAGCATCACGGCATCCGCGCGTTGCTTTGCGAGACTTTCACGCCAACCCCTGCCGTGGCCTATGAAATCATGCGGCGAAAACTGGACGGCGCCATCAACTTCACTGCCAGCCACAATCCCGCCTCCTATCACGGATTGAAGTTCTCTTCCGCCGACGCCGGGCCCGCCCTTCCTGACGTCACCAAAGACATTGAAGCCCGCGCCGCCCGCCTCGCGGCAAATGGTGGCGTTGCGCCCCTGCCGCATGACAAAACGAGAACCTCGCCCAGCGAACGCGTGAACTTGCGTGAAAACTATCTCAAGCGGCTCGTGGAACTCGTGCGTTTTGACGTCCTCGCCAAGGCAAAGGTGAAATTCGTCGTGGACGCGTTGCATGGTTGCGGCTCCGGCTACCTCGACCGCACGCTCCGCGATCATGGTGTGTCGGTGCAGGCGATTCGCACGGAGCGCGATTGTCTCTTCGACGGCACCGGCCCCGACGTTTCCGAAGAAAATCTCGCGCCTCTGCGCAAAGCCGTTGTCGACTCGAAAGCCACCGCCGGTCTCGCAACGGATGGTGACGCCGACCGCTTCGGCATCGTCGATGGTGATGGCATGTGGATTCAGCCAAACCTGATTCTCGCACTCGTCTACGACTACTTGGTCGAAACCCGCAACTGGAAAATGCCCGCGGCTCGCAGCGTTGCCACCACCCAAATGATCGACGCGGCAGCCAAGTCGCATGGCCAAATTGTCCTTCAGGCTCCAGTCGGTTTCAAATACATCGGCCAGCTCATCCGCGAAGACAAAATCGCGATGGGTGGCGAAGAAAGCGCCGGCCTCACGATTCGCGGCCACATTCCGGAAAAAGATGGAATCCTGGCGTGCCTGCTCGTCGCGGAAATGATTGCTGCTCGCAGCGCTTCTATCGGCGAGCAAGTCAAAGCCATGTTCAACAAATTGGGCCGCGAGTTCTGGCCCGTGCGCGAAAATTTGCACTTAAGCGACGAACAAAAGGCAAATGCCGTGCGCAAGGTAGCCGTGGACGCTTCGACACTGCTGGGCCGAAAAGTCGTATCCATCGACCGCACCGATGGCGCAAAATTTGTGTTGGCGGACGGTTCCTGGATGCTGCTGCGTTTGTCCGGCACGGAACCGTTGTTGCGTCTTTACGTGGAAGCGGAAAGCGCCGCCGCATCGGCAAAGCTGACGAAAGAAGCGACGGAATGGGTTCTACAAAGCTGAAAACAACCGAAAGCGAAGGATTGCTGCCTCGCATTCTGCGCCAATACGGCGGCACGCTGCTCGGCTTGCTTTTGCTCGCGCTTCTCGTGCACGATATTTTCGGCACGCACGGCTACCTCGCCATGCGCCGCACGCAACAAGAAATCAAAAAAGTTCAGGCCGACATCGACCACTTGAACAAGGAGAACGTCGATCTCGAAGAAGAAGTGAGAGAGCTCAAAAGCGATCCCCACAAGATCGAAAAAATCGCGCGAGACGAACTAGGGTTGGCTCGCCCAGGCGAAGTCATCATCAAGATTCCGCAGGCGCAGCAGTTGCCACAAGATTCTTCTGCGAAGCCTTAGCCCTCCGCTTTTTCCAGGTCGTGCGCGCCAGCGAAAGCGCAACCATTGCCAGAAAAATAATCAGCAACCCGCCCGTCGCTTTCCATGCGCTGCACTGCCCTTTCGGCAAAATCGAAAATCTCCCGTAAACAAATTCGATGTGCACCCAATAGACCAGCAGCGAAGTGTTTCCAAGCTGAATGATGGGACTGAACCCTTTTTGCGCCAATCCCCAGCGGCACCACACGTAAACCAAAAAGAGAATCACGAGCAAAATCCCGCAGCGCATCAGCAGAAAATCAGGATTGCTGTGCCAATAGTCGTAAACGGCGTACAGCCGAATGGGCGACGAATCGAACATCGTCGAAAGATAGCAAGCCAGAATCCCCGTTCCGCCCAGCAATGCAAAGGCGAGCGCTTCTCTGCGCTTCGCAAAAAGCGAAAACAAAAAAAATCCCACCGCAAGCCCCGCGAACGCGAATGCCGACCACGGGAACAGCGGAAACAACCACGCCTGCGGCTTGTCAAAAACATGCACGCCATTGATGTACGATTCCAGCGGCCACGGCAAGAACTTTGGCCTGTGCGTGGTCCAAAGCGGCGGCGTAGCCATTGCGACGAGCGCCGCTACAAACAATCCGGCAACCACGCTGCGCACTCTCGCCGCCGCAACATCCCCTCCGCCCGTGATCCAACACAGCACGCCCATGAACACCATCGAAAGCCCCAGAATGTTCAGCACGTCGACGCGCAGCAGATCCGTCCACGGCGACCAGGGATAGCCAAGCGCGTACTCCTGCACGCGAAACAGTAGTCCCATGCCGAAAATTTCCGCTCCCCGCAAAATCGTCTGTTTCGCGATCGCCTTCCGCTCAACTCCTTTTTCGCGCAGCTTCTCCGTCACCAGCGCAAACGAAACTCCCGCCAGAAAAACGAACAGCGGCGCCGGCAGCGTACCCCCAAGCTGCGACCACCGGATCAGCGACGACGACTTTCGCGCCTCCGGGCTCAGCCACGAGTCGTAGCAATGCGTCTGAAACATCAGCACGCAGGCCAGCCCGCGCATCCAATCGATGTACGCAAGCCGGTTCATTTTCACTGCTGGCGTCGGCGTCCGCGCCGGCGCCGTTCCTCCAACGATCCTCTGTGTTTGGTCCGTCATCTCTCTGCGCTACAATTCTCGTTTGCCCGCCACTCGCCAGCTCGGTCTGCTTTCCACTTTCGGCTTATGGGCCGTGCTCACCCTTACGGGCGTGATTTATTCCGTCTGGCACGGATACGGCGGCCGCGACTTTGCCTCCACGCTCACTGCTTTCGCGTTTCTCTTTCTCGTGATGCTGCTGTTCGCCGCGCGCGGCATGGACAACGGCCTCACCGCCCGTCTCGGCCACTCCGGCGGATTTTTCCTGGGCGTCGCGGTGTTTCTTGTCTACCTGATTTACGGTCTGGGGACAAATACTTTCGCGTTCGGACGTGCCGCAACCGTCGCTGCGCTCGTCTTCCTTCCGCTCGGCTTGGCCATCCCCGCGCACGGAAAATCCGCCGGCGCGTGGCAAGACTTTTTGATCATCGTTGGCATTTGGGCCGCTGTGAAGCCTTTCCCCAATCGCTGGGGATTTTCCATGTCGCATTATCTCTGGCCGTATCCTGGCGGCCGTCTCGCGTATGTGATGACCGTCCTCGTCTGCGTCAACGTCGCGCTCGCGGTCTTCGTCCTGGTCCGCCGCACCTCTGGCATCGGCTACTCCATCGGCTGGGGACGCCACTGGGAATTCTTCATCATCGCCAGCTTTCTCGCCTTTGCCTGCATCGCCATTCCTCTCGGCACCGGCATTCACTTCGTCCAATTCGAACCGCAGTGGTCGCAACTGCAGTCCTTGCCGCTCACCTCGCTGGGAATTTTGTTTTTCACCGCCTGGCCCGAAGAACTGCTCTTTCGGGGCTTGCTGCAAAACCTTCTCGCGCGCGCAACTAGCAGCGACCTCGCCGCCTGGTGGACCGCTTCGATTCTTTTCGGTTTCTCTCACATCACCAATCTCGGCTTCCCCAACTGGCGTTACGTGCTGCTAGCCTCGATTGCGGGTTTCTTCTACGGCTGGACGTGGCGCAAAACCGGCTCCATTTTCGCTTCCGCCCTCGTTCACGCCGCCGTCGACATCACCTGGCACTTCTTCTTCCGCACGCTGTAACATCCGCCGCCGCACTGCTCATGCTCAGTATCCAGTTTGAAACGGCGCAATCCATATGCTGGCGTTGCGCAGTAGACTTGAGAAAAGGATTCATTTAGCTCGCATCGGACTTTGCTACGCACTTTCGAGTGTTTGAGGTTGCGTGGGGAGCGTGCATGGCGGAATACAATTTCACGTTTCGAGGGTGGAAAGCCTTAGGGGCTCTCGCGCTGATCGCAGCGCTTTTTGGCATTTGGTACGCCTGGCGTTTCCAGAACGTAGACGAAGCTGGACGGGCCGCGCTCACGGAGTGGCTTCTGAAGGACTATTCAGGACGCGGACAAAAGGATGTTGCAAAAATCGTCCAGGACTATAAAGCAGGCCTGCCCGTGCAACCCTTACCTGAAATCAAGCCCATGGACATTGAGTTTTCCTCGATCTCCGCACTTGGCACCGGCAAGTACGCGTACCGCAGAATGATCGTCAGAGTGACCATCACCGTCGACGGCGGCCCGCCGCCCGACGGCAAGTCCACCCGCTACTTCTATCTGAACCATTACTCTCTCGGCGACAGTTGGACTGTCTCCGGCGAAGCCAGCGCCTATTCCTACTACAGCGCCCTCTTGCCCTGATCCTTTGCGTCTGTGTTGTGCTGGAGCCGTCCTGTCGTTTCGGAGCCCACTAGCATGAGATCCAACTCTTGTGGCGGGCCGTGCTACTATGCTCCTGCGGGTGGAAAGATATATCAGGGCACTCCCAAGGTACCTCCTCGTATCTTTTTGGGAGATGTTTTCGTGGAAGCTCGAAAGTTCACCCCGGAAGAACTTAGTTCTCTTCTGAAGCAAGGCGTTTCCTGGCTGCAGCAGCAGCGCGCTCACTTTCTCCCTTTAAGCGTTCCGCTCGACCAGGAACAAAAGACCACTCTCGGACCATTCTTCTCCGGAGAAATCCTGGATCGCGCGAAGATTGTGGATGCCTCACAATCAGGACAGACGATTCCCTATCCCCCCTTTTACGAAACAGTTCGCGCCGGTGGCGAACGCGTGGTTCCGGACGCGGCACACCTGTCCGCAATTGCGTTCGTCGATGTGATAGTGTTCAATCGCACGCCGACTCTTCGAACGATTTTCCACAATCTCGTCCATGTGACGCAATTTGCTCTTCTTGGAGAAGAACGAGTATTCCGAGGGTATTTCGAGACCTTGAATGAGGTGGGTTTGTGGATGGTTGTTCCCTACGAAGAACAGGCTTACCAAATGGATGCGCGCTTTACTCGGGATCCGACAGACGTTTTCTCTGTCGAAGCAGAAATTCAGGAGTGGGCCCGCCAAGGACGCTACTAGAACGATCTGAATTTCCAGATGACAGACTCGGCACTCAGCCAAACCGCCTCGGCCGATGAAACGGAATTTGGTTCCGCGCATCCAACGGTCCAAAGAAGTGGGCAACAAGAAACAGTCAAATCGGAAGGACTGAGCCTCACTCAAGGAGAAAAAGGAAATGAGCGCGATGACCGCAGAGCAAGCCGCATTTTTGCTGCAAGATGTCTACCTGGGCATGCTAAAGAACGAGAGCCGCATCACCAAGAGAATTTTGGAGGCCGTACCTGCTGATAAGGTAGACCATCGGCCGGACCCGATTTCGAAAAGCGCCAACGAACTAGCGAGACATATCGCCGTGGCCGAAAATCGTTTTCTCGAAACGGTGATCAATGGCGTGTTTGACGTGAACGCTGCGGCCTTGCCGGAAAGCGTGAAAACACCGCAGGAAATTGCCAACTGGTATGAAGCGCGCTTCGCAAAAAACTTCGAAGCACTGACAAAACTAAACGGAGAACAATTGGTGAAGATGGTCGATTTCCGCGGCATGTTTCAACGCCCGGCGGTTTCGTTTGTGATGCTCGGCATGGTTCATACCATTCACCATCGCGGCCAGCTTTCCTCTTATTTGCGCTGTATGGGCGCCAAAGTGCCGTCCATTTACGGGGAAAGCTACGACGACGCGCAGGCCCGCAAAGCCGCCACGCAAGCCTGACAAAGCAACTTAGCGGACGACGCCGGTCATCGGGCTGGACGCGGAGGCGTAGAGGCGCTTGGGCATACGGCCGGCGAGATACGACTTGCGGCCCGCGATCACCGCGTCGCGCATGGCTTCCGCCATCAAGACCGCGTCCTGCGCTTCAGCGATGGCTGTATTCATCAGCACGCCGTCGCTGCCAAGTTCCATCGCCACGGTGGCATCGGAAGCTGTGCCGACTCCGGCATCCACGATCATCGGTACTTCCGTAATGCGCTCGCGCAGGATTCGCAGGTTCGCGGGATTTTGCACGCCGAGCCCGCTGCCAATCGGAGCAGCGAGCGGCATCACGGCAGCGGCGCCTGCGTCAATCAGCTTGCGCGCAACAATGAGGTCGTCGTTGGTATAAGGAAGAACGACGAATCCTTCCTTGACCAAAACGCGCGTGGCTTCAATGAGTTGCTCAGTATCCGGGAAAAGGGTTTGCTGGTCGCCGATGACCTCGAGCTTGATCCAATTCGATAGGCCGACTTCGCGCGCCAGCCGCGCGGTGCGAATGGCTTCATCGGCGGTGTAGCAGGCCGCGGTGTTCGGCAAAATGAAAATCTTCTCGCGGTCAATGTAATCGAGCAGCGACTCTTTGGACCGATCCGTGAGATTCACGCGGCGCACCGCCACGGTGACCATTTCGGCGCCGCAAGCGGCATGGGCGCGCGCCATTTCCTGAAAGCTGCGGTACTTCCCCGTTCCAACAATCAGCCGCGAATCAAATCCCCGGCCCGCAATGACCAATTTGTCTGACATGGATTCCTCACCGCGATTGTAGACCTATCGCACGAGGAGAACAAATTGGCCAGTGAATGCCACGATACAAGTCGAGCAGCGGCGCTTTCGCGTCGCACCGTCCGCCGCCCGGAAACGCAAAGAGTCCCCGAAGGAGTTACTTCTGCAAATGCGCTTCGAGGAACCAGAGATCCTTGTCCAGTTCGCGAGTGAGCGACGTGAACATATCCACGGTGATGTCGTCCCCGAGGTCCCCGGCCTGCTGAACCGCCTCGCGTAACGCATTTGCGTGGCGCGCAAAGTTGTGAACCAGCCATTTCAACTGCGATTGCCCGTCGCTCGCGCCCAGATCCGCTTCTTTCAGTCCGCTCTTCGCGGCAGCTTCGCGGACAGTTCCATTCGCCACGCCGCCTAGCGTCACGGCTCGCTCGGCGATCGTGTCGGTCTGCTCCAAGACGTGACCCGCCACGGAATCAAACAGTTCGTGCAACTGAATGAAATCCGAGCCCTTCACGTTCCAATGCGCCCATTTGATTTGGCTGTACAGGTCCACGCTGTCGGCCAGCCGCGCATTGATGAGCCCAATTAACGCCTGGCGATTCGCCTCCGGGACTCCGACACTGCTCTTGAAAGTTCTTTGTGTAACAACTGCTGTTGCGGACATACGAATACCTCCTCAGATCTTTAGGGAAACAATCGATTGTTAGATACTTTGGCCATCCGAAAAAGTGCAACCGAAATTGAAAATCACATCCTCCTAAATCCCGCGTTTGATGGACAAGCCGGGGCGCTCGCGGAGCGCATCACCGCGCTACTCCTGGAAAATGGGGCGGGGCTCGGCGAAGTCCGCGTACAGTGAGTCGATGACCTTGTGATACTTCTCTTCCACAACGCGGCGTTTGAGCTTGAGAGTAAAAGTGAGAGTGCCGCTGTCAAAGCTGAAATCTTCGGGAACGAGCGCAAAACGCTTGATGGACTCGTACTGTGCAAGGTGAGAAGTGAGGCGTTTGACTTCGGCATCGATGAGCGAATGCACCCAAGGATGGGCGGCCAACTCAGCGGGAGAAGCGAAAGCGATTCCCCGCTCGAGAGCTTTGGCAGTGACGGTCGCGGCGTTGGGGACGAGAATCGCGGTCACGAATTTGCGTTTGTCGCCGACGACCATGGCATTCAAGATGTAGGAACTGGTCTTCAACGCATTCTCGATCGGTTGCGGGGCGACAAATTTTCCCGCGGCGGTTTTGAGCAAGTCTTTCTTGCGGTCGGTGATATAGAGATAGTTGTCGGCATCGAGATGGCCGATGTCACCGGTATTGAACCAGCCGTCCTCGGTAAGCACTTCGCGCGTGGCTTCGGGACTTTTGTAATAGCCCTGCATCACGCAGGGGCCTTTCACCTGGATTTCTCCATCCGAGGCGATGCGGACCTGAACATTGGCAATGGGTTTGCCGGAACTGCCCACGCGATTGTCCGGATAATTGTTGGAAACAATGGGAGAAGTCTCCGTCAAGCCATAACCCTGATAAATAGGAACGCCGACGGCCCAGAAAAATTCGGCGAGTTCTTTGGAAAGTGGAGCGCCTCCAGAACAAATGATACGGATGCGTCCGCCCAAGCCGACGCGCACTTTTTTGTAAACGAGGATGTTGGCGAGGTACCACTGAGATTTCACAGCCATGGTGACGTGACCGCCGCTGGCGCGCCAATGGACGGAGCGGTTGGCAGTCTTCATCGACCAATCAAAAATCAGCCGCCTAATTCCTGTAGTCTTGGAGCCTTGCTCGACGAGCCGCGCATAGATTTTTTCAAAAAAACGCGGGACCGCAGCAGTGATGGAAGGATGAACCTCCAGCAATGCCTGCGGGACCGCCTCGATGGATTCGACGTAAGCGACGGCAGCGCCCTGAAAAAGACAAATGTAATCGAAGGTGCGGCCGTAGACGTGGGCGAGGGGCAAGAAAGAAAGTTCGATGTCCTCGGTGTGATTGAGGCGGAAGTCATCGCCCACTCCGGAAACGTTAGAACAAAAATTGGTGTGCGAAAGCATGACGCCCTTAGGCTCACCGGTCGTGCCGGAAGTGTAGATGATCGAGGAAAGTTGGCCGGGAAGGACTTGCGAAGCACGCAAGCGATAGGAAGAAATGTCAGCGGCGTTTGCGCCGGCGATCAGGGTTTCGTAGCGCAAGTATTCCTCGGGCAACTCCGCGCCGCAATCCGCCACGATAATTTGTTCGAGCTCGGGAAGCTCGGAGCGAATAGCGAGAACTTTTTCGAGCTGAGGCTTGCCCGCAACGAATAGAACTTTGGCGCCGCAGTGCTTGAGGATGTACAGCATGCGGTCGTGCGATTCGTTGAAATAGACCGGGACCGTGACGGCGCCGGCGCCCGTGATCGCAAAGTCGGCGGTGTGCCATTCGGGCCGATTCGCAGCGAAGAGGCCCACGCGGTCGCCCGGCTTGACACCAAGTTCAACGAAAGCAGTGGAGAGTCCGGCGACGCGACGAAGAAATTCCTGCGAGGAAATGGATTCCCAGCGGCCGTCGCGACGCACCATCTGGGCGCGAGGATTGGGGAGGTTGTCGACGGCGTTCAGAAAGCGTGAGGGAAGCGTCCCGTAATTCATGGTTTGAGCCCACTGTACCTCAGGGGATGGCGTGGCGCAACGTGACCCGTTGGAACGACTGTGATGTGTGACCAGGGAAGAGCAAGAGCGTCGGCAACTTTCAAAGTTCGCAATGCGCGAACCTGGGAAAAGAAAAGGCAGACCCCATGGCCACCATTAGGCTAGGGCAGAGACGGTACCCGGCGCGGGTGCAAAAGAGATAGGGAAGCGTTAGTATGAGCGCTGGAGAGAGATTTATGAGTGCGACTTTGCAAGGAACGATGGCGGAAGCGGGATTGGGAAAAGGTCCGCATCGCGCGCCGCGTGGGACGGAGATTTCGTGCAAGGGCTGGCAACAGGAAGCGGCGCTGCGAATGCTGCTGAACAATTTGGACCCGGAAGTTGCGGAGAAGCCGGAAGAGTTGGTGGTGTATGGCGGGACGGGGAAGGCAGCGCGGAATTGGGAATGTTTTCACGCGATTGTGCGGTCCCTGAAGGCGCTGGAAGCAGATGAGACGCTGCTGGTGCAATCAGGCAAGCCGGTGGGCGTGTTTCCCACGCACGAGTATGCGCCGCGCGTGCTGCTTTGCAATTCCAATTTAGTGGGACACTGGAGCAACTGGGACAAGTTTCATGAGCTGGACCGCGCGGGATTGATGATGTACGGGCAGATGACCGCGGGAAGCTGGATTTACATCGGCACGCAAGGAATTCTGCAGGGGACGTACGAGACGTTTGCGGCGGCGGCGAAAAAACATTTTGGCGGTGATTTGAAGGGCAAGCTGGTGGTCACAGGCGGAATGGGCGGGATGGGTGGTGCGCAGCCGCTGGCGGCGACAATGAACGGCGCGGCGTTTCTGGGAATTGACGTTGATCCGGAACGCATCAAGAAGCGGCTGAAGACGGGTTATTGCGACGTGATGGTGACTTCGCTGGACGAAGCGCTGCGCATTTTGAAGAACGCGGTGCGCAAGGGCGAAGCCACGTCGGTTGGGTTGGTGGGAAATTGCGCGGATTTGATTCCAGAACTGGCGAAGCGCGGCGTGGTGCCGGATTTGTTGACGGACCAAACGAGCGCGCACGATCCGCTTGGCGGATACGTGCCGAACGGGATGACGCTTGAAGCGGCGCTCGAGCTGCGGAAGAAAAATCCCGAAGAGTATAAGAAGAGCGCGCTGGCGGCGATCGCCGTTCACGTGCAAGGGATGTTGGATTTGCAGAAGCTGGGAGCGGTGACGTTTGATTACGGAAATAATATTCGGACGTTTGCGTTTCAGCAAGGCGTAAAGAACGCGTACGACTTTCTGGGATTTGTGCCGGCGTATATCCGGCCGCTGTTTTGCGAGGGGCGAGGGCCGTTCCGTTGGGCGGCGCTTTCGGGAGAGGCCTCGGATATTGCGCGGACGGACCAACTGGTGCTGGAAATGTTTCCGCAGAACGAGAGCTTGAGCCGGTGGATCAAGCTGGCACAGAAGCGCGTGAAGTTTCAGGGATTGCCGTCACGGATTTGCTGGCTGGGGTATGGCGAGCGGGACAAGTTTGGATTGGCGGTGAATGAGTTGGTGGCAAAGGGAGATATCAAGGCGCCGGTGGTGATGGGGCGCGATCACTTGGATTGCGGGTCGGTGGCGTCGCCTTATCGGGAGACGGAGTCGATGCGGGACGGCTCGGACGCGGTGGCAGATTGGCCGCTGCTGAATGCGCTGATTAATACGGCGAGCGGAGCGTCGTGGGTGTCGATTCACAACGGCGGAGGAGTGGGGATCGGATATTCGCAGCACGCGGGCCAGGTGACCGTGGCGGACGGAACGAAGGAGATGGCGAAGCGCATTGAACGCGTGCTGACCAACGATCCGGGAATGGGAGTCGCGCGGCACGTGGATGCGGGGTATCCGGAGGCGATTGCGTTCGCGAAGAAGACGGGCGTGAAGATTCCGATGGGATAGCAAAGAAAAAAGACACCGCAGAGACGCAGAGCGCACATAGTTGCGCAGAGAAGATCGCTTGGTCAGGCGGTAAGGCGTTCAATTGAGTGTGTAACGAGGAGGAGACGATGTACACGGTACTGGGAGCGTCGGGGCACACAGGGGCGGTGGTGGCGAACCGGTTGCTGGATAACGGGAAGCGTGTTCGCGTGGTGGGCCGCGAAGCGAAAAGACTCGAGGCACTGGTAAGCAGAGGCGCGGAGCCGGTCATCGCGGAGGTGACGGATGCCGAAGCACTGACGAGAGCTTTCGCAGGGAACGATGGTGTGTATGCGATGACGCCACCAGACGTGACGAGCGACAACTACCGGGCGTATCAAGACAAGGTAACCGAGGCGGTAGCGACGGCGATTGAGCAGAGCGGCGTGAAATATGTAGTCACGTTGAGCAGCGTTGGCGCGGATAAATCGGACAAAACGGGGCCGGTGGCGGGGCTGCATGCAATGGAAGAGCGGTTTGCGGACATTGCGGAGATCAATGTGCTGCATTTGCGCGCGGGGTATTTCATGGAAAACGTGCTGCCGCAGGCGGAAATTATTCGGAATTTTGGGATGATGGCGGGACCGCTGCGGGCGGACTTGATGCTGCCGCTGATTGCGACGAAGGATATTGGCGCGGCGGCGGCAGAGCACTTGCTTCATTTCGATTTCAATGCCCAAACCGCGCGGGAATTGCTGGGACAGAGAGACGTGAGTTACACGGAGATTGCGCGAATCGTGGGCACGGCGATTGGAAGGCCGGCGCTTGCGTACATCCAACTGGCCGCCGAGCAAGTGATCATGGCCATGACGCAGATGGGCATGTCGAGAAATTTTGCGGGCTTGCTATGCGAGATGGCTGAGGCGCTGAATATTGGGTACATGAAGGCGCTGGAACCGCGGACCGAGCAAAATACAACGCCGACGACGTTTGAGGCATTTGTGGAGGAAGTGTTTTTGCCAGCATTCAAGGGACAGGCGGCGGGGGCATAGGACAAATTCAGAAATTAGGCGAGGGTCAGTTTCACAAGCCGAGACAGGCTAAAGCCTGTCCTTCCTGAGGCATAATACTCCAGCCTTGGAAAATTCCCTGCTCATTACGGGCGCGTCGCAGTTGCTGACCTTGCGCAGAGTGGGTCCGCGGCGAGGCGATTCCCTTTCGAATTTAGGGCTGATCAAAGATGGGGCGCTACTGGTACGCGATGGCGTGATTGCGGCGGTGGGAACGCGCGCGCAGGTCGAAGCTTTGCCGGAAGCCCGAGTGGCGGAAAAGTTGGACCTGGGTGGACGGGTCGCCTTACCGGGATTTGTGGATTCGCATACGCATTTGATTCATGCAGCGAGCCGGGCGGAAGAGTATGAATTGAAGATTGCGGGAGCGAGCTATGAGGAGATTGCGCGGAAGGGCGGCGGGATCCTCAATTCAGTGAAGAAGCTGCGCGCGGCGACGGCGGAAGAATTGAAAAAGCGCGCCAAGGCAGCGCTGAGGCAATTCGCGGCGTACGGGACAACCACAATTGAGGCGAAGAGCGGGTATGGACTCGACGTTGCCAGCGAATTGAAAATTTTGAAGCTGCACAAAGAATTGGCGACGGAGCAGCCGCTGGAGATTGCGTCGACGTTTCTCGGCGCGCATGTGGTTCCGGAAGAATACCGCAAGAAAAAGGATGGCGCGGAGCGGTACATCAAGATGATGGAGGAAAACCTGCTGCCAGAGATCGCGCAGAAGCGTCTGGCCGAGTTTTGCGACGTGTTCTGCGACCGTGGCGCGTTCAACGTAGCACAGGCAAAGCGAGTGCTCCAGGCGGGCAGGCAGTGGGGGTTGGAGCCAAGAATGCATGCGGAGCAACTGTCACATACGGGAGCTGCACAATTGGGAATACTGCTGCGGGCGGCAAGCTGCGATCACTTGGAGCAATTGAATAAAAAGGATGTTCGGGCATTCGGGAAATCGGAAACGGTGGCGACCCTGCTGCCGGGTTGCGATTTTCATTTGGGATTGAAGAAATATGCGCCGGCCCGGGAGTTGATCGAGGCGGGAGCGATTGTGGCGCTGGCGACGGACTACAATCCGGGGACAAGTCCAACGTTGAGCATGCCGATGATCTTGTCGCTGGCCTGCACGCAGTTGCGAATGACCCCAGCTGAGACAATAGCAGCGGCGACAATTAACGGCGCTTATGCGCTGGGACGGGAGAAACGCGTTGGATCGCTGGAGGTTAACAAACAAGCGGACGTCGCCGTATTCGAAGTGGCCGACTACCGCGAAATTCCTTATTATTTTGGTGTGAACCACTGCTGGATGACCTTGAAGCGTGGTCGGGTAATCCATGCCGCCAACGAGCCCACAACCTAGTTACACCAAAAAGCCGGTCCGAAGGTTGCGGCTGCCGAAACTGGGGCCGCCCAAAAAGAAAGGATTCTTCGAAGAATACTTCTATGCGTGTTTGGGGATTTTTTTCATATTGGCCGCGCTTCTGGGTTGGGCAGGGGGCATGCCCGGCTCCGAAGCCCTGGTAATGGCGGCGTGGCTGACGGGATTCGGGTGGTTTGCCAAGCAAGCGAGAGATTACTTAAAAGAGAAATCGAAGGTTGAGAGCGAGAAGGCGGCCGTGACATCAGTAAAACCGGCAGCCGAACCGCTGAAGGGGTCTCAGCCCTTACCACTGGGGATGAAACCGATGATTGGACCGCAGTGGCCGGTGAAGGCTGGACCGTTTCCAGCGAGGCCGGGGTTACGGACATTCCCGTCCATTCGGAAGACCGAGGATCGGGCGCCGGCTCCCGCTCCCGCAACTCCGGTATCCACTGCGCCTGGTCCGGCGACGCCTGACAATGCAAATAAGCCGGGGTTCATCTATCAGCGGCCGACGCTGCCAGAGAGGAAACCAAAGCTGCCTTACAACTGGCCGGGACAAAGAGACAAGAAACCGAAACGATGAAACGACTGATTGAGTGCGTGCCGAATTTTTCGGAGGGGCGGGACGCGGCGAAGGTGAATGCCATCGTCGCGGCGATGAGCAGCGTTGCCGGCGTGTACGTGCTGGACCGCGAGATGGACGCGGACCACAACCGGTGCGTAATTACGCTGGCGGGCGAGCCGGAAGCAGTGGCCGAAGCGGCGCTGCAGGGCACTGGCAAAGCCATGGAGATGATCGACCTGACGAAACACACCGGCGCGCATCCGCGCGTTGGGGCCACGGACGTGGTGCCGTTCATTCCCATCGATGGCGTGACGATTGAAGATTGCGTGGCGTTAGCAAGGCGCGTGGGCAATGAAATCTGGAATCGCTACCGCATACCCGTTTTCTTCTACGAGGCGGCGGCCACGCGGCCGGACCGGGTAAACCTGGAAAATGTGCGGCGAGGACAATTCGAAGGAATGCGCGAGGAGCTGAAGAAAAACCACGACCGGCAGCCGGATGTGGGCGAGCCGAAAGTGCACCCGACGGCAGGCGTGACGGTGGTGGGCGCTAGGAAGTTTTTGATTGCGTACAACGTGAATCTGAACACGGCCGATATTGGAATCGCGAACAAGATTGCCAAGGCGATCCGGTTCTCTTCCGGTGGATTGCGCTATGTGAAATCGATGGGGGTGGAACTGAAGGCGCGGAACCTCGCCCAAGTGTCCATCAACTTAACGGATTTCGAGCAGACGCCGATGCATCGCGTGTACGAAATGGTGAAGCGCGAAGCGGCGCGCTACGGCGTGATGCCGGTTGGGAGCGAGATCGTCGGGCTGATACCGAAAAAAGCGATTGAGATGGCGGCAGATTTCTTTTTGCAACTGGAAAACTTTTCGCCGGAGCAGGTGTTTGAAAACCGGCTGGCGGGAGCGCTGAGCGGCAGGCCGCCGGAAGTTGCAAAAGAGGGGAAACTGGCGGCGCTGGCGCGGCCATTTTTGGAAGCGGTGGCGGCGCCGGCAGCGACGCCAGGGGGCGGAAGCGTATCGGCCTTTGCGGGAGCGCTGGCGGCGGCATTGGGTCAGATGGTCGCGGGGCTTTCCCGCAAAAAGAAGTCACAGGCGGGATTCGTCGACCAGCTTTCAGCAGGACTGGACGAAATGCGTAAAGCAGCGGATGCGCTTTCGGGGGCCATTGACCGCGATGCCGAATCGTATGACGCCGTTATGGCAGCGTTCAAGCTGCCGCAAGGAGATGCTCAGGAAACGCAGCAGCGCGAAGAGGCGATCCAGAAAGCGACAAAGAAGGCGGCGGAAGTCCCGCTGGAAGTAGCAGAGCGCGCCGTTACCCTATTCGAACAGCTTGGACAACTGGACAGTATCGTAGCCGCATCCATGCGTTCAGACTTGCAAGTGGGGCGATTGATGGCCGCCGCAGGAGCGCGAGGCGCACTGGCCAATGTGGAGATTAACCTCGGCGGACTATCGGATGCGAGCTATGTGGCATCAATGCGGAGTAAAGTTGCAGCGTTGCGCGAGCGGCTTGGCGATGCGCCACGAGCGATAACCGCGTAGAATAGAGGTTTGCTGGGCCCTTTCCGAAAGGAGCTACACATGAAAGTAATGACGGCGGTCCGCACGATTAGCGCCGCGGCCTTGGCCGTGGCTGCGATAGTGGCGGTGCCGAAACCCGCTCGAGCCGGCCGCCTGGGCCCGGACATCATTGCGCTCTTCCCGAAAGAAGTGGGCGAATTTGCTTACGCCGATTTGAAAAAAGCGCGGTCGCAAAAGTGGTTTCCGCAATTGCAGGAGCAGATGCTTCCGGACCGATTCAAGCAGTTCGAGAAATTCCTGGCTTCTGCCGGGGTGGACCCGAATTCGCAAGTCGATGAACTTGCCTGGGGATTGGTCGCGGAAGGATACAGCGGCAAGGCGGAAGGTGCGAACTCATCTGCGGTACCCAACTCGGAAGAGGTCGTAGGCGTAGCCATCGGCAACTACAACCCAAATTCAACGGAGGCTTATTTCAAGCAGCAGAAGCTGCCCACTTTCAAGGCGCGGAATTACACGCTGTATGCATTTGGCACCGGTTCGGGACCGAACGATCTGTTTTTCTTTTTCATCGATTCAAGCACGGCAGCGTTTGGCCATCGCGAAATCCTGGAAAAGATGGTGGAAGTGCGGTTCGGGGCCGAAGAAGGGCTGATGACCAACGACAAGCTGTTTCCGTTGATCAACGAGGTTAATGGAAGCGGCGTGGTTTGGGCGGTGTTGAATTCCGCTTACACGAGGCTGGCGATGCAGCAGCTGGCGCCCGAAGTAGAGCAGTTTCCCGAGGCGGCCAAGCTAGTCGGGCGGATGCAGAACCTGCTGATCAACGTGGACGCCAGCGGCGGCATCGACGGAAAATTCCAAGCGGTGTGCGGTTCGACCGACGACGCAAATACGCTGGGGCAATTGCTGCAGGCGGGATTCTTGTACAAGCGCTATCAAGCGCAGAAGGACAATCCGGATCTCGCGCAACTGCTGGACCGGGCGACAGTGACTCCGGGAGGCGACCGGGTGACGATTCGCTTGTCGCTGAGCGACGATCAAATGACTTCGCTGATCCAGAAGAATACGTTTGCGCTAAAGATGTGAGCTGCGGCGGAATCATCACGCAGAGGAAAAAGGCCAGAGCGACCAAGCTTTGGCCTTTTTTTGTTGTCGAAGCTACTGAACGCTACGATCGCCTTTCCCCAGGTATTTCGTCAGGCGCGTGACGACTTCCTCTCCGTGCGTTTCGTACTGGACGCGGTCCACGCCCACAAATGCAGCGGAACCTGACGGGGATTTCGAAAACCCTGCGGCGGCATCCATGCCAACTGTCGGAGAGGCATCGCCTTTGTGAGAAAGAGCAACTTCGATGCGGTCGGAAAAGCGAGAGAACTGCAGATCGAGATGGGGATGCTTTCGGGTTAAATGTTCAAAGGTTTCCGTACAGGCGGCAACAACTGTCGACTGCAATTTGACGATTGCGGCGTTTTCCAGGCCAGCGGCGTCCGCCAGGAAACGCGCTACTCCACCAGCCGCGGCGGCCAGCCGCACGTCGGCGTCCATGCGCATGTGCAGATTTTTGAGATCATTCCCCACGGCTGCTCGCCAGAGAAACTTCGCAGGCTTCCCGGCAGTCCGGGCAGTAGTAGAGGCCGTCGGAGCAGAGACGAATGTTGTTCTGCCCTTTGCAGATAGTACAGTAGCGCTCACAAGTACAGCGGCCTTCTGGCAAATCGCATTGCGCGCAAACGGTTGGACCTTGCATACACGCCCCTGATCAAAAATGTACCTGAGCCGAATGAGCTGGGCAAGGTGAAGATGCGGCGGTGCAGCGAGTCACTCAACTTGAACTGAAGAGCGTATGCGCTGGATTTACAATGCTGGTTTTGACCCGGTCGCAGGCGCGTGCTAGTATCGATGCCTGCCCGAGTGATTCGAATGGAATCCTCCAAAACCTTGCATGAGTGAGCTTCGCAAGACACCGTTGAATGCATTGCACCGCCGAATGGGCGCCAAAATGGTGAATTTCGGCGGCTGGGATATGCCCGTGGAGTATCCGACGAGCGGCGGGCTGATTGCCGAACACAAGGCGGTGCGCGGCAGCGTTGGCGTTTTCGATGTCAGCCACATGGGAGATATCCGGATCCGATGCGGAAAGAAGCCCGGCGGAGCGCTGGCAGCAGTTCAGCACATCAGCATGAATGATGCGTCGAAACTGGTAATCGGCCAGGCGCAATATTCGGCGATGCTCTATCCGGAAGGCACGTTTGTGGATGATGTGATCGTGCACCGGTTCGGGGAAGACGATTTTTTGCTGGTGATTAATGCCGGCACGCGCGAAAAAGATATCAATTGGGTGCGCGAGAATACGAAAAGCTTTGACTGTGTCGTCGAAGAACTGAGTGATGCGTATACGCAATTGGCGATTCAGGGACCGCGCGCGGTGGAAGTGGCGCAGAAACTGACCGACACAGATTTGGACGGAATCAAGAATTATTGGTTCACGCACGGGACGGTGTGCGGGCTGAAGAACACGCTGATCGCTCGAACGGGCTACACCGGCGAAGATGGTTTTGAGATTTATGTCCCATCGGACGTAGCAACGAGCGAGCGGGTGTGGAATCAGGTGATGGACACGGGGCGCGCATTTGGAATCATTCCTTGCGGGCTTGGCGCGCGCAATACGCTTCGCCTGGAAGCGAAGATGGCGCTGTACGGCCATGAAATCAGCGACAAAATTAATGTCTGGGAAGCTGGGCTGGATCGCTACTGCAAGATGGAAAAAGGCGATTTTATTGGCCGGGCGGCGCTGGAACGCGCTAAGGCCGCCGGGCTGACGCGCACGCTGGTTGGACTCGAGATGCTCGACCGCGGCATCGCGCGCGATGAATATTGCTGCTGCAACGAAGCTGGCGAGAAAATCGGCGTGGTGACGAGCGGTTCGCCTTCGCCGACGCTATGCAAAAACATTGCGCTGGCTTACGTGCCGCCCGCTTATTCGGCTGTGGGGACAAGTTTGTACGTAGAAATTCGCGGGCAGAAATGCAGAGCGCAAGTGGTGACGACTCCGTTTTACAAGAGGCAGAAAAAGGCAGCTGCGCCACACGTGAATTGAGGCGATTGAGACAAGTCCAAGGAGTGGTCCGATGGCGTACCCGAAGACGTTCCGCTACACCAAAGAGCACGAGTGGATCGAAGTGAAAGGTGACCTCGCGACCATCGGCATTACGGATCACGCGCAGCACGAATTGGGCGACGTGGTGTTTGTCGAATTACCCAAGCCCGGGACCAAGATCGAAACGGGAAAATCCTTCGGCACGGTGGAATCGGTGAAGGCTGTCAGCGAAATTTACGCACCCGCCAACGGGGAAGTCATCGAAGCGAATGGCGACCTCCAAAATTCCCCGGAAAAAATCAATTCCGATCCGCATGGAGCCGCATGGCTCATTAAAGTGCGGTTGACAAACGCCGCTGGAATCAGTGACTTGATGGATGCAGCCGCCTACGAAGCGTACATCGCGGAAAAAGGCAAGGAAACTTCCGCCTAATGCGTTACCTCCCGAAGAGCCCAAGCGAGCGGCAGGAAATGCTTGCCGCTATCGGCGTAAAGTCCATTGACGAGTTGTTTTCGAGCATCCCGGAACGCTACCGGTTGCGCACCCCGCTGAGTATTCCCGGCCCGTTTTCAGAAGCGGAAGTCATCCAGTATTTCAAAGACCGCGCGGCAGAGAATGCAAGTGGCTATTCGAGCTTTTTGGGCGCCGGGGTCTACAACCACCTCCGATCTGTGGTGACGGATTCGATCATCCAGCGCGGGGAGTTTCTTACCTCTTATACGCCTTACCAGGCGGAAATTTCACAAGGCACGCTCCAAGCAATCTTCGAATTTCAAACGCTGATGTGCCAGCTCACGGGACAGGACGTCGCGAACGCCTCGATGTACGACGGTTCGACGGCAACGACGGAAGCGGTGTTGATGGCGGAGCGTCTGACCGGCCGGCAACGCGTGCTGGTGGCACGGTCCGTGCACCCCGAGTATCGCGAAGTATTGAAGACCTATGCGAAGAATTCTGGTTTGCGCATCGAAGAAATTCCGTTCACGAAAAGCGGGACAGTGGATGTGCAAGCATTGCAGGCGGCACTGAAAGACGATGTTGCCGCAGTGGTCGTGCAATCGCCGAATTTCTTTGGCGCCATCGAATGGTACGCCCCGCTGGCCGAGGCTGCGCACGCAGCCGGCGCAATGTTTGTGGTTGCTATTACAGAAGCAGTTTCGTTGGGACTGCTTCGGCCGCCGGTGGAAGCAGACATTGTGGCAATGGAAGCACAGAGCTTCGGAATGGCGCCAAGTTACGGCGGCCCTTATGCGGGCGTGATCGCGGCGCGCGAGAAATATATTCGCCAGATGCCGGGAAGGCTTGCGGGACAAACCACCGACTCCGAAGGGCGCCGCGGCTTCGTTCTCACCCTGGCAACGCGTGAGCAGCACATCCGCCGCGAGAAGGCGACCTCCAACATCTGCACGAATCAGGCGCTTTGTGCGCTGGCCGCCACGGTGCATTTAACATTGCTCGGCAAAGAAGGATTGCGCGAGATGGCGGAGCAGAACCACTCGAAAGCCCAATTCGCGCTAACAGAGCTGCTGAAAATTCCCGGCGTGAAGCGCTCCTTCGATGCGCCATTTTTGAATGAATTCACGGTCGAACTGCCACGCTCGGTGAAAATCGTGAATTCGCATCTGCTGCGGGAGAAGATCATTGGGCCGCTTGCACTGGGCACCCCGTATCCCGATCTGACCAAGCACGCGCTGGTTTGCGTAACGGAAATGACGCCACGGACAGAGATTGAACGGTTTGCGGGAGCAGTGAAAAGGGCGCTGGAACAACCCATCTAGAATCAAATGAAATTAGAAAGGCGCAGCGGTGCTGCGCCCTTACAGAGAAAACTGAGAATGAACGAGCGAATCAAGAAAGCGTCTCGCCACACGAGTCAAAGTGAAGGCTTGATCTTCGAGAAATCGTCTCCTGGGAAACGAGGATTTGAACTGCCTCCGCTGGACGTGCCTGCGGCTGATCCATCGAAAACACTTGGCGCGAATTACCGCCGCGAAGGCGTCGAAGGATTTCCTGAAGTGAGCGAAATTGAAGCCATTCGCCACTTCACGCGGCTTTCCACCTGGAACTACGCCATCGACCTGGGAATGTATCCACTCGGTTCCTGCACGATGAAGTACAATCCGCGCGTCAACGAGTTCGTGGCGCGGCTCGAAGGTATTGCCAGCGAACATCCCTATCAACCGCAAGAGTTGTCGCAAGGCTGCTTGAAAATTCTTCGCCTGCTGGAAAAATGTCTACTGGAAATAACCGGGATGGATGCCATCACGCTGCAGCCCGCCGCAGGAGCGCAGGGTGAACTCACAGGGTTGCTTTTGATTCGCGCCTATCTGCAAAAACAAGGCAATCCGCGCAAAAAAGTTTTGATACCCGATTCCGCGCACGGCACTAATCCGGCGACCGCAGTCATTTCCGGCTATGAAGTGGAAAACATCAAATCGGGAGCAGAAGGACAAGTTGATCTGGAACGTTTGCGCCAGCAAGTCACCGAAGATGTGGCCGCGTTGATGATCACCAATCCTTCGACGCTTGGGATTTTTGAGCACAACCTCCCTGAAATTGCGCAGATTCTGCATGACAAAGGCGCGCTGCTCTACATGGACGGCGCGAACATGAACGCACTAACAGGGATCACGCGTCCCGGCGAGCTCGGCGTCGACGTAATGCATCTCAATCTGCACAAAACATTTTCCACCCCGCACGGCGGCGGGGGCCCCGGCGCTGGTCCGGTAGCGATGAAGAAGATTCTCGAGCCGTTTCGTCCCGTGCCGATCCTGGTGGAAAAAGAAAATGGCCGCTTGGCGCTGGAGCCGGTCCGGCCCGATTCCATCGGCCGCGTCAAAGCATTCACTAGCAACTTTGGAGTTTTGGTTCGCGCGCTAGCCTACATCCTTGCCTATGGCCCCGGCGTGCGGCAGGCCACGGAAGACGCGGTACTCAACGCAAACTACATTCGTAAACATCTCGAAGGGGTTTACGAGTTGCCCTATTCCCTGCCCTCGATGCACGAAGTGGTGTTTAGTGATGCGATCCAAAAGAAAAACGACGTTAACACCATGGATATCGCGAAGCGGTTGATCGATTATGGATTCCACCCGTACACGACGGCGTTTCCTTTGATCGTTCACGGCGCGATGATGATCGAACCGACGGAGTCCGAATCGCGCGAGGAATGTGATCTCTTCATCGACGCGATGAAGTCCATTGCCGAAGAGGCAGCCACGCAACCGGAAATTGTGAAGACCGCCCCACACACCACGCGCGTCCGGCGCCTGGACGAAGTTGCCGCGGCGCGCAAGCCCGTGCTGCGATGGAAGCCAGGCGCACCCCGTAGCCAAGCCGCCGACTAGCGGAGGCACGAGGATTCCACGCAGAACACATTGATTTTTTCGATTCGGGTTTCCTCTCTTCGTTCCTGCTAAACTAAGAACATCGAAGTGCCAATGAATTGAAGAAATACGAAATGTCCCCTGCGCTAGAAGCCTGGCTGCCCAAATCGGTCCTCTTGCTCCGCAATTACGACCGTCACAAATTCCTTTCCGATTTGATTGCCGGAATCACGGTGGGACTTGTCGCGCTGCCGTTGGCGATGGCGTTCGCGATTGCTTCCGGCGTGCCTCCGCAAGCGGGACTTTACTGCGCCATTGTCACGGGATTTCTGATTTCCGCCCTGGGCGGCTCGAAAACGCAGATCGGCGGACCCACCGGAGCTTTCGTGGTAGTCGTTGCGGGAATTATCGCCAAGCACGGCATCGACGGCCTTTTCACCTGCACGATGATGGCGGGAGTCTTGCTCGTGCTGTTGGGCATAACCGGCATGGGCACAATGGTGAAGTACTTTCCGCGGCCTGTAGTCGTAGGCTTCACGAACGGTATCGCAATCCTTATTGCCAGCACACAGATTCGCGACCTCTTCGGATTGAAAATGGATCATGTTCCCGGCGATTTTTTTCATCGCATGCAAGCGTTTGGGCAAGCGTGGAACACCTTTTCCATCCCAGCGACGGCCCTCTCCATTCTTTCCATTGCCGTAATGGTGTACTGCCTGAAATTCGCCAAAAAGCTTCCCGGTGCGATTCTCGTGACTTTCGGCGCCACGGCTGCGGTCGCTCTACTGCATCTGCCCGTGGAAACGATTGGGTCGCGTTTTGGAGGAATTCCGAAGGGCCTTCCCACCATCGTCATACCGCAATTCCATTACGACGTCTTCCGGCAGTTGCTCTCTTCGGCGTTCACGGTGGCGATGCTGGGCGCGATCGAATCGCTTATGTCCGCGGTCGTTTCTGACCGCATGAGCAACGACAAGCACAATCCCAATGTCGAATTGATCGGTCAGGGGGTGGCTAATATCATCTCGCCGATGTTCGGCGGACTGCCTGCAACCGGCGCCATCGCGCGCACCGCCACGAACGTCCGCTCTGGCGCGAAGACGCCTGTCGCAGGAATGATCCACGCGCTGACGCTGCTCGCCATTATTTTGTTTGCCGCGCCTCTCGTGAAAAGCGTTCCGCTGGCAGCGCTCGCCGCGATTCTGATGATCGTGGCGTACAACATGGGCGACTGGGAAGAAATCCCGGAAATTCTGAAGCTAAGCAAGGCCGATATCGCCGTCTGGCTGCTGACGTTGACGCTCACCGTCGTCACCGATCTGACGTTCGCCGTGGAAGTAGGCATGGTGCTGGCTGCGCTGACCTTCATTCGCAAAGTCTCCAGAACTACCACGGTCAGTCCAGTAACTAAGGATTATGTCGAAGACAGCCGCGTACACGTCCTTCAGGGAAAAGACATTCCTGAGTACGCGATTGTTTACCGCATTCATGGACCGTTTCTTTTTGGCGCTACCGACAAATTCGCTGACATTCTTCACAACATCGAAAAATTGCCGCCAATCGTGATCCTGCGTCTGCGAAATATGACCGCCATCGACGCCACGGGCCTCGGGGCGATTCGTGACTTCGCCGACACTCTGCACGCATCAGGCCGCTCACTGCTCCTTTGCGGCGCGCGGGAGCAACCGTCACAATTGATGAAACAGGCGGAATTCGAGCGTCATGTCGGCACGGAAAATATTTGCGGAAGCATTACGGAAGCTTTGCAACGTGCCGCTGAAGTCTATCGCTCGGAACACGCGGAAAAGAAGGTGGACGAATTGGCTCCCAGCCATTCGTAAGCTGGCAATTTATTTCGTGAATCGCACGCTGTCCAGGATGGAAGAAAAAGTCTTGTCGTACTTGTCGTAAGCGGTCTGCGGCGCCACGCACACAAAATAGACCACTCCCTCGGGCCGCAGCACAGTGATAACCCAATCCGTTTCCTGCCCGCCGACTGGCGAATCATTGCTCAAATACGTCGAGAGACCGGGCTGGCCATTCAGGCGCACGCGCTCTCCCTGTCGTGTGACTTTCATGCTCGGATTTGCTTTTTGCAGGTCCCGGATCACTTGCTGCGTCGCGGCATCTAATGCGCCCCAATCGTTTGGGTCCCCTTGGGCTTGCGCCACGCTGACAATCAACCCGTAGGCCAGCGCGCCATGACCTGTGCCGTCATCGACGACTCCATCTTCAGGAGCAAACGAAACCCCGCTCCCGCTGCTGTCCGGGTATTTTTTCCAATTGTCCGGATACTTGAGCGAGTAAGCATTTG
>Ga0187778_10000579_pt1 | contig 25939 bp, 34 predicted proteins | sample 1015_Q2_SP5_20_M_FD_132418 | JGI IMG/M metagenome (GOLD analysis project Ga0187778, IMG submission 132418) | Tropical peat soil microbial communities from peatlands in Department of Meta, Colombia - 1015_Q2_SP5_20_MG | ecosystem: Environmental > Terrestrial > Soil > Wetlands > Peat | place... | reverse complement strand
CTTGGAACTCATTTAAAGTCACCGACCGTCACAGTCTACGTTCTCGTTGGCCAGATTTTGGATTCTTCAGGATGAGTGTCTGAGGTGAGACCCTCTTACCTGGGGACGCACGGCCATCTTCTTCGGCTTCGGGCCGAGCGATAGAACTGTCCTTTCGTAGTCGGACCAGCTTACTCCGAGCTTCTGAGCCATCATCATCTCTATCATGGTGGCGAACTCGTGCTCATTCCGGTAGGGCGCCTTCGGGTGGTTGCCGGGCTCGGAATCGATGGGGTGCAGGTTCATTCTGCGCTCTGCCTCGAAGTTGACGTCGAAGGCCACCACCTCCCGGTCGGTGATGCCGTGCATCTTGCAGAGCTCGTATTCGATCATCTCGTGGAGGGCCACCAGAAACACGTACCTCTGGTCCTTCATCCTGCTCACCCTGATCTGGGCGGGCCTCCCGGGGATCCAATCCCCCACCGTCTCGTACCTCTGCTTCTTGTGGGGCACCTGGGAAATCATGAAGACTGGTTTGATGTCCTTGCGAGCGAGGCCCTTCGGGCGAAGCACTCTGGAGCCACTGGGTGAGGCAGCCGCAGGACGAATGAAGGCGCGACCGGGGCCATGGGACGACAAGCGAATCGGAGCAAAGGCCTCCCGGAGCCCCCTAAGGGGTAGGCTGTCAATTCGGCGCCCCTTTCTTGTTAACCAAAGTTTAGCCGCATGAGAGGGGCCAAGAAGGCGACTTGGGGGCACCGCGCCGTTGGGGGTTTAACAAGGGGTCTCGGCGGGACCATGAGAGCGGATGAGAGGGGCAGCGACTCTAGGCCTTCCTGAAGTCGAGGGCTGCCGAGTTTATGCAGTAGCGCAGACCCGTCGGCCTCGGGCCGTCTTCGAAGACGTGCCCGAGATGGACACCACAGTTCCCACAGCTGACTTCTGTCCTTACCATGCCGAAGCTTCTGTCTGAATCCTCCCTAATGGTGCCCTTTGAGACAGGCTGGAAGAAACTGGGCCACCCCGTGCCTGACTCGAACTTCGTTTCCGAGCTGAACAGCGGCGAGCCGCAGACGATGCATGAGTAGGTGCCTCTCTCGTGATTGTCCCAGTACCTGCCAGTAAAGGGCGCCTCCGTGCCCCCGTTGAAGCAGACGTCGACGGACTCTTTGTTCAGCTTCGTCTTGAGCTTCTCTTTCTCTTCCGGGGTGAGCATCAGTGCAAAACGAGTGAGCCTCAGTTTAAAGTTTCAACGGCAGTCGGAACGCGCCCTAACTCATTCGCGAGAGGTCTTATCTAGAAACGGACGAAGACCACCCCAATGAAACCTGACCAGATTGCCCTCGATCCCGAGGATCTGCCGAACAAGTGGTACAACATCGTGCCCGACATCCCCGGCGGTCTGCCACCCCCGAAGGAACCCGGGGACGGCGAGTCGAGGATGGAGGCTCTGAAGAAGCGGCTGGTCGGGGAGTGCCTTCGCCAAGAGATGTCGACATCGAGGTGGATTGACATTCCCGAAGAGGTCAGGGAACTGTACATCCACGCCGGACGCCCCAGGCCGCTCTACAGAGCTAGGCGCCTGGAGCAGAGGCTAGGGCTGAAGAAGGTTAGGATTTACTACAAGCGGGAAGACCTGAGCCCCACCGGTTCCCACAAGGTGAACACGGCTATCGCCCAAGCGTATTACGCGGCGAAGGAGGGCAAAGAGACCCTGGTAACAGAGACAGGGGCGGGTCAATGGGGGACAGCGCTTGCGTACGCTTCGTCCCTTCTCGGCCTGAAGACCGTGGTGTTCTGGGTGAGGGCGGTCTACGACTGGAAGGCGGAGAGGAAGTTACTCATGCAGATGTACGGGGCAGAGGTCTTCGCGTCCCCGAGCGAACAGACGGCCTTCGGGAGGAAGCTGCTCGAGGTCGACCCCAGGCACCCAGGCTCACTCGGCATCGCCGTCTCTGAAGGGCTGGAGTACACGGACCTGGGAGCGGACAGGGTCTACTGCCTTGGGTCCGTGCTGAACCACGTCCTCATTCATCAATCGATCATCGGGCTGGAGTGCATGAAGCAGTTCGAAAAGGTGGACGACTCCCCAGACCTTGTCATAGGGTGCCTGGGAGGAGGCTCCAACTTCGGGGGGGTGGCGCTCCCGTTCATTGGGGAGGTGCTGCAGAAGAAAAGGGAGTGCGAGTTCCTGGCCGCCCAGTCTGAGGCCGCTCCGAACCTCGTCAGGGGGGAGTACAAGTACGACTTCGGGGACACGGCAGGCCACACGCCTCTGATGATGATGTACACCCTTGGGCACGAGACCTCGATGACCCCCATCAAGTCTGACGGCCTGAGGTACCACGCGGCGGCACCAGTTGTCAGCGCTCTCCGAAACAAAGGTTACGTTAAGGCCGTGGCCTATCCGAGCGACGAGAAGCTTGTCTTCGAAGCTGCGAAGACCTTCCTTGAGACGGAGGGATGGCTGATCGCGGGGGAGTCTGCCCACGCCGTCAGGGCCACCATCGACGAGGCCAGGAAGGCCGAGGCAGCAGGAGCCGCGAAGTGCATCCTGGCCAACATCAGCGGCCATGGGTTCCTCGACCTGGATGCCTACAGATCCAAGGTAGAGCTGGACTGACCCTCCTGAACGGCTTCCGCAAGGCCCGGATAGTCTTAAGAACGCCCCTGCGGATGATACGTCTGAGTTTTGCCAAAGTTCTCGTCCGCTCAACAGGGATGGAAGGAGCAGACCGGGGCAGTAATGCCGGTCGAAATTTCCAAGTTATTCATCGGTAAGGTCAACGTAAGGAAGAGCCCCGGCGACGTCGGAGACCTCGTGGACTCAATCAAGGAGAAGGGGATTCTGGAACCCGTTCTTGCGAGGCCAATCGGGGGCAGATACGAGCTTGTGGTCGGGTCGAGGAGGTTCGAGGCTGCGAAGATCGCAGGTCTGAAGAGGATTCCTGCCATCGTTAGGCCAATGACCGACGAGGAAGCGATCATAGTATCCCTCGTGGAGAACATCCAGAGGAGGGACATCGAGCCCGAGGAGGAGTACGACGCGATTGTAGCCCTGAAGAGGGTGAACCCGAAGGCCTACGGGTCTTCGGAGCAGGTCGCCAAGGCCCTGGGCAAGTCGAGGAGATACGTGGACGACAGGATCAGCGCCGTTGAGGCCGTGAGGAACATCCGCAAGGAGGCGAGGGCGGACATATCCGTTAAGCAGGCACCGCTCCCACAGGAGAGGAAGGAGGGAGTTCTCCCCGTCAGGCACGCCACCTTCCTGCACAGGGCGGAGGAGGCGCCCACCGTGCGGGAGCTCCCCAAGAGGGAAAGGGCGACCCAGCTGAGGGAGCTTGCGGAGACCATAGCCCCCCTGCCAACGCCGGAGGCGGAGAACGTCGTGAGCCACTTCGTGATGGCCCCCCAGAGGCCCGTGGAGGACATCAGGAGGGAGGTCTCGTACCTCCATGCGGTCAAACTGGAGATTCTGCTGGACCCGAGGGTGGCCGACGGACTGAGGAGGGCTGCCGAAGAGAGGAACACGACGATGGAAGCGGTTGCCTCGCTGGCCATCCATTCCTGGCTCAGGCAGCAGCGCTACGCTTAGGCACGCCCCGAACGCAGGCTAAACTTAATCCGCCACGGCGCTCCCGTCTGTACGGGAGGAATTGAGCGCGAAAGGAAGGCGGCTGGGCGCGATCATGTTCACGGACGTCGCTGGATACACCTCCATGTCATCCAGAGACGAAAGGACCGCCCTGGGGCTCCTCGGCAGATACAGAGCAGTGCTGAATTCGATCTTTCCTAAGTACGAAGGGAGGGTCGTGAAGACGATGGGGGACGGGTTCTTGGTCGAGTTCGCGAGCGCGGTCGAGGCAGTGGACTGCGCCGTCGAGGTCCAGACTCAGATGGGGCGGTTCAACTCTTCCCTAGTAGACGAGCAGAAGATCTTGGTGAGAATAGGCGTCCATGTGGGGGACGTGGTTCACGCCGAGGGGGATGTGCTGGGGGACGCCGTGAACGTCGCGTCGCGGGTGGAGTCGCTGGCAGAGCCAGGCGGTATCTGCGTGACCCGCCAGGTGGTAGACCATGTGGAGGGGAAGGTGAAGTGGGCCCTGGAGCCGATGGGGACCAGGGAGCTAAGGAACCTGCCCAATCCAGTCGAAGTCTTTGCCATCGGCCTGGAGCCCGCCAGGCGGCAGGAAAGAGTGCCCCCCTCTGACGGCCACAGAATAGCCATTCTCCCATTCAGCAACCTGAGCCCAGACCCCAACGACAGGTATTTCGCCGACGGGATGACGGAAGAGCTGATCTCCACCCTGTCCAGAATCCCGAATCTGAGTGTGATTTCGAGGGCATCGGCCATGAAGTACAGGGACACGTCGCTCCCTTCGAGGAGGGTCGCGACTGAGCTCGGCGTAGGGGCGATTCTGGAAGGGAGTGTGAGGAAGTCAGGGAACAGGGTGAGGATTGCAGCCGAACTGATTGATGTGAGCGCAGACAAGTACGTGTGGTCCCAGAGCTTCGACAGGGATCTTACGGACATATTCGCCGTGCAAGGAGAGATAGCCCGGCAGGTCGCCGACGGCCTGAAGGTCCAGCTCCTCTCCTCACAAAGGGCGAGACTTGGCGAGAGACAGACAAGAAGCATGGACGCTTACAACCTGTATCTTAAAGGCCGATACTTTTGGAACGAGAGGACCGAGGATGCGGTCCGGAAGGCGATAGGCTACTTCGAAGGGGCACTGAAGGCAGACGCACATTTCGTGAAGGCGTACACGGGGCTGGCTGACAGCTACCTAATCCTGGCGAACTACGAGTGGATGCCTCCGGCCGAAGCAGGCAAGCGAGCCAAGGAGTATGCCATGAAGGCCCTTGAACTGAACGACGTCATGGCTGAAGCCCACGCGTCTCTGGGGCTGATCTACGCTAATCACGAGTGGGATTTCGAAAAGGCGAAAATCGAACTCCGGCGCGCCATCGAGCTGAACCCAAGCTATGCGTCCGCCTACCACTGGTACGGGGCAGTCCACATGTACATGGGGAGGAAAAAAGAGGCGCTCGAAATGATCAACAAGGCGCTGCAGCTGGACCCCTATTCCCTCGTCATCAGGCAGGCCCTGGGAGTCAGTCTCCTTCACGAAGGGCTGCTCGACGAGGCGGTGCAGGAGCTTGGCAGGGTGGCCGAGGAAAGCCCCCGCCTCCCGTCGGTGCACTTCTGGCTAATGATGACGCATCTGGCACGGTCCGATTACCGGGAAGCGATGGAGGAGGGAAAGAAGGAGGTCGAGGCGGACGCCTCCGACGAGGGCGCCAGGTTGGATCTGGCTTTCGCCTATTCCGAGGCGGGCAACAAGGAAGAGGCGGCGCGCATAGTCGATGAAGTCCTGGCGCGGAAAGACGTCTACTACTCTCCGTGCTCGGTCGGGATAGCCCTTCTCAGTCTGGGCAGGGAGAGGGAGGGGGCAGAATGGATGGAGAAGGCCTGCTCGGAGCGCGACGGGTCCCTGCTGTATTTCAGAAGCTTCCCGACGTATGATAAGTTCCGCACCTACCAAGGTTGGACCGAACTCGAACGCAGAATGCGAATTTCGGCCCCGGCCTAGCTGACCAGCCGGATGGTCCAGAAGTCCGCGGACAGGTCCTTTTTGATGAGATACTCGTAGGGCATGGTGAAGTAACCCTTCAGCCCGAACTTCGGCCCCCATGAGTTCCTCACGATGAATCTGTCGTTCCTGTCATCGTAGCCGACAGCCAGCACGGCGTGCTTCCCAATCACTCCTTCCTTCGGCCCGGGAATTTCGAGGACACCAGTGCGCTTGACGACGGTGCGGAACTTCTCGTGCGCCAGGAACCCGAAGACGAACGGGTAGCCGGATGCCAGGCAGGCGCGCATGTCGTCGATGTTGCGGTGCACCCTGTAGTACTTCACGGCCCGATACTTGTAGGCGGTCTCGTAGCACTTCTTGGGAGGCCTGGTGGCGAATTTGTGTTCGACGTAGGGCCAGAGGCTCTCGGGGCAATCGCCGTGGCGGGCCACGGCCTTGATCGCGTCACGGATGTAGACCCCTTCGTCGGACCTCTCCGTTCTTTCCATGGCACGGGAGTTGTAAAAGAGAAACAGGCGCGAAGGAAATATGACGCGTTCCCCTTTCTGTTTCATCAGGTCGAACTCAACGGCGGCCGCGATGGCGTTTGAGCTGCAGCTGTTCAGGCTCCTCTGATTGTAGACGGGAGGACAAAGCGGCCTGAGGTCGACAGTCGCAGGCAGTTTCCCCTTCCCAGGGGGAGGGGCGTACTCCCAGTCCCTGGTGTCCACCGGGTCCTTCTTCCAGCCGAAGCCGTAGGGTTTGGGCGTGCCATGCCAGGTGGTTTCGCAGTTAATTAGCGTTGGTCTGTCCGGCTTCCGTCCATCTCTCTGCCAGCTCATCGCGCACAGGTTTGTAGACGTTTCTGAAGAAATCGTCAGCCGACAGGAGCGCATCCTTGTCGAAGCCCTTGACGTAGGCGAGAGCCTCCTTCCAGGCTGCATCGTAGCCATTTCCGAACCTCGCCTTTACCCGCTTGTCGAACTCCTGCTTGGTTTGGACCTTGCCACCGATCGTGAAGAGGAGGACGCCGTTCACTTGGGTCTTGAAGGCCATGTCGTCTCCGAGCGAGTAGGTGCCTTCTCTCTTCGAAGTACCCTTTTTCCCGGTTCCACCCTCGCCTGCAGAGCCCCCCTTGAAGCCCTTCTTCGCGGCTGCGATGAAGATGGCTCGGTTCAGGCCCCATGAGCAGGCGGACTCGAGCGGGAGGCCGAGGACGTAGGCCCGGGCTGCTTGCAAGAGACTCATCACCTGAAACCTTCCGACTGCCATGATGTGTCAGTCTACGCTGGCTTCAGCGAGTACCATTTGATGCTGCAGCCGAAGGGCTTGGTGTCTGCCGCGCGGACGCTATTCCCGGCGACCAGGTCGTCGAGGGCGTTCCTGAGGTCGGGGCTGGTGACCTTCGACGGGTCGCGCGAGTCATCGATTCTGCCTCGGTAGCGGAGAAGCCTCTTGCTGTCGAAGGCGAACACGTGGGGAGTGCACACACCCCCGTACGCTTCCACCGCCTTCTGCGACTCGTCCCGGAGGTAGGGGAAGTTGAACCCCCTCTCCTTTGCGCGCTTGATCATCTCCGGGAAGCTGTCGTCCGGGTAAGCCTTTTCGTCGTTGGAGTTTATCGCGACTAGCTGCACTCCCTTGGCCGCATAGTCCCTCTGGATAGACACCATTCGGGCCTCGTAGTCCTTGACATAGGGACAGTGGTTGCAGCTGAAGATCACAACGAGCACGGGCTTGTTCGAGAAGGAAGCGAGCGAGTAGCGCCTCTTGTCGACGCCCGGCAAGTCGAAGTCGGGAGCGGGGGCCCCCAGACCGAGTGTGGAGACTATCATAGGAGGACTGCGAGTTTCAGGGCAGGTATATTGTTGTCGGCGCCAATCTCACGTCACAAAATGGGAGGATGGCGGGGGATTGGACCCCACGCCTTCCCTATGCCGAGATGGTTACGAGCAACCGCGCCGCGAACTCGGATGTCCCGTCCTTCAGGTCGATCCTGAGGACGCCGTAGTTGGTGCTCCCGAACTTGCCAAGGCCCCTGTCAAGGAACAGAAACTGGGCGCTCCCTGCCTGCCCCTGGCCCACCAGGTAGACGCCGTGCGGGCCGAGCTCCGCTGAGCCGCTCGAAACAGCGTAGGTGGCGCCGTTGATGTTCAGGCTCCCTCCGGTGACGGTCAGGATGTACCCGCCCGTCAGCGAACCTGACACCTGGAGTGTCATGGACCCGGAGGCCGTTCCGTTGGAGTTCCTATCCCCGACGACCCAGTAGCCGCCGGCAACGCTGGTGAGAGTGATCGTCTGGCCCTGTGAGAGCTGGATTCTCTCTGAGCTGTACTGTGGGTGCTGCAGCATCTGCTGGAAGTTCGGATTGGACTGAGTGCTTGGCGAGGATGCCATTGCTGGGTATGCGAAGAGCATCGCCATGACGGCGAACGCTCCGACCGTGGACGCGATTGCTATTTTCTTCGTGTTCATTTCGCTACGGTGTCTTCTGGGGCGGGCTCAGTATATAGCGGGGCGGAAACAAGCGTCTGGACCTTCCGTCTCGACGACCTTGCCGAAAGGTTAAAGCCGATACCGGCACCTCAAGGTCGAATGTTGGCCTCAGGAGCCCTGGTCACCTTCTCACTCAACATCCTGAGCGCTCTGGTGGCACTCCTGACGAGTTACTACGCCTACAAGGTCCACAGGTTCGTCCCGAACTCGCTGCTATGGGCGATAAGCATCGGCTTCATGCTGCTCGGCGTGGGGCTTGTCGTGGACGCAGGAACATCACTCGTTACGGGGAGGACTCTTGTGGAGTCGTTTTCAGACAAGGTCCTGACCCTCCTTGCGTCCCTCAGCTACCTTACCGTCCAGATGGTGGCGTATCTGATAATAGCGGTGGGATATGCAAGGGCTGCCTACGGCAACCCGGCAAAAACGGCTGCCCCCGTGGCGCTCGCGGGCTCGGCTTTGACGGGACTGTATGGGTACTCGATTCTGAGCTACTTCGTTGCGTTCGTCCTTCTCGCGTTCATCATGTTCCAGGGGGTGCTGCTGCGGTCGGAGGACAAGAGAGGGCTCTCCGGGATGGTGCTTCTTGCCTTTGTTCTCATTTTCGCCGCGCACTTTGTGTTGCTCGTCTCTGTTCTCGTTCTGGGGTCGGGGCTCTTCCTCATTGGCACAATGGTCCAGTTCCTCGGGTTCCTATCCCTCCTGGTATTCGTCGTAAGGAGCGAAGTGGTTGGCCCAAGGTGAGAAGCAGAGAAGTGTCCTGAGGATAAACCTGGACATTCTCAATGCGGTCAGGGATGAAGGAGACGCCAAACCGACTCACATACTCTACAGGGCCAACCTTTCACACGAGAGGCTGGTCAGGTACCTCGACGACCTGACGGCCAAGGGCCTCATTGAGATGAAGCAGGAGGGGGAAAACAGGACCTATAGTATTACGCCGAAGGGAGTGGGCTTCCTGATAGAAATGAGACGCGCGGAGTCTTTTGTGCAGGGTTTTGGCATGGCCATCTGACCCCGTTCTTCCTCCTCGTCCCCTGAGCTACTGAAGCCGGCGGCAGGGGGATTCGTCCCTTCGACATTTATCCATGGCAGGATCGGGCATGAGCCGCTGGATTGACCCCCCGGACCAAGCTTCTCCTATCCCTCCCCGTCATCGCGGCGTTCGTCGTCGTGCTGGTGTACTTCCAACTCTTTTCGAGCCCCGTGATCATCGCAATCATATTCGTGGCCTGGGTAGCCGTTAGCCTGAGGAACAGGAGGAAGTTCGCGGGCCAGCGCGATGGCAAGGGCGGCAAGTCAGGGTAAGGGGGTTTCCCGACGTCTACGTGCTGATCCAACCCTTCCAGTCGCCGTCTCTCGCGCCGTGGGTCTTGAGCACATGCTCCTTCAGCTCGCTCTCCGTCTGGCAGACGAAACCGCAGTAACACTTCAGAGGTGGGTGACCCCCGACTAAGAGGAGACACACCCGGAAAAAACCTTACCTGGGTGTGTCCCTCCGGGAGCACTTCTACCCTGCTCTGACTAGCCCAGACTCAGCCTGTCGTAGGGGACGACCAGATTGAGCTCCTCCTCCCTCGCCCGGAAGTCAGGACAGATGGAGGCCAGCTTCTTCCTGAAGGCGGTGGAGTGGTTGAACTCGAGAAGGTGGGTGAGCTCGTGCATGACCACGTACTCACTGAGCCTTTCCGGGAGCGCTATGAGCTGCCAGCTGAACGATAGCCGCCCCTCCCGCGTGCAGTATCCCCACTTGCCGATCTCCCTAACGTCCACCCTGCTCGGCCTTGCTCCTGCCTTCGGCGCCAGCTCGTTCACCTTCCTCACAGCGTAGGAAGAGCTCTCCTTGAGGAACCAGCGGCGGACGAGCTCCCTCACGTGCTTCTGGTCGCTTGCATGCACGACCACTTCCCCTTTCTCCAGATTGGGAGCGAGCCCCTCCCCCGGGTCCCCGGCGAAGACAATCCTGAGCGGGACGCCGCCGAACATGACGAAGTCTCTAGTGAGCACATGCTTAATCTTGGACAGCCGCTCGTATTGAGAGCGGAGCCAGGCCGCCCTTTCAGAGATGGCCTTCTCGACGTCAACCCGCCTCCCCCTGGGGAGCACCACTTCGAGGGTCAGGTCATTCCTGAACCGGAAGTAGGTGTATCGCCGGCTGGTCCCCCTCACAACAGAGTACTCGATTACGCGCGCCCCCAGGTTGATGAATGGCAAACGGAATGTCGAGGCGTTTTGGGTAGATAACCGTGAAGCCGATGTCTGCAACGCACATATCTCCGGAAGCGGATAGGAAGGCGCATCAGGAGGCTTCAGGCTCTCGCCAGTCGGACGAGATAGGTGCTGCCAAATCCGACCGAGCTGGTGACCTGAAGACCAGCGACCTGTTTCAGCCTAGCCAGGAGCTGATCCTGAGACATGATCTGCATCCTCTCGCCCATGAGCCTTCCGAAGAACCTGAAGAGCCTACCGAGCGCCGAGCGAGGCTCCACCTCCAGGACAACGTAGATACCTCCCGGTTTAAGCACCCTCGCGACTTCGCACAGGGCCCCGTCCAAGTCGGTGAAGTGATGCAGAGCCATGGTTGAGTAGGCCTTGTCGAAATAAGAATCCGGGAACGGCATGCTCTCGGCACTGGCCACTGAGCTCTTCACCTGCGGTCGTTGGCGCCTCGCGGCCGCTATCCTCTTCTCGTTCGGGTCGACGGCGAATACCTCAGCGCCGGCTGACGCTTCGAGAACCTTTGCAGCCTTCGAGCAGTCGCCCGCCCCGATGTCGAGGATTTTCTCCCCGGGCTCGGGGGCCAGCATCGTGAGGAACGCCTTCCAGTAGGACGCGGCTTGGTTCCCTGACAAGGTTCACCTTGAAAGGAAGCGGCCCCACGCGTTATTTAAGAGGGCCACGGGAGTCTCGGGTAGGGAGCAGTTTGAAGCTGTCCTGGTGGTCGAAGCCCGCCAGGGTGTACGTGGATGCGAAGATACTGAACATGCACGACCCGACCCTCAAGCGCGAGGCCTTCGTCGGCTATCTCGTGGAGGGGAGCGGCGAGCACCGTGTGAAGGAGGTAGAGGCCACCGAGAGTGACGACGCGGAGGTACTGGCCATACTCTTTGCCATTGACGAGCTGAAGGAGAGGCTAGGGAGATTCACCATCGTGTGCGACCACGAATCGGTCGTGTCAGAGGCTTTGAGGGGCGAGGTGAAGAAGCCGAGCGGACTCATGGAGCGGCTTCGCAGCGCGCTTCGCGAAAACAGTACTGTCAAGCTAGAGGCACTCAAGGCAAACCCGGCACACGGCGTCGTAACCGAGTACGTCAACAGTGTGAAGGCGGCGGAGCAGGAAGGCTAGCCTACTGCCCTCCGGTGTAGGGTCGGCTCCTGAAGTATCTAATCAGGGATACACCCGTCTTGTTGATCCTCAGGTTGACCTGCCACCTCTCGACGCCTGCCCTTTCCGCGGATTGCGCCGCCGAGAGAATTCGAGAGTTCATCCTGTCTCGGGCGGGTGGGACGAACGGCTTCGCGTCGTAGAGGTAGCAGAGGACGATCTTGGCTCTCTTGCCCGCGGCAAGCGATTCCTTGAGCTCCCCCATGTGCCTGATCAGCCTGTCGAACGAGTTGAATCGGCTGCTGCGTATCCTTGGGATGGCACTGCTCGCAGGGAGCGTTATCAGAGGCGTTTTCACCTCGACATAGGCATTTCCAACCAGGAAGTCTATCCTTGACCTCCCGAGCTGAACCTCGCGCTGGACGGCCCCCCTCGCCAGACGCGACAGCGCTCCCTTCCTCAGGAAGAACTCGAAGTACCTGTTCGCGGCGGTCTGGTTGATGCCGAGCCACCGGCCACCGGAAGGAGACGTGGAGATGGCCTCGACGGTATGTGCGGTCTTCCTAGACTTCGATTCGGACGTCGAATACAGGCACGGTAGGCCGGAGAGCTTCAGGTCTCCGAGCCTCCCCGTGGTGGGACAGTGGCACCTCAGGATTCTGTTTCCCGCCCTGACCTTCATGATGAACCTGTTGGGTCTTGAGATGATTACGCCCTGTTTCAGGGGCTCCGTGAACCTGAAAATCGGCTCTGGTCGTGCTTCTGGCTTGACCGTCGCGCTTCGAAAAGTTGCTCAGTTCTCTGAGGTTTAACCGTTTGTCGGTTCAGAAGTCCCAGAAGCCGCTTTTCAGCCCGACCGAGTCCCAGTCGGCCATAAGTTCCTCCTTTGAAGGCCTCTGGTAATCGAGGTTCATCCTGCCCTTCGAGAGGGGTCGGCAGACCTCGACCATCTTCTCCACGCCCAGGGACTCGCCGCGGAGCTTCGGGTTCTCCGCCAGCCAGCGGTTCAGGTGGTCCCTCGACGAGAAGTAGACCATGTTATTGGAGCAGGTGTTGATGAGGTTGTCATACCACTTGGATACCGCTGTGCTGAGGAAGATCAGTGGAGACGGGGGCTTGCACGCCTTTACTCTGCCCTTACTGAGCGATATCTCGATGGGTTCCGCGCAGTGATGGCAGAAGGATTCGACCCTGGCGTCGAGATCGAGCATAATGTGCAGCGCTACGCTGTCCCAGGCGCAGTTGGCGTAGTAGCGCTTGGTCCCGACGTGTACCCTGAACGGTGTCGGTATGGCGGAGTATGGGTTCGCCATCAGGATGCGCTGAGTCCCTGGCACAAGGACGATGTGATGGTCTGTCTCGAGATCCCTGAAGCACTCGAATGCTTCCTTGCGGGTGAGTTTGTACCTCTGCATCAATTCCTCGAGCGCCGGTGCGGTGGTGTACTGGAAGAAGTGGTCGAAGATGTACTTCCTTACGACCCTCTTTTCTGGACGCATCTATCGGATCCCTCGCTATTCTGTTGCCTTTCCCGCTGCTCTAGATAAGAATGGAACACTCTTTCACCCTGGGACACCGTCCGCCATGGCCTCGACCACTGCAATCCAGGCGTCGGAGCAGTTCTGTGGCACGTACCCCCCTCCCCCAAGCGCGACTATCCTGCCCGAGCAGAGCTCGTGAGAGAGCCTGTGGAGGAACTCCCCCACCATTCTGTGGGCTCGTGGCGAATACTCGAGGCCTCCGATTGGATCCCCGCGGAGTCCGTCGGCCCCGCACTGCAATATGATGAACTCAGGCCTGGCTGACCTCGCGAACTCCTCCAGCCTGGGAAGCCGCGCTTCGAGTTCCGCGTCGCCCGAACCTGGCTCGAGAGGGACGTTGATCTTGGACCCTTTCGCCGGTCCGTAACCATTCTCCCACGAAGAGCCCGTCCCGGGGTAGATGTACCTGCCGTCCTCGTGAACGTCAAAAATGAAGAGCTCTGGGTCCGCCTCATAGCTGTAGAAGACCCCGTCGCCGTGATGGACATCGATGTCCACGTATAGAATGCTCTGAACATTGTGGCGCCTGCGGAGAACTTCGACCGCTACGCCGATATCGTTGAACACGCAGAAGCCTGCCGAGGACTCCCGGGTGGCGTGGTGCAGGCCGCCGACAGGGTTGAAGGCGTGGTCGATCTCACCGGCCATTACCCTCTCAACGGCGTACACTGTGGAGCCGACGGCGTACTGGGTCGCCTCGAAGACCCCCTTGTAGGCTGGCGTATCCCCCTGGTCCAGAGCGCCGTAGCCTAGGCGGGAGGCGAGCTCGACGTACCTGATGTGCTCTTCGGTGTGGAAGAGGGCGAGAAGCTCCTTGCCCGCCTTCTGCGGGGGGAGACGCTGGACCTGGACTTCCCGCTTTCCCAGCTCGTCCCAGAACCGCTGCGCCCTCTCGTTGGTGAAGGGGTGAGGAGGTGGGAACGAGTACAACAGCAGTTCCTTCCCCTCAAGGACCCCGACCCTGCAGGGCATGCGGCCTCGGTCGAGAGAAGCCACTCTTATGCTGTTGTTATTACCCAGACCCGGAGCTCAGGGTGCGGTCGGAAACAGGGTGGAGGCCCTCGACGAAGAGGTGAGGAGGCAGCCAAAGATACTGGGGGAGTTTTCAAAATCAAGCTTCCCTCGGGCCGGGAGGGGCGCAATACTCGTAGGGGCAGGCGATTCCTACTCCGCAGCGATGTCGGGGTTCATCTCCTCGGGCGGAGCGTGCATCGCGCTCGATCCCTACCTGCTGGTGAGCGCCCCTGAAATCGCGAACGGAGTCGACGTGGTTTTGATCTCTGTCTCCGGGAGGACGGCTTCGAATCTGGCCGCTGCGAGGAAGGTCCGAAGGCTGGCGAGGCGGACCGTCGGAATCACCTCAGATGAAAGGAGCAAACTTGCGGGCCTGGTCGACGAAGTGGTCAGGCTGCCGATGAGGTACGTTCCCCGGACGTCGGGCCTATTGTCGTACACCCTCTCCCTCCTTGCCGTTCTGAAGATAGTGGGCCATCGGGAGAAGTGTGATTTCGAGGGCGCCTACAGGGCGGCCCGCAAAGACCAGGGGAAAATTGGCTGGGCCCAAGGCACCACCTACTTCCTGGGCAACTCTCTGGCGTATCCGGTCGCAATGTACGCTGCAGCCAAAACGTACGAATTCCTCGGGGCAAAGGCTCACCCCCAGCTGCTTGAGGAATTCAGCCACCTGGAGCTGTTCTCGCTAGGGCATTCTGACGTGGTGAATGTTTTCTCCGCGTTCGACCCACTCGATGAATCCGGAAAGCTGGCGGAGGCTCTTGCTCGCGGGAGGTTCGAATCGCACCGAATCCCGGGAAGAGGTGCTTCGAAGACCGAGCAGCTCTTCCATGCGGTCTTTGCGACCCAGCTTTCAGTCCTTAGAAGGGCTGAAGAGTTGGGGCTGTCGAAACCGAGTTTCCTCACATCGGAACGTAAGCTCGCTGCGAGCGACTCGATGATCTACTGAACCGCTGCGGGCGATACTCACTGCTCGGTTTCGAACTTCTTGGCGACCCTCTCGGCAGCTCTGGTGGCAGCCTCCACTGCGTCGATCATGCTGGTCCTGAATGACCCCTTCTCCAACTCGTAGATGCCCGCTATTGTTGTGCCGGCTGGCGTTGTGACCGCATCCCTGAGCTCCGTGATGCTCATTCCAGTCTCCCTAAGGAGCTTGGAAGTTCCCACCAGGGTCTGGGTTGCCAACCGGAAGGCCGTATCCCGTGGGAGACCCACCTTCAGCCCCGCCGTCACCAGTGCGTCTATCAGAATCGCGATGTATGCAGGCCCGCTCCCGCTAAGGGCAGTCACCGCGTCGAGCTGCGATTCCGGAAGCTCGAGCGCCTCCCCTAGCAGCCCGACAAGATACCTCACTGTCTCCAAGTCATCGGGAGAGAAGTGAGGCCCTGGCGAGAAGGCCGTCACTGCCTCCCCGACCATGGCCGCCATGTTCGTCATGGCCCTTACGACCTTTGCCCTCGGCAGGTGCCGTTCCAGCCTCTGGAGCGAAATCGCCGCCATGAAGGAGATGACGATCTTGCCGTGAGTGTGGGGCGAGATCGCGTCGAGCACATGCCTTGCATCGGCGGCTTTTACTGCGACGATTATCACGTCGGCTCCCTTCGCTGATTCCACGTTGTCGGTGGACACCTGGATCTTTCTGGGGAGGGGGCGGCGAAGGGTGGCCGTGTTCCTCTTGGTGACGAGAACCTGGGAGACCTTCGACGACTTCGACAGCCTCCTGGCAACGGCTTCCCCAATCTTGCCCGCACCAAGTACGGCGACTATCAACGCTGTCGCTTGATGGCTCTGCCTGTTTAGCCCTTTCCTACGAGGGTCAGGGGTCATTCGTGGTATTTCTTTTCTCCAGCCCTGATAGCCACGGAGAGCCAGTTTTCAGGGGGCGGTAGCGGGCAGACGTAGTCTTCCGAATAGGCACAGTAGGGATTATAGGCGTAGTTGAAATCCACCGCGTACTCGTCGTTGTGTTCCACCCTCAGGTCGAGGTACCGAGCGGCGCCGTAGCTCTCCTTGCTCGAGGTGGAATCCCTGAAGGGGAGGAACAGGCTCGGGTCGTCGCGCTCCGCCGACTGGTAGGCGTGTATGCGGACCTGGGCCCCTCCAAAGGCCAGGTCGAAGTAGCCAACGCGGTTGAAGAGTTGGCGCGAGCCCTTGCTCGTGGCGACCATCACAGCCTCAGGGTTGGCGTAGCGCTGAAGTTTCGCCTCGGATCGGAATGAGGGGTCTGGCTCGAAGTAATTCAGGGGGTGGAAGACTTCGCCTTCGTGAAGTGGTGAGTCGTGGCTTCTCCGGAAAAATTCGTCCTTGTCCGCTCTGAACCTTGTGAGGGCCCTCGCCCACGTCTCCTGCTCCTCGGGGGTCATAGGAGCTGAATGGTGACCGTGCTCCGAGATGAATCTTTCTTCGTTCGGCAAAGCTGAAAAACAGCCCCGGGAAAACCGAGCCGTTTGCAATTTGTTTGAATCCCTGCTCGGAACTGCGCGGCCGAGGCCCGGCCCAAGGCCCGAGCCTCATAGCGAACAATGATCATCTTCAAGGACGTCTCGAAGAGCTTCAAGGGCTTCCTGGCGGTGAAGGACATCACCTGCGAAATTTACGACAAGGAGGTCTTCGGACTACTAGGCCCGAACGGAGCTGGGAAGACCACCCTGATCATGACGATGGCGACAGTCTACAGGCCGACGAAGGGGGATGTGATTGTCGACGGGCACAACGCGAGTGATGAACCCGACAGGGTCAAGTCCCTAATCGGAATCAGCTTCCAAGATCCAAAGTACGACAGGATACTCTCAGCCAGGGAGATACTCGAATGGCATGGGAAGGTGACGGGCGTGGAGAAGTCGGTAAGGGACAAGAGGATTGACGAGGTGCTCGCCAAGTTCGGGCTTACCGCAGAGGCCAGGAAGAGGACATGGACGCTCAGTGGAGGAACCAAGAAGAAGATAGAGAACGCCAAGGTCTTCGTCCAGCGACCAAAGATAGCTGTCTTCGACGAGCCGACCGCCTACCTCGATGTGCCGTCGAGGCTGATGGTCTGGGACATGATAGACGAGCTCAGGGACGAGGGGTCCACTGTGCTCCTGGCGACCAACATGATGGACGAGGCCGACAGAATGTCGGACAGGGTTGGCATCATGAACAAGGGGGAGATGGCGCAGGTGGGGGAGCCTGCCAGCCTGAAGGGGAGCCTGAGGGGGAGGGACGTCATCGAGCTGAAGCTCGACGTGGTCATACCGGAGCTCACCACAGAGGTCTCGAAGGTGGAGGAGGTCAAGGAGGCTAGGTACGAGGGTGACACGCTGAAAATCGTGCTGAGCAACGGGAGGGGGCTCCTCCCGCACATGATCAACGTGGTATCGGCGAAGGGCGGGAAGGTCCAGAGCGTGAACCTGAAGGAGCCGTCTCTAGAGGACGTGTTCCTGTACTATACAGGAATGAAGCTGTCGTGAGCGGGAAGCCTTCGACGCTCTCCGTAATCTGGGTCCTCGTTGAGCGAGACCTCAGGACCCTGGTGAAGTCACCTTTCATCTTGATCAACAGGACCATCTTCTTCCTGATCCAGCTCTTCGTATTCGCAGCCCTTGTGAGCAAGCTCGCGACCGCCCTCGGCTTCAACTACTTCGACTTCTACTCGGTCGGGGCTGTCGTATCCACCATCACGTCCATAGCATTCATCATAGGCGAGGATCTGTTCGAAGAGGAGGAGCTAGGTCTGCTCGACTACCTCCTGAGCCTCCCCTTCGGACATTCTCTCTTCGTGGTAGGAAGGGCGCTGGGCGGCGCGGTCAGGGGGCTGATCTACGTAACGCCCATGATGATCCTCGTGGCCTACGTCGACGGATACTTCTCACCCGCCGGCGTAGCCGGGTCACTGGCTATCATATTCGTCCTCGCCACGGGGATTTCCGGGCTGTCGATAACCCTGGCCATGCTGATCAGGAACGCCAACAGGTTCGACATCGTGATCGCACTTGCAGAGCTGGCGACGGTAAGGGTGAGCGCGGCCATCTACCCTCTCGTGTTCATGCCGAAGGTCCTTCAGCCCGTTGCGTCCTATTCTCCCGTGACAGCGACGTCTGACCTTGTCAGGGCTATCGTTCTCCCCGGTTACACGTCAGGAACGTACGAGACTGTCGTGCTCCTTCTCTTCGTGGGGATCTTCTTCGGCCTCGGGAGCGCTTTCCTGTTCCGGAAGATAGAGGGTGGCAGGTTCGAGTAAGGCCACCGAGGTCATCGAGCGGGACTTCCGGGTCTTCTTCGCGGACAAGTACATGCTCGTAATCATGTTCATCAACTTCATGATTGACCTAGGAGTTTCTGGGCTCAGCCTTGGGGCGATGCTGAAGAATCTACCCTACAGCTACTTCCTATACATCGCTCCAGGGGCGAACCTGATTACTGCGACGGTGGCCGCGTTCCAGTCGGGGAGGGACGTCTGGAGAGAAAGGATAATCCAGGACACCCAGCAGTATCTGCTAACTCTGCCGGTGCCGAAGAACACCTTTGCCGTCTCGAGGCTGGTCTCGGGCATCCTCAGGAGCGTCGTCACCACGCTCCCAGGGACCGTTGTCATTGCCCTGCTCTACGGGCTTTCGTTCCCATACTTCATGGTGGGGCTCCTCATCATGTTCGTCTATTCAGGGGCGGTCGCCGGGCTGTCTGTGGCCGCCGCCTCAATGGCCAACAGCCTCGAGCTTTTTGCCACGGTCAGGAGCACGGTACAGGTGTATCTTTCGTTCTTCAGCACCCAGTTCTACCCGTCAGGCAACATGCCGGCCTACGTGGCTGCCCTCTCAAACTTCAACCCCATGACATGGGCACTCCTCATCTTCAGGGAGCTCCCCGGGAGCTTCAACGGGGCGCTACGTACAGGGAGTCTAGATGTCTCGCAGTTCGTCTATCTTGCAGCTCTTTCTGCCGCGCTCATGTTCATCGGTTTTCTGCTCTACAGAAGGACGATGGAATACTGATCGCGCCTGCCGACAGCCAGAGTCACGGGCCGACCAGTCCGAACTCCACGAGCCACAGTTCATCGTCGGCTCGGAAGCCCTGCCTCGACCAGTAGGCTTTGGCCTCGGTGGAGGACCCTGCGCCGTCCTTCTTCGCCAGCTTGTCGTCGATTTCCTTCAGTCTCACCCTTCTAAGGGCCGTGACTCTGATCCTGGCGAACTTCTGAGGAGGATAGCCCATCCTCGCTGCGTCGTAGATCTCCCCAACCTTCACCCGGGCCTTGGGCCACTTGCGGAGGGTTACTGTCTTCTTGCCGGCCAGCACCTGCTCGGCTGACTTCGCCCCGAAGGTTATGACCGCCAAAGCGACGCCTACGAATCCCTGTTGGGGTTTATCAAAGTGTTTGAAACTCGCATCTGGTACAGTAGGACGGGCGACGTCATGTGTGTTCGAGTGGAATTATTCCTCGTTCGTGACGCTTCGCCCCCGTTCACGGTAATGAGCGCCCTGTTCTCTACGTCGGAAGGGGTGAAATACCTTACAGCCCATTACAAGGAGCCGTGCATTTCTGATGCTGCGGACGAAAGAGGCCCGCAGCATCCTTGCTCACCCCTGACCAAACCTTGACCTACTTGGAGGGTTCTGTTTGTCGTCGGTCTACCTAGAACCCACTCGTGTGTCGCGGCTGGACTGGAAGAGGTCCTCGAAGGACGGGATCCCGCTTATCGCCTCACCCTCAGTCTCCCCAGCCTCGATCCCGTACCAGAAAGTCTCACGCTCTATTCGCTTCGATTCGAGCCCCGCAAGTATCATGCGGAGCCATGGGATGGATATGCTGTGATTGCCGTGCCTTCCGCCGTTCTCAATCGCAGTCTGCACAATGCTCTTGTAGTAGTCGGGAGTGCTGGCGTTGTCCGGGGCGTACCGTCCGGACGGATAGGTAAGTACTGTTGAGACTGCGACGTCTGTCGAGAGTCCAGTGTCTTCCTCGATTTCGGGCTTCAACTCCTTGTCGGAATCCCACGATTCACCGGCCGTCGTCTTGCCGAGCCTTCGTCTGATCCCGTCGATCATCCTCAACGGTATTCTCCCTTCGCCTATTGAAACGACGCTTTTGAAAGAGGGCCTGTTGATTGTTCAGGGACGTTGAACGCGTTCTTGGCGGCGAAGCAGCCAGACACGATGAACATCACCCATATCATGAAAGAGAGCTGGGAAATCGGGACTGATTGGGAGGCAGACTGGAGCCACGACGCCGCGTCACCAAGTGCCGACACCAGAGCTTGGTACATGTAGGGCAAAGGAGTCGGTTCGGTATTTAGCGGGGCGGAAACCAGCGTCTGGACGGAAAGTCCTCACTGGGCAGTGACTTTGAGGTCGAGACCATCGGTCTTGAAGGACCGAAGACTAGAGCATCTTCGCAAGCAGGTCGTGTGAGATGTTCCCTCCTGAAACGACGAGCACGACCCGCCTGCCGATGGACTTCGACGAGCTTGAGAGGAGGGGCGCGAGCGGAGTTGCACCCGAGGGCTCGGCGAAGATTTTCGCTTCTCTGATCATGACCATGGTCGCCCGAAGGATGTCATCCTCAGAGACTGTGAAGGACCCGTCAACATTCCTGGAACACACACTGTATGTGAGCTCGCCTAGGGCAGAAGGTATCAGTCCGTCGGCAACAGAGGATGGGGAAGGAACGGTGATCACCTTCTTCGCCTTGAGGGCCTCGGTGAGCTTTGGGGCGGCCTGCGGTTCCACTCCGTAGACCTTCGTCTTCGGCCGAAGCGCCTTCAGGGCTGTTGAGATGCCTGAGATTAGACCCCCGCCACCGACGGGCACGAGAACGGTATCGACATCTTCGAGTTGGTGTGCTATCTCGAGTCCGCAAGTACCCTGACCTGCGATCACATCGGGGTCGTTGAAGGGATGGACGAATGCCGCCCCAGTAGTTTCCCCAATTTTCCTGGCCGTGGCTTCCCGTTCGCTGCTGTACCTCCCTGCTTTGACCACCTCCGCCCCGTACTCTGCTATGGTGTCCACCTTCTCTCTCACCGCGTTCTCAGGGACGACGACCGTGCACTTCTTCGAAAGGAGCCTCGAGCTGTAAGCGACCGCAATGCCATGGTTTCCTGACGAGGCGGCCACCACCTTCGACTGGCGCAGGAGCGAGATCTTGTTGTAGGCGCCCCGTATTTTGAACACCCTGATTGGCTGAAAACATTCGAGCTTGAGGTATATCTCGTGTCCGGTCAGCTTGGAGAGGGCGGGAGATTCTACCAGAGGCGTCCTGCTTGCTACCCCGGCTATCCTCTCGGCAGCTGCTTCGATTTCCCTGAGGCCGGGCAGGCCTTCGTTCATGGAGTCCGAGTCCTTCCTGAGGTCAGCTCTTCTCGGAAGATAAATTTCACCAGGCTGGCATGCATCCTGGGTGCCCGCCCGGCGTGTGCCATTAGGGGCTGGACCCTGAAAACCACCTGGGATCGGCTGTCTGACCAGTCAGGCCTGTAGTCGTACTTGCGGGCGTACTCTTTGAGGAGGGCTCCGAACACCCTGTGATCGGTCTCGATCGTCGCCCTTCCCTCGACTATCACCGTATCGAGCCCATCCTGGATGTGAACGACGACGGCGGGGTTCGACCTCAGGTTCCTCCCCTTCACCGAATCCGGGTCCGTCTCGAAGTGGAAGACATCTGACTTCCAAACCCCCCACACAGGGGTCGCGTGGGGCCTTCCGTGCTTGCTTGAGGAGGAGACCCAGTGGACCTGCTCCCCGATGAGCTTCGCTCTCGCGCGAGTCCAAGTTATCCAGAGCTTCCGGTTGTTGGGGACGTGCCATTCCGAGGGAAACCTTGGGCGGACGCGCCGAGGCACCTGCTGCTATCGGCCCCAGTGGATTTAGGCACTTCGGGGCCGGAACTGCGCAGTCCCAGGAGGATCCTCATTTCAGGTGGCCAGAGAGGCTGTTCCGCCGTTATGCCATTCGGCATGTGACTGTCACTAGGCGGTTCATGCGATTCCCGTTGGTTACCGCTGCTCGTCCAGAGTTTTCTGAAAAAAACGAACACGGCAAGATCGGCCAGAATGGTCACCGGGAGCACCAACTCCGCCAGCACCCCAAAGACCATGATGGGGACTAGCAAGCCGAGTGCGAAGGCAAGCACGCTCCTCCTAGAGCCGCTGAAGTCTCTCCTCGCCACGGAGAGCAGGTAGAGCGCCTGGACAGCCACGACTAGAATCATGTCCAACGCGGCCGGAAGCCCTGCTCCACGTCCCAGGCTCTGGGTGAGGAGGACGGCAGGGAAGAAGGACACACCAATCACGACAATCTTCCTTGGCGAGGGAGCAGGCCGACCTCTAGAAAATCCCAGGGTCGGGGGTGTGACATGACCCGCCGCGAAGACGAGCCCCGAGATTGCCAGAAGGCTCAGAAGCAGAATCGGCCATCCCATCCAGTAGCCGGACAGGTGCCAGACCACAAGCATCAGGATGATCACATCGAGAGACAAGACCAGGAAGGCTGTGACAATTCCCCGCCTCGAAAGGAGCGGCCTGAACCTTGTTTCAGGGATGGCCATTCCGAGTAGCATCAACGGAATGGAGATGCTGAAGATGGCGTGAAAGGGGACAATCCCTGCGGCCCAGACCCAGTTCACACCTAGCCAGTGACCGTAGACGCCGAGTGACCCCACGGGTCCCGCGTCGGGGTTAAACAGCGTGCTAAGTGCCACTCCCTCCTCAAGGATGCCATAGGCCCCCCCGAGCAGGAGGACTGACGCCCACCCTTTCTTCCACCTGATTTGGGCGTCGTGGATGAGGAGCGCCCCAGAACCGTACAGGCCGAGATTAGCCAGGAGTTGGAATACGAACTGCGGAGGGTTGAAGATGATTGCGTTGATCGGGCTGGAGCTCGAAAGATACTCAGGTATGCCTGGCGTTAGAATAAGTAGCGAGACGATGGGATGGGCCTTCAGATAATCGGCGATTCGCGCTCCGACGGTGGTGCGAGCCTTCACCTTCATCCGAGGGAGTTTAGGGAAGTGCCTATGAAACGATTCCTGCGCGTTTCCTTTTGGCACTACGTCTGGAGCTTCAGCCTCATCTCGTTTGAAGGTTCGAACGCGAAGCCCTCGTAGACCGACCTTCCCTCTTTTGAGGCGTGAAGGACTATCCGGTCGTACTTCCTCTCCCTGCACCACTTCAATGCGCCCTTCACAATGAGCGAAGCAACCCCCTTGCGCCTGAATCTCTTCAGGGTGTACATGGACATAAGATAGGGAACCGCAAGGCGCATGTCTGTGGGCCTCGGCTGCTCCTCCCTCAGCCATATGCAGCCGCTCCCGACCACCTCGCCGTCCGAAGTCCGGACTATCAGGCCGATGAGATTCCCCTTGGACAGCTGGTCACCAATCCATCTCCTCGCCCCATTTTCTGTGGCCCTGACTTCTCTTTTGTATTCTGGGTGGATGTCAAGCCACATCTGCTTCCTGTGCTCGGCCAGCAAATCAACGTCCCCCTGTCCGGCGTAGGAAAGCTTGAAAGACCGCACGTCGTGTTTGCCTGCGCCGGCGTTCCCATTTGAGGATGTCGATAACCGAAGTGATTGGAGTGACCAAGAAGTTCCTGCGTGAAGATGCGGGCTACGAGAGGGTGACAATCTCCTCTGCCGTCGCCATCGAACCCGACTCGAAGTGGAAGGTCATTGCAGAAATCGCGGGAATCGGACCTGACCGGAAGGAAATCATCGTCGACGACAAGGATGGGAACATAGTGTCCTACAAACAGGCCTGACTCTGCCCGCCAGTAGCGCAAACCATTGCTCGACGACGCAGGAGCGGTGCCCGCAGCCGTGTGGTCGTCGGCCGGGCCGGCTCGCTCCAGATTCTCGTCATCGCGGAGCGGGAGGCCCCCTATGAGGAAACCCGAGATGACGAAGTTCATCGCATTGATAGCATTGGCCGGCTAGCGAGTTCGTAGCAGAGCCGACAGACAGTGTCGTACGGGAGACGTTAATAGGCGAGGCCCCGAAGCGCCGGTCGAATGCAGGTCCCGGTGAACGCGTCATGGCTGTTCGAATACGTCGACGCGGTGAACGCAGAACTGCAGGAGTTGTATCCAGCGCCGGGCAAGACCGCCCTGGAGCAGGCAGCGGCCGACGCCCTCTCGGTCGGGGGCAAACGGGTGAGAGCCACGTTGGCGCTCCTCTGGTGCGAAGCGTATTCCGGCGAATACAAGCCTGCAGTCCCTTTGGCCGCAGCCTATGAGCTCGCCCATGCCAGCGCCCTTGTGCAGGACGACATAATCGACCACTCCGAAACGCGGCGGGGGGCGAAATCCATTGCTGCGAAGTACGGCCTGACCACCGCCATTCTGGCGTCTGACCTCCTCCTGTTCAACGTCCCGAGAGAGGTAGCGAAGTACCAGAACATGGACAATAGGCGACTTGCGAGGATCTTCGACCTTGTGGGCGAAGCTTGCAGGGCCACGACCTGGGGAGAGTTCCTGGACATGGAGATGGCCGGCGGGACCGAAGGGACCGAGAAGGACTACGAGAACATGATCAGACTGAAGACATCAACTCTGCTGAGCGCGCCATGTGTCAGCGGAGCCCTCGTAGGTGGCGCGTCAGAAGAGCAGGGTGCCCTCGCGGGGAGGTTCGGGGAGGAACTCGGCATGGCCTACCAGATCCAGGACGACGCCCTTGACCTCGTCGGGGACGAGACGACGCTGGGGAAGCCGGTTTTGACGGACCTTCGGGGAGGGAAGAAGAGTGTGATACTTCTGCACTGCCTCAACCACTGCTCAGGAGATGGCAGGAAGTTCATCCTCGGGCTGCTCAACAGGTCCGGGCCCTACAGGGATGACGAGGTCGCGAGGCTGAGGAGCCTGATCGAGGAGAACGGGTCTTTAGAATACGCGAAGGGGAGAGTCATGCTATACACTGACAGGGCCAGAGAGATTCTCGGCTCGGCTCCAGAGACAACGGCAAGATCCCGGCTCCTGGAGCTCACGGGCTACCTCGCTTCCAGGTACTACTAGCCGCAAGTTCTCCCCCCTCGTCCGAGCCCCTTCCGGCGATGCTGGGAGTGAGATGCTGCAGGTGGGCTTGGGACTAGGGCTTCTTCCTCCGGCTGGGGTCGATTAGGAAGTCCCCAGACCTGAGGATGTCCCTTCCGATGATCCTAGGGATGACCACGTCTGTCACCTTGAACGACTTGGCGCCGTGAAACGCGTCGAAATGGACGTAGTCCACTCTGAGCTGGACGTCGCCTGTCCTGTACAACTCGGTCTCGTGCCCCCTCAGGAGCCCGGCCTTGATGATCTTCCTAGTCGTCCAGTATTCCATGTTCCTCGAGAGGACGCCTATTCGCAAGCGAAGGTTACGGGATTGTGTCAGAGTGCTATTTGGACGTTGAGGGTGCGGGGCTAGGGGAACCCTGCCAATCTCACCAGCTCAGCGAGACCAGCTAGCCACGCAAGGGCGGAGACGAGGATTACGGCCATGAAAGAGCCCTTCCTGCTCTTGTGATGAAAGGCGCTGATTCCCGCCAGCATCCCGAATGCGCCACCCGCGAATGCCAAGGCGAAGAGCGTCCTCTCCGGCACACGCCTTCCGGCGCCTCTCGCCCGGTGCTTGTCGAACCCCATCAGCGCGAAGCCCATGATGCCCGTAAGAAAGAGCCAGCCCGCGACAAGTTGCCAGACCGCGCTCATTTCCCGCTGACGAGAATAGCTCTGGCTCTAAAAAGGGACCATGGGAAGGCGTGTCTTGGGAAAGGTGCGGGGAGGCCTGTTCTTTATTACCCGGACGGGCTTCCGGGCGCGGTCAAAACGATGACCTCGGATTTCGAGTTCTCGACGGACGGGACCTACGATGCCCCCGCAATCCTCGTGGACGACGCCGTTGTGTTTCCCGAGATGGAACTGAACATGACGATCCATGAGCCGCGGAGCGCCGCAGCTGTTGCCCAGGCCTTCAAGGAGCACAGCCTGGTGGTCCTTGTTCCCTCTACTCGCGGCGACTCGGCGGCTGGGGAGATAGGGACCCTTGTGCTGCTGACGAGG
>Ga0187778_10000577_pt1 | contig 25988 bp, 23 predicted proteins | sample 1015_Q2_SP5_20_M_FD_132418 | JGI IMG/M metagenome (GOLD analysis project Ga0187778, IMG submission 132418) | Tropical peat soil microbial communities from peatlands in Department of Meta, Colombia - 1015_Q2_SP5_20_MG | ecosystem: Environmental > Terrestrial > Soil > Wetlands > Peat | place... | reverse complement strand
GACCGGGCGGCCATCGGTATGGTCAAACGCGCGGAGAGGCAGGGGCGGCTCCGTCCCGGGGGGACGATCGTCGAAGCCACGGCTGGTAATACCGGCATCGGTCTCGCCCTGATTGGAGTCAATCGCGGCTACCGCGTCGCTCTCTTTGTCCCGCAGCGTTTTTCGGAAGAGAAAGTCATGATCATGCGTGCCCTGGGCGCTGAGGTCACGCGGACCCCAGACGAGGAGGGCATGCAGGGAGCGATCAAGCGAGCCAACGAGCTCGCCGCCCGCGATCCGGGAGCCTTCCTGGCCTCGCAGTTCGAAAATCCCGCCAATCCCGACTATCACTACGAAACCACCGCCAGCGAAATATTCGAACAAATGGATGGGCAGATTGACGCCGTGGTCATCGGTGCCGGTACGGCCGGGACCTTTACCGGAGTGGCTCGTTACCTGAAGGAGCGTTTGCCGAAGCTGTTGGCATTTGCCGTCGAACCGCAAGGCTCAATCTTGGGAGGCGGGAAGGCGGGCAGCCACAAAGTCGAAGGGATCGGAGCCAGCTTCATCCCCAAGAATTTCGATCGAACAGTATGCGACGGAGTAATCACGGTGTCTGATCCCGACGCCTTCGACATGGTCCGGCAGCTCGCCCGTCACGAAGGTGTGCTGTCGGGCTCGAGCGGTGGCGCCAACGTAGTTGCTTCGTTACAAGTGGCTCGACGATTGGGAAGCGGCAAACGCGTAGTGACCGTCATTCCCGATTCCGCGGAACGGTACTTGTCGAAGAAGATCTTCGAAGGCGGAGTCTAGCTCTCACTCGTCCTCACTCTGGGGATCGCAATCGTCGCCAATCTCAGATACCCTACTTGTGCTCACGAAAGTGAGATTCTTCGGCAAGTTTCTTGCCGGATTTCGCCATGCCTGCTCCGGACCATGGGAATGTAGCGAACGACGGCCGCGGTTCCGGCTTCTCCCGGATCTTCAAGACCGGCAAAGGCCTGCGCGCGGGCTGGCGCCTGCTGATCTTCGCGCTCCTTCTGCTGGGTTGCCAGACCCTGCTTCAAGTAGCGCTCCTTCGCTTGGCTCCCGGCCTGGCGGCTCGAATCTTCGCCATCCAAAAGGGCACCTTTTCTCCCCTGTCCCTGCTGACGATTGAGGTTGTCTATATCATTTCGGTACTTGTTGCCTTGCCGGTGATGGCGAAAATCGAAGCTCGCCCGGTCTCCTCCTACGGCCTTTCGCTTCGAGGAGCTATTGGAAAACGATTCTGGGAAGGCGTCTTGTGGGGAGGGACGATGGTAACCCTCCTTTACCTGCTGCTCGATGCGGAAGGTGCCTTTTCGCTTGGTCCTTGGGCGGTCGCGGGATGGCGGGCGGTTGCCGACGGCCTGTTGTGGGCTCTGGCAACACTTTTGGTCGGCTTGTACGAAGAGTTGGTCTTCCGAGGATACGCACAATTTACCTTAGCGACGGCCATCGGGTTTTGGCCCGCTGCCGGCGTGGTTTCTCTGCTGTTCGGCCTCGTCCACCTGTCCGACGCCTTCTATTCCTGGCAAGGAGTTGTCTCCGCCGCCCTGTACGGGATGGTATTTTCTTTGGCGTTGCGCCGTACCGGCAGCCTTTGGCTGGGAATCGGCTTCCACTCGGCCGTCGATTTCGCGGAGACGTTTCTGTTCTCGCCCCCAACTGCCAGAACCGTCACATCGGGTCATCTTTTCAATTGCGCCCTCGCCGGCCCCGCCTGGCTGACCGGCGGGACGGTGGGTGCGGAAGCGGGGCTGAATGGATTTGTCCTTTTCGTAGTGGTGCTGGGGTTGTTCCACCTGGTCCACCCGCCGAGGGAATCTCTGCCCGACAAAAGTCTTTAGTTTATGCTCAAAAGGTTGCCCTGAACCATTATGCCCAAGGACCAGCAGCTCGGCTTTTCGACTCGCTCCATTCACGTCGGCCAGGAACCCGACCTTGAGACCGGCGCCGTAACCGTGCCCATCTATGCCACGTCGACTTATGTGCAGGAGGAAATCGGCAAGCACAAGGGCTACGCCTATGCCCGCACCTCCAATCCGACGCGTACGCGTCTGGAGCGGAATCTAGCGTCGCTCGAAGGCGGTGTTGCCTCCCGTGTCTTCTCGAGCGGCATGGCTGCGATTCATGCCATCTGCGCCCTCTACAAATCGGGAGACCATGTGGTCTGCGGCAACAATCTCTATGGCGGCGTGCCGCGGCTTTTCAATCAGATCCTCACCGGCTACGGATTGGAGTTCACTTACGTGGATACCTCCGACCCTAGGAATGTCGAACGCGCCATGCGCAAGACCACTCGCATGGTCTATATCGAGACGCCCACGAATCCACTCATGACGATCAGCGATATTCGCGCCATCAGCCGAATTGCGAAATCGAAGCGCGTGGATCTGGCGATTGACAACACCTTCATGTCGCCGTACTTTCAAAAGCCCATCGAGATGGGCGCGGATCTCGTCGTGCACTCTACCACCAAGTTCTTGAACGGCCACAGCGACGGCCTGGGAGGAGTCGTGGTCTGCACCAAGCCGGAGCAGGCGGAGCGACTTGGTTTCGTGCAGAAGACCGTCGGGGCTATTCTTTCCCCGTTTGAGTGCTGGCTGGTGCTCCGTGGGGTGAAGACCTTGGCGGTTCGCATGGAGCAGCATGATCGCAATGGCCGCGCCGTGGCGGCCTTCCTACGCAAACATAAGAAGGTAAAAAAAGTCTTCTATCCCGGCTTGCCCGATCATCCCCAATACGCTCTGGCGAAAAAACAGATGACCGGTTTCGGTGCCATGATCACCTTTGAAACTGGATCCCTGTCGAATGCCAACAAGATGCTGCGGAGAGTTCGCATCTGTTCGCTGGGAGAGTCTTTGGGTGGCGTGGAAACCCTCATCTCCCACCCCGCCACCATGACCCATGCGTCGATAGGGAAGGAAGGCAGGCGGGCCATTGGACTGACCGACGGCATGGTCCGAATTTCGGTCGGGATCGAAAACGTTGAGGATCTCCTCGCCGATCTCGACCAAGCGTTGGCCGCCATTTAGCCGGTCGCACACCGCGATCCGTGGGCGCCGACAGCGCAGTGATGGGCCGACGCTCGAGCCCGCCGGCGCGGCGGGCTATTCGCCCCCAAGGTAAGAGTGCGTGCCTGATCGGGAACCCCGGCGCGGTCGCGAATGGAATGCCGCGGCCTACCACTGTCTCTCCGGCCCGCAGGTCAGTTGGGGTAAAAAAGTCCTGGCTGGACTGAGATTTCGCGGCCATGAAGTGCTGATGGATGGAGGGTGTGGCAGCGGGCGACTAACGGCCGAGTTGCTCGAGGCGTTGTCCGCGGGACGAGTGGTAGGAGTGGACCTGTCGGAGAATATGCTGGCCGCCGCCCGCGAACATCTACGCCCCAAATTTGGCAGCAGGGTTCAATTGGTGGCAGCCGACCTCGAATACCTCCCATTCGAGCAGGCCTTCGATGGAATCTTCAGCACCGCCGCCTTTCACTGGGTTCCGGATCAGAAGCAGCTATTCTTGAGCCTGCTGCACGCGCTGCGTCCGGGCGGTTGGCTGCGCGCCCAGTGCGGTGGGGGTTCGAACCTCGCCCGCCTGCGCCAGCGCATGGACGCCTTGGCCGCCACTCGAAGATTTGCCGCTTGGCTGGCTGACTTCCCTAGCCCCTGGGTCTATCACACCGCGCAAGAGGCAGCCGAGTTGCTCGAGGAAGTGGGATTTCGGGAGGTCGAAACCAACCTGGAGCCTGCCCTGACGGTTCTCAAGAATGCTTCGACGTATTCCCAGTTTCTGCGGAACGTCATTGTTCGCCTTCACCTCGAGCAAATTCCCGATGCCAGGTTGCGCACGGAATTCGTCGACGAACTTACCCGCCAAGCCTCTAGCGACGATCCACCCTTTGCCCTGGATTACTGGCGCCTCAACTTGAGCGCCACCAGGCCCGTCTAAGTCCTGTTCGGTCGAGCGCAGAGCTCATTCCACGGATTCCTCAATCCACTGCAGGTAGTCCGGGCTGCCATCCTCGACCGTCAGGCACAAGCACTCCGGTAGTTCGTAGGAGTGCAAGTCCCGAATCAGCTGGCATACCTGCTCGAACGCCTCGGATGTGGTCTTGATCCACAACAACGACTCTTCGGCTTCCTCCGCCTTGCCCTTCCAACGATAAATCGACTGCACATGGGGGACGATGTTGACGCAGGCCGCCAGCTTGCGCTCGATCAGTGCATCGGCAATCCTTCGCGCTTGGCTCATGGATTCCGCAGAGGTCAGGACGAGTCTCTTGTTGGTCATAGAGCATCCTTCGACAGGTTTCTAGTCTACGGCATCCCCAAGGAGAGCGAACGTCATTCTGAGTCTACTCGCGTTTCCTCGGCGAACCCTTCGCTTCCTTGGCCGCCGAGATTCCTTTCTCCTCACGGCATCCCACCTCGGCTCATCGCCGAGGCTGCGCCTACGCTGGCCATTGCTTTAGCCAGCATCACCAGATCGATTTCGATGAGATGCCGCGGGTTTCAAGTACCTGGCCGGCCGGCTGTCATGCGAAATGGTCGCGTGGCCCCGGAAACCGCTCCGCCTCCAATTGCAGGAGCGGTTTGCCAAAGTTGGTTCCTTTTATCCCAAAAGGGAAAACTTTCGCTTGACGGACGAAGTCAAGGCGAAGTTCACTGAGAAGTTGCCGCGAAGTGAAGGGATTGGCTCGCAGCGACCAAGCTCATCTGCGAGAACGGCGCTTGGGTTTGTCATCGCCTCTCTCGAGTACCGAGCCGGTGGTGCGAGTTGGTTCCGAAGCTGCGAGTGAACTCCGTCTCTTGAGAAACTGAGTGCAGCCGCCAAGCCATGGATTTCGAGTGAAGGGCCCTCCTAAGATGCGGATCGTGTCCAGCCCTGAGGACGGATTCCGCCATTGGATCGAGCGGGTTCGGCAAGCCGAGGCCTGGGCCGACGGCATGATGGCGAAGTTGCGCCCGACCTTTACCACGTTCTACGGCATCCGTCGGCATCTCGCCACCGGGGCAGTGGTGGTCGTAACCGCCTGGCTTTTTGTGCATGTTATGTTCGGCTTGAACGGCATGGTCGTCTACCGTCAGAAAAAAGCGGAATTTCAGAGCTTGCAGGAGCAGATCAAGGATTTAAAACAGGAGAATGTCCGCTATACCGAGCAGATCCACTCCCTGCAAACCGATCCCAAGGCCATCGAGAGGGAAGCCCGGGAGCAGTTGCACTATGCACGCCCGGGCGAAGTGATCTACGTTTCCCCGACTCCTGTGCTTCCACCAGTACCTGATCGCAGGACTGCGAAAAAGTAAAATCTTCGATCCCGCTGCTCCCGTGTCAAAAGGTTGTGATATAGTTCGATCACTTTACCCAGGAAACTTTGGGTGGTCTGCTGGCAACGGGCTAACCACCTGCAGCGAAGCGACTGGATTGCATGGGAATTGAAATCTGCGGCTTCGCCGCTGACGCAAAGGAGCATGCTATGAAGAAGGTTTGGCTGGTTCTGCTTGCGGTTTTACTTCTCTTCTTTATGGTTGCGGTGGTCTTAGCCGCCGATACCACAACTGTCAACGGTTATGTCAGTGATTCGCAGTGTGGCGCGAAAGGAGCCAGTGACAGTCACGCTGGTTGCATGAAGAAATGCATAGCCAAGGGCGCAAAGTACGTGATCGTCACCGATGATGACAAGAAGGTCCTGACCGTCGATAATCCGGACGCCCTGAAAGGCCACGAGGGTCACCATATCGCGGCCACCGGCACCGTCACCGGCGATAGCATTCATGTCGACAGCCTGAAAATGATGTGATCTTGAGGTGGGAAAGGCGGGCCGACTGGTTCCGCCCTTTTCTTTTTTCTGGGGCTGCGAACAAACCCATTCAGGCAGGCCTGCGGGAGCCTACCGTACGACGCCTTCCAGCGGAGAACTGGCCGTGGCATAGAGCTTTTTCGGCATGCGTCCTGCTAAAAAGGCCTCTCGCCCCGCAAGCACGGCATGCTTCATTGCCTCTGCCATGAGCACCGCGTCCTGGGCGTTCGCGATGCCCGTGTTCATCAGTACTGCATCGGCCCCCAGTTCCATGGCGATCACAGCATCGGACGCCGTACCAACTCCCGCATCGAGAATCAGGGGCACGCCGGTAATCAGCTCTCGCAGAATACGGATATTGGCGGCGTTTTGCACTCCCAACCCACTGCCAATTGGTGCACCGAGCGGCATAATGGCGCTGGCTCCGGCATCGAGCAGCCGCTTGGCGACCACGATGTCATCGGAGGTGTAGGGAAGGACGGTAAATCCTTCTTTGACCAGGACGCGCGTCGCCTCGACGGTAGCTTGCACGTCCGGGTAGAGTGTCGCCTGATCCCCAATCACCTCCAGCTTCACCCATTCGGAAAGCCCGACTTCCCGTCCTAGGCGCGCCGTGCGGATGGCCTCCTCCGCCGTGTAACATCCGGCCGTGTTCGGTAGCAGAAAATATTGCTGAGGATCGATGTAGTCGAGCAGCGATTCCTTGCTGCGATCCAGATTGACGCGGCGCACGGCGACCGTAACCATCTCCGCCCCGCTGGCCTCGAGCGCCCGCGCAGTCTCCTGAAGCGACTTGTATTTTCCCGTGCCTACGATAAGCCGGGAACGAAAGGCACGGCCCGCAATCCGCAGTGAGTCCGCCATCGCATCTATTGTAATGAAAGCTGGACGCCCCTGCACCTGGCGTGGATCAGTGGAAAAGCGCCGTGCCGGTCCCCCAAGCCGGCCAACGTACCGATCCTGCCGGGGGCTAACCAGCCGCGCTTCCTGCGGCTGAGCGCGCGGCCCGGTCCGGGCAGCCTCTCCGATTCCTGAGTCAACTTGGTTAGAAGGGTGAGGAATCAAGACTTAGCGCTTGTGGGCGGGAGCCTTATCCTCTGCCTCCGCGTAGGTCGCGTCGATCAGCTGCCGATATCGCTCTTCGACGGCACGTCTTCGCAATTTCATACTAGCGGTGAGCATGCCGTTCTCTGCGGAGAACTCCTCGTCGGCCAGGACCACCTTTTTTAACTGCTCAAAACGCGCGAGATCCCGGTTCAGCTCGGCCACGAGTCCTTCATAAAGCTCGCGTACCTGGGCCTGGCGAATCAACTGCTGGCGCGAGGAGAACACAATGTGATTCGCCCGTGCCCAGTCTTCCAGGAGGGGAAAGCAGGGCGCAATCAGCACTGCCGGGAATTTGCGCCTGTCCCCGAGCACGACCGCTTCCGCAATCAGTGAGTTGTGCTTGAGTGAATTCTCCAGGGGCTGCGGCGCGATGAACTTTCCTCCCGAGGTCTTGATCAAGTCCTTCTTGCGATCCGTAATGGACAAGTAACCCTCAGCGTCGAGATTCCCGATGTCACCCGTTTTGAACCATCCCTCGGTGAAGGCGTTCTTGGTTTCTTCCACCTTATTCCAGTAGCCGCGGAATACCGAAGGTCCACGCACCAGAACTTCGCCGTCCGCTGCGATCCGCACCTCGACATTCGGTAGAGGCTTGCCCACCGTCCCCAGCTTGTGCGCCTTCGGGGTGTTGACCGCTATGACCGGCGAAGTCTCGGTCAGCCCGTAGCCTTCATGAATGCGAATTCCGATGTCCGCGTACCACTCCGCCAATTCCCGTCCTAAGGGAGCTCCGCCGGAAATGAACAGTTCCGCTCGTCCCCCCACCCCCGCCCGCACTTTGGAATAAAGGAGCCGATCGGCCAGCTTCCAGGCAAGGGACTTCGGCGTTTGCCCGCACAGGGTCTCAGACCGATGAGCCCGGCCGACGGACATTGCCCAGCGATAGATTTGCCTCTTGGGGAAGCCTTTCGCCTTCTGATCGACCTGGGCGTGCACCTTCTCGTAAACGCGGGGTACCCCTACGAAGACGGTGGGACGCACTTCGAGCAGCGCCTGCGGAAGCTGATCCAGAAAAGAAACGTAAGCTAGGGTCACGCCGCGGTAGGCCAGGGCAAAATCCACATGGCGCGCGGTTACGTGCGACAAAGGAAGAAACGAAATGCTGATTTCGCCCTGGCCCATGGAAAAATCAGAGAGTGAAACGTTGATATTGGCGACCATGTTGCCATGGGTGAGCATGGCGCCTTTGGGCGTGCCCGTGGTCCCGGAGGTGTAAATGATCGTGGCGAGGTCGTCGGGATTTGCGGTCCTAGCGGCAGCGTCAAACCGGGGGTCGGATTCCGAGGGGCCCTCCTGCATCCACTCCTGCATGGAGAAAGCGGGTGCGTTATTGACCGTATCCATCACTGCGATCTCTTTGAGCGGAGTTTGCTCCCGCACACTACTTACCTTTTCCAACTGTTTCTCGCTGGAAAGGAAAATGGTTCGTGCTCCTGCATCGCGTAGGATGTAGGCTACTTGTTCAGGCGTGAGGGTGGTATAGATCGGCACGACGACTGCGCCCGTCAGCAGGCAAGCAAAGTCCGCGATGGTCCATTCCGGCCGATTTTCGCTGAGGATTGCGACACGGTCTCCCTTGCGAATTCCGCATTTTAGGAGCGCCCGCGAGACGCCGACCACATTCCGATACAACTCGTTCGCAGAGATCGACACCCACTGGATCGCTTGCCGGTGCATCATGACCACGCGATCATTGCGGCCGGTAATGGCGAAGAAGATGTCGTTCAGCGTGTTGAGGCTCATGCGACTGGACCTGCCGTCCTGGACTCAAAGATACGGGAATGCTGCTCCAAAGGCCAGTTCCGTGAAGGGTACGAACGGTCGTGCACCCAACACAAACTAGTGGAGGGTTTGCCGGCCCGCGCTACCCTGCAGGTAGCAGAAGGACTCGTCGGGAATCCCTTCGTTGAAGGTTGAAGTACGCCGATCCGCGGATGTCCGGTCACGGCGACGCCTGCTCGTGACGCCCCCAGGTTGGTTCCCGCTGGAGCGAGGAACACATCGCCGCCTATTTGACCGTCACTTCAGCCGGTTGTTATTATGACTTCGCGGGGTGGAGCAGTCTGGTAGCTCGTTGGGCTCATAACCCAAAGGTCGGTGGTTCAAATCCACCCCCCGCAACCACTTAGCAGATTTTAGGGACTACAGGCATAGTCCCCAATCCAAAAATCACTGGATCGCGGCGGTTTCGGGCTTCAAATTCTGCAGGGCAACTTCCTTCGCCCTATCCTTCAATTGCCTTTTGATCGCCGGCGGCAAAACAAGAGCTGCTACCCGGCTGTTGGCTCGGCGCTTGCTTCTTTCAAATGCCGAGCCGTAGGTGTTCATGGTGGTCTTGATGTCGGCGTGCCGCATGAGGCGCTGCTGCACCCCGAGAGGCGTGCCCACATCGTCGATGAGCGTTCGATAGGTGTGGCGAAACGTGTGCCAGCCCACTCCTAGCAGCCCGACCTTTTCACCTGCCGGTCGCAAGTAGTCTTTCTGGATCACATCGCCGTGCACTGGCCGCCTCGTGTCGGCATTCGCAAATAGCCAGCCCTCTGGCGTCGGTACACATCTCTTCTGCCAGTCCTCCAGAACGGAAACCAGCTTGGAATCCAGAGCCACTTCGTCTTCCGAAGCGCCGGTTTTCCCACCGTTCCACACATACTTGCCGACGATGGATCGCGCCAACGTCAGAATCCTCCGCTTCAAGTCAAAGTCCTGCCATTGCAATGCCCTGATTTCGCTAACGCGCAATCCCAGGCACATCGCAATCATGACCATCACCTGAATGTGGTACGGAAGCTCGGCGAGAAGAGCGTGGTATTGCTCCACCGTGAGGACGATCTTCTTGCGAATGCGTTTCGTGACGCCCTTGATTTCAACTAACTGCATTGGGTTCCGCTGAGTCTCCAAGATTTCCCACTTCATCGCATATTCAAAAATGCGATGCAGGAGACCCTTTATATTCGACTTCGTTTTGGGAGAATGCTTCAGGTCTTTCAACCACCGTTCCACCTGGAAAGGCTTTTTCACTTCTGCTAACGGAGCATTACCCCACTGCGGCAGAATGTGTCTCTTCAAGATGGATGCATACGACTTTTTGGTTGAATACCGTTCGGGCATTGCTTCGTGCATGTATCGCTTCACCAATGCTCCGAACGATTGGCCGCAAGACTGTTCCATTCGCTGGTATCGAAAGTCCCTCGATCCCTGCCATGCGTGAGCTTCTGTCGGCCATTCCTCTGCATCTCCCGCCAACATTACGCTACGCTTTCGCGTAACGCCCGTTTCATCCACTTCGTAGAAGCGCCAAACCCAGATATCCAGGCCTCGCGCTTTCTTCTTGCGGATGATCGTTCCGACATCTTGCTGTGTGCGCTTCAAGAAGCTTTCCTCCTTAAAACGCGCACGGATGACGCTTCCGACTCTACACGAGACCGCATGTGGGAAACCAGTTCGGAAATCCGAAAACGCCAGCGCTTACGGATTCCGTTGCCTATCGGATGTGCGGGAAGCCACCCTTCCCGAGCCATCTTCCTCACGGTGACTGGACTGATCTTCAGAAAGTTTGCTGCTTGTTCAGGCGTAACGAAGGGTTCGTTATCTTCGGCTGGATTCATCTTTGTACTCCATCCCCGGTTCTTCCGACAGGCCGAGATTGCCAGGTGTGAGCAATGACCAGGGAGCAAAAACGTTGCCCTTGACACTAGCCTATACGTACCAATACAGTCAATATGTAACGTTACATAATTTCGTCAAGGATGCTCATGGCAGCGAAAGCGGCAACGGCCCATCAGCCAGTGATTTCGATCCGTATCTCCGAGGCGCTCCGTTCCAGGCTGGAAACACTGAAGGAAGTCATTTCCCATAAGACCGGCAAAACCGTCTCGACATCCGAGGCCGCAAAGCAACTGCTGGAGTCGGCTAGAGACGACCGTCTTGAATTGGCAAACCTGCTTACTGAGCCGACAGATTCTTTGCTCAATATTCGTAGGAAAGCGGAGGCACACCTACCACTGACGCAGGCCGAATGGGCTCTCGTTGCATACTATTGCGCCAAGGGTGCGGAGTCGTTTGCGAGTACCGAACAGGGCCAGCTTTCCTATGAGTCTTTGGCCGACATTCTGGAAGCATTTCTCGCCGCCTATGCAATTGCACTCAGAAAGAAGAAGGTGTCTCTAGACTTCTTCTATTTGATGACGCTTCCCGAGGACAAACAGGTCGCCACAAAGGACCCGAATGCCGTCGGTAGTGAGGACCTTCGTCGAGTCGTTACCCGCACCATTCAGATGCTCAGCGACCCGGCTCAGAAACGCCGCAGACCGCTACTCGCCGTCCGCAATCTCTACACACTTTTGGACGAGGAAAAGTTCTCCAATATCGAGCGGCTTAACGACGTACTTTGGCCGCACTGGAATACCCTCTGGCGCGTGTGCGCCCGAGGCCATTACGCGGTTCACCGCAAGCCCTTACGACCGAAACCCGCTGGCGACGACGATGACTTTGAAGCCCCAATGCAGCGCGGATTGCCATCCCACGAGGAGGGCGGATACCGCCTCGATCTGGTGCGAGAGGAGGGGAACGATTTCTCTCCCTACCTTCATTTTCCTGGACCGCTTGCGCCACGCTATCCGGTAAATGGATACGCGAGAACTGCGGAATTCCGAAGGATGCTGGAAGGGCTCGATTTGACTCGCCCACTCGTTCAATGGAAAGGGCACTATTTCTACGCCCACGTTGGAATCACGGAGAGCCAAGAGTTCGATGTGAATTTTTGTGCTCGTGACAATGGAATTAGTTTCGTCTTCCCTATGGAGCACTGGAAGTCCATTCAGAATCTGTTTCGCCGCGCATGGCAATCGCCAGACGTGATGCAGGCGTGGGACACGTTGGCGCTGGAATATGGCGAGATGTGAGACAGGCGGTGCTTCGCACCGGAAGAAATGTGGACACGTCACCCCCAATTTGGGAACTGCGGAGCGCTCGCGAGCGCCGAAATGTTTACGAACGTGAACTTGTTTTGGATGAACGGTTTTGTTTCGCGACAGAGTTCCCGTACGCCCCTGCCGTTTACGTTCGTAAACGGAAAAACACTGCTGAGTGCACTTGGCGTAAACATGTTGAACCGCAAACACTTTCATGAACTGTCGTAACAGCGCTACTGGCAGGCATTTGCTAAGAACCATGAGTAGGATTGCCCATGAGTACTCCCGAACTTCCTTTTCCAACTCGGAGCGAGGCACCTCTTAGAGATGAGACTAGGCCCGGCTTTCGCACCAAAACGATAGCTACGCGCCTGACTCCACGAGAGCTGGCTGAGGTCGAAGCCACCGCTGAAAGCGCAGGCCAATCTCTCGCCGAATGGCTCCGCGAGACTGCACTGCAAGCAGCGCGGCAGCGACAGCCTGATCCTATTGAATTGCTACTTGCCGAGGTCTGGGCCTTGCGATACACGCTGCTAAATTTGTTTCATTCAAAAGCGAAAGCGATTTCAGAAGGAACACAATTGCTGCCCGATTCCATCGTAAAAATCCGTGATCAAGCGGACGCAGCAAAGCTCCAGAAGGCACACAAAATCCTCGCCGACTTCCTCGCACTGACCCGAGCCAACCGAGCCGACAAATAAGGTGTTTGTGTCATGCTTACCATCTCTAAACCGCTCTCGGCTAGCCAAGCGCGAACTTATCACGAGCGTGAGTTCGCCTCTGAGAAACAGAACTACTGGAGCCGCGACCAGCAGGGCCATAGTGAATGGCAGGGTAAGCTTGCAGAGCAGTGGAAGCTTACTGGAAGCGTGGAAGGTGAGCATTTCGCACGCCTGAGCGAAGGCCAGCATCCGCACACTCAAGAACAGCTTGTCAGGCATCAAGTTTCTAGAACCTACGAGGGCAAATTCGGCAAAGAAGTAAGAAGCGCCGAGCACCGCGCCGGCTGGGACGCTACATTTTCCGCCCCGAAGTCAGTTTCGCTCACGGCACTTGTGGGAGGAGATGAACGAGTCCGGGAAGCACATCGCGAGAGTGTTCGGACGGCTCTTCGCGAGCTTGAGAGATACACACAAGCCAGGATCGGCAATGTTCACGCGCCGGAGACCACCGGCAAGTTTGTTGCTGCTACTTTTGAACACGATACTGCTCGTCCTGTTGATGGCTATGCCGCACCGCAGTTACACACGCACGCCGTCATCTTCAACGTGACTGAGCAGGCGAATGGAACAACGCGCAGTCTCCAGCCTCACGAACTGTTCGTTTCACAGCGATACGTCACTGCCGTCTATCGATCCGAACTCGCCGTGCGGCTGCAAATGCTGGGCTATGAATTGGAGCGCGGGAAGCATGGGCAGCCTGAAATCCGTGGCTACACCAAAGAGTACTTGGACGCGTCCAGCCCTCGACGGGAACAGATTAAGGATCATCTGCGCGAGCAAGGAATCGATGGCGCAGCAGCGGCCCAGATCGCTGCCCACCACACGCGGGATCGGAAGGAACTCTTGTCCCATGGAGAGGTATTGCAGCGGCACCGCGAACTGGCAGCGCAGTACGGATATCAGGCCGATCGGGTCGTGGCCCACGCTTGCAAACACGGTCAGCAGCGAATGAAAGAGGTTAAGGCTCAAGCGCAGAGTGCTGTGACTTGGGCACGCGATCATGTATTCGAGCGGTCAGCGGTGCAAGATGGTCGCGCAATCTTGGAAACAGCGCTGGCACGCAGCATGGGAGAAACTACCTACACTAGCATCCGACAGGAGTTCCAGCGCCGGATCAAGACAGGAGAGTTCCAGGAACTTTCACAGATCGGTGCACAAAGACAGTACACAACGAGAGTAATGGCACGGATGGAGCGTGAGATCGTCGGCAGAATGTTGGAAGGTAACCGACGGGATTATGGCGACCCAATGCTGGTTTCACCTCAGGTGCGTATCGCTACCGAAGACCGTCATCCAGAATTGAATCCTCCGCAGCTCCAAGTGGTGGATGAGATCCTTGTCTCGCGGGAAAAGATCGTGGGACTGGACGGTGTTGCCGGAGCGGGCAAGACCACAACTCTCGCTGTGATCCGCGAAGGTGCAGAGCTTGACGGCTACAGGGTCGAAGGCTTCGCCCCAACATCCCGAGCAGCGCAGAAGCTTGGCGAAGCTGGCATCGAGACTTCGACTCTACAGAAACATTTGGCACACGGGCAGCAGCCCGACACGGGTGAGAAACGGCTCTACGTGATCGATGAGTCTTCACTCGCTTCCACTCGGCAACTGCATGAGTTCATCGAGCGGCTGCGTCCGAATGATCGAGTCTTGCTGGTCGGGGATCGGCGACAGCACGAAGCGGTTGAAGCCGGACGCCCGTTTGCCCAGCTTCAAGATGCCGGGATGAGGACGGTCAAACTAGAAGAGATCGTGCGGCAGAAGGACCCCGAGCTGAAGGAAGTGGTTCAACAGCTCGCACGGGGCAATGTACGGGAAGCCATTAACAAGCTCGATCAGCAAGGCCGAGTGCACGAAATTCGCGGACATGACGAGCGCATCTCGGCCATCGCAAAGGAGTATGCGAAGTCGCCGGAGAACACTCTCGTTGTGTCCCCGGATAATCGCTCCCGCACGGAGATCAATGACCGCATTCACGCCGAACTACAAGGCAAGGGCCTGGTCAAAGGCGAACAGCATCCAGTGCGAACGCTAGTTCCGCTCCAGGAACTGACGGGCGCCGACCGCACATGGGCAGCGAAGTATGAAGTAGGCGATATCCTGCGCTATTCCCGCGCATCAAAGGAAACCGGGATTGGAAAAGGCCACTATGCTCAGGTGCGGAGCATTGATGCTGCCAGGAACCGGCTAACTGTGCGGCTGCAGGACGGAACGGAGCGCACATACGATCCTCGCCGACAGTGCGGCGTCTCTGTCTTCCGCGAGGAGGCACGAAGATTCTCCGTTGGCGACCGCATTCAATTCACCGCACCGGCCAACGAGCCGAAAGTTGCGAACCGCGAGTTGGGGGTGATCAGGGGCATTGACGGGGCTGGGCGATTGAGCCTGAACATGGATTCTGGCCGTTCACTCCAAATCGATCCCAATAGGCACCCGCATTTGGACTACGGCTACGCAATGACCAGCCACTCCTGCCAGGGACAAACTGCGAATCGCGTTCTGATTCATGTGGACACAGAATTGGCCGCAAAAGACCTGCTCAATACCCGTATGGCCTATGTTTCCGTCTCGCGGGGAGCGTTCGACGCACAATTTTTTACCAATGATCGCGACAAACTGCCCATCGCTCTCGGTCACGATGTTTCAAAGCAAACTGCGCAGCTGCAACAGATCAACTCGCAGCAGACAATAGCACCAGAGCAGGAAATCTCTAAGGCACCGCAACAAGAGCACGGCATGGGCATTGGAATAGGCTTTTAGAAAGCTGCCTGCCCCGGATGATGGCAGCGTAGCGCGGGCGCAAACTCTGTCAAGGCCGACCAAAGGTCGCCGCTATCGCGGGGCACGCGCCTTGACAGAGTTTGCTCGACCCGCGCCAAAATCTCTCCACCATTCCGGGATAGGCAATAGAAATGCACGCCAACAACCTCTGACACCTGAGCCGAGATTCTTACGCGAGGTACGGTCCGGAGGAATTTGATTTTGAGGCAACAGACGAATCTCCCACGGCAGGAGAAGCGGCGCGTAGGTTGCAGTGTTGCAGTCACCGTGTCGAGATGTTTTCGACTTTCCGCCAGCGGGCAATTAGATTTTGCGCGGCGGCAGGCCACTCCGGGAATTGGAATCGAAAACCAGCTTCGAGAAGGCGACCGGGGATCACGCGGCGGCTTTTAAGTACCAGTTCGGTTTCTGTGCGTAGAAAAATCGATCCTAATCCCAACATCCAGATGGTTGCGGGCAGCCCAATGCGCGTGCCCCACGCTCTCCGCAGTCCAGTCATAAATTCTCTGTTAGGCACGGGATTTGGAGATGAAAGGTTCACGCAGCCTTCGAATTCTTCGTGGGCAATCAAGAATTCGAGAGCAGACACGAAATCGCCATCATGAATCCATGAAATGAATTGTTTGCCGCTTCCTGCCGTTCCTCCGAGGCCGAACCGAACAAGACGGAGCAACATGTCAAAAATACCGCCGCGATCAGGGCTCATAATCATGGCGCTCCGCATAGCAACTTTACGAGTATTCGGAGTCACAGCGTCGAAGAAAGCCGACTCCCAGCTAGTCGCCACATCGATGCTGAACTTCCATTTGGTGGGTGCATCCGGTTCGTTACCACCGATCTCTCCCGTTTGCTCATCCATCGGTCGGTCATAGATGTGCCGGTAGATCGTTGCGGTACTTGCGTTCATCCATAAGCTCGGCGGATGCGACAATTGACCAATCGCTGTACCTAACAAGCGCGTCGTCTCGGTTCTGGAGTCCATGATTGCCTTGCGGTTTGCCGCTGTGTATCGGCAATTCACGCTTCTACCCGCAAGGTTGATTACGAAATCAGAGTTTTCCAGCTCGGATACCCAGTCGCCCAAACTCTTTCCATCCCAACTGACGACGCGCCATGGCGCTGGAAGAGGTTTGCGAGCGAGGGCTACAACTTCGTGGCCTTGTGCGTGGAAATGTCGGGACAGGACAGTGCCGACCTGCCCGTTGCCAGCCGGAATGACGATACGAAAGCGAGTTTTCATCGTAGTCCCGCACACATCAGCGTTGCTATCTAAAAGGTACCGTGCCAGATGTGCCAGACGAACAAAGCAAGGTAGCTACCTGCAAGCACGACAAACAAAGAAGTCAGAAGGATGTGTCCCAGCGCAAACATTGTCCCCTCAGGCCAGTCCGCATGCGAGAAATAAAGCGCATCCACTAGAACCCGCGCAGTCCAGTAGACTCCGATAAAGCATGCAAGTGCCAAGGCAGCACGGTCGCCTCGCAGCAGTTCATTGTGCAGAACCAACGTCAGTGTGCCAAAAGCAATGATTGTCAACACCGTGAATCCACTCTGAACCCACAGCAGCTTACGATTAAAAGGCATTAGCTGCTGCAAGTCCGTCTTCCACCGCAGTCGATATGGCACCTGAAAACTGGCGCACAAGATCACAAAATGGGCTGCCCCTACTACCCAGAGGTCGATATTGAAGAAACTCTCAGCGAGCGAATTTGTCATAAGGCGTGAATGGCGTGCATAAAAGGAAGCATCACACGCAACACAAACCACGGGTGAAAAAGCCAAAAGACTGGCCCCGCAACGAACAGCGCCATAAACAACCGACCAATCCGCCCACCGCCAAGTCCAATCCGCTTCCCCAAAGTTGAACGCTCCATCGTTATCCCCACTCCCTGAAGCACAAAGTATCCTGTCGGGAGTCCATAACCGCCGCGAGCAGGCAGCGAGATGACCAAATCGTGGATCAGACCTGAGGCAACGAAAACAAGGAATCCGGCCAATCCTGCCCCGACTTTCCGGTACAGGGGACGAAAGATTAGTTCGTGGGCAAGCAGGCGGAATCCGAGGTTCCACCGCCTGCCCCAAAACTCGGAAAGGGCTACAGCGCGTAGCGGAGCCATCATGATGGGCACTGCTTTGACCCCAATGCTCTGCCACACGAGACTGACAATCTGAAATGTGCCAAAGTGCAGCAGCAGAATTAGACCCACCATCCCGATCCAGCCACGCAAGAGTGCTTCTCTTTGAGGAACAGAACGCGCCACAACCCACAACAAGACTGCACCCAGTGCCGTTTCAAGGCTCGCCCACACCCAAGTTCTTGCTGGAGGCGGCAGAACCTGCTGATCTACATCCAAGAAAGCCTCTGCATCCATTCCCGGCCAAGCTAGGAGATATGCCGTCGAACGCCAAGTGGGATGTTCAACCACCCCTCGCGCCTTCCACCAAGTTAGCCACTTCAGACCGATGAAGATGGCAAACGATAAAATCCACATGAATGCCCAAGCTGAAAACAGGTTTCGACAGGCGATTGCAGCGATAGGTAGAACTAGAATCGGAAGCCAACCAATCCAAGAAGAACTCCGCACAATCTCAGCCGATTCGACTTGTTCTGCTTTGCTCAGCGGCAAGGGATCACTCTCCCCCAGACAGTCGTACTTCGTAGACAGTAGGGAGCGGATTTGAGTCGGTGCGTACAAAGCTCCGAACGAGTTCAGTGCGCGAAAAGTGGCCGAGGCTCAGGAGCCGGATACATTCGTCCGTGGCGCAGGATTCCCACGACGTGCGCCTGCCCCATGGAAAGCAACTCGCCTCAATGACGCGAACCGGAAGCCGTTCTCGAAATCCAGCTTCAATCTGCTCGCGGAGCCATCGCATATAGTCGAGCTTCTGAGAAATTGCGAGCTTGGGGTCTTCTCGGATGACAACACCGGGAAAATCGGGGATGTCAGCCCGCAATGTGTGGATGTGCCCGTGTCCTTCGACGAGAATCTCGATGTCGAGTTCCATCAGGCGTTCAAGGCTGACAAGCCATTTGTGGCTGTCCACATCAGGATTTGGTGTTGCGAAGTAACTGCCCATGAAGGCATCGCCTGCCAGCAACAGTTTTTCCTTGGGATCATACAGAACGATGTGATCATCGCAATGACCGGGAGTCGCGATCACCTTCAACTGCTCAGATGTGGTGTCCACCGTATCGGCCAGCACTCGATACGGTTCCTTCAAATTGGGAGGCTTTCCGATGATCGTAGACCGAACCCATGGGAGCTTCTTAAACGGCGTCAAGAATCGAGCGGTCATCTCCGACACGTAGACCGGAGCGCCAGTCAGTTCTGACAGCCAATTGAGATTGCCGACATGCTCTTCGTGGGCGTGGGTCGCGATAACTTTTGTGATATGTGGTTTGAGTTGTCGAAGGTGTCGTTCAAGAGATTTGCGCATCTTGGGCGAGCCGGGATCGACGGCTACACCATCGTAGAGCACCGTCGTGAAGAGTTCTCCGAACAACAACGGCACAGCATTGGGTAAGAACCCATTCAAAAACAAAATCGCGAGCTTTCCATTCAGTAGGTCGAGCCGCCGATGATACGTTCGGGCGAAAATGCTGAGCCTTTGCATCGCGGTCCTGATACCTGCCCACAACACGAGCGGCAATCGAATGAAGAATCCCAGCGTATAGCAAGACCAGAACGCTCCCAATCGAGCTTGGCGTTTTACTGCTTGTGGTTTAGCTACTCGACACGCGCCTCCACGACATTTGCTGAGCGAATAACGGTTCCTCGCTACAAAGCCATAGAGCAGCCGTCCGATATTCCGAAACGGGAACCACTCCCCCAGGGTGCCAATGATCCATGTGGGCGGAAACAATCGAGCGAGACGCGCGACAGCATCCCAGCCGACGAGAACTTCGCCCCTCGGAGTGACGACGTGCAACTGCCGGAGGCATTCGTCCAATCTGAGTCGAGAATCGACTGCGGATAAGACCTCCGCACTGATTGGCAGCGGAGCAGTCTTATTCCCGCGGTCGAGGGTTTTCAGCCACGCCACACAAGCCTGGCAAATCTCGCACTGACCATCGTAGAGCACGCGATACACGGGAGCCGTAGTACGCTCGACTTTAGGCCTGGCAGCGATATCGGCGATTGATTGGTCAACCATCGGAATTGCACAAATTATGCACTCGTGCGTGACTTGTTCCAAGTTACGGAAACGAGAATCTTGATCGTTCGGGTATCACCGCTCTGCGCTCATTGGTCGCGAGTTCCTCCACACGGCGGCGAAAGTTCCCAACGTAACAGTGCTTCTTGCGACTCCCGTGGCCCTTTTTCCCCAATCCAAGTGGGCAGGACTTGATCAATCGCACATGCATGTTCGTGATCTACTGGTTCGTTATCTCAGGGTCTTGTCCCAACATACGTTTTGCATGGTTTCCGATTTCGCTGAGGAAGAAGGAAGACTTTCGCCCCGTCGCTGCGCGCGATATCGATCACATTTATAACGTTTGCCCACGCTACACAGTCGTCTCCTTCGACGTATATAGTCCATTCTCGTCGGCCGCTCAGTTTGTGCTTTAGAACACTGGCAAGATCATCCCATGCAACCACCCTTGAGTTTATGGATAGGCCTGGTTCCTGACCGGGGCCGGCATCCGTTACCAGCACTATCACCGGCTCAGTCCAAGCATCAGGCTTCATGGGCACCGCGCCCGGTTTCAGCAGATGAACCCACAGCCCCCTTGGCGTGTATCGGAAAGCCCCGGTTAGCATCATCATGAGCATCGCCAGGATTGCGAATACCATCCCTGCAAGCAATCCGAACGCCGGCATACCTACGATCGGACGCCGCAGAGGCAACTTCTGTGCCCACTGAAAATTTTGACCTACGGTCGGCGCGTTTGTAATGATCGCGGACTGTTCAGGCTCGCTGAAAACATCACCTCGCCAACCGAGGATGACAAGGCTTATGCCGACGAAAAAGAAGATTGCACCCGACCACAGCACGATACCAGCATAGAAACTGTCGTTGTCTCGGGACGTCACGACCCTCAGCCGTGGACGATTCGCATTGAGGCAACTAGCGTTGGCGAGGACCTGTACGTCCAGATCATAGAACCCCTTCGTAGCATCGAAACCCTCGAGGTAGACATCGTGCAGTACCGGCGCATCCCATTGCCTGTAGACCCGCCCATCCCGATACAGAGTCCAAGTGGTCTTGAGCAAGGAATACGATGAGCACATCGGATTGAAGTAGGTCCTTTGATCGAAATCGATCCAGATTGAATATCCCTGTTCAACATTGATCCGGAACGGCCCTGTGCGAATGTGGCCGGCGGCGAGGGATACGGGGATGTCTACCGGCACGAAGATGCGTGTATCGATCCATCGTTTGACGGTGACAAAACTCGCCAGGCCCAGCATCGCTAGACCGAGTCCGATTGATGCCCTCCTGCGTAAGAGCTGACGCCGCTCGGGCTTAGACTTCTCCGTTGCAGGTTCTGCCTCCCACTGAAATCCCCCAGCAATTGGTCCCGGCGAAGTTAACGACACTCTTTGCTCGTTGCGTTTTGCGATAGCGCTTTGGACAATCCCGCTTACAAATAACGCTGTGCCAAGCGCGCCGAGGAACATCGCAAACAGGAAGACGGGGGTTCGATCTTCCGCGAAACTCCAGTAGGAAAGTGGCACGATTGCCAGCCGCGGATGGCCGCCATTGAAATGACTGTTATCTTCGGGAAACTCGACATCCAGAACGAAGTGGTTGCCGGCTGGGACCGAGAAGTTACCGAGGCCGCGGGCCTTGCTGAGCATTCCTCCGCGCGCCCCTTGGTCGCTGTCCGTCGAGCCGCGCGCCACGACTCTCCCCCTGTCGGACAGAGTCCAGGACGCATGGAGCTCGCGAATACCATTCTTGTGACAGTAGTCAGACGTATAGCCGGTGAGGCATGAGACGCCTTCGTCATCAACCTTGGTCTCGACCTCGACAAAGATCCAGAAACCAGCATCGAGATTTAACTTGAACTCGGGAGAGCGAATGTGTCCCTGTGCAAGGGACACGGGCATGTCGAGTGGAACCCACGTTCGGGTTGCCATCCACCACTCCCAGCCACCGTAAGTAGCCGCAGCGATAAGAATCAATCCAACGCCGATTCGAATTCTCAGCAGAGTGCGTTTCAGAGTGGGCGCTGACAGCACTAGCACTCCCGTGACAGTCAAGAGGCACCCAACCGCCAATTCATTGGCGGCGTACATCGGGACCTTTAGCGGAGACCAATTTGTTTGAAGAAATGTGAGGGTATCAAAGAGGAGAGACAGGCCAGCGGCCGACAGCGCATATCCGACCCATCTTCTGGGTGGTATCGCCATATTGGGCTTAGACTCCACATAAAATCCTCAGGTTCCACGACCTTTCCGAGCAAGAGTACGAAAGTGACCCGTGACTGAAACTGGGCCGCCACACAGGCGCCCAGATGTTAGTTCCACGGGTCCGCTAACGCCGCTCGCAGTCGCAACCGCGAACTTGTTCGATCCCTCTGTTACTTGGGACACTCGTCTACAGAAGGTGACTGGTGTCCAATGTATGTTATGAGCCTTTTCTCACCACCTTCGCCAACTTTTCGAGCGACGCTGGCAGCACTAGGGGTTCTACTATGTGTCGGTCTGGGTCTTGGATGGATGTTGTGGCATGGATTCTCCAATCGCAAAATCACGGACAGAGACTTGCTGCGGGAAGCAGTCGAGGAATGGAAGAAAGCCGGAGAACCCGGTTATGGACCCAACTCGCAGATCTTCGAACAGCAAGCGGCACAAGGCTATTACGATGACGCGGCAGCCACCGGCCGTCTGTTCAAACGTGTCGAAGATGTCCAGTGGTCAATCGTCGAATTAGTGAAAATTCGTGCGGAAAACGGGGACATCAAAGGCGCGAAAAACGCAATTAACAGCTTGGCCGGCTCAGCCTTGCAGAAGAAAGCCGCCGAGGTAGTCGCTTTAATCCAAGCTCAGGACGGAGATTTGTCGGGCGCACTTGAAACGATCGCTTCCTTCGACGAGTCTGATGAGGTTTTCCTGGCGTATGGGAGTCACCAAATTCAGATGGGGGATTTTGAGGGAGCGCTTGATACCGCTGGGCGAACTAAGTCGGGTTATCAACTCTTCTACGACATCGGCGATGCTCTGCGCACTCGCGGCGAGCAAGGCCGAGCTCGTAAACTCGCGGCTCATATGAAAGACCGGAAGTTCGCTGCTCTCTTCCTGGAGTGTGCCCGATTCACTCTTTGGCCCCATCCGGAAGAGGTCAGAGTCATTCAAGCGACACCGTGTGACGACGCGTACTTAGAGGCGACACGAGGGAAGTTCGCCGAAGCCGACGAGATCATTCGGAAGGGCGGGTGTTCTAACGTCTCTTTCATTGCGGTCCACCAGTACGAAGTGGACCCTTCAGGAGCGGAACATCTATTGCGTGACACGTCGAATCCGCAAGACCTGGCTTTCGGACTGAGCCAGTTCGCCGCCGTGGCTGCGAGGAAAGGAAATATCGTTGAGGCCCTTCGTCTCCTCAACGACCTTCAAAGTGTGAATCTTGGCGAGAAAAATAAGGTACTCGCGGAAGCAAGGGGCACCGATGCGATTCATCAGATTGCTCGCGCGTGGACCATCAAGTCTGGCCCTAGAGCAGTTCTCAAGTGGGCCCGTTCCAGACCGACAACTGAACAGCGAACATGGGCTCTAATCGGCATGGCAGAGGCGTTGGGACACGCGCGGGGAGCGCAGTAATTCGAAGGCAATGTACGGATTCCCTTCAGTCGCGTCGCATCCAGCTGATCACGGATCAGACGTTAAGAATTAGCTCTTGCAGCATATACGCATTATGCGTAATAATATACGCATTATGCGTAATACTTCCTCTGCACTCAACGCTCTCTTCCCCAGCGTGCGGCAGGGCGTGCTAGCCGCGACTCTGACGCGGCCAGAGAAGTGGTGGTATCTCTCCGAATTGGCCGATTTCCTTGATACTCGGCCATCCAGTCTACAGCGCGAACTTCGCTCGCTACAGCACAGTGGCATATTGCAACAACGTAATGACGGGCGCAGGGTGTACTTCAAGGCGGAGACTCGGTCTCCGATCTTCCGGGAACTGCGGAGCATCTTCGAGAAAACAGTAGGACTGATTTCCACGTTGAGAAATGCTCTACAACCTTTCACGGCCAATATCGTATGTGCCTTCGTCTACGGTTCGATAGCCCGACGCGAAGAGCACGCTACAAGCGATGTAGACCTCATGATCATTGGAAACGTCGGCTTGGGGGATCTCGCGCCATCTCTGCGAAGAACCGAAAAGCGCCTTGGCCGGGAAGTGAATGTGACAAACTACTCAGTGGACGAATTTCGCAAAAAAATCGCTGCGGGCGATCACTTTTTGACAACCGCTCTGAAGGGCAGTCTGCAGTTCGTGAAAGGTGCACAGCGTGACCTGGACGCAGTTACTCGCAAATAACGAAGTTCAGAAACACAAGACGTCGAAAAAGGAACTCGACAAACTGCGTGCCGTCGTTCGTCGCGACCTCGCTGATGCATCGCTGGACGGAGCGTCGGCGGACAGGCGCTTCGCGACCGCCTACAATGCAGCACTTCAGGCTGCAAAAATGGCAATTGCATGCGCTGGATATCGCGTCGTCGGCGCTGGGCACCACAGAATCTCTTTCGACGTGGTTAAACTTGCGATTGGCAAATCCGCGGACCCGTACAGCGATTACTTCGACAGATGCCGGCGAAAGCGGAACGTGATTGATTATGACGATGCGTTTGTCGCCACCGAGACTGAGGCGAAGGAGATTTTGACCAAGACCAAAGAATTCGCGGAGGTCGTCGAGCAGTGGATTGCCAAGAATCATCCGTCGCTGAAAGTGTAGGCCGTCCCTGTCTTGCTGCTAAGAGAGCCTCCGGACACCCCGACACCAGGGACTATTTGGGGACTGGGGACTAAATTGGGGACTACAATCCGTTTCCTGCAGTGTCTTACAGTCGCTTAGGTGTCATCCGTGCGCGTGTAAGTTGTTTCGTATCAATTTCCCGTTGAACTCATAACCCAAAAGGTCGGTGGTTCAAATCCACCCCCGCAACCATCCGAATTCGCCCGTCTACGGGAATCCCTACTACCGGTGCCAAAGGATCAACGCCGAGCAAGTCCCACGCACCCTCGGCAATGTAGTACCACCCTTCCCCGTCCTCCGTTGGAAACATCCGAATCGCGCTCACATGGCGGCACATTTCCACCTTGGCTGCTGGCGACTCCTCACGGAAGAGGCGATGGAGATTCTGAATGCCGTCTTCGACCAGCCCACTCCTCTGAAAGTCCACGCGACAAACTTTGGAAGTTCGCTTTCGATTGGAGCAACGCTTGCGGGGCAATCGGGCTCCCCCATCGTCGATGCGAAGGGAAGGGCGGTAGCGTTGGTCTCCGTCGTCTCAGGGCCGCAGCCTATCCTGAAATTCCAACTTCCCCGTTGGCTGTTGAAGACGGCGAAAGGTATGGCTCACAGATAAACGCCTTTCGTAGACTTTCTGGGGCGGAATCCTCTTCAGTGCCGTTGACTATCTGTTTTGAGAATCGAAACGACCTGTCATAATTCTCTGATGTGCGGAAGGTACAGGCTCTCCCGGCGGAAGCAAATTCTTGAGGAGCACTTCGACACTTCTCCTTGGGACGAAGACTGGAGTCCTCGCTACAATATCGCCCCAACTCAGCCTGTTCCCGTCATTCGCCAACATCCGAAAGAACCTGTTCGTCAAATTTCGACTATGGGTTGGGGACTCATTCCCCACTGGTCAAAAGACCCGTCCATTGCGGCGAGCACGATCAACGCTAAATCGGAGACAGCCTCCGTCAAGGCCGCATTTCGTGATCCGCTGAAACTTCGTCGATGCCTGATTCCCGCTGATGGGTTCTACGAATGGAAAAAGATGGGCTCATCCAAGCAACCGTTTTGTTTTGAAGTGAACGAGGGCGAGTTGTTCGCATTTGCAGGGTTGTGGGATGGTTGGAAGAATGGGGAAGGGCAATGGATTAGAACGTGCTCGATCCTAACGACCACCCCTAACGCAGTGACCTCGGCCATTCACGACCGAATGCCAGTAATCCTCGACCCTGACAGTTACGACCTATGGCTGGATCCCGGAATGACTGACGTGAGCGTTGTGTCCGACCTTTTCAAGCCCTTCGATGCTCGCCTGATGCGGTGCTACCCAGTAAGCACTCGTATCAACCATGTGGCGCACGATGATGAGGAGTGTTCGCGCCCTGAGGAGATCGCCCAGACCCAGAATCGTCTTTTCGCCTAGGCTACTGCGTTGAGCCTTCGAACCAGCGACTTTGGGCGTAGAATTCTGGACGACTTGAGTTGTGCCGGCCTTTCGTTCGTTGGGGACAAAGATGCGCCACTTCACCTGCCTGTTGGTTGCGCTGTGCATCTCCGCCAGCACGCTCTTCGCCGCCGACCCGAACGGCCAACAACTCAGCACGTCAGAGAAGCAACAGGTCAGCAAACAAAGCACGCAAAATCCAGAAGCCTATGCGTTGTACTTGAAGGGTCGTTCCTATTTGGATAAACAAACTCTCTCGGACCTCAAAACGGCAGTCTCCTATTTCAATCAAGCGATCGCCAAAGACCCCGCCTATGCTCTG
>Ga0187778_10000576_pt1 | contig 26009 bp, 21 predicted proteins | sample 1015_Q2_SP5_20_M_FD_132418 | JGI IMG/M metagenome (GOLD analysis project Ga0187778, IMG submission 132418) | Tropical peat soil microbial communities from peatlands in Department of Meta, Colombia - 1015_Q2_SP5_20_MG | ecosystem: Environmental > Terrestrial > Soil > Wetlands > Peat | place... | reverse complement strand
TCAATTGCAGAGACTGCCAGTGATCGCCGTCGTCGAAAGAAGCCCACACGCTGTTCTCGGTGCCCGCGAAGAGCAGGCCTTTGCGGACGGGGTCTTCGCGCACACTGTCGACGGGAGCGTTGTCAGGCAAGCCGGAAACGATCAGCTTCCAGGATTTGCCGCCGTCGTGCGTGCGGTAAATATAAGGATGCAGGTCGTCGATGCGGAAGCGGCTGACGGAAGCATAAGTGGATTCGTCGTCGAAATGTGAGGCGGCTAGCTGCGTCACTTTGCTCCAGGGAGTGAGCTCAGGCGGCGTGATGTTGTTCCAGTTGGCGCCGCCATCGCGAGTGACCCAGAGCAAGCCGTCATCGGTTCCGGCCCAGATGGTGTTCACGTTTTTGAAAGAAGGCGCGAGCGAATAGATGACGCCACGAATTTTTTCCGCATTGGGATCCTTGGCGGCTTTGTCGCCGAGGCTCGCGGGAATGCCGTTGTGTTCGCGCGCCAGATCGGGACTGATGGTCTGCCAGGTTTGGCCACCGTCGGTGGTTTTGAACAAGAAATTCGCAGCGTAATACAGAATGTGCGGATCGACCGGCGAGAAAATGATGGGTTGCGTGCGGTCGGCGCGGAATTTCGGATCGGCGGCGGGAATCGGCGTGATGTTCTGGAATTGGCCGGTGGAAATCGAATAGCGCGAGACCTCGCGTCTGCCCGCGCCGTAAACGATATCCGGATTGAGGGGATCGGGCGCGGCGTAGCCGTATTCGATGATGCCGACCGGATGCCAGTCGCGAAACGTGATTTCGCCGTCGTTGCCGCGGCTGGAGACACAGACGGAGCCGCTGTCCTGCTGTCCGCTGCACACCAGATAGGGAAACGAATTCGACGTCGCGACGTGGTACATCTGCCCGGTGGGCTGGTTGTACCAGGAGCTCCAGGTTTGGCCGCCATTGGCGGTGACAAGCGCGCCCTGGTCGCTTGTGAGCAGCATGATGCTGGGAATATTCGGATTGATCCAGAGATTCTGATAATCGTCGCCGCCGGGAGCGCCGCGGAAGCTGCTCCACGTTTTGCCGCCGTCGGCAGAGCGCATCGTGACAATGCTGGTGCTGTAGACGATGTCGGGATTCTTGGGGTCGACGCGCGGAATGATGAGATCACCTCCACCGATCCGCAAGGCCGGACGCGGGTCCGTGGTAACGCGCGACCAGGTTTCGCCGGAGTCGTCCGAGCGATAGATGCCCACGCTGGGCTCGTTGGTCGCAACGGAGGCGTAGAGCCGGCTCGGGAGACTCGCTGCGACGGACGCGTTAACTTGAATGATGCCTTTCGGCAAGCCGTTGGTGAGCGGCCGCCAGGTTTTTCCGCCGTCAGTGGATTTGAACAGGCCACCGCCCGTGCCGCTGTATTGATTTCCGTCTTCCCAAGGACCGAGGCGAACTTCCCAGAGCGACGCATAGACCGTGTCGGGGTTTGAGGGGTCGATCTCGACGTCGGAGCCGCCGACGTTCGCGTCCTTGGAGAGAACTCTCTGCCAGTTCTGGCCGCCATCGGTCGAGAGATAGATGCCGCGCTCGTCATTCGCGCCGAACGGATGTCCGAGGACTGCCGCGAAAACGCGGTTCGGATCGCGCGGATCGACCGCGAGCGCGGGAATGCCCTGAGAATTGCGTAAGCCGACATGTGTCCAGGTTTTTCCGGCGTCTGTTGATTTGTAAATGCCGTCGCCGACAGAGAGATCGGGGCGCGCCAGGCCTTCGCCGCTGGCCACGTAAACGATATTGGGATCGGAGGGCGCCACGGCAATCGCCCCAATGGACTGCGTGGGTTCCGCGTCGAAGATAGGATTCCAGGTGCGCCCAAAATCATCCGATTTCCAGACGCCTCCGTTCACCGCGCCCATGTAAAACACATTCGGCTGGCTTGGCACGCCACAGGCCGCGCGCGTGCGGCCGCCCCGCGTGGGACCAATCATTCGCCAACGTAGTTCCTGGTAAGTGGATTCAGGAATTTGCTGCGCGGCGGCTCGATTTGCGTCGAGAGCAGCGATGAATGCGGCAAGCACGAGCAGACACAGGCGAGAAGAATGAATCACGGCAATCCTCCGGCGAATCTTCAAACGGCACAGCATAAATCAAAACTGGCCCGAGGTGGAATGAAAGTCCCGGAAACGAGGTTGTGGGGAGTGGGGTCCGGGAGTATCCTTTCGAGCGCGACTCAGGAGGCGAATCATGAAAAGGAACCGAAGCGAATGGATGGTGGTGGTGCTGCTGGCAACGGCGTGCGCGCTGGCGCAGCAAGCAAACGGGCAAGCGGCGCCAGCAGCCAGCGCAGGTCAAGCAAAGACACCAACGGACGCGCAAGAGATGGCGAAGCTGGGCACGGTCGCGAATCCCGTCAGCGGCATGGTCAAGACCCAGCTTCCGCGATTTTCGAAGAACATGGTCGCCGCCGCCGAAGCGATGCCCGCGGAAAAATACGGCTTCAAACCCACGCCCGAAATGAACTCGTTCGGCCACCTCGTGATGCATATCGCGCAATCCAACAACGGCCTGTGCTCCAAGATTTCAGGGATGGACGCGCCCGATGTAAAGATTGCGGATACGGATCCCAAAGACAAGTTGGTCGAGGCGTTGAAAGCCTCCTTCGACTACTGCGCGAAGGCGCTGGAGAAAGTCGACGATTCAAAGCTGGGGGACCAGATGATGCTCTTCGGCAACCGGCCGTTCTCCCGCGCCGGAGTGCTGATTATTCTGAGCGACGATTGGTACGATCACTACGGCGCGGAGGCGGTGTATCTACGCCTGAACGGCATCTTGCCGCCCACCGCGCAGCCCGCGCCGAAATAACGTCGCCGCGATTACAGGGCTATTTCAGCGCGCTGTGAGACCCTGACCGGGCGTCAACCACAAGACTAAACCCAGGGCAGCGAGCACAGTGACAAAGTACGTGGCAATCGCCGGGCTAGGTTGCGGCGGCAAATCTTTGGTGAAGAGCCGATAGACCACACCAGCAGCGACAAGAAAAAAAATCCCCTCACCCAACAGCAGCCATAGCAGCAGGCTGGCTGCCAGCAAAACAAAGCGTTCGGCTTTGCTAAGCGCAGCGACCGCTTGGCCTCCATCCAAGACCCAAATCGGCGTGAGGTTGAGAATGTTGAGTCCGGCGGAGACGCGTGCCAGCGCGGCCCAAAGCCCGTAGCCGGTGCGATACCACAGCGCCGCGCAAACTGCCGCTCCGAGAAATCCGGCGAGAGGCCCGGCCAAGCTAACCGCCGCTCGCGTTTGTCGCGTGACGCCGAGCGCGGCCCAGCGCACGTAGGCTCCTAAGCCCGGAAAAAATACCGGCATATCGGCAGGCAAGCCGCGGCGGCGAATGTCAATGTAATGCCCCATCTCGTGAACGAGAATTAGTACTGCGAACCCGATCCCAAAGGAAGCGCCAAAAAGCGCCCAGTAAACCCCCATGAAAGCGAACAAGCTGAAAATGAATTTCAATTTGAAAATAGCGAGCAACAGCGTTTTGCTTTTTGCCAGCAACACGGCGATAGGAGCGAGTGGTCCCAGCTTCCGTGCCCAGGCGTGTTTTTGCTCGGGAGGGGGCGCGGTCTTTGCGGCCAACTCCAGTTTTTGAGCCTGGCTGCGAATCCATTCTGCTTGCGTCGAGTGTGTCGGCAGTAGCGGCAGAGCCTTCAGCCATTCCTCGCGGGCCTGGAGAAGCTGTTGTTGTTCTTCGAGCGCTTTGGCGCGTGTGGAAATGCGCACCAGTTCCTCGCTGTGAACCAGGGAGTGGCATTGCTCACAGACAACCGCACCAAGCGGCAAAGCCGCCCCGCAGTTATGGCAATTGCGGATGGGTTCGACGAGGTCGGTGGACACGTTGAGTCTATGCGGGCCGCTTTAAGTAGTGATGGGAGGCGGCACTGAAGCCCCCACGACGAAGGGGCCAAGGATGTCGATCTTTGGCCCGGCCGTCAGTTGCCATGCAATGCGAATTCCAACGAATAGGATGACCAGGCCAATGATTCCATGGAAGGGATTTTGCAGCTCGAGAAAAGGTGAGGCCAGACCCACCAGCGCGAGCCCAATCAACGCTGCGCCCAGATTCATCTGTGGTTTATGAGCAGACTGAGGGGACGTCGAACTGGCTGCCCCATCTGGCTGGCTAGCATCCTTGGAAGGAGAGCCGCTGGGCGATTGCTCGATTCGGGCCGGAGGTCCAGTCTTCTTTTCTTTTATGGCTTGCGATATTGACATGGGGATAGCCGCCATGGAGACCGCCGCGTAGGTTAGAAGTGCGGCAGCGATTTGGTAACGCCTGCCGCCGATTCCGCCGGAGCCAAACCTGATGGCTTTGCCAACAATAAAGCCGACAGCCAGCGATACATAACCGATGACGATGCCCGTAACGATGCCGAACACCGAATACAGGATTAGTCCGAGAATTGCTCCACCAATCCCAAAAACCAGCCCACGCACAAACGCGGCGTGGCTGTCCTTTGGAAGTTGCGTCTTCAACTTTTCTGTGCATTGCTCGCACGCCAGCGCACCGTTGATGCGGTAGTAGCGGCCAGTGAGGGTTTGCTTGCAGTTTTTGCAGGTATCAGCACCTGGGCTGGACTTATACTCCGCCGTGCCGAACTGAGGTGTCGCGTCGGTCATAATTCACCCCGTCAGTATCACGGGAAGTTAGCACACGCGGCAATCGGCCAAAAGAATTATTTTTGGTACAGAAGCGGCTGTGCGGAATTCTTCGACCCACCGCGCAGCCCGCACCGAAATAAGCTCGCATCAATCTGTAGCGAATCTCCGTCCAGCTATAACGAAGAAGGCGGCGTAGCCAGGATCATCTGGCTCGATTCGCCGCCATTCTTTTTTCAACAGACCACTTGCTACTGGCTACGTGCAACTGACGACTAAAAGTGGAAGCCCAGCTCCGCGGTTATGGCTCGCGGCGTCACGTAGTGCGTGCCGCTGAACGTCGACAAAAAGTTGTACAGCGCCGTTTTATTCATCATGTTGACCACCGTGAGCCTCAAGCTCCACTTGTAGTGGTCGCCATGGAACAGGTCGTCTTCTCCCACGCTCGCGTCAAACAAGTTGCGCGGCTGGATGCGTTGCGGGTTGTGATCGTCGTTTTCTTTGCCCGGCGCTGGCACCTTGACGTAGATCGATCCGAATTCGTTGGCAGGGCACGAGGCCAGCGCAGCCCCGAGCGGGTTGGGAGCGGCAAGCTGGCCATTGCAGGTCAGTCCGGCCTGATATTCCTGATCGGCCGTCAGCGGCAGCCCGAGAATTGCGTTGTACAAAGCCACCACGCCCGCGCCAACGGTTGTGTTAGTACCTCCGTCCGCTACGGACGTGGAGGGCGAACAGGTCGCTGTGGCCGCGAGGCAGGGCACCGCTCCGCTCACCATTCCGCTGTCATAGCGCCAGTTGAACCCGACCCACGGCCCGCGCTTCCACGGTTGGTATTGCAAGTGAGTGGTCTGGTTAAAAACTTCATCATGGTCGATGCGGAAGACGCTCGTTCCCGGCCCGATAATCGGCAATCCTCCAACTTGCGGCAGGAAGAAGCGCGCCGCAACGCCGGACATGACCACCAGTGCTGTCACCCCGTGGTAATTCGGCACGCTCACGCGTACCGCATACCCGGGGATCTTGTTGCGCTGCCACTCGATCGGGAAAGTGATCGGTGTGGCACCCACAACACCGAAGTCGTAACCGTTGTGCGTGTACTTCCAGATGTACTCGGCGTCGACAACCACGTTCTTTCCCAGCGCTTGCTGAATCCCGGCGTGAAATTCATTCCGGAATGCCGGCGTGATAGCCCCCCCTACGCAAGGGACCCCAGGAGGCGGCACGATCGCGGCCAGAACCGGGATGCTGCATCCCTCGCTGGCAATCACCAAATTCTCATTGAACGGGCTTTCCAAAGTGCGCGCGTAGGACAGCCGCAGCACCGTGTTGCTCGGCTTGATGTTATAAGCAATGCCTAGCCGTGGCTCCGCTTGCGTCGCGTGCGTGATCCCGCGGTACAAATCTCCGCGAATTCCCAAGTTGAACGACCAGCTTCCCTTGGTAATCGTATCCTGCACGTACATCGCGACTTCCTTGACATCCGCGTGGCCGTTGAACAGGAAGGGCGTGCTCGTCGTGGTCGCGCATCCATCTGCCGGGTTTGGCGTAGGCCTGGTCAAATCCAAGCATGCCAAGATCGGATTGAACGTGGGGCTGGCCGGATTGTTGAAGGTTGGATCGACAATCGCGAAGCCATCGTTTTCCGTCAAGAACGTGTGTTCAAATGTGGCTCCTGCCTTCAGATTGTTAATGCCCTTTACATAGGAAATATCGCTGCGAACGCCCACGTTCGTGAGCTTGCGGTCCTGCTTGGCCGATTCTGCCTGAAGGTCCGGTGCCATATCGTTGAGTGGGTCGCCGCTTGGGTAGTAGTTGTATTGGTCCTTCCGGACGAAGCCGCCAAAAGTGAACAGCGTGGCGGGACTGATCAGGCGTGTCCAAGTCGGGGCGATGTTGAAGGTTCCGATTTTCGAGCGCTCATCCGCAGGCCCTAGAGGCTGGCCCGTCACCGGATTGAGCAGCGTCGTCCCCGTGGCGTTGCAATCGTATCCTTGTGCCGCCAAGCCTCCCGCGTCGCAAGGATGAAATTCCTGGTCGAAGGAGTTTGGAGTTTGAAACCAGGAACGAGAGTAGCCAAGGTTTAGATGGATCGTATCCGGGCCGCTCAATTGATAGTCGACGCGATCGAAGAGATTTTCCTGATTGCCCTTATCGTGCATCACGGCGAATTCCGGCGGATCGAGGAAACGCCCGGTGTTCAAGCCGTTGATCGCGATGAAATTCCCCCATTTCAACCCGCCGTAGGCCAGATCAAACCCAGTGTTCGCAGTGCCGAAACTGCCGTAGGAAGTTGTCACGCTGCCGGTTGGCTTGGTGAGTCCAAGCCCGGAACGCGTCGTCACCTTGATGACCAGACTGGTCTTGCCGCCATATTCCGCGGGGGGCGCGCCGGAAATCACTTCCATCGATTGAATAGAATCCGAAGGAAGCTGGTTGGAGAAAACCTTGCTTTGCTGGTCGGTGATCGGCTGGTTGTCCACAGAAAACGAGTTTTCCGCGTGGTCGCCGAGGCCGTGAAAGAGGCCGTTGGAATCCGCGGCCACCCCGGGCGTCGAGAGCGTCACCAGCGAACTTAGAGACGACGACGCGCTCTCCAGGGGAAGCTTTTCGAAAAAGTCGCGGTCCACGTCGGTGTGAAACGTCGATTCCGTTTGAATCAGGTCCGAGGCTTTCTCCGTCACCGTTATTTGGGTCACTTCCACGCTGATTTTTAGATTGAATTCGACTTTGACCGGCACGCCTGACCGCACGTCCACATCTTGCGTATACGGCACAAACCCCGCCGCCGTCACCACCGTGTGATAGGTGTTGAACGGCACGTTGGTGAACTTGAAGCTGCCGTCTGGCGCCGTAATCACCTCGCGGTGCAGGCCGCTCACCACGTGCGAAATTTCCACCTTGGCGTTCCCCACGCCTGCGCCCGATGGGTCTTTCACCACTCCTTCAATCGAACTGGAATTCCCCATCTGCGCCCACACGGGAGCCGCCATCAACAAAAATCCCAGTGCCAAGAAAAACTGGCAAATACTGCGCAAACTCTTCATTTCTTCCTCCATCCCGCTGAGGGATTTTTCTGTGTGAGTAAAGGCCGCCAGCAAAACGGCAGAGGAGGCTGGGCTCTAAATAGCCCAGCGCTCGGAACTAGTAGTGGACCCCAAGTAGCGGAACTACGCGGTGGGAGGCGCTCGGGAGGCGCGGTGCAGTGAGAAGGAATCGCTTGGCGCAACATGCTGGGGCAGCGACGAATGCCAAGTGACAAATTCGGGCGCGCTGCTCAGGTCCAGCCGGGCCGCCGCCAGGACCGGCATATGCAGCACCTGGCAGATATGGCAGGCGGTATCGGGACCGTTCGAGTGTTGGTGGAAGAGCGCGCCGCCCGCCGCAAAATAGAGCAGCGCGGCGCACGCCAGCAGCGCCACGGCGCGGCGTGATAAAACTCCACTCAGTTTGGTGCCCCACGAGCTCATAATCTAGACACCCTAGCTTAGCAGCTTAGACGGGCGAAAAACCGGTTCGGTTGCAAGGAATTGTGCGAGTTCTAACTATTTGAGCCCTCATCTGTTACTGACCTACACCTGCAAAACATCCCCTTCCCGCGCAACGACTTCGTACAGCACCGGATTCACGAAGAAACCCAGGAACAACCGCGAAATCAAGCCCGCGACCACCACAATGGCAAAAGGCTTCTGGGTATCGCTGCCCACTCCCGTCGACATCGCCGCAGGCAGCAGCCCCAGGCAAGCCACCAGCGCTGTCATCATGATTGGCCGCAGACGCAGCAGAGATGCTTCGCGCGTCGCGTCGCGAATGGACTTTCCTTCGAGCCGCAGCTTGTTGATGTAGCTGACCAGAATGACCGCGGTTTCTACCGAGACGCCCAAGAGTGCCAGCAAACCAAGGACGCTTGACACACTCAAGGGCGTATGCGTGAGCTTAAGTGCGATCAAAGCACCCACGGGCTCGGTGATGACTACTCCGATCGCGATGCTCACGGGGAATTTGAAGTTTCCGTATAGCGCGAACAGAATCAGGAAGATGAGCAAAACGGCCAGCGGCCCGATCACGTAGAATTGCGATTTCGCTTGGAGGAATTCACTGTACTCGCCGCCCCAATCGAGCCTGTACCCTTCCGGTAAGCTCACAGATTTTGCTACGGCGGCCTGTCCGGCGTTGACGATGCCCTCCAGGTTGCGCCCTTCGATGGAGAATTGAATGCCGATATAGCGCGAATTGTTCTCGCGATAAATAAAGGACGCTCCGGTGCTTTCTTTGATGATGGCAAGCTCGGAAAGCGGAATCTGCTGTCCTGCGGGAGCGGGCACGAGAAGATCGCCGATGTCCCTGGCGCTTGAGCGGAACTGGGGTTCTGCACGGACGATCAGGTCGAAGAGCTTTTCTCCCTGAATAACTTGTGTGGCTGCCTGGCCGCCGATGGCTGCTTGCACGACCGCTTCAACGTCCGCAACGTTAATGCCATAGCGCGCGATTTTTGCGCGGTCGGCATCCACAATCAGACTGGGCTGACCCAGTTCGCGCACCACAGTGAGTTCCGTGAACCCTGGCGTCTTCTCAAGAACATTCTTGATTTCGACGGCTTTTTTCTCGAGCACGTCCAGCTCTGGACCAAAAATTTTTACCGCCAGCGCGGATTTGAGCCCAGTCAGCGCCTCATCCACTGCATCTTCTGCGGGCTGCGTGTAGTTGAAAATGACTCCGGGATAGGTCTCCAGTTGCTTCTCGATATCCGCCGCGAGCTGCTCCTTTGTGTGCAGCGGGCTCTTTTTCCACGAGACATCGCCGTAGGGCTTCAACCCTACGTAAAACTCGCAGTTAAAAAAACCTGTCGGATCGGTGCCGTCGTCCGGACGACCTAGTTCCGAGCCGACGACCGTCACCTGGGGATACTGGTTCAAGATGGTGCGAACCTGCGGAGCGAACTTTGCCGCTTCCTCAAACGAAATGGTGTAAGGCATGGTCGCGCGAACCCACAGAGCGCCTTCATCGAGGTGCGGAATGAATTCGCCGCCGATGTAGGGAATCAGCAAAAGCGTCGATCCAAATATGGCGAAGCCCGCAACCAGAGTCGTTCTGGGATGATTGAGGCACCATTCCAAGCGAGTGGCATAAACGTCACGAACCCAATCGAAGATGCGATTCGGCCTATCCTGCACGCCCCTCCGAAACCAGTAAGAAGCGAGAACCGGAACGAACGTGAGAGTGAAAACCAGCGCTCCCACCAGAGCGAAAGCCATGGTGTCGGCCATCGGGTGGAACAGTTTTCCGGCGGGACCGCTGAGCGCATAGATGGGGATGTAGCCCGCGATAATGACGGCGACGGAATAAAAAATGGGGCGGTCGACGTCGCGCGCCGCGGCGAGAATCACTTCATTGAGCTTGTAGTCCTGGCCCTTCCGCAAACCGAGTTCGCGGTAGATGTTCTCGACCATGACGATGGTGCCATCGATGATGATGCCGAAGTCGATGGCGCCGATGGACAGCAGGTTCGCCGCTTCGCCGGTAGCGTGAAGAAAAATAAACGCAAAAAGAAGCGCAAGCGGAATCGTAAGCGCGGTGATAACGGCGGCACGCACGCTAACGAGGAAAAATATGAGAACAATCAACACCAGGGCCATGCCGCGAAGCAGATTGCCCTCGACCGTGTCCGTAGTCACGCGCACCAGGTCGCTGCGGTCGTAGTACGGCCGAATCTTGACGTCCGCCGGCAAAGTGCTCCGATTCAGCTCTTCCGTCTTTCTCTCAACGCCTTCCAAGACGTTTTGCGTCTGCTCGCCGCGGCGCATCAGAATCACGCCCTCCACCGCGTCGTCGTTATTCTTTTGCTTGTCCTGAAAACCGAAGATTCCCAGGCGCGGGGCATGGCCGATTTCCACCCGGCCCACGTCCTTCACGCGAATGGGCACGCCATTGGCGCTGCCCACCACAACTTCCCCGATTTCCTCCGTGGTCTTGACCAGACCCAAACCGCGCACGTAGTAAAACTGCCCGCCTTGCGTGTAAAAGCCTCCACCGGTGTTGGCGTTGTTGGCCGTGAGCGCGTTGAGCACTTGCACTACCGGAAGGTGAAAGTTGTAAATTTTCACCGGGTCCAGCAAAACCTGATACTGCATGGTGGGCCCGCCGAACCCGGAATCGTCGGCCACGCCGGGAACGCTGCGGTAGGCGCGCTCGATCACCCAGTCTTCGAGCGTGTGCAACTCCTGCGGGGTGCGGTCCGGGCTTTCGATCACATAGCGGTAAACGAGGCCGCTGGGGCTGAACAGCGGCGCCATGCTGGGCGTGACACCGTTGGGCAGTTGTGCGTCAGCAATTCTCTGGAAAACCACCTGGCGCGCGAAGTACGGATCCGTCCCTTCGTCGAACGTCAGAATCACGTCAGAGAGTCCATACAGCGAGATAGAGCGCATCACCGCCAGTTGTGGTGTGCCGTTCATTGCCAGTTCCAGCGGGTAGGTGGTGAGGCGCTCAATTTCCTCGGCGGCGTGGCCCGGCCACTGGGTAATCAGTTCGACCATCGGCGGAGAAAGATCGGGATACGCGTCCACCGGCATGCGCTGGAAGGAGATCGCGCCGGCAGCGATGATAAGAAGCGTCATCATCAGCACCAGGAAGCGCTGTTGCAGGGCGAATTGGACGACGCGATGAATCACGGGATTCTCTGGGCTGCGCCTGGCTAGTGCTGCAAAGAATTCTTGAACTGCAGGAAAAGCGCGCCATCACCTGCGACGCGTTCGCCTTCCTTCAAACCATCGACGATCTGCGTGTGTCCGCCCTGGCTGTCACCGATTTTCACCAAACGCCGCGCAAATTGATTCGCGCCGGAAAGAACGTACACGAACGGCTGATTTTCCGTGTCGCGAAGCACCGCAGCGTCCGGAACGGTGAGCGCTTCGCTGATCGCTCCGGCCTGCACCAGGGCGGTCACGTACATGTCCTTTCTTAACTTCTTGCTCGGATTGCTGGTGACAATGCGCGCCTGCAACGTGCGCGTGTTGGGATCCATTGCCGGGGCAATATAGGAAATCCTTCCGTGAAAAACTTCAGGGTAAGAATCCGTCGTCACATCCACTGCATCTCCCAGGTGCACGAAGGCCAGATCGCTCTGATAGACGTTGACCAGCACCCACACGCTGCTCATATTGGAAATGGTGAACACTTGCGTCGCGCCCGCCTGCAACAGTTGGCCCGGGCCCACCAAACGTTCCACGACTTCGCCACTGACGGGCGCGGGCACCGGCAGTTGCAGAGTGGATTTCGGCGGATTCGTAACGAGCGATTCAGGATCTTTGACGCCCAGCGCACGCAACGCATCCTCGCTGGCTTGGAGATCCGCTTGCGCCTGCGTCCGGCCGGATTCCGCTTGCTGCAAGTCCGCCTCGGAAATCGCCCCGTGCGCGTACAGCTCCTTCGCGCGGTTGTAAATTTTTTCAGCCAGGGAATAGGCGTCGCGCGCCTTGATGTATGCCGAGCGCGCCGCCGAGTAGTCCGGGCTGTTTACGGTAAGGAGTGGCTGGCCTGCCTGCACTGTTTCGCCCGGGGCCACCAGGATTTCGTGGACCGGCCCGCCGATGGCGCTGAAAACCGGAGTGGTCTGAAACGCGTTGTACGTGACGTTGCCGGTGAAGCGCAGCAGCCGCGGCAGTCTGCCTTTCTCCACCGAAACCACCTGGACGTGCCCCATTTGATCCTGCGGGACACTAAATAGGGATGCAGTGTCTGCTTTTGTTTCGGTTCCCGAGTAAGAGGTCATCTTCGACTCGGATTCCCCGGGACCCGAACTGCACCCGGCGAAAGCCAGCGCTGCAGGCAGGGCCAAGCCCACTGCCAATACCTTTCTCATGGGAAAACTCCTCGCGCGTCGCGAAGAAGCGACGCCCAATTAGCACAAACGGATATCGGGGACTAGGGGTGCTAGGCAGCAGGAGGAGCCCGCGGCGAAATGGCTCGGGGAGAAGCAGGGGACAGGGCTAAAACCGGAGAAACAATTTCAACCCGGTTCGTAACGGAAACCAAGGCTACGCTCAGCGTTTGCGTGGCAATGGCAAAACCCGCAGTCGAGCATACCGGGCAAATATGCGTGGCCCAGGGACCAGACTTCGCTTCTGCACAGTAATGAAATTGTGCTCCGAGGAAGATAAGTCCCAGAAGAAGCGCCAATATGAAGTTCCGCAGTGCTCTCGCATCCATACTTGTTGGCAGGACGAAGCTTAGGTCGGAATGGTTGCAGCGTCAAGGCTTGGCTACCTTGGGGAGTGCGGTTGACCTGCCGGCGCAAGATTTCCTGACTGGGACGTCTACCTCCGAGCGCGCCACTCCACGTATGCGGACGGGATGCTGTTTGTTGGCGGCGGATACGGTTCGCACGAGTTTTATGCAGTGGACGCCGAAACGGAAAAGATCATCTGGAAGATCCCTCACCGTGTTTGCGACAACTCTCGCGCCCGCGATCGGGATCGAGAGACAGAAGCGCTATTGGCTGGCGGGGGCGGCGATGCCCAGAAATACGAGAAGGGTGCGATTGAGGCGCAGGATATCTTCGTCGGCCAGACGGCCCACCAGCGTTCCGATTTTGCTCCTGGAAACCGTACTGATCTTGTCAACCATCAAGCGAGATGCGACGCGGAGGCCATTCGCAGGGCTCGGCTGGATGAGGAGCCGGAAGAGGGGCGCATCGGTGGGGTCGGAGGTGAAGGCACAAACGGTCACGGAAGCGGTCTTATCGAAGCGATCGTCTTGCAAAATCACGGCGGGGCGCGGCTTTCCCGCGTAGTCCTGGCCGCCGGCAACGGTCCAAATCTCGCCGCGCCTCACGTACCGTTTCCTTGGGAGAAGGGATCTTCGGAGATGGCGTCGATGAAGCCCTGGTCCTCCCCGGCATGCGGGCTCCGCGCGACAGCAAGGGACTGCCGGCGGGCCTCGGCGGCGAAGGAAGGCGAGCGCATGTCCGGGACCCAAATCTGGATGGGGCGCAGGCCCTGTTCCCGTAGACGCTTACGATGCGCGCGGACCTTGTTGCGGGAAGACTTAGAACGAGTTCGTACGGCCACGATCCCTCCGGCTGGTGGTTACATGTAACCAATCCTATCATCCTTTCGCCAGGAGGTAAAGATGCAAGGAGGGACGGCCCCGTAACGACATCGGGGGCGCTACAGAGTGACTGGGCCTTTTTGGGCTGCCGGCGCGAGGGTCGTATACTCCATGAGCGAACGTCTACGGAGTTTAAAAAGGGAGACGGTTTATGGCTTTGGAGATCACACAGCATGACGCCAATGGAATCTGCATCCTGGCGCTGAAAGGGCGGCCGGTGCTGGGACAAGAAAGCAGCGGATTTCGCACGGCGGTTGAGAATCTGCTCTCCTCGGGGACGAAAAGAATTGTCATTAACCTGGAGCATGCGAACTACATTGATAGCGCCGGGCTTGGCGCGCTCATCGAAACGCATCGAACCACGAAAGAAAAAGGCGGGCGGCTCGCGCTTTGTTGTCTCGGCCGAAACTTCAAGCAAGCGTTGGAATACGCCAAACTCCTACCCATCTTTGAGACGTTTTCGAACCAGGGTGCTGCCGTGCAAAGCTTTGGAGCCTAGCCCGAAGTGATTAGGTGTGCGGTCACTTCGTTTTGCGCATCCAGATGCGCCAAGTGAGGGGGCCGGCAACGTCGTTGGAGATGGGGCGGCCGGCGAGCTTGAGGGCCAGTTTAATTTGGCCGTGATGGTAGCCCTCGTGCCAAATCATGTGCTGGAGAAAGAGGACCGGGTGGTCGTAGTGAAGGTTCATGGCGCGGCCAGACTCCAGCCTGCTCTTTAAGACGTCCCGCACAACCTTGGCGCTCTCGTTGAGCAGTTGCGCGATGCGAGCCGATTCGCGCTCGGCGCGCCATTCTTCCTTGGGCATGTCTTTTTCTGACAAGGGTGCGAACTCGGGAGTGTCCTCGACGACGAGGATCAGCCGCCCGTAATGGATGTGCGTGAACATCTCCGCGACGGAGGGGCTGCCTTCCATTGCTCGAACTTCAAGCCCGCCCTGCGGGAGGGCGCGGAGCAGGTTGACCAGGATGGTGTTGTTGCGGTCCCAGGAGTCGAGCAGAGCATCGAGCAATGTTCGATCTTGCAGCCGTTGGCCGGTTGCGTCGGTCATGTTTACACCCCGTTGGTGATGCGAAAATTGTGTTGGGTTGTTATGCCGGAAACGGTTGGCGTTGGTCAAGAGAGGATGGTGCGTTTGACATCATGATGTCTAATATGAGAGCATCAAGGTGTGCGAACAACCCTAACGCTTGATGACGATGTGGCGAAGCTGCTGCGGAGCGAGCTGCGGCGTTCCGGAACTTCGCTCAAGGCGGTGGTGAATCACTTTCTTCGGCTAGGTTTGATGGGTGCCGCAAAACGGGAGCGAAAACGATTCGTGGTGCAGCCCCGGCCCTTGGGGCTGCCCGCGGGGCTCAGTTATGACAGCGTTGAGGATTTAATCGAAGCGCTGGAAGGCACGACTCACCGGTGATCGTTCTCGACGCCAACATCCTTTTGTACGCTTACGACGCCGACTCGGAAAAACATGCCAGGGCGCGCGCCTGGGTCGAGCAGGTTTTCTCGGACGGAACACCGGTGGGGCTGCCGTGGCAAACGATCGCGGCGTTCCTGCGGGTGGTGACAAACACGAGGCTTCCCGGCAAGCGATTCACCGCAGGGGAAGCAGCGGAAATCGTGGATCAATGGCTAGACCAACCGAACGTGCGCGTGTTGCCGCCGAGCGAGCAGCATTGGACCCTCTTCCGGCAGATGATGGTGGAGGGCCAGGCGCGCGGCCCTTTAGTGACTGACGCGCAACTCGCGGCCCTGACCATTGAGTATGGCGGCATTCTTCAGACGACGGATCGCGACTTCGCGCGGTTCCCGGGATTGCGGTGGCAGAATCCGCTCGAGTAGCCAAATGGAGGAAGCGCACTCATTACTTTTCGTAGGCCGGCCGGGGCAGGTCTTGTTGGCGAGCGGACACATACTTGCCCACTTCCTTGATTTCGGGCCGGTCGCCTCCAAAGCCACAACAATTCATGAATTGGTTTAAGTACGACTCCGCGGCGGCGTGCATCTCCGGAGTGTTGATTAGCGCGGCGGCACGCATGGCGCCGTAGAGACCGTCGAAGCGGTTGGGGGAATTTTTCAAGGAAGTTTTGTATTCGGCGAGGGCGTCAGCGGGGCGCTTTAGCTCGAAGAGCATGTCCGCAAGCATTTCGCGCGCGGGGATGCCGACGGATTCGCCACCTTCTTTATCCTGGCGGTCGGCGGCGGCGCGGAGCTCCGCGAGGGCCGCGTCGGAGCTGCCTTTGGCGAAGGCGAGCCAAGCTTCGGCTTCGCGAAGGTCGGTGGCCTTTTCGTTGGAAACGGTGTAGCCCTGCTTGCGCGTGCGCTTTTCGCGGTCGGCGACGAGCTGCGTTAACTCCTTCACGTCCGCTTCGGCTCCCGCAACGTCGCCGCTGCGCGCGGCGCCGATGGCGCGGGCCCAGTAGGTGGTGTCGAGCCATTCGCGGCGAATGGCGGGAATCGGCAGAGCCGCGGCTTCCTTCCAGCGATGCAATTCGAGAGCGGTGCGAGCGCTGAAATAAGCGCGGAAGTCCGCTTTCCTTTCATCGTCGGCGCCGACGACGTGGTTGGTGTGCTCGATCACTTCGCGCGCTTTGGCTTCCTGGCCGCTTTGCAGATAGGAGTAACTCAGGAAGTCCATGGCGTGCGTTTGGTAATGAAACTCGGCGGTGTGCATTTCGGCGGCGTGCGCGCCGGAGGCGTTCGCGGCAATGTTCGAGGCGATGGATTCCTGCCATAGGCCGAGCCGCACAAAGATGTGTGAAGGCATGTGCAAAGCGTGGGAGGAATCAGGAGCGATGGCGGCGTAGCGGCGAGCGGCTTCGAGCCCCTGCGAGGCAAGCTCGGGGCGGTCGGTGGCGTGAATGAGGTAGTGCGCGACGCCGGGATGATCGGGATATTGCTTGAGGAGCGGGTCGAGAATGGAGATGGCTTTCTGGAGGTCGGCCATCTCGTTCTTCTCGTCTTCATAGGAAAGAGAAACGAGCGAGAGCGCATAGAACGAACCGATTTCGACGTCGCCGGGGTTGGCGGCGTAAAACTTTTCGAGGGAAGAGGAGTAGGCCTGGATGCGCGCGGCGTGGGACATTTTGGATTTTTTCTGGAAGAACGCGGCGGCGGCATCGAGGAAACCTTGTTCGCGCGGGCTGATGTGGTGGAGCTTTTGCGCCTGCTTTAAGTGGTTGCGGCCTTCTTTAAACGTTTTGTCGTCGGGAAAATCCCAAAGCTGGTGATAAAGGGCCATGGCCTGGCCCCAGTGAGCGATTGCGCACTTGTGATCGCGAGTGGCGGCTTCGGAGAAAGTCTGCGCGGATTCTTTGTACTGGAAGGAGTGGAGCAGCGCGACGGCTTTTTCGATGGTGGGCTGCACGTCGGCGGAACAAGTGGTCGGGAAATTGACTTTGCCGAGCTGGTTGGAAGGCGGAGTGGCGAGAAGAGTAGGGGGAACGAAAGCGCAGAACAGAACAAGGGCAAAAATCAGCCGATGAGGGTGGCGCATGAGTAGCCTCCTTTTGCAAGGGTAGATTCTAGCGCCAATGCAAGCTTGATTGCCAAGAGAGGGCGCGGCAGCCCTTCGATGCGCTTAGGGCAAAGCTGCGCGCCACATCGGAGAGCAGTCGGCCCCGGAAGGCGGACCTACGAAGCGAATGGCGAATGGACGCGGAATTGTGCCGGGGGCTAGAATGGGGGCGGAGCGGTACTTCGACGCAGGTGAGGGCGCGAAAGCCGTTTGAACCGTAACGAATCTCTGGGGTGCTGCGGATAGACAGCCTGTGAGCACGGCCTGTCCCGCTGGCGCGCCGCCCTTCGAGAAAGTTGACAGTAGATGGTTCTCAGCTATCAGTGGGTGAAAGAAACACATTTGGTTTCTTTCTTCATCTTTACCGAAAACTGAAAACCTACAACTGATCGCTTCCGGAAGCGGCAAGCGAGCGGGGCAGGAAAGCCTAATGGTTGGCTCGTGGCGCCCACCTATTACAGAGGTTCACGGCCTAGCTCCCCACGGCCAAGCGGTCCGCTCCGTTTTTGCGTTCCAGCGGAGATTCCGGAAAGGGGATGACGTGGCCTTTTGATCGACCGGGGGCAGGATCGAAGTGACGAGTGGCAAGTGACAAGCGAAAAGAATCGCTTCGTTAGTGCGCCTGCTCGCCACTAGCCACCAGCCACTCGCCACTTCTTCATGCGCGCACTGTTTGTGGGAGACATTGTGGGTTCGCCGGGCCGCCAGATTGTGCGCGACCGCCTGGCGGACGTCGTGGCGCAGCGCCAGATCGACCTGGTGATCGCCAACGGAGAGAATTCCGCGTCGGGGTTCGGGATTACTCCGCGCATCGCCGAAGAACTGTTGAAAACGGGAATCGACGTGCTCACCGGCGGAAATCACAGTTGGGACCGCAAAGAGATTTTGGAGTATATGCCGCACGAGCCGCGGCTGCTGCGGCCAGCAAATTTTCCTGCAGGCAATCCGGGCAGCGGGCTTTACGCGGGCACGGCGAAGAATGGCGTGAAATACGCCGTGCTCAATTTGCAGGGGCGCGTGTTTCTGCCGGCGATTGATGATCCATTCCGGAAAACGGACGAGCTGCTGAAGAGTTTGCCGGAGGACACGGCGTTCGTGCTCGTGGACATGCACGCGGAAACGACCAGCGAAAAAGTCGCGATGGGCTGGTATCTCGATGGGCGAGTGACAGCGGTAGTGGGCACGCACACGCACGTGGCGACGGCAGACGAACGGGTTCTTCCGCAGGGGACGGCTTATATCACCGACGTGGGAATGACCGGACCGCACGGCGGCGTGATTGGGATGGACCGCGACGGAATTATCCGAAAATTCCTGGATGGGCTGCCGGCGCGGTTCGAAGTGGCTACCGGCGACGTGCAAATGAATTGCGTGCTCATCGAAACCGACGACCAAGGCCCCCGCAACTCCGCTGGCCGCCTCCGCGCGCGCTCCATCGAGCGCCTGCGCTTGTGCATCGACTAGCACGCTCGCTACCAGTTCACCTTACTGACGAAACGGCTGCTTACGCAGGACGGGTGTCGTCCGGGCGCTGGCGGCGGGCGAGCAGCCAGAGCAGAACAGCGGCCGCGAGGGCGAGGACCGCGCCCCAGACCGACGGCCAGAACATCCGCACGAGCCAGACGTCAGAAAACTGCAGGTCGAGAGACCAGTACGCGTTCATGATGAAAGGCCCGAAAGACTGGCGCAGGTCCTGCGCCGAAGTGTATTGCGCGATGGGCAGAGCGTACGGATAGTAGCCGAGAAAGAGCACCGCGCAGGCCAACAACAGCAAAGGCGGCGCAACGCACAAGGCCGACGCCAAGCGATTGAGCGCTCGGCTCAAGTCCGGCTTCCACTTCAAAGCGATCAAGAAGATCACCCACGCGGCGGTGACGAGCGCAAGGAGCATTACAAATGCGCCGGAAAAAAGGACGATACGCGCCGAGCGCTTCCTGCTGGCTTCGCCGGAGAAGGAGGGCCAGCTCTTCTTGGCCGGATCCGCTTGCACCAAACCCGCCAGAGTACCTTCCACCACGGAGGCTTCCTGAGTCCGTCCCTGGCGACGAAGCACGGGGAGCATCTTCTCGCAAGCCTCCTGCTGGAGACGGTTGGCGAGAATGTCCTGCATGAAAACGACGCTCGCGCTAGCCACTTGAAGCCTTTCGCCGAACTGCGCGACGCTGCGGTAAGCGGCAAGAGCATCCTCGGGATGGCCGGCTTTCTCGGCGCTCGCTCCGACATCTCTCAGGAGGATCTGCGCGTACATCTTCATGGCCGTGAGATCGGGAATGGGCTGCGCCCAGGTGTTGACAATCAAAATGTCGGGGCGGTCGAGGCCCTGCTCCTGAAGCACCTGGCGGTCCAGCGCAAACGTCTGAGTGTTGTAGGCATCGATGCGCGGTGCGGCGAAGGCTTTCTCCATGGGCTCGCGCCAGCCGGGCTCGGCGGCGAGGGCTTGGCGGAGGTCGGGCGTTGCTGCGTTGTACTTGGCCCAGCGGGACTCCCATGCGCTGTGGATATTGGCGTCGGCTTCGAGAATGTATGGGTAGGCGTTCTCCGGGTCCCAGGCCTTGAGGCGCTCGACCCAGGGATGCGGATCGTAGCCGGGATAAAGATAAGTGGCGTGACTGACTTTCGCGGCGATCCAAGTGAGCTGTGGATCGAGGGCGATGGCTTTTTCCGCGGCGTTCACGGCGCGCAGGTCGTCCTCCTTGGGGCTATGCAGTGCTACGAAGGCGAGAGCACGCGCGTATCGTTGTTTGTCACCGGACAGCTCCAGGCGGCGAAGCGCGCGATCGGAAAAGATGCGCGGCCCGGAGGCTGTCGGGTCGCTGCCGGGAACAGGAAGAATCGCGAGCGCCTGGCGAAACGCGGGCGCCGCCAGGAATAACAGCGCGAGCCCCAGTGCCGCCCAAACCGGCCAACGGCGGGGAGAGAAAAGGCCTTTCTGCTCCCAGACGGGAAGGCGTGTGCCTTCGACCGAATGAAAAAGTTCGCCGCGCAGTTTTTCCCAATCCTTGAACTGCTCCAGGCTGCGGCGCAGCGCTTCCTGTTCGTTGATGCCTTGCGCAACAGCTTCCTCGTAAGCGGATTCCAGTTGCTGCGCAAGTTCCTCGACGACTTCGTCTTTCCGCCCATTGGAGAGCGGTAGCGATCCCAATTCTTCGCGAACGATTTTCTTCCAATCAGGCATGGCGCACCTCCACGATGCGGTCGACGGCGCCGGAAAAAGCGCGCCAGCGCGTGCGTTGCTCGCCAAGAATCTTGCGGCCGGTGTGCGTCAGCCGGTAAAAACGCCGGCGCCGCCCGCCCGCGGGTTCCCACTCACCCTTGAGCCAGCCGCGGCGTTCGAGGCGATAAAGCAGTGGGTAAAGGGAAGCGATGTGGAAACGAAGCACGCCTTCGGAACGCTCGGCGATGAGCTTGCCGATTTCGTAGCCGTGGCGCGCCTTGTCCTCGAGAAGCGCAAGGATCAGGAGTTCAGCGTTGCCCTTTTTAAGTTCGGTATCCGGTGTGGGAGCCATATATGGCATTACTACATATTGCCCGGACTATTTCAAGACCCAATCTTTCCTCCGCGCTTGATCGAGCACCTGCCCTTCCGCCTCCACTGGGTTCGAAGCGGACCCGAACAGATTTTCCTTCTCTTTTCTTTACTTCTTTATTTTCTTACCTCTTTACTTCAATTCTTCATCTCCGGCCTCAGCTTGCCCGCTGCAAGCAACTCCAATTTCCGGAAGCGGTCCTTGAGTTCGGCCGCGCCCAAGCGGTGTTCGCGAAACAGCCAGCGCAGAAACTCTTCGGCCGACCGCTCTCCTTTCTCCGAGTTGCACTCCATACAACACGAAACCAGGTTGCGGTACGAGTTGCACCCCACTCGTGCCCGCGGCACCACGTGGTCGATACACGCCAGCCGCGCGGGGATCTGCCGCAAGCAGTAGAAGCATCGCCCGCCCTCGCGCGCGTGAATGGCCCTCCGCAGCTCCGGGGTCTTCAGGAAATCCACGTCCTCGATGTCAATGACTCCGGTCGGCTGGGTCCCGTCCCGGGCCTCCGTGATTTTGGCGCGCGCGCCGCGAATCTCTTCGGAATTGTCAGCAACCTGGACACCGGCCACAAATGGGCTTCTGAGAGGATAGTCGCCCATATGGATGTAATCGCCAGAATCTACCTCCGCAATGAACCAGCCCAGCTGGAACCGCGGGCAACCTGCGTACGTCCGTAGTAATCTGAGCATCGGGGGAGAAGAGGGTGGGTCCAACGTGAAATTCTTGGCGGCGGTGTGTCTGCTGGCGTGCGCCAGCGCAAGCGTCCTGGCGCAAGATGAAGGCGACCTGACGGCCAAGCAGCGGCTTTTCCAAGGCATTGGGCCGGGGCTGCGGGCGATTAAAAGGGGCGCAGACGGGCGATTCTACATTCTAGCTTCGCCGACGCCGGGACTCGCCGTGTTTGATGCGGCAAGCAAGCAGGTTCTGGCAATCAGTGAGCTTTCCGCTTCGGGAAGCGCGGGCAATACCAGCCAAGCGCCGCTGGCGTTTGGCGAAGATTGCGATGCGGACGCCGACGGAAAAATCTACGTGGCGGACCGCGGGGCGAATCTCATTCGCGTTTTTTCCTCTGATGGAACGCCTCTTCGTTCGATCCCGGTGAAAAACCCCATCTCGGTGGCGGCGCTGCTCGAAGGCGAAGTTGCGGTTACTACGCTGCGCGAACCGCATCTTGTCGTGGTATTCGACAAAACCGGGAGGGAAGTGCGCGAGTTCGGGGATCCGGAGCCGCTCTCCGATCGCGAAGATCTGAACCGCTACCTCAGCATCGGCCAACTAGCCACGGACGCCGCGGGGCATCTCTATTACGCCTTCACGTATTTGCCGGAGCCAACGGTGCGCCAATACGACCGCGTCGGCTACGCGGGGCAGGACATTCAATACACAGCGCTGGAAGCATACCCCGCGGCGCAAGCAGCCCGCAAAGAAATCGAACGGCAAGAAAAAAAAGGGGGCCAGCCCTCGCCGCGGAAAATTCTCACCGCCGTGGGAGTGGACCGCACGAACGGAGAAGTGTGGATCGCGCTGAACAATACGCTGCTGCATTTTGATGCCGAAGGAAACCGGCGCGCCAGCTACAAAATTTATACACCAAAGCAAGCGCGGCTGGAAGCCAACACCATTCTGGTAGAGAAAGACCGGTTGATTATCGGAAGCGACCCTCTGGGCATCTACGAATTCGATCGCCCCGATAAAAGAATTTCCAAATGAGCTGAGTTTTCCTCAGGCCCGGATGCACCAAAATTGTGCACCGCGCTCTTCCGAGTGAAAAATTTTTGTAAAAATGACGTGAAAAAAGCGAAGCTTTGGTGTTTTTGCACAAAAATAGTGCTTGTGGAAAAGTTGTGAATGAGGTGTGAAAGGCTGCCACGGTCTTTGCACACTTTTCGCTTGCTCCCCACGCCTCAATCGGAGACAATCCCGCGCGGTCTCAGAGCGGCTGTAGGTGGGCCGGTAAGTCCTGACGGGCCGCGCGCGGATCAACAGGGGCAAATCAGACGTTCCGGCGCGGGCAAGAATCCCGAAGCCTGAAGAAAGATGGAGCCAAAACTGCTTTCCACAGCTTTTGCACATCTGTGGAAATAGCATAGGGTTTTCTTTTTCTCGCAAAAATGACGACGGCAACTCAACTTGGGCGGGAAACGACGAATGCTTGGGACAAGTTCCTGGAGCACGTAAAATCCCGAGTCAGCATCAACACCTACACGACGTGGTTTCAGCCAACGCGGCTCAGCCGGGTGGAAGGCGACACGCTGTACGTGCAGATTCCCAGCGCGGTATTCCGCCAGGTGCTGACACGAACCTACGGCGACATCGTGAAAGCGGTATTTCTCGAACTGGGCACACCAAACGTGAAAGTGCAGTATGTGTGCACCGAGGAAGAGCCGGTCTCGGCCGCGCCGGCTGCCGCCAGCGGGAAGCAGGCGAAACTGGATTTTGAAAGCAGCGACCATCAACTGAATACGCGCTACACGTTCGATACGTTTGTGGTCGGCAAGTCCAACGAGTTTGCGCACGCGGCGGCGCGCGCCGTGGCCGAGCAGCCATCGAAAGCCTACAACCCGCTGTTCCTCTACGGCGGCGTAGGCATGGGCAAAACGCATTTGATGCACGCCATCGGGCACACCATCAAGAAGCGCAACCCGGCGATGCGGCTGAGCTACGTCAGCGCGGAAAAGTTCACGATCGAAGTCATCAATTCGCTGCGGTTTGACCGCATGATCAGTTTCCGCGACCGCTTCCACACCGTTGACGTGCTGCTGGTCGACGATATTCAGTTCATTGCCGGCAAAGAGCGCACCCAAGAGGAATTTTTTCACACTTTCAATGCGTTGTATGAGCAACAGAAGCAGATTGTGATTTCGTCGGATTGCCTACCGAAAGACATCAATTCGATTGAAGAGCGGCTGCGGTCGCGGTTTGAATGGGGATTGATCGCAGATATACAGCCGCCGGATCTAGAGACGAAAATCGCCATCCTCCAGAAAAAAGCGGAGAACGACCGGTTCAGCCTGACCGACGACGTGGCGGAATACATTGCGCGGGCGATCAAGTCCAACGTGCGTGAGCTTGAGGGCGCGCTCACGCGCTTGATGGCATACGCATCGCTGACCGGAGCCACGATTTCGCTGGCGACGGCACAGCAGGTACTGCGAAACATTATTGCGTCACAGGAAAAGCGCGTCACCATCGACCTGATTCAGAAGCGCGTGAGCGAGCATTTTAATTTGCGAGAGCAGGACTTAAAGGTGCGGAGCAATACGCGCGCGATTGCGTTCCCACGTCAGGTGGCAATGTATATCGTCAAGCAGCTCACGACCGCTTCGCTGCCGGAGATCGGCCGTCAATTCGGCGGCAAGCATCACACCACGGTTCTTCACTCAATCAACAAGATCGAAGAGTTGCGGCGCTCGGATAAGGATTTGAACCGGACCATCACGCGGCTGATGGACGCATTGCAGTAAATCTCTTCCCCCCTAAGTTCTTAAAGACCCTGCCACGGGTGTGCACGAATGCGGTTCACGCGACCGTTGAACTCATCGCGGCTTCACTGTAGAAGCTCGCTTTCACTAGACAAGCTCATGCCCTGTGAAGAAGATTTGAAAAAGCTGGGGAGAAATTGTTGAAGAGAGAGGATGAAACTGCGAGTTGTAGAACAGCAACCACTAGGGTTTAGGGATTTTTCCACGAAAATCACAAACGGCCACTTTGGCGTCAAAACGGTAAGTGGCACCGCCAACAACGAGTTTCCGTGGTTTCCACAAATTCACAGAATTCATCACAACAACAAGGCTGATTTTTTCAAAAGTTCTAAAATCTCCTACCACTGAAGTTGTTTGGTTGTGAAAATTGAGTTTGTTGAGAACTTGCGACTGCTGCGAGGGTCGCACGGCAAACCTCAGAAATCTTTGCTATTTCCACAGTCTTTTGAGTCAGTGGACTTTATACTTTTCCAAAAAGCGAGTACAGTACGGCAGCGGTAGAAATGAGCCGAAAAAGGGCGCTGTCCCCGCCCGAGTCGAGGGTAGACATCCACATGACTGCTCCTGGAACGGCACGCGAGGAATATCAAGCGATGGAATTCAGCGTTACAAAAACTGCGCTGTTGGATGAACTGAGCACGACGCAAGGAGTGGTAGAGCGCAAGACGACGATCCCGATCCTGTCGAACCTGTTGGTGGAGGCCAAGGGCAGCCGGTTGACGATTACGGCGACGGATCTGGAGTTGAGCATTCGGACATCGTGCGAAGCGAAGATCAAGAAAGAAGGGGCGGGAACAATACCTGCGAAAAAGCTGCTGGAACTGGTGCGGCTGCTGCCCGAGGGCGAGATTAAAGTAAAGCTGCTTGAGAATCATTGGGTGGAAATCGTCAGCGACAGAAAGAAATACAAGTTGGTTGGGATGGCGAAGGAGAATTTCCCCGCGCTGCCGACGATGCCGCACACGCTTGTGAAGGTTCCGGCAACGATATTGGAAAGTCTGATCGCCAAGACGAAGTTTGCGATTTCTATGGAAGAATCACGCTACACCCTGAATGGTGGGCTGCTGATTCTCAAGCCGGATACGTTGGCAATGGTGGCAACGGACGGGCACCGCTTGGCGCTTGCGGAGACGGATCACAAGCTGTCCGGGCTGAATGGCGAAGTGAAGGTGCTTATCCCGAAGAAAGCCATGGATGAGGTGGAAAAACTTTCGAGCGCAGCCGGCTCGGAGGCACAAATTGACTTCGCTAAAGACGAGAGCCATTTGTTTTTCCAGGTGGACCACCGCTTGCTGATTTCGCGGATCCTCACGGGACAATTTCCGAATTACGAAGCGGTTTTGCCGCGGGATAACAACAAGACGGTTGTGCTCGAAAGAGTGGAACTAGGCGACGCGGTCCGCCGCGTCTCACAGCTTGCCGATCAGCGTTCGCACGCGGTGAAGCTATCGATTTCGAATGAAGGCATCGAGATTTCCGCGTCGAGCCCGGAGTATGGCGAAGCAAAAGAAAACATCGAAAAGGAATACAAAGGCGAGCCGATTGCCATCGGATTCAATTCTAGCTACATGCTGGATTTTCTTGCTGCCGCGGCGGATGGGCCGATCAGCATCGAATTGAAAGATGAACAATCCGCCGGGCAAATGCGGCCACTGGCGGACGAATCCTACCGTTATCGCTACATCATCATGCCCATGCGGATCTAGTTCTACCACTCTTCAATAACCCAGCATAAGTTCATCAATCGATAATATT
>Ga0187778_10000575_pt1 | contig 26083 bp, 26 predicted proteins | sample 1015_Q2_SP5_20_M_FD_132418 | JGI IMG/M metagenome (GOLD analysis project Ga0187778, IMG submission 132418) | Tropical peat soil microbial communities from peatlands in Department of Meta, Colombia - 1015_Q2_SP5_20_MG | ecosystem: Environmental > Terrestrial > Soil > Wetlands > Peat | place... | reverse complement strand
GTCACCGGGTTCCAAACAAGGATGTCGCCGTTCAGCCCGTGGAACACCCGCCCGTCCTTCGCCCTCGTCTCCGTCACCCAGTCATCGTAGTCGGCAGCCCTCATCTCGTGAGGGTGACCGTTCTTCAGCACCCATCCGATTCCCACGATGAAGACCGCGGGGTGCTCCTTGAGCAGGGCTGTCTCCCTTTCCTTGCGGGGGAGCCGGGGGAACATTTCCAGGACTTCTTCAGCGTGAACGAATTCAATTCTGTCAGCCATCTCGGGGTACTTCGCTTTCAGCTTCGGGAAGGTCTCGTGGAGATGCGTCTCAGCTCCTTTCAGGACCTTCCAAATCTTCTTCACCGTCTGCTCCAGATAGGGCAGGTTCCTCTTGGCGGCAGAGATCACCCTCTCCCAGTCCCACTGGTCCACGTATGCGCTGTGATCGTGGTCTAGGAAGTAATCCTTCCTTACTGCCCTCATGTCCGTGCATATTCCCTCCCCCATCTCCATTCCCAGCTCCTTCAGGGCGAAGCGCTTCCACTTGGTGGCGGCCTGGACGACCTGGGCATCGACTGGGTGCTTGTTGTAGTCATTCGATATGTGGAACTGGACCGGTGTCCGGGACCCATCCCTGTCAAGCATGTCGTTGATTCCACTCTCAGCGTCGACTATCAGCGGTACCGTAGCCATCATCAGATTCAGCTCCCTGCAAAGGTGCTTCTCGATGTACCCCTTCGCCTCGAAAATCGCCTTCTGGGTCTCCTTCCTGTCTAGGAGCGGCCTGTATCCCGTCGGGAGAATCCTCTCCACTTCTTCGTAGCTCCCGATGCCAGGACCTGCAAGGTCGCCACTGCCATGTGCAGACTGCATGAAGCAACCGAGGCCCATTTTCGGGATTTAAGCCTGGCCCCGAATCACTCGCGTGGCTGATCGTCCCGCGTCAGCCTATCTCTGCCGCTTCCGGCCACAGTAAGCAAATACTACTCCGGCGGTAAGGGGAGTTGCGGCCACCGTCTCGAACCCTCTGTCCTCCATTGCCCCGACGACTTCCTTGTCCCAGGACGTTCCGTCCACGATTTGGGGGAGCCTTTCGAAGGTGAAGGCGGCTCCGTTCCTGGTTTTCCGCAGCACCAGGCCTATGGCACGGAGCCCAACCTGGATGTAGGGTTCAAGCAGGGGCGCGGAGAACCCGCCGGGCTTAGCGAAGTCGTAGAGCACGACCCTGGCGCCTGGCTTGACGACTCTGGACAGTTCGCCCGCCAGTCTAGTCACGTTCACATACTTGGGAACATAGCAGCTCACAGCCGCGTCGAAGGCTTCATCGGGGAAAGGCAGGGTTTCGGCGTCGCCGTTGACCACCAGAGGGACATTGGCCAATCCCTTTGCCCAGCCCATCCTTGTCATTTCAGGTGTTACGTCGAGGCCTACGAACTTGCAGTTGGAGCGAAGTCTTTCCTCGAAAAGGAGAGTACCACACCCGAGATCCAACACGAGGGACCCATCCGACAGAGCAGCCTTCTCGATGGCCCACCTCTTCCAGTACCTGTCCTGGTAGAGCGTGGCGTAGTCTGCCGTCCTGTCATAGGAGGGCGCGAGTCCGCGGAAGAGCTTCTGGACGATGTCGCGAGCCCCATCCGTACTTGGCATCGAGCCGGGGAAGTATCCTGCGCCTCTTTATGTCGTTCTTACCTATTCGCAAACAGTTCAATAGTGAAGGAGACGGATGCGAATCGCTTGGAAGGGGAAGAAACCCGCGAAAACGAATTCTACGTCCCTCGATTCGGGCCCAAAAGGTTCCGTCTGCTGGTCGGCCTTTCTTTCTTCCCATACACCCTCATGAACGCCAGCTATGTCCTGATTGGGTCACTTCTCGCCTCGGCTGTGCATTACGACAGGATGGCGGAGATGGCGCTGGTCTATCTCCTGGCCGTCGGCGTGTCGGCTCACTCCCTCGACGCGATGTCCCCGAACAAGCCGTGGGGCAGCTTTCTGTCGAGACGACAGCTGCTCGCGTTGGCGGTCGGGGCGTTAGTTCCAGCACTCGCCATCGGCCTCTACCTCGCCCTTTCATACGCGCTCCTGTTGATCCCCCTCGGGCTTGTCGAGCTCTTCTTCCTTCTCGCCTACAACTTGGAGCTCTTTTCCGGGAGTTTCCACACCGACTTCTGGTTTTCTTTGTCCTGGGGTTTTTTCCCCGTGCTTGTCGGATTCGTTGTCCAGACCGAAACAATCACCGCGCCGGCCCTGGCTGGAGGGCTGTTCGGGTTCTTCACAGCCTTCATTGAGATAAACGCCTCAAGGCCCTACAAGGCCCTGAAGCAGCAGCCCGGAGGTACCTCCTCCCCCCTGGCTGCAAGGTTCGAGTCAATACTCAAGGGAGTGGTTGCAAGTGTTCTCGCGGCGGCCGCGTTCCTTCTCGCTATGGCCCTTCTCCGCTGAAACAACCTCCTGGCTAGTTAGCCGACTTTGATGAAGAAGTAAGCTGTCTGCTGCGTCACGCCGCTCGTCAGGGTCACCGCTACGGTGTAGTCCCCCGGTCGGACTGTCTGCGCGACGGAGACCCTCACGCCCAGCTGGTAAGGTGTTGTGTTCGCTACTGGCACAGACGATTGGCTCGGGACAATCTGGATGAGATTGGGCGTCGAGGTCAGGTTCTCAGAGTCAGACACGGCGACTCCAAGGGGGGTGCTCCAGGACCCCGTGATGCTCATCGTGAAAGATGCGTTCCCCCCCTGTGGGACTGTCGCCGAGTCCGCACCGGCAACAGCAGTCCCCCAGCCAGGATTGTATGTGCCATTCACGAACCCGACGTAGTTCCCCGTCAGGGACGTGAACCACAACCCTCCGTCACCGACCGCTATGGAGAGGTCGTTCTGGATCTCGCTGCCGTTGGCTATAGGTGGGTTGGACTCGCTGTACTCTGTCAGCTTGTTGGCTGCGGGATCTATCTCTCCAATCTTGTTGGCGTAGTGCTCATTGAACCATACCTCCCCACCTTCCGCAACCGTTTCGAGAGAGAGGGTTATCGGCACATAGGAGACGGTCGATGTCGGATAGGTCGTCCACGTGGCCTCTCCGACGTTGTACCTTACCACGTTCGACGCGTCATGCTGGGCGACCCAAAAGCTCCCGCCGGAGTATGCCGCAGCGGTCGGCAGAACGAGGTTGAACCCAGGGCCAACGACTCGGGGGGTAATCGTGGCCGAAGCGTTAGCTGGGTTGAAAGAGTAGATGTGCCCGTTGCAGACGCAAGTGGAATTCGACGGGTAAGGGGCCAAGTTCACGGAAGAGATGTAGGCCAGGGTAGAGTTGGCGAAGTCAAGAGTGAGAGGCTCATCGTTTCCCATCCCCGAGAGATCGATAATCTGCATTGACATGTCAGGCGCAATCCTCCCTAGCCTTGCGGGAGTGTTGTCTGATGTGAACCAGAGATCGCCGTCGGGCCCCACGGCGAGCCAGTAGGGGTAATCCGCTTGCGCTGAGGTGTTGAGCGTGACGGACTTCCCATCTGAGGGGTTCACCCCGATTATGACATTTCCATACTCGTCGGCTCCCCACACCCGGCCGTTCCAGAGTGCGATTCCCGAGACGGACGCAGAATTGATACAATCAGGCGGCTGGGGCGTGGGGTAGTTCGGCCAGGCGTACTGAACGACTGTACCGTTGTTCGGAAACAGGTGCGCCACCCCCGGGGCTTCGTCTTCGGCGAACCAGACAGACCCATCAGAGGCGGTAACAACAGCGTTCGGGTACCTATCAACCCCCGGCAGCTGGTACTCGGTTACCGCTCCGAACTGGGATTCCGAGGCCCTGTATCTGGTCTCGCTCCCTGCTGGGATCGCTCCGCAGGGCAAGCCGCCAGCGTAGAACAGCTCGTAGGCTGCAAAAGATGCAACGGCGACAACCGCCAGCACCGCAACGGCTGCAATTGTCCTCTTTCCGATCATCTCAACCACGGAGCTGCGGCTCAGGAGTATGCTTCGAAGTCCCTACCAAGTGACCCGAGGGCCATCTTTTGCTCAAGGATTTCGTTCGCGCCTTCGTATATCATGGTGACCCTACTGTCAGCCAGGTGCCTCGCGGGTCTGTTCTCGAGAGAATAGCCGTTGGCGCCGAATATCTGCACGGCCCTGTTGGCCGAGTCGAAGGATTTGTTGGCCGCAAAATACTTCGCTTTGGTTACTGCGAGGTCTGTCGCGTCCCGGAGCTCAGTGCTCTTCGGATTCTCCTCATACTTCTGCTTGATGAACGCCGCCTTCAGCAGGAGGAGCTTCGCAGCATCGAGATTCATCGACATTATCGCTATGTGCCGTTGAATGAGCTGGTGCTTGCCGATGAGCTTGCCGTGCTGGAACCGCACGCTGGCGTATCTGACGGCCTCATCGAGGCAGTCCTGCATTACCCCGACGCACCCCGCCGCCACGCTCAGCCTCCCGTTCATGAGCCCCGAGAGTGCGACAGACATCCCCTTCCCCGGAGAACCGAGCATGTCCTCCCTTGCGACCTCAGCTTTGTCGAGGTAGACGGTCGAAGTGTCTGCTGTGGGGAGCCCGAGCTTGTGAGGGATGATTTCGGCCTTGTATCCGGGCGTCGACGTGTCCATCACGAATGCGCACATTCCCTCCCTCTTCCCCTTCGGATAGGCGAAGACGAGGATTTTGTTGGCGGTGGATCCGAGGGAGATCCACATCTTCTGCCCTGTCAGCATGTACTTCCCTTCCTTCTCTTCGAAGTATGTGGTAAGGGCGGCAGGGTCGCTCCCCGCGCCGGGTTCTGTCAACCCGAAGGCGAGTATGTTCTCCCCTTTGGTTGCAGGAGGCAGGAACCTGGTCTTCTGCTCCTCGGTCCCCCAATGCTGAATCGTCATCTGCCCAAGGGCCATATGTACAGAAAAGAACGTCCTGAGGCCTGTGCCCTCTCTGCCGATCCTCTCGACTGCGAGAGCGTATGTCACCATGTCCGCACCCTGACCGTCGCCGTACTTCCTTGAAACGGGGAGGCCGAGCAGGTGTGCCTTAGCGAAGAAGGGCTTCACCTGGTCGTTTATCCTGTGCTCGAGGTAACACTTGTCCTCTATCGGCCGGAATTCCTTGCAGGCCCTGTCGACCTGCTCGAGGATCATCGCTTGCTCCTCGGATATGTCGAAGTTCATCTTTGACAGGTTCATGAACTCGTCTTGTTCTAGCATGACAGATCTACTCCTTCCACCTTTCCTTTGCGACCCGGCCTTTAACGTGTTCGACAATCTCCTCGAAGGAACTCCCCGGTCCGTAGAGCCCAGTGATGCCTAGCCTGAGGAGCTTCGGCTTGTCCTCCTCGGGAATTATTCCACCACCCACTACAACAATGCCCTTCCCCCCCATCCTGTCGAGCAGCCTCTTGACCCTCGGGAATGCAGTCATGTGCGCTCCGTTGAGAAGCGATAGCGCGACGACGTCGACGTCTTCGTCTATGGCCATCTGGGCCACCTGTTCAGGCGAAGGGAGAAGGCCGCTGTAAATCACCTCCATGCCTGCGTCTCTGAACGCTCTCGCCAGCACTAGTACTCCCCTGTCGTGGCCGTCGAGACCGGGTTTGGCGACCAGAATCCTGATCTTCTTTTGGACAGCGGCGGTCTTCTTCGCCATGTCGGTCACCGACGCGACTTGGAGGGATTCAAAACCTTTGCTGGCATGCACTCGGTTTCATAGAATCATGGGCTCGGCATACACGCCCCAGACTCTGCGCCCCACATCGACAATTTCTCCGAGGGTGGCGTACTGTGAAACAGCCTCCAGCATGGGGTAGATTGAGTTTGCATCCTCGTTTTCAAACGCCCTTCCCATTTTCGCCAAAGCTGCCTTCACCTTGGCGCTGTTCCGTTCGCGCTTTACGGCAGCGAGCCTCCTTGTCTGCGCCTTCTGTGCCTTGAAGTTGATCTTCAGGAACTCGATCGGCTCCTTCTCGGGCTTGGCGTACTTGTTGACCCCGACCACAGAGTCCTGGCCTTCCTCCACGCGCTTGGACAGTCTGTACGAGTTCTCAGCGATTTCCCGCTGCAGGTACCCGGTCTTGATCGCCTTGAGAAGCCCGCCGGCCGCCTCTATCCTGTCGAAATACTTGTAGGCCTCCTCTTCCATCTGATCAGTGAGCCATTCCACGTAGTAGGAGCCCCCGAGAGGGTCGATAACGTTTGGCACCCCAGTCTCCTCTGCGATGATCTGCTGCGTCCTAAGGGCCACCTCCACGGCCTGCTCCGTCGGGAGCGCCCAGGCTTCATCGTAGGAGTTGGTATGCAGGGACTGGGACCCGCCCAGCACGCCTGCCAACGCCTCTATCGCCGTCCTTACGATATTGTTCAGCGGCTGCTGCCAGGTGAGCGACACTCCGGATGTCTGCGTGTGGAACCTCATCAAGAGACTCCGCTTGTCCTTCACGCCGTACTTCTCGCTGAGGACCTTCGCCCATATTCTCCTTGCCGCCCTGAACTTCGCTATCTCCTCGAAGAAGTCCATGGTCGAGTTGAAGAAGAAGCTCAGACGAGGAGCGAACTGCTCCACCTTCAGCCCTGCCTCGAGGCCCAGCTCCACGTAGCCGAAGCCGTCGGCGAGGGTGAAGGCGAGTTCCTGGACCGCGCTTGACCCTGCCTCCCTTATGTGATACCCGCTTATGCTGATGTAGTTCCAGAGCGGCATCTCCTTGGTGCAGAAGACCATCAAGTCCCTGACGAGCCTGAGGTGAGCCTCAGGCGGATAGACCCACTCCTTCTGGGCGATGTACTCTTTGAGCATGTCTGCCTGGACCGTCCCCCTGAGCTTCGCCATTGGTACCCCCTGCTTCTTCGCCACCCCCGCATACATGCAAGTCAAGACTGTCGCCGGCGCATTGATGGTCATCGAGGTGCTGACCTTGTCCAGCGGGATTCCGTCGAAGATTACCTCCATGTCCCTGAGAGAGGACACGTTGACCCCGCACCTTCCCACCTCTCCGTGGGCCCTCTTGTGGTCGCAGTCGTAGCCGTACAGGGTCGGCATGTCAAAGGCGATGCTCAGGCCCGTCTCGCCGTGATCGAGGAGGAGCTTGAGCCTCCTGTTGGTGTCTTCGGGGGTGCCGAAACCTGAAAACATCCTCATGGTCCACCTCCTCCCTCTGTACATGTTCGGATAGACACCTCTCAGGAAAGGATAGACGCCCGGGAACCCCTGGTCGGTGTAGTCCGAATTCGAAATGTCACCGGGCGTGTAGAGCGGTTTCAGAGGGATCCCCGATGCAGTTTGGAGATTTTCGGAGGCCGCAAGCGGTTTCTCTCCCCCTTCTTTGTAAACCGTATCCTGCCACTGCCTTAGACCCTTCCGGATGTTCTCCAGAGCCTTGGCGTCGTAGAGGGTCCCTGCGCGCGCCCTCCCCTCGACGATCTCTTTTGCCCTCCTTCTCCAGTATGCATCCTTTCCCTCTCTGAGCAATCTACCCAAACGCCGCCGTGGCCTAGAGATAAAGAGTCCTTCAACCAATTAAAGGGGGTCGACTGGGGGCGTCGAGGCGGCTTTGCAGGTAAGGGAGCTGGCATCGAGGATCAAGAAGGGGAACAGGATTGCCCTTGCGAAGGGGATTACTCTGGCCGAAAACGATCCCGTGGGCGCCTCAAAATTGCTCGCGCAGATGGGCCCTCCAGGGAAGGGCTTCGTAGTCGGGATAACAGGTCCTCCCGGCACGGGCAAGAGCAGCCTGGTCGACAGGCTGATTGAGGCATATCGCCGGGACGGGCTGAGGGTGGGCGTCATCGCGGTGGACCCCTCCAGCCCGATAACCGGAGGCGCCCTCCTCGGGGACAGAATCAGGATGTCAGACCACGCGGGGGACCTGAACGTCTTCATCAGGAGCATGGCGTCTCGGGGATGGTCCGGGGGGCTGTCGAGGGCCACCTCCCAGGTGATCAGGCTGATGGACGCTGCGGGCTACGACCTCATACTCCTCGAGACTGTTGGCATCGGGCAGTCGGACATCGAGGTGGTCGGGGTCTCTCACGCGGTGCTGGTGGTGCTCATGCCTGGGCTCGGGGACGACATCCAGGTCTCGAAGGCGGGGCTGATGGAGATTGGTGACATCTACGTGGTGAACAAGTCCGACCTCGAAGGGGCAGACCTCATGGTGGTCAACCTGCTCTCTCTTTTCCGAGGCAGTCCCAGGTCCCCTCCTGTCCTGAAGGTCTCCGCGCTCTCCGGTGAAGGAGTCGACAAGATGCACGACGCAATTGAGAGAATCCGAAGATCCTTCGTGGCCGGGAACGCCGACCTGCGCCTTAAGAGCGTCAGGGGGATGATCATAGAGACTGCAAGAGGTGCGGCCATGGAGCGACTCGCCGTCGTGTCAGAGTCGAAGGCGGAGGGGCTCGCCAGGCAAGTGCTCTCTGGAAAGATAACCATCGAGGCAGCAGCGGTCAGGCTGTCTGACTAAAGGCTCCTATCCTGGATGGGGACGTACTTCAGCCCTGAAAGGCCCACGTAGGTCGAGTCGGGCCTGATCAGCTTGTTGTTCTCCAGCTGCTCGTTGTAGTGTGCCATCCAACCGAAGATTCTACAGGCAGCAAAGATGGGCGTGTACAACGGGACTTCGATTCCCAGGGAGTAGAATATGGGCGCGGCGTAAAAGTCGAGGTTCGGCGGGATCCTCTTCGCCTTCCACATCTCTGACTCCATCGCGTCACAGAGCCTGTAGAGGGTGTCGTCCCTTCCTCTCCTCGCCAGCATCTCTCTGAGGTACTCCTTGCAGAGCCGGGCGCGGGGGTCGAACTCCTTGTACACTCTGTGCCCAAACCCCACGATCTTCCTTTTCTCCTTGAAGGCTGCCTGAAGGAACTCACCTGCCTTCGCAGGATCCTTGACGCTGAGAAGCATCTCCATGGCCGCCTCGTTTGCCCCTCCGTGGAGGGGACCCTTGAGGGAGGCTAGCCCCGCCGAGGCGGCGGCGTAGGGATCCGCCAGGGTGGACGCGACTACCCTGACGGTGAAGGAGGAGGCGTTCAGGTCGTGTTCCAAATAGAGCATCATCACCCGCTCGAACACCCTGCGCTCGTACTCCGTTGCCTCCTTGGTAGTCAGCATCTGAAGCAGGTTGTCCGAGAACCGAAGACCACTCTTGCGAGTCCTGAGGGCCTCTCCTCGAGGGACCCGATGGGAGTTGGCAGCCAGCACCGACATCTTGGCCTCCAAGGACATCTGCTTCCCCAGCAGATCCTTCTCCGAGTCCAGGCTCCCAAGAGCCGAGACCGCGGTCCTGATCGCGTCTATCGGGTCCGCGTCGCGCCCCAGCTCCCGCATTATCCTGAGGACCTTAGGAGGCACCTCCCCCCTTTTCCGGAGCCCTTCTGTGAACGACTCGAGCTGGCTCCCGGTAGGGAGATTCCCGTTGAGGATCAGATATGCGGTCTCTTCGAACCCGGCATTTGTCGCGATTTCCCAGATTGGGTATCCTCTGTAGACCAGTGACCCGTCCACGTCGCTTCTTGAGATCCGGGTGTCTGTTACGGAAACCCCCGCGAGTCCTCTGTGTACCTTGACGGGGTCTGACGCGTCCGTCATCGGTCCCCTCTCCTGATTTTTTTCGCGGCGCGCAGCGCCCTAGCGTCCCCCTCCTCGTACCTGTAATAGTCTATCAGCTCGTAGAACTCCTTCCTCGACATCAACGACTCGAGCATCCCCTTCTGCGTCCCCTCTGCCTTGAGTTGAGCGAAAGTTTTCTGGACAGACCTCATCATTGCCCTGAAGGCGGTTACAGGGAAGATGACTACTTCGTACCCGAGCTCCTCGAACTCCTTCGTGGACATGTAGGGGGTCCTGCCGAACTCTGTCATGTTCGCCATGAGAGGCAATCTCACCCTCTCTCTGAACTCCCTGAACTCCTGCGCCTTTTCAAGCGCCTCTGGGAATATCATGTCCGCACCCGCCTTCGAATAGACTTTGGCTCTCTCGATGGCAGCGTCCAGCCCCTCCACCGTCCTCGCGTCCGTCCTCGCAATGATCAGCGGGGCCTTCCCGGCGGCCTCCTTTGCGGAGATGAGCTTCTTGACCATCTCGTCTACATCCACCAGTTCCTTCCCCTCGAGGTGACCGCACTTCTTGGGGAGCACTTGGTCCTCGATGTGGATGGCCGCCGCGCCCGCGGCCTTCAACTCCCGCACTGTTCTAGCGACGTTCAGTGCCTCGCCAAAACCTGTGTCCGCGTCGACGATCAGGGGAACGCTGACCTGGGACGTTATCTGCCGGGTCGCTTGGGCGACCTCAGTGAGGGTCGTTATCCCAAGGTCCGGAAGAGCAAGCAAGTTGGAAAATCCGGCTCCGGAGAAGTAAAGCGCCCTGAACCCCGCCTTTTCCGCGAGCTTCGCAACCGACGGGCTGAAAACGCCTGGTGCGACCAAGATTCCCTTGCCAATGAGCCTTCGCAGGACATCCGCCTGAGTCACCAAAACTAGCGGGCGACCACGCTCCGGGCTTGTGCTATATGCTTGTCCCCGCCCCGAGTCCCATCATCATTAAATCAAGCAGGGGAGGGTCCTGCCTAGTGCTCAATTTCATCTCGCACGGCGCTCCCCACGACGCTGTCTTCGTCCATGGCGCAGGAGGGAACAGCCTCCTTTGGAGACGGATGCTCGAGGGTCTCACCGGCGGCTCAAGGGCCATGGCGGTCGACCTCCCGGGTCACCCTAGCGGAGAGATAACGTGCAGGAGCGTGGGAGAATATGCCGAGGCAGTGCACCGGTTCATTACTGACACCCGCCTCGACCACCCTGTCCTGGGGGGGCACTCCATGGGAGGAGCAACGGTGCTCACCCTCGCCCTCACACACCCGGACGATATCGGCGGACTCATCCTAGTGGGAACGGGTGCCAAGCTCGGCGTCGCCCCCGAAATACTGGAGGGGCTAAAGAGCAATCCCATGCGTACCATTGAGAACATCATCACGCCCTGGAGCTTCAACTCCATTGACCTCAGCCTCGGCCGGGAGTCACGGGCAGCCCTGTCTGTTTCGAACCTCCCCGTCTTCCTTAACGACTACCTAGCCTGCACGGGCTTCGATGTGCGCAAAGACCTCACAAAGATTTCCGCAAGGACACTGGTCGTATGCGGGGACAAGGACAGGATGACCCCTCCCAGGTTCTCACACTACCTCGGCGCCAACATCCTTGGTTCGGAGCTCCTATTCATCAAGGACTCGGGGCACATGCTCCCCCTAGAGAAACCCGAAGCGCTCGCCTCTGTGGTCCAGCCTTTCCTCGCTAGTTTCACTCGGTGAACTCTTCGCCGCCCCTGGCTATCCTCGACATTTCTCCCACAAGGGCGACCATCCCTTCGCGGGTAGTAGACGAGACGGGATACAAATCGGCTCCGAAAGACAGCCTTCGGATGCCCCGGAACAGTTCGGAGTAAAGGGAGTACGCTTCCCCATTTTTCGTTCCCGCCAGCGCGTCTTCGAAAACCCTGGTGTCCTTACTCCACTCGGCTATCAGCTTCACCCTGTCCCTGGCGATGTCCCTCTTGGTCAGGACAGTAATCTTGGGGATTCTCAGCCTCAGCCCCACCGACGCCGAAAGGAGGGCGAGCGAAAGGAAGTTCGAAGGCGTGTTCGCAAGCAGGGGGTCTACCAGAAACAGAAGCAGCTTCGAATCTGCCTTCAGCTCGCTGACGATGAACTCCCCGCTCTCCCGGTAGGCGAACAGCTCCGTCTGCCCAGGTGTGTCTATGATGACGTTCTCCGCGTTGTGGGAATCTATCTGTTCTTGGAGCTCCCCCAGCTTTGTCGCCACCATGTCTGTGGCGAGTATCAGGGCGCCGTTTGGTCCCAGGCCATACTCTTCCATTACGTCCTGGAGCTGCACTGTCTCCCTGACGTCCACGTCGGGTTCGTACGGGAGCTCGACGACACCTGGGTCCAGGTTGACGGCTATGGCATCCTCCCCCCTGTTGACATACCAGTCTTTCAGGACCCCCGTAAGGAGCGACTTCCCCGAGCCTGCAGTCCCAGTTACGAATGCCACGTCCATTGCTAGCCCTCGAGCTCCCTGGCAGACTTCACGCTACCGCCTGCATCCTCGATTTCCCTCCGCATGTCGTCTGCGATGCCTTCTCCCTCCTCGTTTGTCCTTCGTCTGTCTTCCCCCACCACGGCGATGTCGAGCTCAATCCTCGAGATTCCTTCCCTTATCCCCCTGGGGTGTGACTTGATGTAGGCCCCTGGATGCTTCTTCATCTCCTTCGCGATTATGGGGGCCAGGGCCGACTCAAGGATTCCTTCCAGCTTCATGGTGACATACTTCCTGTGCAGGTTCCCCAGCCTCTCCCTGATTTCAGGCTCCACGGTCCGTCTGAAAATTCCCCGCATCTCGACGGGGACGCCGGGCAAGCAGTAGACAGTCGTCCTCCCCTCGACCAGTCTCACTCCGGGCGCGGTCCCCACCTCGTTGAAGACCGCCTCGGCCCCCACCGGTAGCCTCGCCATCTTCAGGCGAGCAGGAGTCATCTCAATTTGCTGCAGGCCTCGCCTCGCATAGTGTTCCCTGATCAGAGCGAGTGCATTCTCGCTCTTGCGAAGCGTTACGCCCATGCCGTCGGCGATACCCATGAGGGTCATGTCGTCGGGGGTGGGCCCAAGCCCTCCGACCACGATCAGGAAGTCGGGGTTCCTCTTCACAGCCCCCCTGTACGCGGAAGCGATTTCGTTGAGGTCGTCGTCCACCGTCGTGATTTCTTTCAGCATGGTGCCCATCCTGGCCAGCCGCTTGCCCATCCAGTGCGCGTTTGAGTTCATCGTCCTGCCTATGAGGAGTTCTTTCCCCACTGCGAGCATCTCGACCCTGACCACGGCGCGAAGCTCTCCACCTCACGCTTAAAACGAGTGCGAAGGCCGACGCCCAACATGGAAGCACCGCGCAGGTACCCCACAAGGCCACTGGTGGGTGCGGGGGCGGTGGTCCATCGAGGAGGGCGTGTCCTGCTTGTGAAGCGGAGGAACCCTCCCAACAAGGGGAGATGGGCGCTCCCAGGAGGTCTGGTGGAGCTGGGGGAGGCGGTCCAGGACGCAGCCGTTCGGGAGATAAAGGAGGAGACGGGTCTCACTGTGGAAATCGAGGGGCTCCTCGACGTGCAGACAGACCTGCACACTGACGAGCGCTCAAGAATCGAGTATCACTACGTATTGGTCGACTATCTGGCGAGGCCTGTCACTGGCAAGCTCAGGCTAAACTCCGAATCATCAGACTTCGGCTGGTTCACGCGCGGCCACCTCGGAGGGCTTGCAATGAGCAAGGGCACGAGAGCGGTCCTGAAGCTGTTTCTCGACAATCGGCTACGCTAAACGCTTCCGCGTCAGCACCTTCCTGGGGTTGCTACTTCTCTTTGTTTCCACTGAGCCACCATTCGAGGTAGTCGGCTTGCTGTCTTGAGCGCTTACGCCTCTCGTCTTCCTCAGGCGTCTTCGCCTTGAACCTCGCGTCGGAAAGCTGGTCTCTGGTGAGGAACGCTCCACAGTTCTTGCAACCATATCTCTTTGTCGGCGCGTCATACAGCATTATCCCGACGTGGCATTCGGGGCAGACTTGATCCAATTTGGTTCAGTCCCTGTCCTGTCTCGGTGTCCTTAATGCTTTCCCTCTGTACCTCCTCGCCGAGTTCACACTCACACTCGTTAAATAGCAACGGGGGCGGAGCCGGCTCGAGCGACAGGTGGCCGAAAAGCTAGTCCTGGCGGGCCCTGCCTCCGAGGAGCTGGGGCGTTCTCTGTCGGAGAAACTCGGCCTTCCCATGCTCGCCGCAGAGTTCAGGGTTTTCGCCGACGGCGAATCTAAGTTCACCCTACACGAGAAGGTCGAAGGGAAGAGCGTCTTCGTCGTTCAGTCGACCTACAACCCCGTAGACCAGCACATGTTTCAGCTTCTCTTGGCCTCTCACCAGCTCAGCGAAGCGGGGGCCAAGGTGACAGCTGTCGTCCCCTACCTCGCATACGCTCGGCAAGACAAGGAGTTCCTGCCCGGCGAGGGGGTCACTCTGGGCGTCGTAGCACACCTTATGCGATCAATGGGCGTGCGGAGGCTGGTGACTGTTGACATTCACTCAGCAGAGGGTCTCGCGCTATTCTCCTTCCCGACCTACAGCGTCTCCGCCATTCCGAACCTCGTCGAGTACGTGAAGGCTGAAGTGGACCTGAAGAATCCAGTGATCATGTCCCCTGACTTCGGTGGCTCAAAGAGGACTGAAGCCTTCGCTCAGCTCTATGGCGCCGAATTCCTCCAACTCAGCAAGACCCGGGATAAGGCGACTGGCGGGGTCAGCATGAAAGAGTCAAGACTGGACGTGACTGACAAGGAAGTAATTATCGTGGACGACATAATCAGCCAGGGGGACACGGTGAAGGCCGCGGCCGATGCCGTCATCAAACAGGGGGCGAAGCGGGTTCTGGCAGTCTGTGTCCACGGCCTGTTCGTCGCGGACGCGCTCCAGAAGCTGGAGAAAGCCACAGTCGAACCCATCGTCTGCACGAACACCGTCCCCAGCAGGTTCAGCAAAGTTGACGTTTCCGAGGCCCTGGCATCCCATCTCGGGACTCTTGAAGAATAGTGCTCTGTTAACTTGGATGGACATGGTTTAGAACGTCGACCTCCCGTAGCTAACAGAACCAAGAGTAGGTCACTGGTGCTCCTGTCAGGGGAGGGGATTACGGTCCCCGCCTCCGAAGCGAAGGCCCTCTTCCTCGCTGCAGACCCCCACTCGTCCTTCGAAACCCCTGAGCCCAGGGTGCTGATCGCCGATTCTTCGGCTGACCCACTTGCGATTGGTGCACGAATCGCATTCGCGAGGAGGGTGGGTTACCTCCTGGGGTCCCCGCCGGATGCGAGTCAACTCCTGACAGGCCGCCGAGTCAGATTCAGATCTTTCGATCTGAGCCCAAGGAAGTCACAGCCGGACCCCGGTGAATATCTGAAAGGAATACGCGCCACCATCGACCTTACGGACCCGGAGTACGAGCTTACCCTTGTTAGGGGTCGGAGAGACTACCTAGCGGTCACCGCTCCCTCCCACATGTTGCAGGGGTGGTCACGACGCAGACCCAGGTCCCGACCCTTCTTCCATCCCTCAGCCATTTTCCCCAAGCTCTCGAGGGCCCTGGTCAACATGTCACGCTGCAAGCAGGGTGACGTCTTCTTGGAGCCTTTCGCCGGAACAGGGAGCATAGCGATCGAAGCCTCGTTGATGGGAGCCGACGTCGTGGCCATAGACCTCGCTGACGAGATGGTGCGGGGTGCATCCTCCAACATGAGTCACTATGCGCAAGATTGGCTGGGAATCGTTCGGGCCGATTCCGCCCACCTCCCCGTTCGCGGGGTGCGCGCCGCAGCCACGGACATACCCTACGGAAGGGCATCCAGCACCCGCGGGCGCCTCCCAGAGCTGATGCTTGAGCTACTACTTCCAGAGCTCGCAGGTGCAATGGATCAGGACTCTTTCCTCGTCCTTATGCACCCCAAGGGCGCGGCGGTGGAGCCCACATCAGATTTCGCGATTGAAGAGGAGCACCACCTCCAGGTTCATAAGTTCCTCACTAGGACAATCACCGTCCTGAAGAGGAGATAACATGGTCAAACTCGTCGTAACATTTCTTGGAACGAGCGCGGCCGCGCCCACGGCCCAAAGGGGACTCCCTGCAGTTGCGGTAAGGCGGGAGGGGGAGGTCGTCCTCATGGACTGCGGCGAGGGCGTCCAGCGGAGGGTGCTATCCGAATCTCTGGGGCTCGGGAGCGACATGACCATCCTGATCACCCATCTCCACGGCGACCACGTGACGGGGTTGCTGGGCCTGCTTCAGACCATGAGCCTCGCTCAGCGACGAAAGCCCTTGAACGTGGTAGGGCCGGAAAAGCTCCTGAAGTGGTTGGAGGTAACCGCCGATCTTCTTCACATAGGTCTCACCTTCCCCATTCGATTCTCGCCCGCCAAACCCGGGGTGGTTCTCCGGACGAGCGGCTTCCGCATCAGGGCCGCCAGGGCTGCCCACTCCGTTGAGGCGTTTTCCTACGTCGTAGAAGAGCCGGGTCGTCCCGGAATCTTCTACCCAGAGAAGGCCAAGTCTCTAGGGGTGCCTGAAGGGAAGCTCTGGTCCAGGCTCCAGAAAGGGAGATCCATCGCTCTGGGGGGGAAGAGGGTCGAACCTCTCGAAGTCACCGGTCCCCGCCGGGTCGGCAGGAAGATAGGCTACTCCGGCGACACCCGTCCGTCGGAGAGACTTGCCCGATTCTTCTCTGGTTGCGACCTCTTGATATTCGATTCGACGTTCAGGGACGCCGATAGGGAAAAGGCGGTAGAAAGGAAGCATAGCACGAGCCTCGAAGCTGCAGAATTTGCCAAGAAGGCGAAGGTCCGCCAGCTGGTCCTGACTCACTTCAGCGCAAGATACACAAGCGTCTCGAGCCTTGTAAGGGAGGCGCGCAGGGTCTTCCCCAACACCGTTGCTGCATCGGACGGGCTATCGATTGAAGTGACCTATCCGGAATAGGCGGTCAGCCAGTCCGTCACGGCGTCGATCTTCTCCGATTCGATGCTGAGGTGTATGGGTCCCAGGGGAGATTCTTCAGGGCTTCCGCAGAGGGCGACTACGCCAGCAGCAGCCGCCTGCCGGTTGAGCATCAGGGAAGTCGAGCGCCCCGAGCTATTCAGGAGCATCTGCCTCCTCGCGGCAGAGCGCACATGCCTGTCTCTCAGTTGGTCCCTCATGCGGGCCAGCGCGCTTGGGTCCTCCGTCACGAGCCTCGCCGAATGGGGGTCCGTGGTGATATCGCACTGGGCTTCCCCCGCGACGCTCTTCATGGCCTGTAAGACTTTCTCCGGATCCTCAGATGGTGAAACCGTGGCTTCCAGCACAAGTTTCGCTTTGAGCTCAGGCTGCGACATGCTTGTCCCACCGCTCGACCACTTGGGCAATTTCGGCGGCCAACCTTCCTGGGGTCCCGTGCTGGTTTGAGACCGTCTCGTCGGCGAGTGCGATTGCCTTGCCGATTCCCACACCGAGCTCTCGCCCGTCCCTCTCGACGAACATTTCGTAAGTGAGAGGGTCGTCTTTCCTTCCTCTCTCCTTCAGGAGCTCGAAGCGCCTCTCGGGAGATGCGTCCACGGCGACGAGGAGAACCGCCGCCCTCCTCCGAAAGGCGTCCACCTCGGCCATGGATCTTATCCCGTCAACCACCACTTTCTCTGCCTCCAGTCTATCAATCGCCTCGAGGCAGAGGTCCGCCACTGCGGATTCCCCCTTCTCCTTCCTCAAGAGCCTCATCAGCTCACCGGTGTTCTTCGCATCGGGCTCCAAGCCCCGCCGCTTCGTCTCCGCCCTAATCACGTCCCCCATGACCACGCGTGTCCACCCGAGCTTGACTAGCGCCTGAGCGGCAGTCGACTTGCCTGCGCCCGGCATCCCGGTGATAGCTACAATCCTAAGCAATCCGTTCGCTTCTCGGCCGACAGGTAGCGGATTTAAAGGAAGCAGTGTTGGCTCGGCTCGTGCGCGCCTTCGTTGCTCTCGAAATGCCGGGTAACGTTGTCGACTCCCTCTTCCGCGCTCAGAAGGAGCTGGAAACCTCAGGAGCAGACGTCAAGCTTGTCGAGCGCGAGAACCTCCACCTGAACCTGAAGTTCCTTGGCGAACTTGGAGATGCACAGGTTTCAGAGGTGAGGTCTCGGCTCCGCAGACTTTCACTCAGGGGCGCAGACATAATTGTCAGAGGGGTGGGCGCATTTCCGACCCCTGCCAGGCCGAGAGTGGTCTGGGCAGGCATCGCGCAGGAGGACGAGCCTCTCGTCATCCCTATAGCAAGGGAGGTCATCGGCGCACTCGAGGGCATCGGAGAAAGGGACGACAGACCGTTCAGGCCGCACATCACGCTGGCGAGGGTCCGCTCCGGCCGGAACATGCGCGAACTCGCTGAGGTCCTGCGGCAGATTGCAGGAATGGAATTCGGGACCGTCAGCCTGCGGGAATTCAAATTGAAGTCTAGCACGCTCACACCGAACGGTCCGATCTACAGGGATGAGGAGGTGTACCTCCTCTCATGAGCCCGCTGGCCACGGTGCTAAGTCGAGCCACCAAGCGCGTTGTCCCTTCTGCTGCCGAGGCGGCGAAAATCGAAAGGCTGGCGAGGATACTCCTCCAGAAGACTGGGCGGGCTGCGGAGCGATTCCCCGAGGTGAAAGGCGTGTTGATGGGGGGATCGTTCGCAAAGGGGACTTGGCTACCGAAACACGTCGACCTGGATATCTTCGTCAAGATCGACTCCGCCACTCCCACGGAACGGTTCGAGAAGGTGGGGCTAGACATAGGATCTGCCGCCACGAGAGGCTACCCCATGGGGAAGAAGTATGCCCAGCATCCCTACACAGAGGCGACTGTCGAAGACGTTCGGGTGAACATCGTCCCCTGCTTCGCTGTAAAGGCAGGCGAGTGGAGGAGCGCGGCAGACAGGTCCCCATACCATGTCGAGCTCGTTGAAGGGCTCCCCGAAGATAGGAAGAACCAGATCAGGCTACTGAAACTCTTCATGAACGGCGTCGGTGTCTATGGCGCCGAAATCCAACGGCAGGGGTTCAGTGGGTACGTCGCCGAGGTCCTGGTGATTAAGCACGGGGGCTTCGAGTCTGTGCTTCGGTGGTTCGCGGACTACAACGTGCCAGCCAATGGGAGGCTATTCAGCCTCCCTGATCCCGTCGACGAAGGGCGGGACCTTGGGGTAGCGGTGTCTGGGGAAAGTTTGGGCAGGATGGTCCTTGCATCCAGAGAGTTTCTAAGACGCCCCAGTCTGGCCTACTTCGGCGAAATGAAAGGCAAGGTACATGCGACGCTCGACGCACATGTTTACGCCGTAGTCTTCACCCACAGGGAAATGAGTGAAGATACCCTCTGGGGAGAGCTCCGGAAGACACTCAAGCATGTCGTCCGTCATCTGGAGGTCCAGGGCTTCGCCATCGCCCGTGCCATGGCCGCGTCGGACAACGCTTCGAAGAGCGCGATTCTGCTGATACCCGAGTTCACCGACCTCCCTGCGGCCGAGCAGCGTGTCGGCCCTACTGTGGATAGGAGGAAGGACGTCGAGGCATTCATCTCGACGAACTCGAAGCAGTCCCGTCTCGTTTGGGTGGATGACGATGCTCGTGTCAGGCTGCTGAGACCGCGGAAGTACACAAGACTGTCAGACCTCCTTGAGGACGTTATCGGGGGCAAGGCTGGCCCCATCGGCGCTTCGAAGGAGATTGAGGCTGGCATGAAGAAAAACGGCGCCGTGCTACGGGGGCGCAACCTCACAAGAGCCGCGTCTTCCTCGAAATGGCTGGGCGATGGAGTCAGGGAAATCACCTCTGATGCTATCGGAACGCGCTAGGCCGCAGGACCTTTCCAGGACGCCGTACATCCTGATACTCACCTACCCGAAGATCTCGCTCCGTCAGGCGAAGTCCAGGATAAAGCAAGTACAACTGCTCGGGGTCGATGAGCTCGTGTTCGAAGGGCACGCCAGGGTCGGGAGCCTCGGCATCCTCGGTCTCGGCACAGTCGGGATTGTTGTGAAGGCAAGGGCAGGGGACAGGCTCTGCGCCCTGAAGATCAGGAGGACCGACGCCAACAGGCCGGACATGGAAGAAGAAGTCAGGCTAGCGACCCTTGCAAACCGAGTGGGGGTGGGCCCAGAAATCTACGGGCACACCGAGGACATGATCCTCATGAAGCTGCTAGAATCGCAGGAGATCGTCGACTGGCTGAGGGGCCTTCGCGGCAAGGGCCGTAGGGACCAGGTCAGACAGATGCTCCACTCTCTGCTCAACCAGTGCCGTACGCTCGACATAATGGGGATCGACCATGGTCAGCTCAGCAACCTTAGGAAACACGCTGTCATCGCCGAAGGAAAGCCCTGGATCATAGATTTTGAGTCTGCTGGAACCGAGCGGAGACCCAAGAACGTGACCACAGCCGCCCAGTACTTGCTTGTCGGGGGAGGCCTATCCCCGTTGATGAGGAGGACGCTGGGAGTGCGCGACACCGAGAACCTGAAGAGGCTCCTGGGCGAGTACAAGAGAGACCTGTCAGACTATTCGTACTCCAAGATTTTGGAGTACCTGAAGCTTGCCACGGCTTAGAGTGCATTTTCAACGAGACCAAAGGAAGGCGACTGAAGGTCGCTGGGTCACCTGCGCGAAAGGCCCTCGCCTAACCTTTAAACTGACTTGAGCGTCGGCTCGCACTCGTGGGGCCGTAGTGTAGCTTGGTCCAGCATACCAGTGTGAATGACCTTCACGGTGAACCTGGGGCGCTGGCGATCTCGAGTTCAAATCTCGACGGCCCCAGCTTTTCTACGCCCAGAATGAGCTCTGTTCGGCGAATAGAGCTTGATACGGGCTAATCGCAATAGGCAAAATCGCTGAGCCGTTCTCACGAGTAGCGACAGGACATGGGACCATCGTCTCCAAAGACGGGTTCCGAGCCACGACGGTGTCCAGAGCGGTGTTCAAGAGACTCTTCTCGGATGCTGGGGAGAACCCGCTTATCGAAGAGATCGATGACTCTAGCCTCTTCTGTCTCGTTCGAAAATGACAAAGGTTTGATCAAGACAGGACCCCACAGGGGCCGAAACTGCTGACGCAATTCTCGGTATCGTGTCCAAGCACACATTCGGGGCGAATCCTAGCCGTTATCTCTTGGAAATGAGGGAACCTCCGGACACATTGACGTTTCCCAACGTGGCGTTCCCCAGGTAGTACAGCTGACTCCCTCCACTCAAACTGGCGTCTAGTCTCCCACTGAGGCTGATGGTTGTCTGGCTTCCGCCGCTTAGGTCTACATTGGCATTCGTGAGATTGAAGTTCGTCAGGTCTAGGTGGCTTCCTCCCGAAGCCTCAAGCGCGAGGTTGCGGGCTCCTCCTCTCACCGTCACCCAGCTACCGCCCGAAGCGGTAACCGTGAAGTCGTGAGACATCACGAATCCGTTCATAGCGCCCGATGAGCCTCCCGAAAGGTCAAGTTGGGCAATATCCGGCATGTAGATCGCGACCTTCAATGTCGCTGATAGGTAGGCATAACCGGGTTTGAGACCCACAGAAAGGTAATTCCCCGTCTTTGTGACTTGGAGGTAGCTGAGAAGATTGTCGTCGGTCGTAACATTGACACTGTACGAGCTTGACTGGGTGATTGCGAATCCGAATCCGCTTTCCACTGTCACCGAGGTGAATCCGGTGAAGTTTTCTTGGTGGGTGACGAGGTGGCCCGAGCCGACCACCATCTTTGGGATAAAGAAGGTACTTGATGCAGCAATCAAGGCAATGATTGCAATGATTGCTACCACGGCAGCTACGGCGATCATGGCGACTGTCAAGGCGCTCAACGGAGATTTCTGCGGTCTTCGCACGTTCGGGCTCGGTGCTGGAGGCACTCCCACGGGGGCCCCACACTTGTAACAAAACTGTGCGCCTTCAGAGAGTTGATTCCCGCACCGCGCGCAATAGGGCAAGACTTCACCGAGGTCTGTTCCGCCCGATTTAAGTCGCCGGTATGATTTCCATCGTTGAGAATCCCAGGTCGCTTTGAACTACTGGTGCCGTGCCATGATTGTCGGCATTACACATTTGCACGCGTCGATGAGGGGTACCCGGCAGTCTAGATTCCTGGAGCCGAGAAATAGTGGGCTTGGTAGAAAGGACGTTTAGTTACTACAATTTGGGCATAGAATCATCACAACCTGACAACAGGGTCGAGTGAGGGAAAAGTCTCCATTGTCACCAGGGCCACTCCGGAATAGGATTCTCCGCCCCTGTCGCAAGCCTACCCTCGAGCCGTTTCTCAATCTCGATAATCGGCTCTTGCATTAAGTATCAACTGCTGGGGGCCCCCGATGACGAGCAATGTCCGGAGCCGGTATCGAGGCCAAGCCCAAGCCGCAGCCTTTCGCCGACCCGGGCCACAAAAGGCTCTACATGTTCGGGGGAGTGATGCTGATTCTTTTGGGAATCTGCGAGCTGTTCGCGAACTTAATCAGCTTCTTACCTCAGAACAATGGCTGGGCATCGCCCCCGGGCGTCTCTGCTGAGACATTCATCAATACTCTCGCCCATGCGCGAGGAGCATACCTCTCATGGGGGTTGTTCACAATCTGCGACTTCCTCTTCGTGCCAGCCATAGTGGCGATCTACTTCGCCTTCAAGAGCATCAACAGGGACGCCCTTCTCGTCGGGCTGCTCCTTTTGTTCATGACCGCCGTCCTCGACGCAGCTGTGGCAGAGGTGGGCTTCTTCACTGCGACCTCGCTCGCGGTCAGCTGGGCGGGGGCGACCGATCCGGCCCTCAAGGCCGCATATTTCGTGGCGGCGCAGAACATGGTCATGCTGACGGAGTTTGCATTCCCCTACAGCTTCGCCGGGAGCTTTGCGGGGCTAGCCGTCGTCTCCGCCGTGATGCGGAAAGGATGGAAGTGGCTTGGCCGGATAGGCGTTGTCCTGTTCACGTTCTTCTGCCTATCCTCGGTCCTGTTCATGCTCCCCGGGACGACCTTTATGGGTGCTTTCATTCCTCTTGGTATCTTCTGGCTGTTCGTTTTCGGCGTCGCGGCGGGGTTCCGGCTATTCAGGCTCGGAATGAAGAAAGGCTGATTTCACAATCCGAGAATCAGAATCTACGCGGCCTAGCCCCCAGAGCAGTGCCCGTTTGGATTAACGCAGAGAAACAAGCAAATCCTGGATTTCATCTAACCAAGTCTGAATCGCCTTCAGCCCCTCCTCCAATTTGCGCGGGTCCTTCTCAAACCCTCGAAGAAGTTCTGATTGGTGTTTGTAGTAGGAGCTCAGCTTGTTGAGCACGACAGTTGCACTCCTCGAGACACCTCCAGTTCTCCGTGGCTTCAGATTGGCAAGTTCGGATGCCATTTCATCTACCGACATCCCTGTATGCTTTTTGAAATCTCTGAATACCCACTGCCTCTGAAACACATTTCTTTCCTTCCAGCCTTTGGCTTGCTCTGTGTAGGTTCTGATCACCTTGTCGAGGAGCGTGGCTGAAACCTCCGGTGGTGCAGGCTGATCGAGAGTTCTTTCCCTCTTGGTGGAACTGATTCCTATGTCCCGCAGCACCTGAACGGAGCTCGTTTCAGTTCCGTTGTACTTTGCTGCCAGTGCCACCGAGGCTGCGAAACCCGCGCCGGCCTCTTCTATCGACAGCTCAGCCGACCTATTCATCTCTAGGAGTTGGTCAGTGCTGATGCCCATCAGCGCCGCTACTTTCGAGCCTCCCTCCAGAAACCCGGGGGTTCGAACTATTCCAGGCCCGATAGCGTACGCATAGACTCCTGATCCCTCCAACTCAGCCGAGAGGGTGTTGGCGAGCTCGACTTGGGCCGTCTTGAACACCTCGTAGGGTCCCATGAAAGGTGCAGCTCCTGAGGAAGACACGCACACGAACACCCCGTGCTTCCTCTCAATCATACCCGGGACAAAAGCCCTGGCTAGAAGGACTGGGCCGCGAACGTTTACTCGATACCCTCTGTCCCAGTAGTCGATTCCAGTATCTCGAACAGCTCCGACGGTCAGGGCAGTTGCGTTGTTCAGCACCACATCGACATGCCCGAATCGCTCTCCAGCCGTCTTGGCGACGCTCGACACATCCTCCTCCTTCCCGACATCCGTTCGTATCCCCAACACCCTGTCGGTGCCGAACTCACGCTGCAGGACCGAGGTCGCCTTTGTGCAGCTTGCTCCGTCGATTTCGGCTACGACCAGATTGGCGCCAAGCCATAACAAAGCCCTTGAAGCTTCATAGCCGATCCCACGGCCCGCACCTGTGACTACCACGACCTCTCCCTTGAGGGCGTCTTGTCTCAGCGTGCTGAGGCTTATCAGAGGCGGCTCCTTGTCGGGCACAGGCAAGTCAGCCAAGATCTACTTTGCCAATCCCGTCCACTCGTGTCTGTCTAGGTCTAATAACGGATTGGCACGATTCTCAGGCATGAGAAAAGCGGTTGTTCTTGATTCGTATTCGTCGAGGAACGAAACTGTCAGACACTGCAAGGGGTTTGCCAGTCCTGAGTCGTGACAGGATCGAACGAATGGCAAATCTTGGCCCACCGGGCTCGAACCCAATTCGGATTTGCACAGTAAACCGGTTGGGTTTCGACGGCCCCATTTTCTACACGCTCGCAATAGGCTACGCTTGGCTAAAAGAGCTTGATTCTGGCTACTTGGAATCTCTTGCGTCCATGAGATGGAATCCGTGATTAGGTTCGACGTCGTTGGAGCTCGCTAGTATGCAATTTCGATACCTATGCAAGTGGCCCAGCCGTGATTCGCTACAAGGAAGGAGTTCTGTTCCCAACATTGAGAATCGTCCTAAGGGGATAAATATTCGGCATCGCCTAATTGGTTAGGCATCTTCATGAGGACCAGCGCGCTCGTAGTGGCTTCGATGCTCGTAGTCCTCGCGGCAGGCATTGGCATTGGATGGGGCTTTCAGGCCACGGTCCTCTCCTCTGGGTCGGTCTCCACGACGTCGGGGGCCCAGAGCCCCACGGCCCTCACGCTCGTAATCACCACAGGAAACGCGTTCAACTCTACCATCGGAGACCAGCCCGCCTACTACGTCCTGACTCCCAGCGGGCTCCAGCCGGCCACCCATCTTACGTTTCCTGTAAACTCCCTCTTCAAGTTGACGATAGTCAACTACGACGACGGAAACGCTTCGCTTCTAGAAGCGAAGTACGCCAACGTCCAAGGAACTGTCAATGGGACAATAACGTATGTCAACAACAACAACGTGAACTCGACCTACGGGGGGAACGGCATCGTGCTCAACGGAGGGCAGACGGTGACGAGCGTCCCGCCTGACATTATCGCCCATACATTCACGATTCCTTCCTTGAACATCAACATCCCTGTCCCGGAGAATTCGACCGTGACTGCCTACCTCAAAATCACAACCGCCGGGAGCTTCCAGTGGATGTGTGAGACCGCGTGTGGCGCCGGCCCTGCAGGAACCCTGGCAGCCATGGACACTCCAGGCTGGATGACCGGCGACGTGGAAGTGTCTTGAGCCTGGGGCACCCTGAGCGCGCTTTCCCCGAAGGGAGCACATGACAATGGGGCAGGATGACGGCCAGAATCAGTCGGAAGATGACGCGTCGAGACGGAGCTTCCTGAAGCGCTCTCTGGGGCTCGCAGTCGTGTTCGTCGTCGCTGGAGTCGCGGCGGTTACAAAGTCTCTCTGGACTCCCAGCGGCGCGCCGACCGGGACGTTCCCAAAGATTAAGGTGGCGAATATCGCAGACCTGCAGGCGAACGGGTACGTGACTTTCGACTACCCACTCGTGGGGGAGTCGAACATGATCGCCAAGCTCGGGGAGGCGGCAACAGGGGGCGTAGGCCCCAACGGGGATGTGGTCGCTTTTAGCATCGTGTGTCAGCATCTGGGGTGCATTGTGGGATACGAGGCCAGCAACAGCCGCACGCCGGGGCCGGCGGGGGCGTGCCCCTGCCATGGAAGCGTGTACGATTTGGTCCACGGGGCGAAGGTGGTGGCCGGGCCGGCGCCGAGGCCGCTGCCCCAGGTCATGTTGCAGTTCGACGAGGCGACGGGGGATATCTACGCAGTGGGCATGGGGCCGCCCACCATCTTCGGCCACAACACGGGCTCGCCAGATGTGAGCTACGACCTCCAAGGCGGGACGCCGGTGACCCAGTAGCTTGGGCGAGGAGGGAGACGAGGAGCACGACGGGACGGTCGGCAGGGTCGCCCGCTGGTTCGACGCCAGACTCGGGCTCTCCTACGAGTTCCTGAGGCCCGCGCCGCAGTACGCAATCAACCCGTTCTACTGGCTGGGGGCCCTGGCGGTGGTGGCGTTCGTGATCCAGTCGGTCTCTGGGATGCTGATGATGCTCTACTACGTCCCCGACCCGTCACAGGCGTACCAGTCGACCCAGTTCATCTTCCAGAACGTGAGCTACGGGACGTTCCTCGAGACGGTGCACCTCTACACGGCGTATGCGATGATACTGCTGGTGTTCCTGCACATGATGAGAGGGTATTTCGTCTCTGTCCACAAGAAGCCGAGGGAGCTGATGTGG
>Ga0187778_10000574_pt1 | contig 26101 bp, 21 predicted proteins | sample 1015_Q2_SP5_20_M_FD_132418 | JGI IMG/M metagenome (GOLD analysis project Ga0187778, IMG submission 132418) | Tropical peat soil microbial communities from peatlands in Department of Meta, Colombia - 1015_Q2_SP5_20_MG | ecosystem: Environmental > Terrestrial > Soil > Wetlands > Peat | place... | reverse complement strand
GCGGAGCCGTTGACCTTGATGTCGGCCGTCCGGTTGACGCTGTCCGCGTAGAGCGAGTCGAGCCGCGCCACCATCGTGTTCTTCACGCCGGCCGCGAACGAGTCGCGCACCTGGTCGAGCGTGGGCCGCCAGATGATGTGGTAGCCCCACGGCGTCTGCACCGGGTCCGACAGCTGGCCCGGCCTGAGCCCCCAGGCCGCGTCCTCGAACGCCTTGATCATCGTCCCCCGCGCCACCAGGCCCAGCGAGCCGCCGGCCTTCGCGCTGCCGGGGTCGTCGGACTTCTGCGACGCGAGCCGGGCGAAGTCCGCGCCGTGGCGCAGCTGCGCGAGGTACCCCTGCAGCTGGTGCAGCTTCGCCGACTTGAGCTCCGGGGTCGTGTCCGGCGACACGCGGACCAGGATGTGGTCGAGCCACCGCACGTCGCCGGCGTTGTAGGCGCTGTCCACCTGGTGCGGCGTCAGCTCGGCCCGGCTGCCGATCACCGCGTCGTGGTACCGGTCGGCGACGCGCTGCATCACCGCCGGCCAGTTCACCGCGATCACCGTCGCGCTGTCGAGCAGGCTGTCGCCGCCCGCCACCGCCCGCGCGAGCAGCTGGTAGTCCACCCAGTCGTCGGCCAGCCGCTGCATCACCTCCCGCCGCAGCGGGAGCTGCTTGACCGGCGCCACGAGCTGGGCGAGCTGGCTGACCGTCAGCTCCTGTCCGGCCGCCCGGGCCACCACGTCCTGGTGGGCCGACAGCGCGTCGCGCAGGCTCGAGCAGCCGGCCAGCGCGAACAGCGAGACCACCGCAAGGCGGCGAACCATCGTCTCTCCTATTGGATTGTCCCGTCCACGGCGCGCGCCAACGCGCGCACCAGCCCCGCGACGAGCGGCATCCCGCCGAGCCGGCGGAGCTTCATCACCAGCGGCGCGGCCCGGCGCACTTCGGCGTCGAACTGCACCTCGTCCATCGCGGCCGTGAGGTTCGCCAGCCGCGGCACCGCGCCCGCCCGGAACACCAGCCGGGCCTCGTCACCGCGCACCAGAACCGTTTCGAGGCCGAGACGCGCGCCGATCACCCGCAGGTGGGTGAGCGCCACGAGCGCCTCGGCCTCGGCGGGAGGCCGGCCGAACCGGTCCACCATTTCCTCCCGCAGCTGATCAATCTCGCCTCCGGACTGGCTGCGCGCCAGCCGCCGGTACAGGTCGAGCTTGGCCGCGTCGTCGGGGACGTACGCGTCCGGCAGCAGCGCCGCGCGGTCGAGCAGCACCTCGGGCGGGGCCGAGACGACGCCCCGCGCCTCGCCCCTGAGGCTCCGCACCGTGTCCTCGAGCATCCGCAGGTACACGTCCACGCCGACCGACATCGCGAATCCCGATTGCTCGGCGCCGAGGATGTTGCCCGCCCCCCTGAGCTCGAGGTCCTTGAGCGCGATCCGGTAGCCCGCGCCCAGCTCGGTGTAGTGCACCAGCGTCTCGAGCCGCGCCTCCGCGGCCCGATCCACGTCGTCGGGCACCAGCAGGTAGCAGTAGGCGCGCCGGTGGCTCCGGCCCACCCGGCCGCGCAGCTGGTAGAGCTGCGCGAGCCCGAGCTGCTGGGCCTGGTGGACGATCATCGTGTTCGCGTTGGGCACGTCGAGCCCCGACTCGACGATCATCGTGGAGCACAGCACCCCGACCCCGCCCGCCACGAACCGCCGCATCACCTCGTCCAGGTCCCGCGAGCGCATCTCCCCGTGCGCGACCGTCACCGCGGCCCGCGGCACCAGGCGGCGCAGCCGCTCGGCCACCGTCTCGATGGTCTCGATGCGGTTGTGCACGAAGTACACCTGCCCGCCGCGGTCCAGCTCGCGCGCGATCGCCTCCTCGAGCAGCTCGTCGTCCCACGGCTCGACGAAGGTGAGCACCGGCGAGCGGTCCCGCGGCGGCGTCTCGATCAGCGTGAGGTCCCGAAGCCCCGCGAGCGAGAGCTGCAGCGTGCGCGGGATCGGCGTCGCCGTCAGCGTGAGCACGTCCACCGCGAGCCGCAGCCGCTTGAGCCGCTCCTTGTGCTCCACGCCGAAGCGGTGCTCCTCGTCCACCACGATCAGGCCGAGGTCCTTGAACTGCACGTCGGGCGACAGCAGCCGGTGGGTCCCGATCACGACGTCCAGCTTCCCCGCCGCGAGGTCGGCGAGCGCCGCGCGCTGCTCCTTCGGCGTGCGGAACCGGGACAGCGTGAGCAGCCGCACCGGGTAGTCGGCCAGCCGCTCGCCGAAAGTGCGGCCGTGCTGCTCCGCCAGAATCGTCGTCGGCGCGAGGACGGCGACCTGCTTGCCGGCCGTCACCGCCTTGAAGGCGGCGCGCACCGCGATCTCCGTCTTGCCGTAGCCGACGTCGCCCACGACCAGGCGGTCCATCGGCCGCGGCGCCTCCATGTCGGCCTTCACCTCCTCGGTCGCCTTGCGCTGGTCCGGCGTGTCCTCGTAGAGGAACGACGACTCCAGCTCGCGCTGCCACTTGCCGTCGGGCGGGAACGCGTGGCCGGGGGCGAGGCGGCGGCGCGCGTACAGGTCGAGCAGCTCGGCCGCCAGCCGGTGCACCGCCTCCTCCGCCTGGCGGCGCACGCGGGCCCACCGCTTGCCGCCCAGCCGGTCGAGCTTGGGCGGCTTCGCCTCGCCGCCCGCGTCGTCCACGCCGCGGAACCGCTCGAGCTGGTCGATCCGGTGCAGCGGCACGTGCAGCAGGTCGCCGCCCTCGTACTCCACCACCGCCACGTCCAGCGTGCCGTCCGCCACGGCGATGGTCTGCATGCCGCGGTAGATCCCGACGCCGTGCTCGAGGTGCACCACCGCGTCGCCCGGCTTGAGGGCGGCGACCGCGCCCACCGGCGAGGCCTGCCGGTAGCGCCGCGGCCGCCGGATGCGCCGCGCGCGCCGGAACACCTGGTGATCGGTGAACACCACGAGCCCGGGCAGCGCGAACCCTCCGTCGAGCGCGCCCACCGCGAGGTGCAGCCGCTCGGGGAACCTCCCGCCCTCCCCCAGCAGCTCCTCGAGGCGCTCGAGCTGGCCCTCGTTGTCGCACAGCACCAGCGCCTCGACGCCCTCCGGCGGACGGAGCCGCGCCAGGTCCCGCCCGACCTCCGGCGGCGGCTCCACCGGCAGCCGCGCGCCCCCCGCGGCGCCGAGCGCCAGCCGCGGGAACCGCCCGCGGGCGGCGTCCCACGCCCCCGGCTCCACCAGCAGCTCCCCGCGCGGCGGCACCGCCTCGCCGAGCCGCCGGGCGATGGCGGCGTGGTGCTCGGCCTCGGCCCAGGCGCGGCCCACCTCCTCCGCGAGCCGGGCCTCGCCGTCCTCCACCAGCAGCGAGCCCGGCGGCAGCAGCTCGAGCAGGCCGCGCCGCACCGAGCCCTCCACCTCGCCGAGCGTGACCCGCGGGTCCACGGGGAGCACGGTCACCCGGTCCGCCGGACCGGTCGAGCGCTGCGTCGACAGGTCGAACGTGCGCAGGGCCACGCAGGCGTCGTCCCAGAACTCCGCGCGCGCCGGCTGCGCCATGCCGAAGCCGTACACGTCCACGATGCCGCCGCGCACCGAGAACTGCGCCACGTCGGTGACCATCGGCACGCGGCCGTAGCCCATCCGCTCCAGCCGGGCCACGGCGTCGCGGAACGAGACGCCCGCCGCCAGCTCGAGCCGCGCGGCCTCGAGCGCCGCGGGGATCAGCGTCCGCTCGGCGGTCGCCCGGGCCGTGGTGACGATCACCCGTGCGGCGCCGCGGTTGAGCCGCTCCAGGGTCTCCACGCGCTCGCCGGCGATCTCGTAGTGCGGCTCGTCCTCGCCGAGGCCCTCGCGCTGCGGGTACAGCGCGACCGCCTCCTCGCCGAGCAGCACCGTCAGGTCGGCGAGCCAGCGCTCCGCGTCGGCGGGCGCGGCCGCGACCACCACCGTCAGCAGGTCCGGCCGGTCGAGCCCGTGCGCCGCCACGAGCAGCGCGTCGGACGAGCCGGGCAGCGCGGCGAGCGCGCGGGTGCCGCGCCGCTCGCGCAGGGCCGACAGCAGCGACTGCACCTCGGACAGGGAGCCGAACTGGGAGACGAGGCGCGGCAGCGGCATGCTATGGACTCCGCTCGAGCGCGCCCGACGCCACCACGGACTCGAGCGCGAGCACCAGCAGCGCGGCGACGAGCAGCCAGCCCGTCAGCTCGCTGCGGCCGGCGCCGCGGAACCGCACCGCCGCGTAGCCGCGCTCGCTCGCGGCCACGCTGACCCGTGCGCCCGGAAACAGGCCCGCCAGCTCGCCCGCGGTGGCCCGGCGGAGGTCCGACTCGCGCGGGTCCGGCGCGACCACCAGCGCGCCCACGGTGTCGGCGCTCGCCAGGAGGAAGTAGACGCCCGGCGCCTGGGGCGCCGCGATCCTGCGCTCAGCTCCGATCCGGCGGACCGCGCCGCCCGGAGCCGCCAGCCCGGTCACGGCGTCCGGCAGCGCGACCGCGGTGCCCGGCGCGGCCTCGAGGATGCCCTCCTCGCCACGGGCGAAGCGGTTCACCAGGTCGCCGACGAACGGCACGAACCCGCTGGCCAGCGGCAACGACGTCTCCTCCGGCACCAGCCGGCTCCCGACCAGCACGGTGCGCCCGGCGCGCACCAGCCAGGGATCCCCGCCCGCCCGCGCGAGCACGCCCGCGGGCTCGACGCCGGACGGCACGTCCAGTCGGTAGCGCCGCGTGACGCGCGCCCCGGAGATGTCCGGCACCAGCGGCGCCGCGAGCGTATCCTCGCGCTCGACGCGCGGGCCGAAGCGCCACGGCACGCCCGCCGCCGCGAGCGCGCGATTGACGTTGCCGAGCTGCACGGGGTCGCGCGGAGGGAGGACGACCGCGGGCCCGCCCGGCGCCGCCGGGCCGTCGCCCAGCCGCACCGCGCCCGCCGAGCCCGGACGCGCCTGGCCGGCGCGCACCAGCGAGCCGAGCGCGACCGCGAGGAACGGCCCGGTCTCGGCGGAATCGAAGCTCACCGCCGCCGGCGCGACGACGCGGACCGCGAACGGGCGGCTGTCGTCGGCACGCAGCTCGTCCGGCTCGAGCGACACCTCGCCCGCGCTCCACCCGGCGGCCGGCGCCGTCACCGGGAGCAGGGCCACGTCGCGCGGGGCCACCAGCGCCCGCGCCCCCTCCCGCCCGCGCAGCGTCACCGTCACCGCCACCCGGCCCCCGGCCGGCTCCGGCGCGCCGCCGATCGCCGCGGCCACCGTGCCCGAGCCCGCCAGCCAGGTGGCCGGGCTCGCACGAGCCGACACGACGGCGCGGTTGGCGGGCGGATCCGCCGCTGGCTCGTAGATCACCAGCGGCAGGCCCGCGGCCGCACTGTCGGGCGCGTCGAACGCGGTGCGCTGCGCGTCGGTCAGGAGGTGGATCTCGCCGCGCGCGTAGCCGGACGCGCGCACCAGCCGCGCCGCCGTGGCGACGGCCGCCGACAGATCGAGGCGCACGGGCTCCGGCCGCGCCGCCGCGGCCGCCTGGAGCAGCTCCTCGCGCGAGCCGCGCCGCGCCACGCCGTCCGCGCCGATCAGCCACAGCGCGTCCGACGGCTGCGCGGCCCGCAGCGTCTCGGCCGCGCGGGCCTCGAGATCGTCGAACACGCGCACGCCGCCCGACACCGCGCCCGACGACAGCGAGTGGTCGAGGATGACGACCAGCGCCGTGGGCTCGTGGCCCGCCCCGAAGCGGGCCGGCACCACGGGCCGGGCGGCGGCGAGCGCCAGCAGCGCGACCGCCGCCACGCGCAGCAGCAACAGCAGCAGGTGCTGCAGACGGATGGTGCGCTGCGCCTCCCGCTCGGTCTCGCGCAGGTAGCGCACGGCGGGGAAGACCACGTCCGGCGGGCGGTGGCGCTCGAACAGGTGCAGCAGCGGCGGCACCAGCGCCGCGCCGAGCAGCAGGAGGGCGAGCGGCTGCAGGAAGACCATCAGCCCAGCCGGGCCCTCCTCTCCGCCGCGCGGCGCAGCGCGTGGCCGAACGGCGTGTCGGTGGACACGTGGTGGTAGGCGATGCCGCCGCTCATGAGCGCCCGGCGCCACGCCGTCACCACGCCATCCACGGTCGCACGATAGGCGCGCCGCAGGTCCCGCGGCGACACGACCACGCCCTCGCGGGTTTCCGGATCCACGTACCGCGCCTGCGCCGCCGCGTCCAGCTCGATCTCGCCGGGGTCCATCAGGTGGAACACCAGCACCTGGTGGCCGCGGTGCCGCAGGTAGCGCAGCGCCAGCAGCACCAGGTCGCGGTCCACCAGCAGGTCGGAGATGAACACCACCAGGCCGCGGCGGCGCAGCAGGCCCGTCACCCGCGCCAGCGCCGTCTCGGCCGCGGTGCCGCCGCCGGGAGCGAGGTCCGCGAGCGCGCGGGCCAGCAGGTGCCACTGCCCCGGCCGCGCGCGCGGCGCGATCGCGCAGCGCACCTCGTCGTCGAACCCGATGAGACCGGTGGCGTCGCGTTGCCGCAGCAGGACCAGCGCGATCGCGGCCGCGAGCCGGGTCGCGTAGTCGAGCTTGGTGAGCCGGCGCTCGGGGTCTCCCGACCAGGCCATCGAGCGGGACACGTCGAGCACCAGGGTGGCGCGGAGGTTGGTCTCCTCCTCGTACTGCTTCACGTACAGCCGGTCGCGCCGCCCCACCACCTTCCAGTCGAGGTAGCGCAGCTCGTCGCCCGGCTGGTACGGCCGGTGCTCGGCGAACTCGACCGAGAAGCCGCGGTACGGCGAGCGGTGCAGCCCCGCGAGGAATCCCTCGACCACGCCTTCGGCCACGAGCTCGATGCCGCCGAGCGCGCTCACCTCGTGCGGATCCAGCAGGTCGAGGCGCTCGCGCGTCAGGCCGGTCGCGGAGGCCACAGGCTGTCACTGGAACAGGACACGCCCCAAAGGTAGGGCAGCCGCGTGGAATGCGCCAAGTGCTTGACGCTCTGGCAGTTGGCCCCCGACCGGCAACTGGCACGGTCTATGCTTTTCCAAGCGGCAGGACCACGTGTCCGGAGGTCGCCATGTCGAGCCGTGTCTGGATCAGCGCGTCGTTCGCGCTCGCAGGATTGCTCCTGGCGGGGCGGCAGGCCCGCGCCGCGGAGCGCGTGCTGTCCGATCCGCCCGGCGTGCGGATCTGGACCGACCACGGCGAGGTGTACCGGCGCGGCGAGCGGGTGCAGGTGTTCTTCCGCACCGAGCACGACGCCTACGTGACGGTGCTGCGCGTGGACACCGACGGCCGGGTGCGGGTCCTGTTCCCGCGCGATCCCGGCGACGCCAACCTCGCGCGCGGCGGCGAGACGTACACGGTGCCCGGCGTGGACGACCGGTACGCCTTCACCGTCGACGACGCCCCCGGCGTCGGGTACGTGTTCGCGGTGGCGAGCGACGACCCGTTCACCTACGACCCGTTCGAGGCCGACGACCGCTGGAGCTTCCAGGAGATCGCCAACCTCAGCGACGGCCGGGTCCACGGCGACCCCTACGCCTCGCTGCAGAGCCTGGTGCAGCAGATCATGGCGCCGGGGTACGCGGACTACGACACGCACCTGCTGCCCTACGACGTGGAGCAGCACTACGACTATCCCAGGTTCCTGTGTTACGACTGCCACGCCTACACTCCTTACGCGTACTGGGACCCGTACGATGCGTGGTGCCCGCAGTTTTCGCTCGCGGTGTACTTCAATCCCTTCTACTACTACCCGAGCTACTGGTATCCGACCCGCTATTACCGCGGCGTGAACGTCGTGTACGTGCGCCCCGGCTTCGTGGGCCGGCAGTTCGTGTTCCGGAACCGCGCCCCGGGCGCCGCCCCCTACACCGTCTACCGCGACCGGCGGAACGGCTGGGGTGACGGGCCCGCCGACCGCGGGGTGCGCGGCGTCGACATCGGCGGCGTGGGCAGCGTGCCCTCGCCCGGGGGGCGGCGCGCGATCCCGGGGAGCGCGGACCAGGTCAACGGCCGGCGCACCATCGGCGGGGCCGATCAGGTCTCGGGAGGCCGCCGCGTCATGACCGGCGAGAACGCCGAGGCCGCCGGCACCTTCGCGCCACGGCAGCCCGCCGCGGCACCGCAGGACGCGGGGCGCCGCGCGGTGCGCGACTTCATCCCGGAACCCGAGACCAATCCCCGCGTGGTCGGCCCGTCGCCGGTGGCGCCGCGCAGCGACGCCGCCCCGACCCAGCCGCGCCCGCGCGGCGTGTACATCGACGCGGGAGCGGCGCCGTCCGCGGCGGCCGGCCGGCCGGAGGCGCGGGAGGGCGTGCGGTACATCCCGCAGGAGGCCCCGCGCTCCGAGTCCCGTGGCGCGCCGGGCTACGGGGCGGCGGAAGCCCCGAAGGGAGGCTCGTACAACGCTCCGCGCGAGGCGCCCCAGTCGGCGCCGGCGTACGCGCCGGGCGGATCGTCTCGAGGCGGCGGCTCCATGGAGCCTGCCGCGCGGGCGGCGCCACGCGCCGCTCCGGCACCCAGGTCGACGCCCGCCCTGGTGCGACGGCGTGGGTGACCGGTGGAGGCGCCGCCCTGGCGCCCCATCGCGCGAAACTTCCGAATGCGCCCGGGCGTACGCTAACGCCGGGCGCATTTGGCATCCGGCCCGCCACACCCGCACACTGGAACTCCCGATGCGTCGCCACGCTGCCCTGCTCGCCGCCGTGCTCGCGGCCGCCACGCCGCCACTCGCCGCGCAGAACGCGCGCGCCGGGGACGCGGCCGCCGTCCGGCGTGCCGCCGAATCCATCACCGAGGCCGACATCCGCCGCCGCATCGGCATCATCGCCGACGACTCGATGCTCGGCCGCGCGACGCCCAGTCCGCAGCTCGAGCAGGTCGCGGCGTGGGTCGCCGGCGAATTCGCGCGCGCGGGCCTGTCGCCGGCCGGCGACAGCGGCGGCTTCATCCAGCGCTACGGCATCAGCCGGCTGCGGGTGGACTCGGCGTCGTTCGTCATGGCGATGGGCCACGGGGCCCACGGCCACTGGCTGCTCGGCCGCGAGGCCGCACTCATCTACGGCCAGCCGCCGGCCGCTCCCCTGACGGCTCCGGTCGTCCTGGTGGCGGGCGTCCCCGCCGACACCGCCCGCCCGTTCGGCGACGTGCCGATGGCGGGCACCATCGTCCTCCAGGTGCTGGACACGTCGAGGATCAACAACGGCCTCGTGCCCCTGGTGACGGCCGGCGTGGCCGCGGGCGTGAAGGCCTGGCTGTTCGTCTCGAACCGCTCGGCGCGGGAGTTCGGGGCCCTGGCGGAGCGCGCCCTGATGCCGCAGTACGAGGTCGGCGGAGCCGTGCACGGCCCGCTCGACATTTCCATCTACGAGGTGCGGGACAGCAGCGCGGCGGATCTGCTGCTCGCCTCCGGCGAGGACCCGGCCGCCCTGCTGGCGCCCGGCGCCGCGCCCGCCGTGCACCCGCTTTCCGGCGTGACCGCCACGGTGGACGTGCGGCGCCTCGTCGAGCGCGAGGTCTCGGCGCCCAACACCATCGGCGTGCTCGAGGGCAGCGATCCGGTGCTGCGGAGCGAGTACGTCTTCTTCACCGGCCACATGGACCACATCGGCACGGCCGGCGGGGACGAGGGATGTCGCGCCATGGGCGCCGACACCATCTGCAACGGCGCCGACGACGACGGCTCCGGGGCGGTGGCCGTGGTGGAGCTGGCGCAGGCGTTCGCGCGGCTGAGCCCGCGGCCGCGGCGCTCGTTGGTCTTCCTGACGGTGTCCGGCGAGGAGCGCGGCCTGTGGGGCAGCGGCTGGTACGTCGAGCACCCGGCGGTCCCGCTCGCGGCCACGGTCGCCGACCTCAACACCGACATGATCGGCCGCAACCCCGGCGACGCCGTCCTGGCGATCGGCAAGGAGCACTCGTCGCTGGGCGCGCTGGCGGACAGCGTCGCGGCGAGCCACCCGGAGCTGCGGATGCGGGTCCTGGGCGACACCCTGCCCCGCGAGAACCTGTTCTTCCGCTCCGACCACTACAACTTCGCGCGCAAGGGCGTGCCCATCCTGTTCTTCACCACCGGCCTGCACGCGGACTACCACCGGGCCTCGGACTCGCCGGACAAGATCGACGCCGAGCAGGAAGCCCGGATCGTGCGGCTCGACTTCTATCTCGGCCTCGCCGTCGCCGACGCCGCGGCGCGGCCGGCGTGGAATCCCGACAGCTACCGGCGGATCGTCGCCGGCGCCGGGCGGTAGAGGCCCCCCGACTGCCGCGCGCCCGGCGGAGCGGCACCCTTCCGCCGGGCGCCGCGTTTCCGGATATTGGCGCTCACGTTCCCCGATCGCGGAGGCGCGGATGAGGGGGCGTCGCTGCCCGGTGGCGATTCCGTGCGCGGCGCGGCCGAGCGCGATGGCCGGGCCGAGGGGCGTGCCGCGCTTCCCGGCCGCCGCGCCGTGATCCGGATCGGCCCGGCCGGCTGGTCGTATCCCGACTCGCCCGGCCACGTCTACCCGGCCGACGTCCCGTCGCGGTTCGACGCCCTGAGCTTCCTGGCCTCGTACTTCGACACCATCGAGGTCAACTCCACCTTCTACCGCCCGCAGCCTGCGCGCACGTTCGCGTCGTGGGTCCGGCGGGTGGCGCACAACCCGCGGTTCCGCTTCACGGTCAAGCTGTGGCAGCGCTTCACCCACGAGCGCGCCGCCCCCTGGACCGCCGAGGAGCTGCGCGAGGTCACCGAGGGCCTGCAGGTGCTGCGGGACGAGGACCGGCTCGGGGCGCTGCTGTCGCAGTTCCCGTGGTCGTTCAAGCCCGGGCCCGCGGGCCGCGAGACCCTGGCGCGGCTGGCCGAGGCGTTCCGCGGCTGGCCGCTGGTGGTCGAGGTGCGCCACGGCGGCTGGGCCCGCGAGGACGAGCTGCCGCTGTTCCGGGACCTCGGCATCGGCGTCGCCAACATCGACCAGCCGCTGATCGGCCAGTCGTTCGCGCCGGCGGCGCACGCCACCAGCACGCTGGGCTACGTGCGCTTCCACGGGCGCAACTACGAGCACTGGTTCGGCGAGCAGGAGGACGCGGCCCAGCGCTACGACTACCTCTACACCGCCAAGGAGCTGGCGCCGTGGGTGGACCGGATCCGGGCGCTGGCGGCGAGCGAGGGCGTGGCGGACGTCTACGTGATCACGAACAACCACTTCGAGGGCAAGGGCCCGGCCAACGCGCTGATGCTGCGCGCGATGCTCGACCGCGGCCGGGTGAAGGCGCCGCCCGTGCTGTTCGCGACCTATCGCCAGGCCCTGGAGCCCTACGCGGAGCCGTGGGAGGCGGAGGGAGAGCCGAGCCTGTTCTGAGAACCGGAGCCTGGAGACTCGGAACCACCGGCAACTTGGCGACCGGCAACTTTCCCGCCTTCTGAGCGCTATCTTTCTGCCCTCGCTATGGACGCTTCCCGGATCCGCAACTTCTGCATCGTGGCCCACATCGACCACGGCAAGTCCACGCTCGCCGACCGCCTGATCGAAGCCACCGGCACGCTGAGCCGCCGGGAGATGCGGGACCAGGTGCTCGACACGATGGACCTCGAGCGGGAGCGCGGCATCACCATCAAGCTGAACGCCGTGCGCATGGCCTACACGGGGGCCGACGGCCAGGCCTACGAGCTGAACCTCATCGACACGCCGGGCCACGTGGACTTCACGTACGAGGTGTCGCGCTCGCTCGCCGCGTGCGAGGGCGCGATCCTGGTGGTGGACGCCGCCCAGGGCATCCAGGCGCAGACCGTCTCCAACCTCTACCTCGCCCTCGAGGCCGGCCTGGAGATCATCCCGGTCCTGAACAAGATCGACCTGCCTTCGGCCGAGCCGGAGAAGCGGAAGGCGGAGCTGCACGACCTGATCGGCGCCGATCCGGACGAGATCCTGCTGGTCTCCGCCAAGGAGGGCCGCGGCATCCCGGAGCTGCTCGAGGCCGTGGTGCAGCGGGTCCCGGCGCCGAAGGGCGACCCGGCGGCGCCGCTGCGGGCGCTGATCTTCGACTCGTACTACGACCGCTACCGCGGGGCGATCCCCTCGATCCGCGTGGTGGACGGCGTGGTGCGGCCGGGGACGAGCATCGCGATGGGCTCGCACGACGGCGTCTACGAGGTGGCCGAGGTCGGCTACCTGCAGCTCGAGCACCGGCCGGCCCGGGAGCTGTCGGCGGGCGAGGTGGGCTACCTGGTCGCCAACTTCCGCGACGTGAAGGACACGCGGGTGGGCGACACGATCCTCGACGCGGAGCGCCGGGCGGCCGGGCTGCTGCCCGGCTACCGCGACGTGAAGTCGATGGTGTTCGCCGGCCTCTACCCCACCCAGCCCGAGGCGTACGAGGATCTGCGCGACGCCCTCGCCAAGCTCCAGCTCAACGACGCCTCGCTGCACTACGAGCCGGAGACCTCGGTCGCGCTGGGGTTCGGGTTCCGGTGCGGCTTCCTCGGGCTGCTGCACATGGAGATCGTGCAGGAGCGGCTGGAGCGCGAGTTCGGCCTCGACCTGGTGACCACGGTGCCCAACGTGGAGTACGACGTGTGGCTCACCAGCGGCGACAAGGTGGTGGTGGAGAACCCGAGCAAGATGCCCACCGGCTCGCAGGTGGACCGGGTCGAGGAGCCGTACGTGCGGGCGCGCATCATCTCGCCGGCGGAGTACATCGGCGCGCTGATGAAGCTCGGCCAGGAGCGCCGCGGCGCCTACCTGGGCATGAAGTACCTCGACCCGGTGCGGGTCGAGTTCGAGTGGGAGTTCCCGCTGGCCGAGATCATCCTCGACTTCTACGACAAGCTGAAGACCCTGTCGCGCGGCTACGCCTCGCTCGACTACGAGTTCGCCGCCTACCGGGCCAACGACCTGGTGAAGCTCGACATGCTGATCAACGGCGACCCGGTGGACGCGTTCAGCGTCATCATCCACCGCGACAAGGCGTTCGACTGGGGCAAGAAGCTGGCCGGCAAGCTGCGGGAGCTGATCCCGCGCCAGCTGTTCGAGGTGGTGATCCAGGCGGCGATCGGCTCGAAGGTCATCGCGCGCGAGACCGTGCATCCGCTCCGCAAGAACGTCCTGGCCAAGTGCTACGGCGGCGACGTCACCCGCAAGCGCAAGCTGCTCGAGAAGCAGAAGGCCGGGAAGAAGCGGATGAAGCAGGTCGGCGCGGTCGAGATCCCGCAGGAGGCGTTCCTCGCCGTGCTGAAGGTCGAGTGAGCGCGCCGACGGGCCGCACCAGCGGCCCGGTGCACACGCCGGCCGACGCGGAGGCGGTCGCCACCCGGCCGAGCGGCGGGCGCCTGACGGGCCGGGGGCTGGTGATCCAGACGGCGTTCTTCGGCGACGTGGTGCTCACCACGCCGCTGATCCGGCGCGCGGCCGAGCGCCACGGGAACCCGGTGGACGTGGTGGTGCTGCCGGGCGCGGTGCCGGTGCTGCGCCACCATCCGAGCATCCGCGACCGGATCCCCTACGACAAGCACGGCCGGGACGCGGGGATCGCCGGCTTCGTGCGGACGGCCCGCCTGCTGAGGCGGCGGCACTACGCGGCGGCCTATCTCGCGCAGTCGAGCGTCCGCTCCGCGGCCCTGGCGTTCGCCGCCGGGATTCCGCGGCGCATCGGGTTCCGCGACGCGCCGGGCGCGTTCCTGCACACCCACTCGGTGGCGCCGCGCGGCGAGCCGCACCAGGTCGAGCGGCTGCTCGCGCTGGCCGACGGGGCGCCGGAGCGCCGCGAGCCGGAGATCTTCCCCGGCCCGGACGAACGCACGGCGGTGGACGCCCTGCTGCGCGAGGCCGGCATCCACGGCGAGTTCGTGGTGCTCGCGCCCGGCTCCCAGTGGGGCTCCAAGCGGTGGCCGTTCTTCCCCGAGCTGGCGCGCGCCCTGGCGCAGGAGATCCCGCTCGCGCTGGTGGGCGGCCCCGGCGACCGGGCGGACGGGCGGCAGATCCGCAACGCCCTGGGAACGGCGACGCCCGTGGCCGACGGCATCGGCCGGCTGTCGCTCCTCGCGGCGGGCGAGCTGATCCGGCGCGCCCGGGTGCTGGTGTCGAACGACTCCGCGCCGGTCCACCTCGCCTCGGCGACCAACACGTCGACGGTCGAGATCTACGGGCCCACGGCGCCGCTGTTCGGGTTCGCCGCGCGCGCGCCGTGGTCGCGCATCGTCGAGCCGGAGCCGCTGGAGTGCCGGCCGTGCCACCATCACGGCCCGCCGGCCTGCCCCCTCGGCCACCACAGGTGCATGCGCGAGATCCCCATCAGCCGTGTGCTGGCCGAGGTGCGGACCCTGCTCCAGATTGTCCCCAAACGTTACGGAGCCTGAGCGATGCGGTACCTGGTGGGCGTGGACATCGGCGGGACCAACATCGTCGTCGGCACCGTGGCCGAGGACGGCTCCGCGGTGCTCGGCGTCGGCCAGGCGCCGACCCTGCCGGAGGAGGGCCCGCAGGCGGTGGTCGGGCGCATCGCCCGGCTGGTGCAGGGCTCGATCGCGGAGGCGCAGAAGTCCGCGGGCGTCGCGCGGGACCGGATCGTGGGCGTGGGCATCGGCTCGCCGGGGCCGCTGGACCGCGAGCGGGGCGTCGTGCTGCTGACGCCGAACCTGGGGTGGCGCGACCTGCCGCTGCGCGACCTGGTGAGCGAGGCGACCGGCCTGCCGGCGGCGCTCGACAACGACGCCAACTGCGCCATCTACGGCGAGTGGTGGGCGGGCGCCGCGCGCGGCTCGCAGTACGTCGTCGGGCTCACCATCGGCACCGGGATCGGCGGCGGCATCGTGATCGACGGGAAGCTGTACTACGGCACGTCGGGAGTCGCGGGCGAGGTCGGGCACACCACCATCGACTCCACCGGCCGGCGCTGCAAGTGCGGCAACTACGGCTGCCTCGAGGCCTACGCCTCGGGGCCGGCCATCGCCGCGCGCGCCATCGAGGGCATCGAGACCGGCGCCGAGAGCGACCTGCCGAAGCGGGTCGGCGGCGACCTGTCGAAGATCACCGCGCAGACGGTGTACGAGGCCGCGAAGGCCGGCGACGAGTACGCGCTCGAGATCGTCCGCGACACCGCCAAGTTCCTGGGCGCCGGCGTCGGCAACCTGATCAACATCTTCAACCCGGACACGGTGGTGATCGTGGGCGGCGTCACGATGGCGGGCGACCAGCTGTTCGTGCCGCTCCGCGGCGAGGTGAAGCGGCGGGCGTTCAAGCCGGCGGTGGACCGCTGCCGCATCGTCCCCGGCGAGCTGCCCGGCACCGCGGGCGTCGTGGGCGCGGTCGCCGGCTTCAAGCACCACGTGTGGGGCGAGGTCTGAAGAAGCTCGGCGTGGTGGGCACGATGATCTGGGACACGATCATCGGCCGCGACCCCGCGGCGGCGCCCTTCGAGGAGTGGGGCGGCATCAGCTACGCGCTCGCGGCGCTCGACGCCTCGCTCCCCGCGGGCTGGCAGATCGTGCCCGTGGTGAAGGTGGGCCGCGACCTGGCCGAGCGCGCGGACGACTTTCTGCGGACCCTGCCGGCGGCGCGCGGCACGCGGTTCGTGGTCGTGCCGGCGACCAATCCGCGGGTGCGGCTCAACTACCAGGACCGCCAGCGGCGCTGCGAGGGGCTGCAGGGCGGCGTGCCGCCGTGGACCTGGGAGGAGCTGGGCCCGATGCTCCTCGACCTCGACGCCCTGTACGTCAACTTCATCACCGGCTTCGAGTGCGAGCTCGCCACCGCCCAGGCGCTGCGCCGCGCCTACCGGCGCCCGCTGTACGGCGACCTCCACAGCCTGGCGCTCGGCATCCGGGCGAACGGCATCCGCCACCTGCGCCCCATCGAGGAGCCGCTGGCCTGGCTGTCGTGCTTCGACGTGGTGCAGGTGAACGAGGACGAGATGCTGCAGCTCGGCGACGCGCCGCTGGAGCTGGCCGCGCGTGCGGTCGCCCGCGGCGTGCAGGCGGTGTGCGTCACGCTCGGCGAGCGCGGGGCCGCGTACGTCGCGGCGCCGGGGTTCGACGGCTTCGGGCCCGCGCCCGGGGCTGCCGGCGCAGGCCAGGTCGCGCGCACGGCGCGGATCGACGCCGAGGGCGAGCCGGCCGCCGGCGATCCCACCGGCTGCGGCGACGTGTTCGGCTCGACCCTGTTCGCCCGGCTGCTCGCCGGCGACGCGCTCGAGCCCGCCGTGCGCGCGGCCAACCGGATGGCGCGGCGCAACGTGACCTACCGCGGCGCCACGGGCCTCCAGCATCACCTCCGCGGCGCCCTCGCGCCCCCGCGGCCCGCGTGACCGCCGTCGTCGAGGTCCCGCCGTCGTTCGACGACCGCTCGTTCGAGCAGTTCGCCGCGGGCTTCGCCGCGGCCGAAGGCACGGGCCGCGTGCTGCTCGACGCGCACGCGACCGAGTGGGCGTCGCCGTTCGGGCTGGTGGGCCTGCTGTGCGCGGGCCGGGCGCTGGGGCAGCGCGCGGGCACCAGGCCGCTCCTCACCGTTCCGGCGGACGCCGACGTCGCCCGCTACTGGGCGCACGCCGGCTTCTTCGCGCAGGCGGAGCAGCTGTTCGAGATTCACGGCGCGGTGCCGAAGTCCCGGCAGGCGCCGGACAGCGCGGTGCTGCTCGAGATCACCCCGGTCGAGGTCGCGGGAGACGTGCACCGCGTCGTGGACCGGATCCAGAGCCGCTCCGCGGCGATCCTCGACGCCGCGACCGGGCTCGACGCGAAGGCGACGATCGGATTCGGTATGGCGCTTTCCGAGGCTTGTCAAAATATTGTGGAGCACGCCGGCACCGGCGGCTGGGTCGCGGTGCACGCCTACACCTGGCGGCGGCGGCTCGGCCGGCGCGTGGTGGTCATCGCGGTCGGAGACGCCGGCGTCGGATTCCGACACACGCTCGAGGCCACGCAGGCCAAGCGCTACGGCGACCGGTGGAGCGACGCCACCGCGCTCGAGGCGGCGCTGATTCACGGGATCAGCAAGTACCGCGATCCCGGCCGCGGCCAGGGGCTGCGCGGGATCCGGATGTGGGCGGAGCGGTGGAAGGGCAAGCTGAGCATCCGCAGCGGCACGGGACGCATCGTGCGGGTCCCCGACTGGGACGAGGACGTGCCGCTGGAGGGCGGACTGGCGCCGTTTCCGGGGGCGCAGCTGCAGCTCGTGGTTCCCGGGACGGTGCGGGAGGAACGGTGATCGCCGAAATCGACGTGCGGGCCGTGCTCTCCCGCAGCATGTGCGAGTTCCACAGCGACCTGGTGACCCGCGCGACCGGCCGCGCCGTGCGCTCCGGCATCGAGGCCCACCTGCAGGAGCATCCCGACGTCACGGTCGTCGTGCTCGACTTCTCCGAGGTCCGGGTGCTCGACTGCTCGTGCGCCGACGAGGTGGTGGCCCAGCTGCTGATGCGCACCGCCGGGGGCCGGCCGCGCCGCGTCTACGTGCTGGTGCGCGGTCTCGCCGAGGCGCACGCCGACCAGCTCGACGACGTGCTGCGGCGCCACGGCCTCGCCCTGGTGGGCGAGGAGCGCGGCGGCGGCACGCGGCTGCTGGGGTTCGTCACCGACCTGATGCGCGCCGCCTGGGAGCAGGTGGTGCGCAGCGGCTCCGCCCGCCCCGAGGAGCTGGCGGCCGAGCTGGCGTGGCCGGTGGACGAGATGCACCGGGCGCTCGACCAGCTGGCCGAGCGCCGCCTGGTGATCCTGTCGCCCGACCGGCACTACCTCCCCCTGACCGCCGCCTGACGCCGATGCCGCGCCGCCCGCCGGGCCGGTCCACCATCGCCATCCACGGGACCCCGGCCGCGCGCACCGCGCCCGAACCCGTGGCGCCGCCGATCTACCAGTCGAGCACCTTCGTCCGCGCGGTCGGCTCGACCGACGAGACGCTGTACACCCGCTACGGCAACAATCCCAACCAGCTCCGCCTCGCGGAGCGGCTGGCCGGGCTCGAGGGCGCCGAGGCCGCGATCTTCGTGGCCAGCGGGATGGGCGCGACGGCGCTGGCGCACCTCGCGGTGCTGAGCCCCGGGGACCACCTCCTCTCGAGCGAGTGGATCTACGGCGGCACCCGCCGGCTGTTCCGCGAGGAGTTCACCCGCTTCGGCATCGACGTGTCGTTCGCCAACCCGGACCGCCGGCGGGAGTGGCGCAGCAAGCTCCGCAAGACCACGCGGGCGATCTTCGTCGAGACGCCGACCAATCCGTTGATGCGCGTGCTGGACGTCGAGTGGCTGGCGACGCTCGCCGAGGCCGAAGGCATCGCGCTGCTGGTGGACTCGACCTTCGCGACCCCGATGAACTACCGCCCGCTCGAGCACGGCGCGGACGTGGTGATCCACAGCGCGACCAAGTACCTCAACGGGCACTCCGACGTCATCGCGGGCGCCGTGGCCGGCGCGGCCACGCTGGTGGACGAGGTCCGCGAGCGGATGAAGCTGTGGGGCCAGGCCCTCGATCCGCACGCGGCGTGGCTCATCGAGCGCGGGCTCAAGACCCTCGGCGCGCGGATGGAGCGGCACAACCGCACCGGCCTGGCGATCGCCTCGTGGCTGGAGGAGCACCCCAAGGTGCGGCGCGTGCACTACCCCGGCCTCGAGTCGCACCCCGACCACGAGCTGGCCGCCCGGGTGCTGGACGGGTTCAGCGGGATGGTCGGCGTCGAGCTCGTGGGCGGCGCCCGGGCGGCGGACCGCTGCCTGCGCGCCCTGAGGCTGGTAGCCCACGCGCCGAGCCTGGGCGGCGTGGAGTCGCTGGTCTCGGAGCCGCGGTTCACCTCGCACGCCGGGCTCACGGCCGACGAGCGCGCCGCCGCCGGCATCCCCGACGGCTTCCTCCGGCTCTCCCTCGGCCTCGAGGATCCCGACGACCTGATGGAAGACCTCGCCCGAGGACTCGCCGCGGCCTAGCCCCGGCCCTAGATTGCGGCCGTGATCAAGTTCAGCCACGTCACGAAGGCGTACGCCAAGGGCGCCGCGCTCGCCGACGTCTCGTTCCACGTCCCCAAGGGCCAGTTCTGCTTCCTCACCGGGCACAGCGGCGCCGGCAAGACCACGGCGCTGAAGCTCATCTACCTCGCCGAGCTGCCGACCTCCGGCGAGGTGCGCGTGTCCGGCTTCGCCTCCTCGCGCATCAACCCGCGCGACGTCCCGCGGCTGCGCCGCCGCCTCGGCATCGTGTTCCAGGACTTCCGGCTGCTGGAGGACCGCACCGCCGAGGAGAACGTCGCCTTCGCGCTCGAGGTGACCGGCGCGCGGCGCTCCGCCATCGGACCCCGGGTGATGCGGGTGCTCACCCAGGTGGGCCTGGTCGCCAAGGCGCACCAGTACCCGCGCGAGCTGTCGGGAGGCGAGCAGCAGCGGGTGGCCATCGCCCGCGCGCTGGTGAACGACCCGGTGGTCCTGCTGGCCGACGAGCCGACCGGCAACCTCGACGACCGCGCCACCCGCGGCATCTTCCAGCTGCTCCGCGACATCAACGCCTCGGGCACGGCGGTGCTGATGGCCACGCACGACCTCGACCTGGTGAAGAGCTTCGACGGCGCGCACCTCGTGGAGCTGCAGCACGGCAGCGTGGCCTACGACTCGGCCGAGGACGCCGGCGAGCCCGAGGCGGCGTCGCCGTGAACCTGGTCGTCCGCGAGACCATGCTCGCCTTCCGGCGCGCGCCGCTGCTGTCGGCGCTGTCGGTGACGACCATCGCCTTCTCGCTGTTCGTGTTCGGGCTGTTCGGGCTGGTGACGGTGAACGTCCAGCGGGTGATGGGCAGCGTGGCCGAGCGCGTCGAGGTGGTGGGGTACGTGCGCCGGGGCACGCCCATCGAGACCGTGACCGTCGCGGCGGCCGACGTGCAGGCGTTCCCCGAGGTCGAGAGCGTCACCCACGTGTCGGAAGAGGCGGCGCTGGCCCGCGCGCGCCGCGAGCTGCCCGAGTTCCGGGACATCTTCCAGGACCTCGAGGCCAACCCGCTGCCCGCCTCGCTCGAGGTCCGCCTCAAGCCCGCGTTCCGCGACGCGCGGCACGCCGCCCTGGTGGCCGAGCGGCTGCGGGGATTCGACTTCGTGGACGACGTCCGCTACGGCAGCGACTGGGTGGCCAAGCTCGACCACCTCCGCAACATCGCCGGCGCGGTCGGCGTCGTGGTGGGCGCGGCCTTCGCCATCGTGGCCGTCATCATCATCGGGACCACCATCCGGATGGCGGTGCTCCACCGCGGCCACGAGATCGCGATCATGCGGCTGGTGGGCGCGACCGACGGGTTCGTCCGGCGCCCGTTCCTGCTCGACGGGCTGATCAAGGGACTGATGGGAGGCGCCCTCGCGCTGCTGCTGTGCTACGGCGCGTACGCGATGGTCGACGCCTGGCTGCTGCGGGCCGACTTCTTCACCACCCCGGAGTCGCTCGCGGGCGTCGCGGCCGGCGGGCTGCTCGGGCTGGCGGGCAGCCTGGTCAGCATCGGCCGGCACCTCCGCAGCGTGTGATGCGGGGCCGCGCGGGCGCCTCCCCGGCCCTCGTCGCCGCGGCGCTCGCGGCGCTGATGGCGGGAGCGCTGGCCGCGCAGCAGCCCGCCGACACGGCCCTCGAGAACAGCCAGCAGCGCCTGGTCGAGATCCGCCGCGAGCGCCAGCGGCTGCAGGCCGAGATGGAGCGGCTGCGCGGCCAGGTGCACTCGCTCTCGAGCGAGGTGCTGAACCTCCGGGAGCAGGTGCGCACCACCGGCCGCATCGTCTCGGAGCTCGACCTCCAGATCGCCGCGATGGGCTCCCAGATCGGGCGCAAGACCGCCGACCTCATCATCGCGCAGGACGCGCTGGCCGAGAAGCGGGCCATCCTCCACCACCGCCTGATCGAGATCGCCAAGCGCGGCCCGCTCTACGAGGCGCAGGTGCTGCTCGCGGCCGAGTCGTTCGGCGACCTGGCCTCGCGCTACAAGTACCTGTACCTGATCAGCCGGCAGGACCGGCAGCTGGTGGCCGACGTGGAGGCGCTGCGCGACAGCGCCGCCAACGGCCGCAACGTGCTGCTCAACCTGCAGGGCGCGCTGTCGCGGCGCCGCGACGAGCGGGCGGAGGAGAACCAGCGCTACCGCCAGCTGGAGCAGCAGAGCCAGCGCAGCCTGCGCCAGTCGCAGCGCGAGGCCGAGCAGACCCAGCAGCGGCTGGCCCAGCTCGCCAAGGACGAGGCGCGGCTGAACGACATCATCGCCGCGTTCGAGCGGCGCCGCCTGGCGGAGGCCAGCCGCGGCGCCATCGCGGCGCCGTCGCGCATCCGCACCGCCGACCTCGGCCGCCTCGACTGGCCGGTCGACGGCGACATCATCTACCGCTTCGGCCGGCAGCAGCTGGCGAACAACACCACGGTCCGCCGCGACGGCATCGGGATCGCGGTGCCGCAGGGCACGCCGGTCAAGGCCATCGCCGACGGCACGGTGCGCAGCACGCGGTCGCTCGGAACCTACGGGCCCTCGGTGGTGATCGAGCACGGCGGCGGCTTCTACAGCGTGTACCTGTACCTGAGCGAGATCGACGTGAAGAACGGCCAGGCCGTGACCCGCGGCCAGGTCGTCGGGCGCTCCGGCGGCGAGAACTCCGACGAGGGCCCCCACATCGAGTTCCAGATCCGCGGCGAGGCGGCCGGCCAGAAGGGCCAGGCGCAGGCGCTCGATCCCGTCACCTGGCTGAGGCGCCGCCGGTGACCGCCGCGCGCCCAGCCGCAGCGCGGAGAGCGCCATGACCGCCCCGGACCGCCTGGCCAAGCTGTGCGAGACCTGCGGGCGGTTCCGGCTGTACGCGCCCGACGACGCCTACTGCATCGTGTGCGGCTACCAGAGCCTGGTGGCCGAGTGCGACTGCGGCCGCAGCTTCGACTACGCGCTGACCGAGCCTCCGGGCGGCGGCCTGCACTGCCCGCGCTGCGGTCGCGACTTCCGCGGCCCGCGCCGGCTCGCCGTCGAGTAGCCGCCCGACGGGCGGCCGGCGCGCCGTCCGCCCGCGCGCCGCGGCGCTCGAGAATTGCCGGTCATCCGACCGGAGCCTATCTTCGCCGCGTGTCCGAGGAACCGCTCCTCTCGCTGCGCCAGGTCGCCGAGCAGCTCGGCCGCCCCGTCTCCACCATCCGCTACTACCGCGACACCTTCCTCGACCACGTGCCGGTCGTCGGCCTGGGGCGGCGGCGGCGCTACCCGCCGTCCGCGGTCGCCGCCCTGCGGACGATCGCCGAAGGGTTCGCCGCGGGCCGGTCGCGCGAGCGGATCCTGAACGGTCTCGACGGAGGCGGCGGGCACGGCGCGTCCTGGCCGGGCGCCGGCCGCGGCTTCGGACAGCCGGCGGTGTCGGGCGCCGAGCTGCTGGCGGCCATCGAGGACGGCCGGCGCGAGCAGCGCGAGGCGCTGCTGCAGATGGCCGGGGAGATCGTGCGGCTGACCGGCGTGCTCGAGGGACACGAGCGCATGCTGACCGCGCTCGCCGTCCACACCGGCGCGCCGCCGGCCGAACCGCCGGCCCTTGGGGGCGCCGCGCAGCCGCTCGCCGCGCTCGGCCGCGGAAGCTCGACCGCCGAGCCGGCCGAAGCGCCGGCGGGCGGCAGCCTGTCCGCGGCGGAGATGGAGCGGCTGCGTGCCGAGCTGGAGGCCGAGCGGCAGCTGGTGGAGCGGCTGCGCGAGGCCAAGGTCAAGCTCGAGCACCGCGTCGTGGATGCGGAGTCGGAGCTGGAGGAGCGGCGGCGCCGGCGCGCCTCGGTGCTGGAGCGGATCCTCGGGCCGGCCGACCGGGCCTGAAGGCGCCGGCTCAGCTCCCCGGCGAGGAAGCGATGGCGATCCGGTCTTCGCTCGCGGTCTTGGCCCGTGCCAGCGCCGCGTCGGCCAGCGCGAACAGGTCCTCGGGACGCAGCGCTTCGGGGTGAGGGAAGGAGACGATGCCAGCCGAGAAGCCGGGACGCTCGCCGCCCATGTCGGGGAAGTTGTGCTTCGCCACGGCCGCGCCGAGCCGCTGAACGAAGTTGCGCGCCCCCCGCGCGTCCGTTTCCGGCAGCACGAGCGCGAACTCGTCCCCCCCGTAGCGCGCGACGAAGTCCGGCGAGCGCAGCTCGCGCTGCAGCAGCTGGCCGATGTCGGCCAGGATCCGGTCTCCCGCCTGGGAGCCGAGCCGCTCGTTCAGGGTGCGGAACTTGTCCACGTCCAGCACCACGAAGCAGAACCGCAGCCGGTAGCGGCGCGCCCGCTCGTACTCGTCGCGCAGCCGGCGGTCGAGCCCGTCGAGGCTCGCGCACCCGGTCAGCACGTCGAGCGCGCCGGCGTTCAGCTGGCGGCGGAACACGGCCGCGCGGCGCTCCTCGTTCTCGAGCACCTTGGCCGCGGCCTTGGCGATCGTGTCGGCCAGCGCGATGTCGCGGCTGGTGAGGTCGGGATCGCCCTCGCGGGTCCGGAGGAAGAACACGCCCGCCGGCGTCCCCTGCACGAAGACCGGGAGGGCCACGGCGGAGCGGATGTTGGTCTCCACGGCCTGCGCGTCCCACCGGTCGCGGATCGTCGCGAACAGCGGGTGCTCCTTCACGTCCTCGATCACGACCGGCCGCTCGGTGCGCAGCGCTTCCTGGATCTCCGGGTAGTGCGTCAGCTCGACCCGCATGTCGCGCACCGAGGGGTTCTCGTACACCGCGACCACGCGACCGTGGTCGGCGCCGGGCGACGTCACCACGAACGAGCAGTGCGACAGCGACAGCGCCTGGCCGACCCGGCGCACCAGCGTCTGGAAGATCTCCTCCGCCCGGAGCGCGGCGGAAACTTCCTGGAAGATGTCGAACAGCAGCTCGCGGGCACGGAGCGTCACCCGCAGATCGCGCAGCTCCTCGCGGCGCGCCAGCAGCCGCTCCAGCCGGGCCCGCAGCTCGGCGCCGCCCACCGGGGCGGCGACCGCGTCGTCGGCGCCGGCGAACAGCAGGTCCGCCAGCCCGTCGGCCGCCGGCGTCATCACGATCAGCGGGAGATCGGACCACTGCTGGACCGTCTCGCGGAGCTTCTTGACCCGGTCCAGCTGCGTGCCCGCCGGCCCGCCCACGCACAGCAGCACCGCGTCGGGCGACGACGCTCCGGCGGCCGCGGCGATGTCACCCCCCGCCGGCAGCTCCTCGACCCGGAAGCCGGCGTGCTCGAGCGTGGCCACGAGGCCGGCGGGCCTCGCGGCGGCTTCTCCCGCGACCAGCACGTGCGTGCGGACGAGCTCGGTCATGCGTCCTCGGTGGTGGCGCACGCGGCGCCCGTTCGGCGCGAACCTACCGTTGGCGCGGGCGGGCCGCAAGCGACGCGGCGCCCCGTTGGAGCCCGCCGTGCGGGTTGACGCGGCCCGCGCGGAGCGGCGGCGCATGGTCGCCGTGCAGATCGCCGCGCGCGGCGTGCGCCACCGCCGCACCCTGGCCGCGCTGGCCGCGATCCCGCGCCACTGCTTCGTCCCGGCGACGCTCGCCGACGCCGCCTACGACGACGTGCCGCTGCCGGTGGGCCACGGCCAGACGATCTCCCAGCCGTTCATGGTCGCCCTGATGACGGAGGTGCTCGCGCTGCGCCGCTCCGACCGCGTGCTGGAGATCGGCACCGGATCCGGCTACCAGACGGCCATCCTCGCCCACCTCGTGCGCCGCGTGTACACGATCGAGCGGCTCGGCGGGCTGGCCGCCGGCGCGGAGCGCCGGCTCGCGGCCCTCGGCCTGACGAACGTGGACTACCGCGTCGGCGACGGCTCGCTGGGCTGGCCCGAGGCGGCGCCGTTCGACGCCGTCCTCGTCACCGCGGCCGCACCAGGCATCCCTCGCCCGCTGGTCGAGCAGCTCGCACCCGGCGGCCGGATCGCGGTGCCGGTCGGCGACCTCGCGCTCCAGGAGCTCGTCGTCGGCACGCTCGGGCCGGGCGGGCTCGTCACCCGCGACGCCGGAGGATGCCGCTTCGTGCCCCTCATCGGCCGGCACGCCTTCCAGGACGGCTTCTGAACCCGGTTGCGCCCGCCGGGCACCGATGGTTTCGTACCCGTATGACACGGGAACGGAGCCGCCGCGTCGCGGGACTCGCGTGCGTCGCGGGAGGCGCCGCGCTGGCGCTGGCGTTCGCCTGTCGCGAGACCGGAGGGCCCGCGGCGTGCTTCGAGCCCGACGCCACCGCGTACAGCTTCTACCTGAACGGCGACACCAACCTGGTGTTCCACTGGCCGGCCTCCTACATGCCGGTGCGTGTGTACGCCGAGCCGACGGGCGACCTCCCCGCCAACGTGCAGACCGCGATGACGGTGTGGACGAACGCGTTCCGCTGCCACGAGCTGTCCCTCACGGCGACGACGGACTCGACGCACGCCGACATCGTCTTCCGCAACCCGCTGTCGCTGCCGGAGGCGCCACCGGCGGCGCGCGTCATGCACGTGGACTCCATCGGCTCGTGCCACGGCCTCACGCAGTTCTTCACGGACTCGGACACCGTCGCACTGGTGGGCCCGATGCGATCGTACGTGGCGGCCTACCCCGGCGCGGACAGCGCCTCCGCGGCCGCGTGCTTCCGCATCGCGACCACCCACGAGCTGGGGCACGCCCTCGGTCTGCTGGCCGAGAGTCCCGACGACGGCGACATCATGTACAGCACGCCGAGCCGCTCGACGCTGAGCGAGGACGACCGTTTCACCATCCAGATCCTGTACCACACGCCGTCCAAGATCGCGCCCCCGCCCCGCCAGTGAGCGGCCGGCGCGTCGTGACCGAGGCCCAGGTGCGCGCGGCCGCCAAGACCGGCCGCGCGCTCGACCTGCCGCCCGGCGCGATCGTGACGCCCGCGGCGCGGGACCTCGCGGCCACGCTCGGCGTGTCGCTCGGCGGCGGCAGCGCGGACACGGGCGCGGCCGCGCAGCCCGCCGCGCCCGCTCCGCCGGCCGCCGCGGACGGCGCGCCCGGACGAGCCGTCGTCGTCCTCGGCGCCGACCACGGCGGCTTCCCGCTGAAGGAGCAGCTGAAGGCGACCGTGGCCGAGCTCGGCTACGACGCGCTCGACCTCGGGACCAGCGACGCGCAGCCCGTCGACTACCCCGATTTCGCGGTGGCCGTGGCGCGGGCGGTGGCCGAGGGTCGGGCGTGGCGTGGAATCATGATCGACGGAGCCGGGATTGGGAGCGCCATGGCAGCCAACAAGGTGGCCGGCGTGCGGGCGGCCTTGTGCTACG
>Ga0187778_10000572_pt1 | contig 26153 bp, 27 predicted proteins | sample 1015_Q2_SP5_20_M_FD_132418 | JGI IMG/M metagenome (GOLD analysis project Ga0187778, IMG submission 132418) | Tropical peat soil microbial communities from peatlands in Department of Meta, Colombia - 1015_Q2_SP5_20_MG | ecosystem: Environmental > Terrestrial > Soil > Wetlands > Peat | place... | reverse complement strand
CGCGGAAGTCATCAGCAAAATCTCCAGCGTCACAATCTCGTTTGGCGAAAGCAAGAGATCCGCAAGCACAAATGGTGCATAATTCTGCGCCTTCACGCGAAATTCATAGTGCCCTGGAGGCAGCGGGAACAGTCGAAACACGCCTTCTGCCGTGGTAATAGCGCTGAACATCTGCCCGGTTTGCTCATTGCGCAGTGTTACTGCCGCGCCCGGAATAGGCAGCGGATTATCGGGATTGCTTCCATCTTTCACAGTCCCGTCGAGTGCCGCCGTCGTCAGAGCCTGTTGGCGCGGGATCCTCAATGGCGGCCCCTGTTCGCGCGTTTGTTTGGCCGGCTCTTGTTCCGAGCCGGTGGTTTGTTCTGCTGAGTTTGCCGGAATCGCCGGCACGAAACTCCAGAGAAAAAAACCTGCGATCACACAAAACGTGAGTCGGCATCGTCGCGCATAGGAAAAATTCATCCAGCCCGGCCCGAACGAATTCTAGAAGAAAGAGAGTCGTGTCCTAGATATCAGCATCACGAACAGCGGGCAACACTTTTCCCACGCGCGTGAATACATTCGATAACAAGCCACGGTCCTCGAAACGTTCACCAATTCGCTTCAGACTCGACTCAAATCCGTTGAGCCTTCCTGAAACACTGTGTTACCAAAAGAGGGAATTCCTCAATGACTATCCTTCACAAACTGCGCAGGCCCGTGGAATCGCGCCACGCTCTCGTGCAGCGCAAGCGGTTGCTGGCCATTGGTGTTGTCCTGGCTTTGGGAATTGCCGGAGCGCTGATCTTGTTGCTAGTGGGGTGCGGCGGCGGGAGCAGCACCAGTGTGCTTGTTTCTCCTCCTCCCGCGTCCGTTCCGCCGCTACAGGTGGCTGACGTGCAGGGCGTCGTGCAGGCCGCCGTGAATTCCGTGAATGTCGATATGGTCGTCGCGGTCGTCGACCGCGGGGGATTTGTGCTCGGCGTGTTTCGCACGCAAAACGCGCCGGCCACCGCCGCCGGCAACTTTAGCCAGACGCAGGACGCGAATGATCTTGCCGTCGCGCTGGCTCGCACTGGCGCGTTCTTTAGCAACGATCAAGCGCCCCTGTCTTCGCGCACCGTGCGCTTCATCAGCGGCATTCATTTTCCGCCTGGCGTTTCGAATCAGCCCCCCGCGGATTTGTACGGCATTGAAAACACCAATCGCGGATGCACTCTTGTGAACGATCCCGCTTTCCAAAGCAAAATTCCGCCCTCGCTCGCGCTCGGCGGCGGCTTCGGCCTCGGCGTGATCACTGGCAAAGCGGATACTAACGACTCGAACGCCGCGTCGGTGAATCCGGGCGGCGTGCCGATTTTTTATAAGAACGTAGTGCTCGGCGGAATCGGCGTCGTCACCGCATCAAACAATTTGAACGTCGCCGAATTTGCCGCGTTTGCTGGGGCAACTTCGCCGCGAACCGGGCCTGCCGACACATTTGGACCGACGCCGGCCGCGCCCGGCATCGTTTTTATCGGCGGAATCGCGCTTCCGTTCGTCAATCAAACCGTGCGGCCCGCAGGATTTTCTGCAGGCCCTGTCGCGGGAACAGGAAGCTATCTCGTCGCGCCGTCAAACAGCCAGGGACAACCGCCTGAGGGCGATTTGATAACGCCGGTTGCCGGGCCGATCGGCGGATTGAGCGCCAGCGACGTGACGCAAATTCTGGACAACGCTGAAGCGACGGCGAACACCACGCGTGCTGCGATTCGCTTGCCGCTCGGCTCGACCACGCGCATGGTAATCGCCGTCGCCGATTTGGATGGAACAATCATCGGTCTGCGGCGCATGACGGACTCCACCGTCTTCAGTATCGACGTCGCCCCCACCAAAGCGCGCAACATGGTGTACTTCAACAGCGCATCGCGAACCGCGGCGGATCTGACTGGCGTGCCGATGGGAACTGCGGTGACGAATCGCACCATCGGTTTTGGCGCGCAACCGCTTTATCCGCCGGGAATCGACGGCTCGAGCGCTGGCCCGTTTTTTAATTTGTACACCATGGATCTCGCGAATCCCTGCACGCAAGGTTTTCAAGCCGGCGCGGCCAATTCGAATAAAAGTGGAATTGTCTTTTTCCCTGGAAGCTCGGGACTCTACCGAAACGGAACCTTAGTTGGTGGACTGGGCGTCAGCGGCGACGGCGTCGATCAGGACGACTACGTGACGAACGGTGGAGCTACCGGCTTCGAAGCGCCCGCAAACATTCGCGCCGATCAGGTAATGGATCAGGGCGTCCGCCTGCCCTATTTCAAATTCCCTCGCAATCCCACCAACTGAAAGCGAGTCAGCGGCGCCTCGACGATTTTGCAGCGCTTGCCATTTTTGAAAGCGCGCGCGCATAGGACTGGATTATTTTCGGCACAACCTGGCTGTGCACGAATTGCCCTTCTTTGCGGCACGCGATCAGGCCCGCGTCCGCCAGGATTTTCAGATGATGGGAAATCGTCGCGGGCGTCACGCCCTGCATCTCCACGATATCGCCGCAGGTCATGCCGCTGCGCGCCGCAATAGCCTCAAAAATCCGCAGTCGCGTCTGATCGGCCAGCGCTTTGGATATCATTTCGATTTGCAAGCGGTCCATAAATCCTTGTGAGTCTAGCGAATGTGGCCTGAGGGAGCCAGCGTCCGCCCTCTTCATCTTTGATGCAACCTTTTATTTAGATAGTTATCTAAGTATCGAAGCGTCGGGAAGCCGCCCGCTGATTGCGGCTTGCGCTTCCCGATCTCAAATTTCCGTCCGCACAATCGAAAGGAACGACCATGAAACGACTCGAAGGCAAAGTAGCATTAGTCACTGGCGGCAACAGTGGCATCGGGCTGGCCTCCGCCCAGCGGCTCCACGACGAAGGCGCCCGCGTGGCCATCGCTGGCCGCAATCAAACAACGCTGGATGAAGCAGCAAAGGCGATTGGCAAGGATGTTCTGGCGGTCAAAGCTGATGTTTCGATCGCGAGCGACCTCGACAACCTCTTTGTGACCGTCGCGCGGAAGTTCGGCAAAATCGATGTGCTCTTCGCTAATGCCGGCATTTACAAATTTGCCCCGCTTGATGCCACCTCCGAAGGCCTTTACGACGAGCTCTTCGGGATTAACGCCAAAGGCGTATATTTTACGATCCAGAAAGCGCTGCCTTATTTGAATGACGGCGCCTCCATCGTTATCAACGCTTCGATCGCTGGCCAGATTGGTCTCGTGAACGGCTCGGTTTACGCCGCCACCAAATCCGCTTTGCGTTCCTTTACGCGCTCGTTGGCCGCGGAGCTCGTGGCTCGCGGCATTCGCGTGAACGCCGTGAGCCCTGGGCCCGTTGAAACCCCCGCCGGCTTCGAGCGCAGCGGCCTTTCCAAGGAACAGATGGATGAATGGCTGCGCAACGTCATCACGCAGGTTCCCATGAAGCGCATCGGACAGCCTTCCGAGATCGCCAGCGCTGTCGCCTTTCTTGCATCCAACGACGCTTCGTTTATCACCGGCGCCGAGATTCCCGTCGACGGCGGACTCGGCCAAGTCTAAGCACAACGAAAGGCCGCTCCCCAGGAAAGAGGGGCCGCGCGAGTGGCCCTTTTCTTTTTGCTCGTAGTAAGTCGCTGGGGATCACAATTGTGCCTATTGTCGCAGAGGCCGTACGAGCGTCACACCAGCGCCGGGGCCTCTCAACAATTGTCATCCCGCCGGAGGGATCTGGTTTCCATTCCGCAATCTTGCTTGAAAACTTATTTTGCTCCTCTGGAAGGATCCGGAGAGGTAGCCGAATTCACGTCAAGAAACCAAACGTGAGCCGCATCGCCGGGCGCATAACAATATCCATTTTGCGTATAGCCCTGGCAGTGTCGGGCAGTCTCTTTGACGCGTGGGGAACGGACCAGTTGCCAGACCGATGCATAGGAAATTCCACTTTTTGCCGGCAGTGGAGCATCCTGCTTGTAAATGCAGCCGGGAGACGGCGGACACGCGTCGTTGTAGACCCATATCGCGAAATCGCGTGACGCTGCGTGACTGCGAATATCCTCAGCTGTAGTAATGCTCACTCCGGGTTCTTCCTTCAAAGGTATGCCGGAGCAATAGACCCCGGGACGATAGCCCGCTGGCTGGAGTTGCTCCGACCATGCGCGAAGATAAGCGTGATAATTTTCCGAGAGGCGGCCGCCTTCCTCGATGTCCAGGAAGATTATCGTCCCGGCGGGAAATCCTTCTGATTTCGCCGCTGCCACGGCATCTTTTCCATCCTGAGTTCCTTTTGCTTTTGCCGCAGCTTCCGTTTTGAATTCACTGCTGTCCCGGCCAAGGAAGAGCACTAAAAAACCAAAACCTTCGGACCGGAGCAGCTCGCGTTTGCCTGTCCATGTGCTTTTTCTCTCTCCCGGCGGCGGACTGAGCCAATATCCGGTGAAAGCAAATGTTTTTCGCAACACAAGAAGCGCATCATCGCCAGGATAGACGTTGCAATCGAAACCCAGATAAGACCGTGGCGCGGTCTCTTGCGGAGTGGATGCAGTGTTGGCAACAAAAATCGCGACGATCAAGAGGGCGGCAACGCGAGCAAAAGAGATGGCCATCCTCATTTGTCTTTCTCTTCTTTGCACTCTCTGTGCTCTCGCCTCTGTGAACTCTGTGTTAGGTCTTTCATGAAGATCAGCCTTCGCGGAGTTTGTGGCCGGCGAGGTTGCCCAGGCCGTCATACGCGGCGTACTTGTATGTTTCGCTGAGCGTGGGGTAATTGAAAACCTGCTCGATAAATTCGTCGATGGTCAGGCCTTTGTCGAGAACGGTGAGGCCGATGTGGATGAGCTCCGTGGCGCTCTCTCCAATCATGCTGACGCCGAGAAGTTTCTTGTCAGCCCGCGCAAAAATCAGCTTGAGCATTCCCGCTGTGTCGCCGGTGATGTGCCCGCGGGCGTTGTTGGCATACAGCGCGCGCCCAACGACATAATCGATCTTCTTTTCCTTGCAGGATTCCTCGGTCTCGCCCGCCGCGGAAATTTCCGGAATCGTGTAGATGCCCATCGGCAATAGTGACGCGACGCGCTGTTTGTATTTCAGGCCGAACGCATGGCAGACGGCGACGCGCCCTTGTTCCATAGAGGTCGAAGCGAGCGCGGGAAAACCAATCACGTCACCGGCCGCATAAATGTGCGGAACCGCCGTGCGGTAATTCTCGTTGACCGGAATGTAGCCTCGATCATTCAGTGCAAGGCCAGCCTTTTCCAGCGCAAGGCCATCCACAGCGGCGCGCCGCCCTGCCGCAAACAAAGCTGCATCCGTTTCCAGAATCTTCCCACTCTTCATGATGAGTTTGACGCCGCTGGCGGAATTCTCCGTCTTTACTGGCCGCTCGTTAAACCAGAAATGCATTCCGATGGCGGCAAGACGGTCGCGGAGACGGTCGGAAATTTCATTGTCGAGAAACGGAAGTAACCGGTCGCGGCCATCAACTAAAGTCACGTCGACGCCCAGCGCTTTGAAAATCGAAGCATATTCGCAGCCGATGACCCCGCCACCAATCACCGCGAGACTTTTCGGAATGCGGTCCATTTGAAGAAACGTGTCGGAATCAAACGTATGCACGTCGTCGAAGGCAATTTCTGGAGGGCGATGCGGCTTCGAGCCGGTCGAAATCAGGACAACCTCTCCCTCCAGGCGTCGCACTCCATTCGATCCAGCGACCGCCACCGTGTGCGCATCTTCAAAGGTCGCCTGGCCGCGCACCAACTCGATTTTGTGTAGCTCGAGATTTCTCAGGATCCGCCGGCGTTCCATGTCCACGACTTCGCGTTCGTGGTGCATGAAGTCATGCACAGTGAGGTTTTCTTTTAGCGAATAGTCGATGCCGTAGAGGCCGCGTTGCTTGAGACCGGAAAAATAGAGCGCCGATTCGCGCAAGGTTTTGCTGGGAACCGTGCCCGTGTTGATGCAACTGCCGCCCATGTGCGGCGCGCGCTCAATGACGGCGACACGCTTGCCGAAATAGGCGGCCTGTGCACCGGCCTTTTCGCCCGCAGGGCCGCACCCAATCACGATCAAATCGAAATTATCGTTCGAACCCACCAGACCTCCCACGGACTCACAAAACGCTCTAAAAAATTGCGGTTCGATTGTTTTCGGGAGGATTCTAGAGGAAGCGGGGAAGAAACGAAAAAGTTTGTTGGGCGCTTGTGCCGAATGAGAAGACCCAAACTGAATCCTGGTTAGAGCTTCTTTGCCCAGGCGGCGGTGGTTTCGGCGAGTTGCCGCAAGACGCCGGCATCGTCGGTTCCCGAGCGTTTGAGGACGTGAAAAGAATGATCAGCCGATTCGATAATGTGGAGCGTGACGCGCGACCCGAGCTTGGCGCAGATGGGGCGTAGAAGGTTGAGGTCGGCGAGCGTGTCCCGGGTTCCCTGAAGGAACAGCATAGGCATGGGAACTTTGGGCAGGTGATCCGCTCGCTTGATGCTGGGCTTATTGGGCGGATGAAGCGGGAAACCAAAAAAGACCAGCCCGCGCACTTGATCGAGCAGACCTTGCGCCGCAGCATGAGAAGTCATGCGCCCGCCCAGTGACTTGCCTCCGGCCAGCAGTGGCAAGCCAGGCGCTGACTCCGTGGCAGCGCGCAAAGCCGCAACCACCGTCGCGATGAGGATGGGAGGCGAATCCGGAGCGCCACAGCGTTGCTCCATGTAAGGAAATTGGTAGCGAAGCGTGGCGATATTCACATCAGCTAAGTCATTCGCTAAGTTCTCCAGGAAAGGATGGCGCATGCCTGCGCCTGCTCCGTGGGCCAAGAGCAGAAGCCAGTCCGGTTTCGCAGGCCGCAAAAGAAGCGCGGAAACTTCGCCGCGGCCTTCAACGCTAATCCGAAGCTCCCCGCTTTCCTGCATTTCGCCAAGATTTTAGCAAAAGCAAAGCGCTGTCGCCGAGCAACAGCAAGAGGTGGCGGCACCAAATCACGTTCGAGTGATGCGTGATTGGGGCGGCTAATCTTCGTCTTCGAGCAGGCAGCCGATCCAGTACCAGCGGCAGCTCTTTTGGCGGAAGAAAATCGGATCAAGTTGAAGGACAGAGCGGCCGCTGGATTCACCTGTGAAGACTCCGTAGAAGGTGTTCTTTTGTGCGGTCAAGCCCTCGTAATCGCCCCAGAGAAAGCCGCTGGAAGCGTTAGCGAGTGGGCTCGGGTTCATGGTTTGCAGAATATCGTCGTCCCATGATGAGCCGTGGTCGAAACTGCGCGCGAAGTGATGGCGGAAGAGCGTGACGGAACCGGCGTCGTCGTAATCCACGAAGAGCACGCCCACAACGCCGCGCTTGGTTACCGCGATCTCCGGATAAGCGGAGTTGTGCGTGCCGTCGGTGGCGCGAGCGGCGGTCCAGGTGGCGCCCTGGTCCGTGGAGCGCGCCACGTAAATCTGCGCGAATCCGCTGGCGTCCCGACGCACATAGGCGGCGAACACATCGCCGTTTTCCGGATTTACTGCGATCCAGGCGTCGCTGCTGCGAGCCCGCGCGACTTTGCCTTTGGCGATATTGCCGAACGTGTTTGTGAAGTACGTCTGCACTTGCGTGGCGCCGTGCACCGAGATTCCTGCTGACCCGAGCCCCGTCCAGGTGTGGCCGCCGTCGTCGGAGCGATTAACTTGGAAATGAGCGTTTTCAAAGTCAGGCGGCGCGCCAGCCGTGCCTTCGCGCGTCTTGTAGATGATGTAGACCTTCCCGTCGGGAGCGATGGCCGAGCGCGTGGTGCGATTTCTAAAGGAGCTGTTGTCACCGGCGCCCACAGAATTCATTGCGATCCCCTGATTGCTGGACCACGCCACGGTGGAACGTTCGAGAGGTTGGCTGAAGTCGAGCCACGGAGAAAAAAGATTGCCCTTTAATGGACTCGAGCCGTGGCGGTCGACCGAGAGATGCGGCTGATCGTTGCCATAGCTGGCGCCAGGAGTAAGTGGACCGTTGGCGGGTCCCGTTTGGCGATAAACAAAGTCACTGATTCCGCCCCCAGTAGTAGCCAGTTCGGCGACGTAGATCTCCCCGTTGGCATCAAAGTCGATTTTTTGGTCGCCAGGCCCGAAGTCCCCAGGAGCGGGTTGGACGACCTGATAGATTTTGTTCCAGGTTTGGCCGTGATCGGTGGATTTCCAGACCGGTGCGCCTTTTGAAGGAGTCCAATTCTCGGAGAAGGTGACGATGGCGATTTCGGCATGATTGTGAGGGCTGACAGCAATGCTGGGCTCCGTATCCGCCAGGTTGCTTGGGTCAAGAGCGTCGGTGGCGATGTCTTTCATAAAGCGGCCGCCGCAGCCGGACGACACCCCTAGGCTGAACAAGAGCGAGGCGGCAACGAAACAGCGATGGATGCGAACGCTTGCAGGAATCATTTCATCACCTCGGTTCTCAGTGCGACGCCAAGACAACAGCGGCGCTGGCGGAGACATCCAGAATCACCCGGTCAACTACGCTGGGATCGGGGGAGAGATCGCTTTGCACAAATTTAATCTTGCCGCCTTCGTATTGGGAGATGGTGAGCACCGCGGGCCGGCGGTCGCCGCGCGCTTGAACCACTTCGGTCGAGGTTTTCTCCGGCGGGCCATATGCGGCGGAAACCGCGCTCATAGTCAAGCCTTGCTTCAGAAACTCCGCGCCTTCCCGCTTCATGATCAAGCGAAAGGAGTCGTCTTCAAGAAAACTCGCAGACTCCACCAGAAGAGGGGAAGTCTTTTTCGCGAGAGCGGCTTTGAATGCGGCGGCAAGCTCCGGGGAGAGTTTGGCGGCAGGGCGCTTCATGGCCTGGGACATGCGCTCGGCGCGCTCTTTGGCTTGCTCGGGGGTTTCGAATTTGCTTGCTCCCACGACGCGGTCGGGGAAGATCAGGATGAAAGATTCGCCTTCGCTCTTCCAGCGGTCGAGATAAGCGAATGCCTGCGGCGCGTCAGGCCCCCAAATGTTCTGGTCGGTCAGAAACTTGAGCAATTGAGATGAACCGGAAGTCTGCGGATCGGGCATGGCAGAAACGTCGCCCTCCCAGTGCGGCAAAGCGGCTATCGAGAGAACCAAGAGAAAGCAAAGTGTCCGAATGGATTTGTGCATCGACGTGTCCCTCCTTGGCCAAGTGACCAGCTTAGATTACTCTGCCGCGCACTCGGCGCCAGAAGACTGGGCTGGGGTCTCGTACTTGAATCAATAGTGACAGGTGGACCGCAAATCGTTTCAAGGTTAATCATTTGAACCCTGCAGCGAGAGGGACCGAGGGACGGCTGGTGTTCCGGCATGGTAAGGGGAGGCAGCGGCTCGCAATCACGTTCGAAAGCGGTGCGTAGGCTTGCGTGGGCGGCGAGGAATCTGATTTGATACGGCCATGCCAGAGGGCGACAACTTGAACCGCAGCCGCGGGCTGGGCTGGCAATGGAAAGCGATCATTCCGATTATTGGCGTCTTGCTGCTCGGCTTGCTGGCCTTCAAAGCGGTGGTGCTAGCCCTCGGCATTCCCAACGGCAACTGGATTTTGATTGTCGCGGCTGCGGGTGCGGTCGCGATATGCTTCGTGACGCTGTCCGTGCTGTTGGTGCTCATCGAGCGGCCTCTCGAAGAATTAAAAAAAACAATCACGCACGTGCGCGGTGGAGACTTGGATGCGCGCGTCAAATTCGGAAAGCGAACGGATGACGTCGGCCAATTAGGCCGCCAATTCAACGAAATGATTCAGCAACTTGCGGAAAACCGCGTCGAGCTCGAACGGCTGCATCAAATCGAAATGGCGCGCGCAGAGCACCTGGCCACCATCGGGGAGCTGGCTGCCGGGTTGGCTCACGAGATTCGAAACCCACTCGCAGGAATCGCCGGCGTCGTCGAAGTGATGGGGAAAGAATTGCCGGAACAAAGCTCAAGCCGAGGTGTGCTGCCGGAAGTGCAAGGAGAGATCCAGCACATCCAGTCCATCTTGAACGATCTGCTCGCGTACGCGCGGCCGCGTCCGCCGGAGTTTCACGCTGCGGACTTGAATACCACAATCGAACAGGCGGTGTTCCTCGCGCGCCAGCAGGTTCGCACGAAACCGATCCAGATCGTATTCGAACCGAACAAAGGCGTGCCCCGAGTCGTCCACGATCCTGTCCAAATCCAACAAGTTGTATTGAACCTTCTTTTAAACGGGATCCAGGCGATCGCGAAAGAAGGGAAGATTGAGGTGGCGTTGCGGAGCGAGCGCGAGTTTGCGGTGGTTCGAATCACGGATAATGGGAAGGGAATCGCGAAGGAATCGTTGCCGAAGATTTTCAAGCCGTTTTACACGACACGGAGGGAGGGAACCGGCCTGGGTCTGCCGCTGGCGAAGGGAATCGTGGAATCGCATAAAGGAAAAATCGAAGTGACAAGCGAATTGGGACAGGGCGCGCAATTCGAAGTGTGGTTGCCACTGCGGAAGCCGGATGGCAGACACGCGAGTGGACATGGAATGCCAAGATGATCAGAAAAAGGTTGACAATCGACAGTTTACAGTTGAAAGGAAGAGCAGAAAAAAATCGGGCCTTGGGAGGAAAAGCTCGGCGAACGTGTATAGGCCCTGGGAAACGGTAGTGGCCGAAGAGAAAAGATAACGCGGTGACGCAGAGCCCGCGGAAGTTCGCAGAGTAGTTCTGGAGCAAAATGGAACTTAGAGTGATAAAGTAAAAGCCGATGGGACAGAAAAAAATCTTAATCGTGGACGACGAAAAACTGGTGCGCTGGGCGCTAGCAAAGAAGTGCGCCGAATACGGCTTCCAAAGTATCGAGGCCAACGACGGGGAAGAAGCGCTGGGGCTGATGCAGAGCGAGTCGCCCGACGCGGTGCTGTTGGACGTTCACCTTCCTGGGCAAAGCGGGATCGAAGTTTTGGAAAAGCTGAAGCAGAACGGCGACTCCCGCATCGTCATCATGATGACGGCGGATCCGCAACTGGAAGACGTGAAGGCGGCGCTGCGGCTGGGCGCGTACGACTTTGTCAGCAAGCCGATTAACTATGAAGAGCTTGGCGTAACGCTGCAGAACGCTCTGGAGGCTGGGGCGCTGCGGACGGAGGTCGAATCGCTCCGCGGAGAAGTGCGGCGGCGCACCGGCTACCACGACGTGATCGGCGTTTCGCGGAAGATGACCGAGCTGATGAAGTTCGTGCAAAAAGTGGCGGCGAGCGAGGCCAGCACGATTCTGATTCAGGGAGAAAGCGGGACGGGAAAGGACCTCGTCGCGAAAGCAATCCATTACCAGAGCACGCGAAAAGACAAGCCGTTCGTGGCCATTAACTGTTCAGCGATTCCAGAAACGCTGATGGAAGCGGAACTTTTCGGGCACGAGCGCGGCGCGTTCACCGACGCGAAAGCGATGAAGAAGGGCCTGTTTGAAGTGGCCGACGAAGGGACTTTGTTCTTGGACGAAATCGGCGAGCTTTCTCCGCTGCTCCAAGCCAAGTTGTTGCGCGTGTTGGAAGATCAAGTCATCCGGCGCGTGGGCGGCGTGAAAGATATACAGGTTGACGTGCGCGTGATTGCGGCGTCGAATCGCGACCTGGAGCGCGCCGTGCGCGAAGGGCATTTTCGTCAAGACTTGTACTACCGGCTGGCGATTATTTCGATTTTCCTCCCGCCGCTGCGGGAGCGCAAAGACGATTTGCCGGCGCTCGTGGACTTTTTTGTGGATCACTACAACCGCAAATTCCGCAAGTCGGTGCAGGGGCTGACGGAAGAGACAAGGCGGCTGCTGATGAACTACAGCTGGCCGGGCAACGTGCGCGAACTAAAGAACGCGCTGGAGCGCGCGATGATTCTGGAGGATGGCACGCAGTTGAAGCCGGACGATCTGCCGTTTTCCGTGGCCAGCGGAGTCAGCGGCACGGCGGGAACGGCGACGACGGCGATGGAAGCGAGTTCGGCTTCGAGCGGAGAACCCATCGAAGGCGGCTCCAAACGGCGTTTGCCGCCGCTTTCCATTCCCGAAGGCGGGACGTCGCTGGAAGACGTGGAACACGCGCTGGTGGAAATGGCGCTACAGCAGTCGCACGGGAATCAGATTAAAGCGGCGAAGTTGCTAGATATCAGCCGCGACGCGCTGCGCTACAAGATGAAGAAGTTTGGCCTGGCCCACGGCGAAGAAGAGCAGCAGCCTTCCACCACCCACCCGTAAGAAGAGCCTGGCGAACCCTCCGATCTACTGCTCGTAGGTCTCGACAATCTTTGCTGGACGGACCTTTGCCTTGTCCGGATCCTCCCCAAACTCCCGCAGAGCCCGGCGCTGCCGCAAGAGATCCCAGCATTGGTCGAGCTCGACCTTCAATTCTGCCAAGCGCGTCCGGTCTTTCTCCGCAAGCTCGCTTTGTCGATACAGGCGCTCTTCCTCTTTCACTAATTGGTCGATGTGGCTCAGCACCGACCTGTCGTCACTCCCCTTTGCCATATCGGACTCCTTCTCCTGTTCTCGTGGAAGAGGCAGTTCACCCCTTGGATGCGCCGCAAAGTCCAAAGGGCTGAGAAGATTTGCCCAACCAGCGGCCCACGCTTTCAAAAGGCGAAAGCATAGGACGCCCAAGAGTTTTCATCGGATTGCGAGTCAGCCGCGCAACCAATTATATTCTCCGCGGTCCTAGGGGCGCATCGCGGAGTTTACAAGTTTTGCTTCGGGTTAGGTTGTCGGCACCGGCTTCCACCCGTTGTACTCGTACCCCATGCGGAGAATACTCTTTGGTTGGTTTCGTCTCCCTGGCGAGCGCGCGCCAGTTCACGGCGTAGAAAACTGCTCGGAAAAAAATAAGATCACAGACTGAAGTCTGTGTCGCTGAAGAGCCGCCACCTACTAAGGCGAGGGGTGAGAAAGCCCGAAGCAGCGTGAAAAGCCTCAGAACGGGAAAATGCCACAGGGAGTGCGTCTCTCCGCGGAGGGTATAACCAACTGAAAGGAAAAGGGATAAGAGAGCTGTGGAAAGTGGCAATTTTGGAACAACAGATGCACCACTCCTCATCGCTCAGAAGGAAGGTAATGGAGCGATTGCCATCTTTCTGACTGTGGGCGTTCCCTTTGCGACGGCGGGCAGGCGGTGAAAGGCTCGAAAGGATACGGCGCAGAGCGGAACGCCCACGAATAGCCGAGAGAACCCCCAGTTTCTTGGCTAGCAGGATCGAGTCAGGCAGCGGCCGGGCACGGATCGCATAAGGAGCGTCGAGGTTCCGACGCGATGGCCCCCTCCACGGGCCTCAACCAGTGCTCGGCGCTGCCTTTTTTGTGCGGTCGCTGATAATCCCCGCGCCGCATTTTCCGCGAAATAAAAAGCAAAACTCATGGTTTTCTCGCGCAACGCTCTGTGCGAATCTGCGCAATCCTCGCTTGTTCTTCGGTTCAAACGCAATATGTTGTTTGTTTGCTATGAGTTTGAGAGGCGAAAATTTGGAACGACGCGTGCACCCAAGGCCGTTGAGCATGAACTAGAAAACTAGAACAGCGTGCGAACTGCGGAGATGGAGTGAAGGAGGGTCTTATGACAGTCGTAATGGAGCCGAAAGTAACACCGGAGTTAACGAAAAAGGTAGCCCTGACCAAGATTCTGGTGACCACGGACTTTTCGGCGGAATCCGAGAGGGCGTTGGATTACGCACTGGCATTGGCGCGCCGGTACGATGCGCGGATTTATCTCGCGCATGTTCTGGCTCCAGACCCCTTCCTGTACGCCGAGCCGGCTCTTGCCGAAGCGACCTACGAGAAAGTTCGCCAAGCCGCGGAACAGGGCATGGCCGACATTCTCGTTTCCGGGAAGCTGCGCGGCATTCCCCACGAAGTCCTCTTGGAAGAAGGGAATGTCTGGCCGGTGCTCGCGAAGCTGATTGAGAAGCACGAAATCGACCTGGTCGTGACGGGAACGCATGGGCGCGGGAAAGTGCAGAAGATGCTCATCGGCTCCGTGGCGGAGGAGATTTTCCGCCAGGCGGACTGTGCCGTGCTGACCGTTGGCCCCAAAGTGAAAGGCGAGCCGACCAGCGAAGTGAATCTGGAAAATATCCTGTTTGCGACCGATTTCGGGCCGGGCGCACAGAAGGCGGCGGCGTATGCATTCTCCTTGGCGCAGGAACATGGCGCGCGGCTGACCATGCTGCACGTAATTCAGGAAGCCACGGCGTTCACGGAAGAGAGCGTGCGGAGGCAGAGAGAGTTCACCGTGGAGAAGCTGGAGCAGTTGGTTCCTGCCGGGGTCGAGAATTGGTGCAAGCCGGAGTTTAAGGCCACCTTCGGCGAAGCTGCGGAAGAGATTCTCACGCTGGCGCGCGAGACCAACGCCGATCTGATCGTGATGGGCGCGAAGACACGGAAGAGCCTCGCGGGGCATGTACCGGCGACGATTGCCTACAACGTGGTGGTGAAGGCGAATTGCCCGGTTTTGACGGTTCGCGGGTGAAGTTGTTCGAAGTGGTTAGCTTAAGCTGCGTGAGCGAAGCGGCTTGAGTTTTGGGAGTGGAACCCTCCCCCCAGCAGGTCCACATCCCAGAAATGCAAAAGGGCGGAACCGAAGATGCTGCACACATCGAGGTTCCGCCCTGGTCTTCTCCGCCTTTGTAACGCGCAACTCTCCTGCCAACAACATCTTAGCAAGTTGCACTGCCTGCTTCGGCGGGTTGTGTGCAGAACTCACATAGGGCTGTGACTCCCGTCACTGTGGACTGTGAGTTTAGCCGGTATCTTGCGGACATTTCGGTGGAACCCTAGGCAAGAGGTCAAGATTGACAAAGATCCAAGGAGCGTACGGCTTCCAGTTGCAGGCTCCCGGGGCCCTTCTGCAGCGGCGCGAGCTGCCTGCTCTGGAACCCGGGCCGAACGAAGTTGTTGTCGAAGTTGCCGGCTGCGGCGTGTGCCACACGGATGTCGGATTCGCTTTTGATGGCGTGCCGACGCGCCACGCTCTGCCCTTGATTCTCGGGCATGAAATCTCGGGGCGGGTCGTCGCGGCTGGGGAGCAAGCCGCTGACTGGGTTGGATGCTCCGTGATTGTGCCGGCGGTGATTCCTTGCGGGACATGCGCGGTATGCCAGGCCGCAAGACCAACGATCTGTCGTCAACAATTCATGCCTGGCAACGACGGTGATGGCGGCTTTGCTACGCATGTTCTCGTTCCTTCCCGCGGACTTTGCTTAGTTCCCCAGGCTCTGCCAGAGAGCCTGACCCTCGAGATGCTTTCCGTTGTCGCCGACGCGGTGACGACTCCCTACGAAGCAATCCGAAGATCGGGGCTTGGATCGGACGATGTGGCGGTCGTTGTCGGCGCCGGTGGCGTCGGCGGATTTGGAGTGCAAATCGCGGCCGCCCTCGGCGCAGCGGTTGTAGCGATCGACGTTGATCCGTCGCGGCTGGAACTGGCATCGCGGCACGGGGCGGAGCTGGTTCTTGACGCAAAGTCCACCGATCTGAAGGGACTGCGGTCAGCGGTTCGTAGCTTTGTGAAAACCTCCGCTCGCCGAGGCATCGGCCTCAAAATTTTTGAGATGAGCGGCACACCCGCGGGCCAAGCCACCGCTTTTGGGCTTTTGGATCATGGGGCCTATCTGGGAGTGGTCGGTTTCACTCCAAAACCAATCGAGCTGCGGCTATCAAACCTGATGGCCTTCGATGCCACCGCTGCCGGCAATTGGGGCTGCCCGCCAAATCAATACCCTGCCGCGCTGAAATTGATTCTCGACGGCAAAGTTGTCCTTGCGCCATTCGTTGAGAAACACTCCCTGGAAGACGCCCCGGCAGTTTTGGAAGCGGTAGCCAAGCACGCACTGAGGCGGCGGGCCATCCTGCAACCCAACCATCGCAACGGGAAGCACTGATTGGAGAGACTAAGGTGAAGAATCACAACCTTGTCGAAGCCACTTCGCCACGCGAAATTCTTGTTGAGCGCAGACCGGTGCGCGACCGATCCGGCAAAGCCGTGGAAGGTCTCCACAACTTGTGGATCACTCTCAACAATCCGGGCGAACTCAACAGCTACACGACCTCCATGGCCAAAGAAGTGATTCTGGCTTTGCGCGAAGCGAGCAACGACCGCGCGGCTGTTGCTGTGGTTTTGACAGGTGCCGGGACACGTTCCTTTTGCAGCGGAGGGAACACCCGGGAATACGCGGAGTATTACGCTGGCGCGCCTGCTGAATACCGTCAATACATGCGGCTCTTCAACGACATGGTGACAACCGTTCTGCAATGCGACAAACCTGTGATTTGCCGGGTGAACGGCATGCGCGTTGGCGGAGGCCAGGAAGTCGGCATGGCGTGTGATTTTTCTATCGCAAGCGACCTGGCCATCTTCAGCCAAGCGGGACCGAAACATGGTTCGGCGCCGGATGGTGGGAGCACCGATTTCCTTCCTGTCTATGTGGGCATCGAGCGAGCCATGTATAGCGGAACGCTTTGTGAGACCTGGAGCGCGCACCGCTTCTACTGGCTCGGCGGCCTTACGCAGATTGTTCCTGTGCTGAAAATCGACGGCAAATGGATGGCAAATCCCTTGACGGTGACGGACCGCGTTTTGGATGAATACGGCCGCGTGGTTTTTGGAGAGTGGAAGACCGGTCAAGCGCGTGAAGAAGGAAAAGCACTGTTGTCGAAAGGAACCGTGGATCTGTCGCTGCTGGACGAAGCGGTCGATGAAATGTGCACGAAATTCCTCTACACCATGCCCGACTGCCTTATCAAAACCATCGAAAGCCTGCGCAAGCACAAACTTCAGCACTGGGACAAAAACCGCGAAGGCAACCGTGCCTGGCTTTCCCTCAACATGATGACGGAGGCCAATGCCGGTTTCCGTGCGTTCCATTACGGAAGCAAGGAACAGCGCGAGGTGGATTTCGTGCGGCTCCGCCAGCGACTTGCCCAGGGGGAGCGCTGGAACGAAGAACTGGTCCGGGAAATTGCACCGTGGGTAGGGCAGACCGAGAAGGCCGCAAGGTAAGGTGAGCACCGTTCGCGCGCTGAGAATTGGCTGGTCGCGCGACGAAGAGAGGTCAGGCGCATGAACCTACGAACTTTTGAAACCTGGCGCGGCAAAGCCTTGGATGATGTTTTGTATGAATGCCGGGAATTATTCGAGGACACGACCTTTCCCACGGTGCAGCGCTGGCGCAAATCGGGCGGAAAAGTTGTCGGACACTTTCAGGTTTACTTCCCAGAAGAGATTGCACACGCAGCAGGCGTGCTGCCTTTCAAAGTTCGCGGAGCCCCCATCGAGGCCGTCCAGGCGGATTCGCGGTTTGGCTCGTATCTCTGCTCGATCCTGAAAACTTCACTGGAACTGGCGCTGAGCAATCGCGTCGAGTTCGACATGTTCGTGACGCACCCGATTTGCGATGCGGCTCGGAATCTCGGAGCCGTGTGGGGGCGCAATTTTCCTTATCCTTGCCAGATTCTCTATTTGCCCCAGAACGCTAATTCACCGGCGGCCGTTACTTACCTTCGAAACGAGTATGCACGCCTGCTGCGGGACATCGAAAAAATCGCCGGGCGGCGCGTCAATGAGGACGATCTGCAACGCTCCGTGGCCGTGTACAACCGGAACCGCGCGCTGCTTCGCGAACTGTATGCGATGAAACGAGACACGCCGTGGCTGGTTTCGGCAGACGAGGCGTATGTTCTGACAGCGATCGGCGGGTTGATGCCTCGGGAAGAGCACAACGAGATTCTTGAGACCGTTCTGCCGCAGCTCGCCGCCAGACCCAATAAAAAGCAGGACAAGATTCGGCTGGTCTTCGAAGGCGGATTCTGCGAGCAGCCGCCGCTAGATTTAATTCGGGCGATTGCGCGCTCCTGCTACGTCGTGGACGACGATTTGCTGATTGGGCTGCGCTGGATTCTGGAGGACGTGCCGCTGGACGGCGATCCTCTGTTTCATTTGGCCTCGGCTTACCTCGAAAAGAGTTCCTACAGTCCTGTCCAGCATGATCTTCGCAAGCCCAAGGAGAAGATGCTGATCGAGCGAATCCGGAATTCACGGGCGAATGCCGCGATTTTGACGGCGGCAAAGATGTGCGAGCCCGGCCTGGAAGAGCAAGTGGCTTACCTGCACGCGCTCGACAAAGAAGGCATTCCGTATTTCATCAGTGAATTCGAAGAAAAAATGACCACGTTCGATCACATGGAAATTCAGCTCGAAACTTTCGTCGAAAACATTCTGTTCAGCTGAGGAAGGGCAAGGGCGATGAACCAGCAAGCAGCAGATGGAATTGTTGGCCGGGGGAATCGCGAAGGTGCCGACCTGTTTCGCCAGTGGTTCTCGGAACTGGATCGTACAGCGCAGCAAGGCGGCGGGGCCGGTTATGTTTTCGTGATGGGAAGCATGTGCGAGATCTTGCGCACTTTCAACTTGCCCGTGGTTTTTCCGGAGATCAATTCGCTGCAAACCGCGGTGCGGCGCGTGGCGCATGAATATCTGAACCAAGCGGAAGACTACGGCTATTCGCCGGACATCTGCGGCTATGTAAAGGCTGACATAGCGGTTCAACTGCGGGGCGGAGAACACCCGATGGGCCGGATTCCGAAACCCGCGCTTGCCGTCCTAACCAACGCCTGCAATACCTATATCAAGTGGGCGGAGATCTGGGAGCGGATGTATCAGATTCCGATTTTCACGCTGGACATTCCTGGAACTCGCGCGGCGGGCACACAAACCTGGGCAGGCGATGCGGACTTTGAAAACGACCGACAGTATGTCCAGGCACAGATCACGGAATTGATAGCACTGTGCGAGCGCGTGACCGGCATCAAGTTCGATATCGACCGGCTGCGGGAAGTGATGGGATACGCCAACGAAATGTCCCGCGGATGGAAACAGGTTTTGGAATTCAACAAAAGCCGGCCGTCGCTCTTCAATGCGTTGACCGATGGAACGATCTACCTGGGCGTCACGAACGGTTTTCGGGGTTCGGCGGAAGGCGGCCGGTTTTTCACAAAGCTTGTCGAAGAGATGGCTTACAAGGCCGCGAATGGAATCGGCACGCTTACGGACGAAAAGTACCGGCTCACCTTCATTGGTGTTCCTTGCTACCCGATTTTCCGCAGATTCAATGAATTGTTTACCGAATGGGGCGGAACGTTCGTGCACTCAACGTATCTTTGGTTTGCTTCGGGCGGCGCCAATCTCGGTTTTGAGTACGATCTCGCGCATCCGCTGGAAAGCCTGGCAGAAGGCGTGCTCATTAGCGTGCGAGACGCCATGGACAGCATGTTCTATCCCGAGCGCGCGCTGCTTGAGATGGTCGACTCGTTTCATCTGGACGGCGTCGTGTATCACCCCATCAAAAGTTGCCGGACAACTTCGACAGGAATGGCGGACAACCGGCGCGCATTGATGGCCATGCGCGACATCCCAAGCCTTTTCATCGAATCCGACATGATGGACCGCCGGGTTGTGAGCGAAGCGCAGATGAAAAACCGCATCGATGCTTTTTTTGAAGGCCTGGCATCCCGCAGGCAGCAAGAGGCTGCCGCTCGTTGAGACGCAAGAAATCGGCACAAGGAGGAACGGAGAATGGCTTACACCGCGGGAGTTGACGTTGGGTCGACGCAGACAAAAGCCATCGTCATCAACGAAGCAAAAAAGATTGCCGGGCGCGCGCTCATCGATACGGGCGCAAATGTGGTCATCGCCGCCGAAAGCGCGTTTACAGAAGCGCTGAAGAACGCGCGAGTGCAGGAAGAAGAAGTCGAGTATGTAGTGGGCACGGGCTATGGGCGCTACCGCGTGACTTTCGGTAATGCGCAAGTCACCGAAATCAGTTGCCACGCCCGCGGCGCGACGCACATGTTTCCGCGCACCCGAACCGTGCTGGACATGGGAGGGCAAGACACCAAGGCCATTCGCGTGCGTTCCTCGGGCGAGATCGTGGATTTTTGCATGAACGACAAATGCGCGGCCGGCACGGGGAGATTCTTGGGAGCAGCATCCAGCGCGCTGGATATTCCCCTGGACCAATTGGGCCCGACGGCCTTGAGGTCGGAGCGGCCGGTGCGCATCAGCACGACGTGCACAGTGTTCGCCGAGTCGGAAGTTCTTTCCTGGGTTGGTAGAGGAAAAAAGATCGAAGACATCCTCCAGGGCGTTCACCAGTCGATCGCGGCGCGTTCGATCGGGCTGCTCCGCCGCGTGGGAATCGAAGAAGAGATCACGTTTACCGGTGGAGTGACGCGCAATATCGGGATGGTAGAAGCACTCCAGAAAGGCCTGGGCACCAAGCTCAATCTCAGCGAGGATTCCCATTTCATTGGCGCGCTGGGCGCCGCGTTGTTTGCTCTCGACCATGTGGTGGCGGGCCGTGCGCCGGCTGCCACCGGGAGGCATTCATGACCTTTACCGCGGGGATCGACGTCGGCTCGACCTACACCAAAGTGGTGATCGTCGACGAGAATAACCGAATTGCCGGACACGCGCTGGGTCACACCGGCTACAAGCTGGGCGAAATATCGCGTCAGGTTTATGCGGACGCGCTGAAAAGCGCAGGGCTCTCGGAATCTTCCATCTCTTACGTCGTGGCCACGGGATTCGGCCGCCACATGGTGCCATTTAGCGATACACAAGTCACGGATTTAACCGCCAGCGCCCGCGGCGCCACCTTCTTCTTCCCGAAAACGCGCACGATTCTCGACGTTGGCGGACAAACCATGAAAGCTACGCGGCTGGATGATTGCGCGCGAGTGAAATCCTTCCGCCTGAATGACAAGTGTGCCGCCGGGACGGGCGCTTTTCTGGAAAAAACGGCTCGCTACATGGGGTACGCAACCACGGAGATCGGCCCGCTGGTCGCCACTTCCAAGCAGCAAGTGGCAATTTCCGGCGTTTGCGCCGTTTTTGCCGAATCCGAAGTCATCAACCAATTGTCTCTGGGCTGCGCGCCTGCGGACATCATGCACGGCGCGATTGCTTCTCTTGTGGATCGCTCGGTGCAGCTCATGAAGCGCGTGCAGTTGGTGCCCGAATACACGTTGATTGGGGGCATCCTACGGTTTGAGACGATGGCGAATGTGGTGCGCGGGCATCTGAAAGAACAAGTCAATGTGCCGCCGGAAAACCTGGTTCAGTTCGTGGGTGCGCTGGGCGCCGCGCTGTTAGCGCAACGCCGGTTGCAAAAACTCAATCTTCCGGCTGGCAATCGCCGGTCAAGCGAAGGGGTCCCCGCGCAGGATTGATCGTTGATGCCTCGGCCATGGCGAAGCTTGTCAAAATCGAAAACCTTCTCAGACGCTCGGCGGGAAGATTTTTCTCCGATGCGCAACTCGAGCCCGATCCGGCGCTCCTTGCGGAAGGCTGGGAACGCCGCTTCACCGCCGATGAGCAGCGCACCAAGGAAGTCGTGGAGCTTTACACGCAACTCGGTTACGAAGTGCGAACCGAACCGGTTCGCGCGGAGGAGCTGGACGACGACTGCCAGGATTGCCAGTCGGTCGTCTCGGTGTATTTTCGTACGATCTACACGCGCAAAAGGAAAAGCTGAGAGCTTTTGACGGCTTTTTCTTATCTCCAGCCTTGTATCGACGCGGGGCTGATCAGGGTGGGCCTATAGTCCGCTTCACTGTTGCTCATCGCGAGCGAATATCCGTTGGCCAAATATTCGGGAATGTCCCGGTCATCGGCGAGCGGGATGTGCGGACCTTGCCTCGTCAGGCTGACGTGAAAGCGGTCATCCTCCTTGTAGCGGTGCGGGACGAGACGGGTTCCCGATTTCCTGCCGCGACGGACAATGGCGAACAGCATTGCATTCCTCCGGATCGATGCTGGGGCGACACACTATGAGCGACCGCGCCGCGCGATGCAATCGGGGCTTCGGGCGAAGCCTGTGGAAACTGAAGGATAAGTTCGGCGCTCCTTTTTGGCCTACTTAGCCCCCCGACATAAACGAATAGCATCGCCGAAGGAGTGGGCGTCCAGTGCGGTTCTTACTCAGTTAGGCACAGCCCATCGCAAAAAGGGTTAGTCGTTTTCCGCCCCGATTATGATTATTGTTAGCGAAATCCTAATCCATTGGAGACTCCATGCGAATGCGAATCTACGTCGCGGCATCTCTTGTGATTGGACTTTTAGCAATACTTCCCGCTAGTTCGCAGCAACAATCACAAAGCAATCCACCGGCGCAAGTTGCGGCAGACGCGGCCAAGCCGTCTTCCGATTCAGCACCGCCTTCTAACGCGGACAAGGACAAGGACTCAACAATTGTCTTCTTCCGGGAGCACCACCTTACGGGTTCTGCCCTGAAACCCTCCATATATGTGGACGGCAAAGAAGTTGACCGCCTCGCGAACGGCCGCTGGTTTTCAATCCACGCCGAGCCCGGCAAACACCAACTTCAGTCCAGCGCGAAGAACGAGCCCGCCACGGTCATCGAAACGACTGCAGGACAAACGATCTACGTGCAGATGGTGATTTTAACCGGGACCTGGCGCGGGAATGGGCGGCTTCTGCAGGTTGACGACGGAGAAGCGCAAAAAATAATCGCCAAGCTGAAACCTCTCCACGATTAAAGCAATTTGAATTCTCTGGCCAAAATTCAATGAGCCCGCTTTGTAGGGGCGCGCTTTAGCGCATCCCGCGCTCCAGCTCAACCGGCCTCTCCACGATTAGAATGGGACAGGACACACAGCCGCCTCAATCCGGCGAGGCGGCCTTGCCCGGGCTGAGTTCCATGAACTGCAGCCCGCCCGTGGTGCGGTCGGGAAACGGCTTGGGGAGCCGGGGGAGCAGTTTGCCGGAGATGAGCGCGTCCAGGGCGTGAAGACGGCCGGCGAGGTCCGTGGGACTCAAAGTGCGCTCGCGGTAGAGCTGGCGGAGATACTCGTCGGCGGGGAGTTCGCCTTTCCTGGCATTGCAGTCCGCACAGCAGGAAACGAGGTTGCGGTAGGAATTTCGCTCGGACCGTGCCTGCGGCACGACGTGGTCGAGGCACCGGAAGCGCCAGTTGGTCTGCCGCAGGCAATAGAAACAGCGGCCGCGCTCACGCTCGTGGATGGTCTGGCGCAGCTCCGGAGTCTTGAAAAAATCTATTTCTTCGATGCTGGCGGGTAGCGTCTTGGGAACGGGAGCCGTAACGGAAGCAGGTTTGCCGGGGTCGCCAGGATGGGACCAGAGGTGGGGAATTTCCTCGGGCAAATAAACCTCGACGAGATGGCCGGCGTGGCTGCGTTCGAGCAAGCGCAAAGCGCCGTGGCCGGCGAGCCGGCGGACCGCCGGGCGCACGGTTACCTTGGAAAGGCAGGCGCCCTCCGAGAGCCACGCAATGGAAAAGCGGAGCTGGCGCTTCCCTTCGAGCCGGCTGTGGCGCACCAGGTGGGAGTAGACCGCGCGATCCGGGAGGCACAGGTTCAGCCGGGGGACCATCACGTCCTCGAATTGTTTCCACACTTGTACAGCGTTGATTTTTTGCGTTTTCATCGTTTTGTCCTTGTTTGGGATTGCTAGGAATTCGGTAGGAAATACAGATAATGAAGGGCCCCTGTAGTGGCGTAGCTACGCTGCGCCCTCCCCGTAGTGTTGTAGGGGCGCAGCAGTGCTGCGCCCTACCTTGGCTAGGCGTCACAACGCATCGGGAAATAAAAAAGGCCGGCAAGAGATGCCGGCTTAGCCCGTAGCGCCACCCTTTTAGGGTAGCATCTTGGTTTCGGGCGGAGAACATGCCGGGCTAAAGCCCGGCGCTACAATCAAATCTGAAAAATAGGGCCCCAAAAACAGAAATGCCCTCGGCAGAGCCGGGGCGCACTTTTCTACGCCCATTAACATATCATCAAATGAACGGCTTGTTAAGAGGGTTTTGAAGAAAATTAAGGTGCCCCTAACCCTTGCAATTTCTTGTATTTGGCCAATTTTGAATTTTCCACCCCTCTTCGAGGCCACGACAGATCGTGCCCGCATTTGGGCTTAGCCTGCCCCGGGCTGTCCGCGCTCACGCTAAGCCCTGCGATATCTTGCAGTTGGTCCAATTGTGAATTTTGAATCGCAACCTGTAGCCCGCTACTCCCGGGACAGCCTACACGGCACGCGCACAGCGCTGGAGCAAGAGGACGGTATCTTCGGCTGAAAACCACTGCCTGATATACTAGAGTGGGTGGAGGTGTGAAGTCATGGTCCCTCAATTGGTTGAAGCGTATCACTTCCTCAGAGTCTTAATTCCTGCGGGAGCACTCTGGCCCGTCCTGCGGTGGAGCTACAAGCGTTGGCAGAAATACCAAGAAGATCTGGTCCTTTCAACATTCCACCTCGACCCCGCCGAAGGACCGCGGCAGTCCGCGCACGGCGTGACCGGGGAATTGTACGTAAAGGCAGCACTCAGTGATGCGCGCGGATACATCCCGCCAAAGAAACTCACTTTCGCGTACTGCTGGCGCGCCTTGTTCTATCGCACCCGCCACATGATGCGGGCCAAGCTCCTCCTACCTGACAAGGAAAGGGCCGAAAAAATCCTGCGCAATCTTTGGGAGCGCAACCTGCTTGAACTTGCCGAGTGGAGCCGCACAAACAAGGTCTACAAGCTGAGAACTTCTGCCGGGTAAAGTTAAGGTAAAGGCGCGGGGGTTTGTGTCACTGACAGTTTGACTCAAACCGCCGTAAGTGTTTGCAAAATATGGTGCCCGGGGTGGGAGTCGAACCCACCTGAGGAAAAATCCCCGCAGGATTTCTCGGCCGAAAAGACTCATAAACCGAGCCTCAAGCGATACGGGAAAAGGTCAGAAACTGCGCAAGAGAAAATCTCGCGCGCTGGCGAGCACTCTTGCTCGTGCCGCTCGATCTGGCAACACGCGCGCGATGGCAACCGCCCCGAGCATCGTTGAAATAATCACCGTGAAGGCGCGCTCTTTGTCGGTGGGGCGGCGGCCTGGCATGAAGGGCAGCATGCGACTCTTGTATCTCGTGAGCTCCCTAAGGATCTGGGCCTTCATCGTCTTATCGGTCCGCGCCAACTCGGGCGCCAAGGCCGCCAACGGGCACCCGCCCTCGGCGTGATCGCAATGTTCCGGGCTCAGGTAGGCTTTCACAATGGCTTTCCATGCCGTCTCAGGTCGGCACTTTTCCGCAGCGCGCGCCATGAAGTCGGCTAATTCCCGGAAAGCCTGCCGCAACGACTCCAGCACCAGCTCGTCCTTGCTCCCGAAGTGCTTGTAGAAGCCTCCGTGGGTGAGGCCGGCGTCCCGCATAACCTCGGAAACCGCGGCGCCCGTTAAGCCTTCGCCGCGAAGGCGCCGCGCGGCGTCCTTGACAATCTTTTGGTGGATTTCCGCTTTATGTTGGGGCCGGTAGCGCATGGCTCATAGGATGCTACAGATCATCTCATGATGCAACCGGGCCGCCCTCGGCGGAATCTATAGGATGATGTTGATAATCTCATGACGGCGGCGCTCGCGGCCGCGTCAAATCCGACAGGAGGCTAAATGTCGCCGCAAATCATCTTCAATCTGCAACTCATTCTAGGCTATGTCGCGTGGCTGCTTTGCTTCCGCGCGTATCTCCTGCCCAGGCTCAAGTCGATGGACCAGGTCGCAGCGCAACGCGCCATCGCTACTCTGCACAGCTTCCGCTTCTTCGGGCTCGTCTTTATACTTCCTGGTGTCGTCGGCAATCTGCCCGCTGGCTTTGCTCCGTTCGCCGCCTATTGGGACTTTGCAACCGGGTTGCTGGCTATCCTGGCGCTTCTCACGGCAAGGATACGTCCGCTTTTCTGGTTTTTCGTCGTCGCGTTCAATCTCGTGGGGGTGGTCGACCTGATCCTCGACTATTACCACGCCGTCCAGGTCGGTCTTCCTGCGCTGGCGGGGCAGTTGGGCGTCACCTACGCGATCCCGATCATCTACGTGCCCCTGCTAATGATCACCCATGTCGTGGCCTTGTATTTCTTGTTGCGTCGTCAGCCCAAGACGGCTCGGGCCTTTGTTGGCGAAGCGGCCACATCTTAGATGGAATTTAAGTAAAGGCGACAATTTGGGTCACCGATAGTTTGAGCCGAACCGCGTTGAGGGCTTGCAAACTGGTGCCCGGGGTGGGAGTCGAACCCACATGAGGAAAAATCCCCGGAGGATTTTAAGTCCTCAGCGTCTGCCATTCCGCCACCCGGGCATCGGCACTACCAACTTAACGAATCGAAGCTGTTAGTGCAACACCGCCAATTTGCTTACGCAACTGCTTTTGGTGCTGTCAGCTG
>Ga0187778_10000571_pt1 | contig 26159 bp, 23 predicted proteins | sample 1015_Q2_SP5_20_M_FD_132418 | JGI IMG/M metagenome (GOLD analysis project Ga0187778, IMG submission 132418) | Tropical peat soil microbial communities from peatlands in Department of Meta, Colombia - 1015_Q2_SP5_20_MG | ecosystem: Environmental > Terrestrial > Soil > Wetlands > Peat | place... | reverse complement strand
CAGCAGCACGGTGGTGATCACGCTGCCCACTTCGACCACGAACATGACGGGATTGCCCATCATGTGCCGCGGGTCGAGCTTGCCGAACGAGTCCAGAATGGCTCGCCGAACGATTTTCCATTCCCAGACAGCTTTTTTCTTTTCCGCCATAGGATCTCTTAGAAAGTCTTACCCGCTCCCATCAGCAGGTGTTCCAGTATCGGCCCCAGGCTTAACGCCGGGAAGAACGTGAGCGCGCCGAGAATGAGAATCACGCTAATCAGCAGCACGGTGAACAAAGGCGTGGTGACCGGGAACGTGCCGAGCGACGGCGGCACCGACTTCTTGCGCACCAGGCTGCCGGCCAGCGCCAGCATGGGGATTTTCATCCAGAAGCGGCCCAGCAACATGGCCACAGCGATGCTGACGTTATACCAAAGCGTGTTGCCGTTGAGCCCGGCAAACGCCGAACCATTGTTGGCCGCGCCCTCGGTGTAGGCATACAGGATCTCCGAGAATCCGTGCGGCCCGGGATTGCTAATGCTCGAAGTGCCAAATGGTTTCAGCACTGAAACGCTGGTAAAAGCCAGGATGATCAACGGGAAGATCAGCGCTACCAGCATGGCCATCTTCACGTCGTAGGCTTCCACCTTCTTGCCCATGTACTCCGGCGTACGCCCGACCATCAATCCGGCGATAAACACTGCCAGGATGATAAAGATCAGCATGCCATACATTCCTGAGCCGACACCGCCGAAGACCACCTCGCTCAGCATCATGTTGGCGAGCGGAATCATGCCCCCGAGCGGGGTGTAGGAGTCGTGCATGCTGTTCACAGCACCGCAACTGGTATCGGTCGTCACGGTGGCCCAGAGGGTGGAGTTGGCAATGCCGAACCGGACCTCTTTGCCCTCCATGTTGCCACCCGGCTGGGAGGTGCTGACCCGCTGGTCTACGCCGGCCAGCAGCGGATTGCCTCGCGACTCCGCCCAATAGGCGGAGACTATGCCGCACAGAAAGAGAATGGCCATGGCGGCCCATACCGCCCAACCGTGACGCTGCGACCCGGTCATCCGCCCCAGGGTGTAAGTCAGACCGGCGCCGATGGCGAAAATGGCTGCCATCTCGATGAGATTGGTCAGTGGCGTCGGGTTCTCATAAGGATGAGAACTGTTGGAATTAAAGAACCCGCCACCATTGGTTCCCAGCTCCTTGATGATCTCCTGCGACGCGACCGGGCCTTGCGCGATGGTCTGCTCGGTGACGGTATCCATCATCTGCTTACCGTCAGGGCCTAGTACAGGCTTGCCATTCGCATCGACCTTGGGAACCTGTTGCGGTTCGATCAGTTTCACCGTGTCGTAAGACTTCAGGTTCTGCGGAACGCCCTGCCACACCAATACAAGAGCACCGATAATGCAAAACGGCAGCAGCACCCACAGACAGCCGCGGGTCAAGTCCACCCAGAAGTTGCCGATCGTTTTCATCTCGCGCCGCGCGATGCCGCGAATGAAGGCGATCGCGAGCGCGATCCCCGTGGCTGCCGAAACGAAGTTGTGGTATGCCAGTCCCCCCATTTGCGTGAAGTAGCTCATGGTGGTTTCCGGCGTATAGGCCTGCCAGTTCGTGTTCGTAGTGAACGAGGCGGCGGTGTTGAACGACAGGTCAGCGGCCACCTTGCCGAGCTTCTGCGGGTTGAAGGGCAGCACGCCTTGAACGCGCTGAAGCAGATACAGCAGCACCATCGAGACGCCGCTGAAGAGCAGCACCGAGACCGCGTACTCCTTCCAGTCCATTTCCCGGTTTTCATCTACGCCCGTCGCGCGATAAAGCAGGCGCTCGATCGGTCTCAACACCGGGTCCAGGAACGTCCGCTCGCCATTAAACACGCGCGTCATGAACACGCCCAGCGGTTTGGTTACCGCCAGGATCAGAACCAGGAAAACCAGGATCTGGACCCATCCATTACTCGTCATTTAGAACTTCTCCGGCCTGAGCATGGCATAGCCCAGATAGATGAGCAGCAGAATGCTGACAATGAGCATGATCAACGATTCCAAACCCATTGCTCCCCTCACTTCACCCAATCGCAGAAATGCACGTATGCGATGGAGACAACGAAAAACGCGATCGTGATCGCGACGAAGATGAGATCTTCCATGTGTAACTCCGGCAACTCACACCGATTGGAGCGATTTCGCCATAAAGAGTGGGTAAATAGTTCATAAAAAAGTCGTAAAAAATGCGATCTGCGAACTGTGGCCGGACTACCGCTTAGCTTCGAGGCGGGCGGGTGCTGCGGTCGCCCTGGCCTGGTCGCGCAGCTTGAATTTCTGCAGCTTGCCGGTGGAGGTCTTGGGCAACGGTCCGAAGACCACTGTCTTGGGCGCTTTGAAGTGCGCCAGGTGCTGGCGGCAGAAATCGATGATCTCCTGCTCGGTAACGTTGGCGCCTTCTTTCAGGGTGATGAACGCGCACGGCGTCTCCCCCCACTTCTCATCCGGACGCGCCACCACTCCGGCTTCGAGCACCGCGGGATGCCGGTAGAGCACCGATTCCACCTCGATGGTAGAGATGTTCTCGCCGCCCGAGATGATGATGTCTTTGGAGCGGTCCTTCAGCTCGATGTAGCCGTTGGGATGCCAGACGCCGAGGTCGCCGGTGTGGAACCAGCCGGCCTCGAAAGCTTCTTGCGTCGCCTTGGGATTCTTCAGATAGCCGCTCATGACGGTGTTGCCGCGCATGAAGATCTCGCCCATGGTGGCGCCGTTGTTGGGCACAGGTTTCAAGGTGGCAGGGTCGGCGACCATCAGGCCCTCCAGCGTGATATAAGGCACGCCTTGCCGGGCTTTGTACACCGCCTGCTCGTTGATGGGCAGCGAGTTCCACTCGTCATGCCAGGCGCAGACGGTCACCGGACCGTAAACCTCGGTGAGTCCGTACACGTGGGTCACCTGGAAGCCCAGCTTCTGCATCTTCTCGATGACAGCAGCAGGCGGTGCGGCACCGGCGGTCATCACCTGCACGGTCCCTTGCGGCTTGCGGCGGACGTCGTCGCTCGCATTCACCAGCATGCCCATCACGATGGGCGCGCCGCACATGTGCGTCACGCCATGGTCGGCGAAGGCATCATACATTCCCTTGGGCGTCACCGCGCGCAGGCAGACGTGCGTGCCGGCCATGGCCGTCACCGTCCACGGGAAGCACCAGCCGTTGCAGTGGAACATGGGCAGCGTCCACAGGTAGGTGGGAAAGTGCGGCATGGCCCAGGTGAGGATGTTGCCGATGGCATTCAGATACGCGCCGCGATGGTGATACACCACGCCCTTGGGATTGCCGGTGGTGCCGGACGTATAGTTCAGCGAAATGGCCTGCCATTCATCGGCCGGGAACTCCCAGGCGTAGTTGGAATCGCCTTGCGTGAGAAATTGCTCGTAGGTCATCTCGCCCAGGCGTTCGCCGCCCTTGGCCAGCGGGTCGTCGATGTCGATGACCAGCGGCTTCTTCGGCACCATGCTGAGAGCTTTGCCGATTACCGGCGAAAATTCGCGGTCGGTGATGAGCACCTTGCTTTCGCTGTGCTGAAGCATGAAGGCAATGGCGTCGGCATCGAGGCGGATGTTAAGCGCATTGAGCACGGCGCCGGCCATGGCGACGCCGAAATGGCATTCGAGCGTCTCAGGGATGTTCGGGCCCATCAGGGAAACGGTGTCTCCGAGGCCGATGCCCCGCCGCTTGAGCGCCGATCCCAGCCGCACACAGCGCTCATAGGTCTGCTTCCAGGTGCGCTTGAGGCCGCCGTGGATGACCGCCGTGCGCTCCGGGTAAACGTCGGCCGTGCGTCGAATAAGGGTCAGCGGTGTGAGCGGCACATAGTTGGCCGCGTTCTTGTCGAGATCGAGCTGGTAGGGATTCTGGCCGGGCATGGGAATCTCCGTGTTAAGCCCAGAATTGTATGACACAGCGAGCGCCGTGTGTACATTGGTTCGAGGGGCGAAGACCCAGCTAGCTCCGGAGAAGACGACATGATGCCTCAACGCAAGTGGAAAGTCGGCGACTCAGTCCAGTTGACCAAGACGTTCGGCGACGCGGAGGTCCAGAAGTTCGTTGAGCTCACCGGCGACCGCAATCCCCTGCACGTGGACGAGGCGTTCGCGGCGCACACGCGCTTCAAGGGCCGCATCGCGCAGGGCATCCTGAGCGCGTCGCTGATCTCCACCTGCATCGGCATGCATCTGCCCGGCACCGGCGCCATTTACCTCGATCAGACTCTGCGCTTCCTCAAGCCGGTGTACGTGGGCGACACCGTGACCTTGACCGCCACGGTCAGCCACGTCCGCGCGGACAAGCCGGTGCTTACGCTCGCGACCATCTGGACCAACCAGCACGGCCAGAAAGTGATCGAGGGTGAAGCCCACGTTATGCTGATGTCGCCGGCGGAGATGGGCAACAGCTAAATGTTTTACAATGAAGCTTCGCAACCAGAACTGGAGGTCCCTGATAGATGGACGTACATAGTCGTTTGCCGGAGGTCCGGTAGATGCAGACGTTGAAAGAACTCTGGCAGGCATGGAAGCGGCTGGCGCGCAAGATCGGTACTTTTCAATCCCGAGTATTGCTGACGCTACTTTACCTGGTGCTGATCCTGCCCTTCGGACTGGCGACGCGCTGGTTCGCCGATCCGCTGCGCATCAAGCGCCGCCCCAACTCGTGGCTCGATCACGACAATAGCGATCCCAGCAGCCTCGAGTGGGCAAGAAGGCAGGGATAAATGGACATTCTGGGAATCTCCTGCTACTACCACGACGCGGCGGCTGTCCTGCTGCGCGACGGGAAAATCGTTGCCGCGGCCGAAGAAGAGCGCTTTTCGCGCGTCAAGCATGATTACGGATTTCCCCACAACGCCATCAACTTCTGCCTGGAGGCGGGCGGCATCCAGGGTGCGGACCTGGATCATGTGGTCTTTTTCGAAAAGCCCTTTCGCAAGCTCGACCGCATCCTGATGTCGGTGTTGCAGACCTACCCTCGCTCGTGGAAGGTTTTTCGCGAGTCGATGATCACCTGGATGATCGACAAGCTCTGGGTGGGCAGCACCATTGAATCCGAGCTGGGCGTTTCCAAGAACAAGGTGCTGTTTTGCGAGCATCACTTATCGCACGCAGCCAGCGCGTATCTCTGCTCGCCCTTCGACGAAGCCGCCATCCTGACGGTGGATGGCGTGGGCGAGTGGGTCACCGGAACCTTCGGAGTGGGGCGCGGAAACCAGATACGGCTGCATAAGCAGATGGAGTTCCCGCACTCACTCGGTCTGCTCTACAGCGCCTTCACCGCTTTCCTGGGATTCGAGGTCAACGAAGGCGAGTACAAGGTGATGGGGATGGCTCCCTATGGCCAGCCTCGCTACGTCGACAAAGTGTGGAAGCTCGTCGAGCAGAACGCCGATGGGTCGTTCTCCCTGGACATGGATTATTTCTGTTTCCACCACTCCACCGACAAGACTTTCAATCGCCGTTTTGTGGACCTGTTCGGAGAGCCGCGACCGCCGAAGATGCAGTTCTACACCGAGGCGACGGGCTTTCCCAGGTACTTCGGCAAGGCGCCGGCGAATTACAGCGAGGAGTGCCGGCTCAACCAGCACTACGCCGACATAGCCGCCAGCATCCAGCGGGTCACGGAAGAGCTGCTGCTGGGGATGGCGCGCCGGCTGCAGCAGGAAACCGGTCTGAAGCGTCTGTGCATCGCTGGCGGTGTGGGCCTGAACAGCGTCGCCAATGGACGCATCTTGCGCGAGACGCCGTTCGACGAGCTGTACGTGCAGCCTGCGGCCGGCGATGGCGGCGGCGCGCTGGGCGCGGCCCTGTGGGCTTATCACATGTTGTTAGGCAAGCCTCGCAACGGCTGCATGGAGCATGCTTACTGGGGGCGGTCGTATTCCTCCGGCGAGATCAGCAAGTTTCTACGGGAAAGTAACATCCCTCACCAGCAGCTCGACAACGACGATGCGCTGCTGGACGGGGTCGTCGAGCGTTTGATGCGCGGCAAGGTGATTGGTTGGTTCCAGGGACGCTTTGAGTGGGGACCGCGCGCCCTGGGGAATCGCAGCATCATCGCCGACCCGCGCAATCCGGAGATGAAGGACATCGTCAACGCCAAGATCAAGTTCCGCGAACCCTATCGGCCATTCGCTCCGTCTGTGCTGGCGGAATGCACCGAACGGTACTTCGATCTGCCGGGAGCGGTACGGCACTACCCCGCGCGTTACATGCTGTATGTAGTGCCGGTGAAGACAGCGGAGCAGAGTCACCTGCCGGCGATCACGCACGTCGATGGCACCGGCCGGCTGCAAACGGTCTTCCGGCAGCACAGCCCGCGTTATTACCAGTTGATCGAGCGCTTCGGCCAGGCCGCCGGCGTTCCGGTGGTCCTTAACACTTCGTTTAACCTCAAGGGAGAGCCCATCGTCAATACTCCCGCCAACGCCTTCAACACATTTTCCAAGAGCGAAATGGATTGCCTGGTGCTGGAAAATTTCCTGGTGGAAAAGAATTGACCCCCGCGAAGAGCTACTTAGGCTCGTAGCCTGGGGACTGCGGGTAGTCCTCGCCGTATTTGTTCTTGTGCGGCACGCTGGCGGCCATCACTTCGGGGACTTCCAGCGTAGTGACTGCTCCTTCAGCCGGAAGGCTGATCTGCCGGGTCAGGCGGGCGAGAGCTTCCGGGGACGATAGCTCATACCACACTTCCAGGCGGTAGCGCCCCGGCGGGACGCTGGGGATGGTCACCCGACCTTCATGATTGGAGATGCCGTAGTATGGCGTCTCCAGCGCCACCACCGCCGCGCTCATCTCCGGATGGATATTGCAGAAGATGAACGACACCCCCGGGCGGTCGAAGCGGACCGATCGCGAGCTGCCCGCCTCGTACAGCCCCAGGTCGAAGCGCTGCCCCTTATAAAGCGAGAACACGTTGTGGAAGAACGGGTCCTGGTTGGGGAACTCCACCACGGTACCCACGGGCACAACCAGCAAGTGCGGCTCGAAGCGCTTGTTCTTCTGCGCCAGACGAGGATGGATAACGGGAGCGGGTGGCGGGGGTGAGCCCACCGGCGTCAGCCAGACTATGACGTTGGAGGCCCCCGCTACCTTATCACCCGCGTTCCGCCGCACCGTCACCTGGGCTTGAAAATCCTCAGCCAGGCTACGGGCCGCCGGCAAGACCGCCAACGTCGCAATCAATACCGCTGCACGGGGCCAAAAGCGCATTCTTCAGAACGACACGCCGACCGCAAGGTTGACGTGATCGGCGGAGGATTTGGTGTCGTTCACAAGATACGTGCGCAAGCGGCGGTATTCAAGCGCGAGCAGCAGGTTCGACCTGGGCCGGTAGATGGAATTGGCGAATAGGCTCTGGTTGCGGACATGGGGCGGGAAGAACGAGCCCATGGGGTTGGAAAAGATGCGCAGATCGCTGGCCAGGGGGTTGTCCTCTCCCGCAGCCACGTTGAACTCCAGCTTGGGTAGCGGCTTGATCTTGAGTTGCGACCATCCGCCCACCGTGTTCAGGCCCACGATACGCGTGCTGCCTACGTCGGGATTGCCACTTGCCACGATGCTGTTCCAGACACCTCCGCCCAGGCCGCCCAAAGCTTGGCCGCGATAGAACTCGCCGGAGAGTCCGAACCACGCGCCCAGAGGCAGGCTCCAATCGGCGGTGCCGGCCCAGGCATCCACATTGCGATTGAAGCCATAAGCCTGGCGCTCGTAGTACCCGCCGATACCCACGCTCGCTGGTTGTCCTCGGAGGCTTCCATTCCAGACCAGGTGTGTGGCCAGGGCCGGCTGCCGCGAATTCTCTCCCGGCGTCGGCGAGCGGTCGAACTGCATCTCGGGAAAATATTCGGTGAGAGGATCAAGGATACCGGCCTGCAGGGTCACGCCCGAGGAATTGGAGACGTCCCAGCGGTGCTCCACGCGGATTTGCGGCGTCCACACCCATAGGTTGCCGGCCCAGGCGAGTGGGGGCTCCCCCACCGACGCATACGAGGTGGGTGAGAGCGGAGAGAAGAACGGGGCGTCTTGCCCAGCCACGATCCTGGTGTTGGACCAATCGAGGCTGGCGCGCGCTATCCGCAGGCGTATCAGGCCGGCAGTCACGCCGTATTGATACCGGGGGAAGCCACCAAAAAAATCCATTTGCACATCGGCGGCGGTGCTGGCCCCAGCGAGCTTAGGGCCGGTGACTTCGAGACCCAGCAAAGTCTGGCGCAGAGTGGCGCCGAAGTTGCCATCCGGCTGTCCGGGAGCGCGCGGCTCCGCCAGCCCGGGCTGATCAATGCTGTCCACCGCGCCAACGTTGGCGAAGGCATTCATCAGGACCAGCCCCGAAAGCTTAACCTGGTAGCGCGAGGCGCTTTCCACCTTGGTCTGGTTCTGTTCTTCGATCCTGGCGGCCAGCGTGTCCTGACGTTCGTGCGAGGCTTCCGTGCCGCCAGCGGGCGGATTCGCTTGCTGCGCCTTGAGAGCGTCCTGCAGCGTGGGATAAGCCGGCCCCGCCTGGGGAGCGGGCTGGCTGCCGAAGGCTCCGAGGCGGGCCTCCAGTTCCTCGAGCCGCCGGCGCAGCTCAGAAACCTCCTGATGCGATCGTTGGAGTTCGGCCCGGGTATCGCTGAGGGTGGAGCGCAGTTCGTCCACCTGCGCCTTGAGTTCCGCGGAGGAAGCGCTGCCCTGCAGTGCGGATTGCGCCCGGACGGGAAGAGCAAAGCTCAGTCCCACAACGAGCAGAATCAGCCCGCGGAGGCGTGCTCGCAGCCCGTGACGCAATACTTCCCCTTTCCGTGCTCGCTGGGGGCCACTATAGCGCCGTAATTTCCGCGGCTGGCGCGCCGCCGGTTGCTTCGTACCTAATTAGCTAACACAGCTCAGGTCTTCCTTCGGGGGTAGAGCTTCTTCAGTTCCCGCACGTGGCCGCGGTGCAGCGCCGAGTGGCGCGTCTCCTCGAAGATTTCGTCCAGCACGCGGTTGGGCCGCCAGGGAAAGACCATCTCCTCGGAAAAGCGTGCCGGCGGTAGCTCCGCGATCTCGCGATTGGTCAGCAGGCGCACGCGGTCGGCAAACTGCACCGTCTCCTGCACCGTGAACCGCGGCTCGTACCACTGGCCGGGATTGGCCGCCAGCTTGCGAATCGCAGGATCGTTCTCCCAGCCCAGGCAGAGAAGCTTTTCTTCATTGGGCTGGCCGCCGATCCAGACGTGCACCAGCGCGTACCGCCACTCGACGACGTGCCGCACGTGCCAGCCGATACAGTGCAGGTTGGGATTCGGCTGCCAGGTGAAAGCCTCGGGCGTGAACTGCACGAACTCATGCAGCAAGCGGTCCCACTCGTCCTCGATGTGGTGCAGCACGAAACGCAGCAGGTCGTTCATGGTTCTTTCTTCGGCGGCGGGCCGGCCCTGCCATCCGCACGCGGCCAGCGCGCCTCCACGACGGTCCCGATGCCGCCGCGCGGCCGGAACTCGCCCCGCACCACCGCCCACACCGGACGCGCCGCCCGTACCACGTCCTCCAGCACGCGGTTGACGGCGTTCTCCTGGAAGATGCCGAGTTCACGATAGGTCAGGAGGTACTCCTTGAACGACTTCAGTTCCAGGCAGCGGCGATCCGGCATGTAGCGCACGGTGATCGTGCCGAAGTCCGGCAGCCCGGTTTTTGGGCACACCGAGGTGAACTCCGGCGCGTCGATCACGACCTCGTATCCCGGAAACTGGTTGGGCCAGGTCTCGATGGGCGGGAACCTCGCGCTCAGCCCCGCGCGCGCATGCTCCGCCCTGTAAGAAGGCTTTTTCGGCATCCGCTCATTGTAGGTCAGAATGTCGGTCGTGGTTGGTCGCTAGTCCTCGGCGAGAAGCATTTGGGGACAAATCAGTAACGGCCACGGACCAATGATTGGCTTCCAGCACTCGATTTTTTCCTTGCTGACTGGGACATCCGGCCAACTCGGCGCATCTAATCGAGCACAACAGAATCAGCGAACCGAGTTCGCCAACGTTACCTGGGGCGCAAATCTTCGCTTCGCATAAGGTAACATTTGTCGAGTTGGGGACTATACTAGGTGGGTCCGGCGGTTTTTTTCGGTTTATCGCTTCATAAGAGCAGGAAGTTTGGACCAGGCGCACAGAAGACGGTTGATGTTGATCCTGGCAGGGACGGCGGTAGCCGTGATCCTGCTGGCGGCCTTCGCCTCCCTGAGCGGAAATGCCGTTCCGGTGCGGGTCGATCGCATCGTCCGCGAAAGCATCGTCAATACCATTGCTACGAACGGCAAGGTGCGCCCCATAGACAACTTCGAGGCCCATGCGCCTGCAGCAACCACAGTGCGTCGTGTGCTGGTGCATGAAGGCGACCAGATCAAGGCCGGCCAGTTGCTGCTGCAGCTCGATGATGCAGATGCCCGCACCGAGGCGGCCAAGGCCCTGGCGCGCCTGAAGGCTGCGCAAGCCGACCTGCACTCCCTCGAGGTCGGCGGGACACAGGAAGAAGTGCTTACTGCTCAGGCGGACCAGGTGAAGGCGCGCGCCGAGCTGGATGCCGCCAAACGTAATCTTGCCGCCCTGCAGCAATTGCAGCAACAGGGCGCCGCATCTCCCGCCGAGGTGGAGGACGCGCATAATCGCGTCAAGCTGGCGGAGGTCGCGGTCAACCTGCTGCACCAGAAAGAGACCTCCCGCTATTCGAGCCCGGAGATTGCCAAAGTACAGGCCCAGAAAGGGGAAGCTGAGACCGCTTATGAGGCCGCGCAGGACACCCTGCGCCGCTCCAACGTGCGCGCACCGCGCGACGGCAAGGTGTACTCGTTGCCGGTGCGCGTCGGGGCCTTCGTCAATCCCGGCGACCTGCTGGTGCAGGTGGCCGATCTGCGCACGGTGCAGGTGGTCGGATATGTGGACGAGCCGGAGATCGGCCGTCTGGCCCGCGGACAGAAGGTCACTGTCACCTGGGACGCGCTCCCCGGCCGTGCCTGGCAGGGGACGGTCACCGGCGTGCCTACAACCGTCTCTCAGCTCGGCACGCGCAGCGTGGGCGACATCACCTGCACGGTGGACAACAGCGACCTGAAGCTGCTGCCGAACATCAACGTTAACGTCTCCATCACCACCGCCCAGGACAACCAAGTGCTCACCGTCGCGCGCGAAGCCGTTCGCCAGGACGAAGGCCAGCAGTACGTGTTCGCCATCGTCAACGGTGAACTGAAGCGACGCAACATCACCACCTCGGTCTTCAATCCCACGCGCATCGAGGTCACCAGCGGGCTGCCCGACGACGCCTCGGTGGCCCTCAGCGCGCTCGATAACCATCCGCTAACGGAGGGGCTGCGGGTGGAGCAGCATTGATGGGCCGGGGCCTCCTGCCTATTCTCGCCGGGCTCCTGTTGCTGCCGAGCGCGGCAGTTTCGGCCGGAGCTGCTGCCGCATCTCCCGCCGAGCTGCTCTCTGTGGGACGCGTGGACGACGCCATCCGCCTGCTCAAGGACCGCGTGCAGGCCGCTCCCAGCGACGCCCGGGCCTACAACTTGCTCACGCGCACCTATTTCTATCTGGGACACTGGGATGAAGCCGCCGCTGCTGCCGAGCGCGCCGTAGCGCTCGAGCCCACGGCCAGCAATTACCAGTTGTGGCTGGGACGCGCCGTCGGGGAAAAGGCCGCGCACGCCAGCTTCGTGACCGCGGTGCGCATGGTGCCCAGAATCCGCAGCGCCTTCGAGCGCGCCGTCCAGCTTGACGGCTCCAATTCGGAAGCGCGCACCGATCTCGCCGAGTTCTACATCGAGGCCCCGGCATTCCTCGGTGGGGGTAAGGACAAGGCCCTGGCCCAGGCCGAGGCGCTGGCGGCGCAGGACCCCGCCGCCGCGCATTCCGTCAAGGCGCAGCTTGCCCAGCACGCAAAGAAGTTCGAAACCGCGGAACAGGAATATCGAGCCGCCATCGCCGCCAGCAAGGAGCCCCGCGGACGCTGGCTCGATCTCGCCGGCTTCTATCTCAGCCGCGGGCGGCTTGACGAAATGGAGAGCGCCATCAACAAGGCTGCCTCCGAAGACGTCGCGCCGAGCACCGTGCCCTACGAAGCCGCCTTGCTGCTGTTCCAGGCGGGCAGAAATTTTCCTGGTGCCGTCGAACTACTCCAGAGGTACCTTGCCGGCGGTTCCCAGACCGAGGACGCGCCGGCTTACAAGGCGCACTTCTTGCTGGGAAGTCTCCTGGAGAAACAGGGGGACGTGCAGGCCGCGGCGGCTGAGTATCGCGCCGCGCTTTCTCTCGCCAGCGAATTCGATCAGGCCCGCAGCGCGCTTCAGCGCGTCTTACGATAGAGGTTTCGGTTCCGGCTACTCCGGTGACCCATCACAGAGTGCCGCTATACTTCTGGCTTGCTTCAGGAACTCCATATCCGCATCGAGGGCAGCCCCATGAAGATTCTTCGCCTCATCTCAATCCTGGCTCTGGTGTCGGTTGTCCACGCCGAGCCGCTTCCCTTTCGCCAGGCCGTCGATCTGGCGGTCAAACAGAGCGCTGTTATCAGCGCCGTCGAGCAGAATCGCGCACACCAGGCTTACCTGGAGGCCAGGCGCATGTACATCCCGCAGGTGATTGCGGGCTCGGGTCTGGCCAAGACCTTCGGCTTCCCGCTGACCATCGAAGGCTCGGCGCCTGCAATCATCAGCGTGAACGCCGTTGGCTATCTCATCAACTTCGGCCAGCGCGAGGTCGTGCGCGCCGCGCACACGGAGTGGGATGCCACCGCGTTGAGCTCCGAAGACCGGCGCCAGCAGGCCATCCTCGACACCGCCCTCGCCTATTTCCAGCTCGATCGCTCGGCGACGGCGCTCAGCCTGCTTCATCAGCAGGAACAGGAAGCGGTACGCGCAGAACGGATTACCTCCGAGCGCGTGCAGGCTGGGGTTGCGCCCCAACTCGAGCTGACGCGCGCCAAGTTGGCCACCGCGCGCGTGCGCATGAGCATCGCCCGGGTGGAAGGCAACGCCGATGTTCTCCGCAACGTGCTCTCGCAGCTCACTGGAGTTCCCGCGCCCGGGATCGAGACTGTCACTGAGTCGATTCCGCCGCTTCCCGAAATCAGCCAAAGTCAGGACTGGGCCTCCAAAGCCGCCTCTGCCAATCCGACCGTCAAGCTGGCTTTTGCCCACGCCGACGCCAAGCAGATCAGCGCCCGCGGCGAACACAGGCAGCTTCTGCCGACGATAGATTTCGTGGGCCAGTACGGCCTGTTCTCCACCTACAACAACTATCAGGAATTCTTCCGCCAGTTCCAGCGCAACAACGGCATTATTGGGGTGGCCATCCGCTTCCCTCTCTTCAATCTGTCACAGCGGGCCCGCGCCGCGGCTGCGGATGCGGAAGCCGTGCAGGCGCGCCGCCAGGCCGAGGACGCCAGGAACAAAGTTTCAAACCAGACGCGCAAGCTGCAGCACGAGATATCGCAGCTTGCCGCCGCGCAGGAGGTCGCACGCCTGGAGTACCAGCTGGCCCGCGCCGACGTGGACACCGCGCAGACCAAAGTCCAGGCGGGAACTGCAACCCTGCGTGACGAAGCCGATGCCCGTCTGGCGGAAGGCCAGAAATATTCCGCGTATCTGGACTCCAGCTACCAGTTGGAGCAGGCGCAGATGCAACTTCTGCGTTCCAGCGGCGAGTTGGAAAAGTGGGCCCTGGCGCAGAAATGAATGGTCGAAGCCTATGCCCTTAAGGGGTCAGGGGATGATTCGCCATCAGCACTTTTCCTCCGCTGGCGCTGACCCGGTTGAGAGCTGAGCTTCCGACCAGGTTTTCAAAGCGTGGCAGTTGGGATTCCTTGGCAAACAGATAGTAGCGCTGCGGTTCCAGCCACAGCCGCCGGAACTGAGCGTCATCGATGAACACAGGCGGCACCCCGGGAGCGTTCCCGCCATATTCCAGGTTAAAGAACTTTCCATTCAGTAGCAGAGCGCTGCGGCCGGTATAAAAAAATACGGAAGAAAACGTGTAGTAGTGATGGTCTACGATGAGGCTGCCGTCCGGCCAGCGTTGGAGCGCCCGCACCATCGGCCGTGACGACAGAAAAGGATCAAACCTGACCATGGCCAGGCGAGCGGCATGGAAGAACACGATCATCATGAGAGCCACGGCCACGAACACTTGCTTGCGCCGCAGCGTACCCAGGGCGCCGATAGCAAAGGCAACCGCCGCCGCCAGCAAGGGCAGGCGCAGGTAAGCGAAGGCCGCCAGCGTAAGGTCCTCCATGTGGCCTAGAGAGAGCGTGTAAGCTCCGGGGTGCGTGCTAAGCGCCCGGGTGATGTCTCCCGAACCAGGCAGGCCTCGCACGAGCAGGAGAATCGCGAGCGCGGCGACAGCGGCCAGCCCGCAGATCACAGCAAGCACCCGCGTGCCTCGCCGTATCCACACGCCGCCGGCTGCTATCGCCGGACCCAGCAGCAAAGCGAGCGCGGGATAACAGGGCATGGAGTAGTACTCCTGGGTGGTCGAGAAGGTGAAAAACACCAGGACCAATCCCGCCCAGCAAAGCCCCAGCAGCCGCGTCCGCCCGGCACGATCCACCGGCTTGAAGGACGTATTTGCGATTGCCGGAAGATAGACGCTCCAGGGGAACAACCAGACCAGGTGTAGCAGCCAAAAAAGCGCTCGTGGAACAGTGTTGTAATCCCTTGGATAGCGAAGATTCAGGAAGCGGAGGAGCTGTTCGTTGATGAAGTAGAACCAGAGAAAACCATGATATTGGCCGGGGCCGCTGTGTAGCGTCCAGGCAAAATAGGGCGGGTTGCGCAGCGTCGCCAGCAGGTGCCAGGGAGCCGCGATCAACAACACGATCACCAGCCCCGTCAGGGGGTGAAGCCGTTTCCAGGTTCGGCGGGAAAGGAGTTGGTGGGTAAAGTACAGGTAGACCAGGCCGGCACCCAGCGGAAAAACCACCGCAATCAGGCTCTTCAGCAGCAGCCCGATTCCCAGACTCGCCGCCAGCACCAGACTCCAGAACCGCGGATGAGGCTCGGTCTCCTCGAGGGCCCGCAGCAGCGCCCACATTGCCAGCGCCACCGTGAATGTCAGCATGACATCCGGGATCAGGATTCGCGTGAACAGAAACAGGCCGATGCACGTTGCCATCGTCAGGCCGGCATAGAGTCCGGCGCGCTGGTCGAAGGCCCAACAGCCAAAGGCAGCCGTCAGCCAGCACAAGCCGATGGCAGAGAGAGCGATCGGAATGCGCGCTGCCCAGTCATGCACTCCGAAGACCTTGTAGGAAACTGCGATGCTCCAGTAAACCGCCGGCGCTTTCTCCAGGTACGGGACTCCATCCAGGCGGGCCGTCACCCAATCCCCGGAGGTCAGCATGTTGCGGGCGATCTGCGCCTGCACGGCGTCAGTATCATCCATCAGCGACGGGGGAGAAACAATGCAGCCCAGATAAATCAAGGTGGCCACAACGACCACTGGCGCGTAAACCAAACCCAGGCGGGAACGCCAGACGCTTGCGCTCGGCAGCCGGGAACCTGTTTCCAGATTTTCATCCACGGAAACAAAACCATTACATGCCATCACGGTTTTTCCATTCTACATATCGAATGCCAGGGGTCTTGGCAGACGGGCGACAGATCTGCCACAAGTTGGCGCTCTCGCAACGGCTAACCATCGGATAGACAAAACTTTACTCGATCTTTACAAAAATTTACATTTCTGAGCACTTTGTCCGTGTTCAAGCCGTTAGCAAGCCGTAAGAAATTTAACCGTCGGACGCTCGCAGCCGAGGGTCAAAGGTGAGGGAGACATGAACTACTTGAAGAAAGTGGCGTTTGTCCTGGCCCTGGTCGCCGGGCTCTGTGGTGGCGCGTGGGCGGCGGATTGGGGGCATCGCGACGCAAACCGTGCCCAGAGTAACCACACCTGGAAGGGCAGCGTTCCTGAGCACGGTCGTGCCAGCGTTCCGAACCGTACTTGGAATTCCCACACAACCCCAAACTACCAATACCGTACTGGCGAGTGGGGAACTTATCGCAACAACCCCAACTACCAATATCGCAACGGCCAGTGGGTTTACGTCCCCAACCGAACCTGGGGTACCTATTATCCGTATGGTAGCGGTACAAACTATCCGTACCCAACTACCGGGACCTACTATCCGTACCCGAACACGGGTACCTACTATCCCTACCCAACCACCGGGGGCTACTATCCATCTGGGGGATATGGGAACTATGGCTACGGTGGTTACGGCGCTGGTGGCAATGACTACCAGCTTGGATACAGGGACGGCGTCGGAGTCGGTAGCAGCGACAGGGCCAGAGGTCGCAGCTACCGAGTGACCCAGTACAAAGCTTACCAGCGTGGCGATAATGCCTATCGTGACGGGTGGGCAAAAGGCTACAACGCGGGCTACTACGGGCGGGGCTCCTATGGGCGGGGCTCCTATGGGCGGGGGTGGTAGATAACACGACAATCATGGATTAGCCAGGGCTGCCCCTCAGGCAGCCCGTGGTTTTTCTGCGCTATGCCGCCAGACGATCCAGCCTTCCGAACAGCCGACCTCCTGATGAAATCATTTATGTAACCAGTGCGAACGCAGGTAAGAGCGGATTGCCACTACTCAATCAATGATATCCTTAGGCAGGAGAAAGGGAGACGTGGCACGCGTCAAGAAGGCCGCGCTGTTCGTACGCTGCACCGAAGAGGAAGCGGAAAAGATCCGTCGCACCGCCAAGGCGGAGCGTCGCACGGTAAGTGGATTCATACTCAACGCCGTGTTTAACCGCATCGCCATGCGAGAACGCCTGCTGAGTGAGCAACAGCAAGAGGAGTCCAAAGTAAAAGGATCGCTCCGTACCTAGCCGCCGCTCAGCGGAACGCACGGTGCGTAGAAACGAGCTGCTACTTTCGTAACCGTGCGTCGTTACTCTCGCCTGCGAGTGAACCTCTCCGCGGCCCCTCTGGCCCTTCCTCGGGCGTATAATCTGGCCTCTATGGGATGCGCCGAATTAGCGGCCCTGCGGCGGGAGGCCACGACCGTGTTCAAGGATCTAAGCCTGTGCCGGCGCCGTGCTCGCCAACACGCTGCCGCCATGAATAACGACATCAGGGTCGCTTCGGCCCTGGTGCGTCGCGGAGATTTTGAAGCCTACCTGCAACGGCGCCTGGCCCGAAGCGCGGCCCGCATCGAGTCGCACCTCGTCGCCCACGGCTGCCAGGCCTAGGCGTTCATCTCACCCGAGTCTGGAATCCGCAAAAGCAATCAGGCGGTGGCCCGCCGGGGAAAGGCGTTCACCGCTGCCTGCTCACTGTCATAGCATTCGAAGACGGTGATGAGCTTGGTGATTTGAAGCTGGTCATGTACGCGCTGGGTCAGATGGGCGAGTTTAATCTCTCCTCCCATATTGCGCGCGGAGGTATAGAGCCCGACCAGCGTTCCCAGACCGCCGCTGTCGATATAACTCACTCCGCCCAGATCGATGACGATCTGTTTGGAGCGCTGCAGCAGGCTCTTGACCACTTCGCGGAGGTCGGCAGCCTCTTCCCCGAACACAATACGTCCGCTGCAATTGATCACCGTGACACCACCCACGTCGCGGTTCGAGATCTTCAGAGCCATAACTGCCTCCAGCGCGGTGCCCAAGCCGCAGAACTGCACGCAAGCGTAGCGCCGTTGCCAGCGGTTTGCAAGCTTCAACGACCTAACGAAGCGTGGTTTGCGGCGTGCCCCACCGCTTGCTCCTGGGTCACGTATAATCGATCTTCCCATGAGCTACCAGGTGCTGGCGCGCAAGTATCGGCCGCAGCGCTTCGCCGACGTGATCGGGCAGGAGCACGTCACGCGCACCCTGCAGAATGCCATTGCGCAGCAGCGGGTAGCGCATGGCTACATCTTCAGCGGCCACCGCGGCATCGGCAAAACCACCATCGCGCGCATCCTGGCCATGGCCTTGAACTGCCGCTCGAAGGACCGTCCCGTGCCCGAGCCGTGCGGCGTGTGCGACTCCTGCGTGGAGATCCGCGAGGGCCGCGCGGTGGACGTGATCGAGATCGACGCCGCCACCAACCGCGGCATCGACGAGATCCGCGAGCTGCGCGAGGCTGCCCGCTACCGGCCGGCGCGCGACCGCTACAAGATCTGGATCCTCGACGAGGCCCACCAGATCACCGACGCCGCCTTCAATGCCCTGCTTAAGACGCTGGAAGAGCCGCCCGGCCACGTCATCTTCATGATGGCCACCACGCAGCCCGAGGACATCCCGCAGACCATCCGTTCGCGTTGCCAGCACTTCAGCTTCCACGCCGTGCGCTTCGAGGAGATCGTGGGGCAGTTGCGCGCAATTGCCGAACAGGAAGGTATCCAGGCCGACGACGGTGCGCTGGCCATGCTGGCCGAGGCCGGCGACGGCTCCATGCGCGACGGGCTCTCCATCATGGACCAGGCCATCGCCTGCTGCGGCACCACGCTGACGGCTGATGTGGTGCGCGGCCTGGTGGGCGCAATTCCCTCCGAGACGCTGGAGGAGATTCTTGACGCCGTCGCCGAAAATTCGAGTGAACGCGTGCTGCGGCTGCTCGACAAAGTGGTTACCGAAGGACAGAACCCGACGCACTTCGCGCGGCAGATGGTCCGGTTCCTCAGAAACACTGTTATGGCCAAAGTCGCGGGCGCCGATTCGCCACTCCTGCAGGTTTCCGCCGACGAACGTGCGCGCGTAGCCCGCGTGGCGGAAAAGTTCAGCGAAGAAGACCTGGCCCGCTTCCTGCAGATCCTGCTGCGCACCCACAGCGAGCTCAGCTACAAGCAGGAGCAACGTTTCCACCTGGAACTGGGCCTGTTGAAGCTGGTGCACGCGCAGCGTCTGCTCCCGATTGAGGAACTCCTCAGCCAGGCGCCAGCCAGCGCGGGCCAGACTGCAGGTCCGGTCCCGCTGCCACGGGCGCCGTCGGCTCCGCCGCAACGGCCGGCGGCTAGCGCTCCCACGCGTGCGCCCGAGCCCCCGCGTCCTTCGCCGTTCGAACAGGACCGGGCCCGCAAGAGCGCCGGTCCCAAGGCGGAGATGTCGGCGAGTGCCGCAGTCATGGAGCACGACGCCCCCAGCCATGATCTGGCCGGCAGGGTGCTCCACGAGCTTGAAGGCAAGCACGCTATGCTGGCCCACCACTTGGAGCAGGCCGAGTGGAAAGTGGGGGAAGCCGAAGTCGTGGTCCGCACCGCGGCTTCGACGAAAATGCTGGAGATGCTGCTGGTGCCGGAAGCGCGCAAGATCATCAACGCTGCCGCCTCCGCGGCGCTGGGCCGCCCAGTCAAGGTCCAGGTGCTCGGCGGCGCGACCAACGGCAACAGCACGGCAGCGCCAGCGCCGCCGCGTCCGGGACGCACGCGCGCTTCTGAAGACCCCGTTGTGCGCCGCATGCAGGAGAAATTCGGCGCCGAGATCCGCACCCTCATCGACCACAAGGAAAAGCAGCGCTAGAAGAACTGTGAGAGAAAGAAAACGTCAGGGGGCGCGTTATGCCGAGCGGTCAGAGCCCGAAGCTGATAGCCACGATTAATTTCAAGGGCGGCGTAGGGAAAACAACTGTTACCTGGTGCATGGCAGACACTCTAGCGCTCTTTCCGAACCAAAGGGTGTTGATGTTTGATCTCGATGCCCAAATGTCGCTGACGCAAGCAATCGCGCTGAACGAGGACAGTGGGCGACTGGAGGACCGATTCGGAAAATGGTATGAAATCGCGGTTCAGCGAAAGAGAACGATTTTTGATGCGATCGAAGCTTTCACTCGGCCCGGAAGCACATTCAACTTTCCTGTCGGTTTTGACGTAGTCTATCAGATTTCGGACCAACTCCATTTTGTTCCCTCGGTCGAGGATCTGTACTGGTTGGAGTTGGAAGTTTTCGATCGCGATTCCATGCGTGATTTTATTCGGCGCTTGATAGGGAAAATCACTAACACTCCCAAGATGTCGAAGTATCATTATGTCCTCTTCGACTGTCCTCCCTCTTTTACGCTCCTGTCGTACAGCGTGCTTACCTGCGCGGACTTGGTGCTGATTCCGGTCAATCCAGATTTCTTCGCGTCGAGAGGCACGAGCCTGATTTTGAACTCGTTAAAGATGCGTATTGAACCTCATCCCCTGCCCAAGATTGGGGTTTTCATGAACAAGACCAAGACATTCGGACGCGATGCATCCACCGGCAAGTGGCGGCCCACAAATGAATCGGCCTTCTATATGCGCGAGGTCGGGCGCGTGTGCTCAGAGGCCTCCAAGCACGAGAATATCGACGTCCGCTTCTTTGATTCGTTTATTCGCGAGCGGGTGGGCATTAAGAGGGCCATCACAGGTGGCGGTGTCCCGGCGGATTTAGTGCCCGATTTTCGCGCGCTATGGCAGGAATCCAAGGAGTTCCTCTCACAATGAATGAGCGAGGCGAATTACCGACGCAGGAAGATGTAGCAGCGCTGGCGGCCGAAGTGCGAGAACTGAAGGAGGTCTTGCGTGAGGTCTCAGGAAAATTGGGGCGTATCGAGAAGCGTCTGCGTTTCTTTTTTCCAGATTCGTTCCCGGGTGGCAGCAGGAAAGGAAAGGAGCCGGACATCCGCGAAAATCCTCCTAGTATCACGCCGCAGCAGGCGCTCGACTTGTACAGCGAACTGGTGCGCATGGCCCGCTCGGGTCAGGAGCAAGAAGTTGAGGCTCGCGTAACAGCTATGAGCCTCGCTGATCTCGCGTTACTGGTGAAGGAGTTAGGGGCACCGTTAGGCAAGAAGCCTAGCCGAACCGGTTTGACGAAGTCCCTGATGGGGCGGCTTAAGGAGAGCATTATGCTTTCTCGACATACTTCCCGCCCTGGTCCTGATCATTCGGTGCGTCAAGGTGAGAGCGCGCCACTCGGCGAAGACGCTGCCAATCCGGAGGAAACTGCAACGGATCTTACAGGGGCCGACAAGTCCCCGCAGAGAAGTAGTTGACACGGACCCTGGAAAGAGTTCGGCAGCTGGAGCAGGGCATCTCCATGCGGTACGGCACCATTTGCGCGGCCACTCCCGGCGGCGCGGCAAGCTGAATGGCGGCGGACCCACGCTGCGCATCCGCATCGGCGACGGCTCCATCCGCGTCGGACGCAGTTGAGCGGGGTTTCCTGCTGGGCCAGCTCCTGTTATCCTCGCGCTGGGAGGAACCATGCCCGGTTTCGATCCACGCCAGTTGCAGGAAATGATGTCCATGGCCAAGCGCCAGTACGAGGAACTCCAGCGCAAGATGCTGGAGACCACGGTGGAAGCCAGCTCAGGCGGCGGCAGCGTCACCGTCAAAATGAACGGCCAGAAGCAGGTGCTGGGCATCAAGATCGATCCCGAGGTGGTGAAAGCCGGCGATCTGGAGATGCTGCAGGACCTGGTGGCCGCGGCGGTCAACGCCGCCGGGCAGAAAGTGGATCAGGCCATGCAGTCCACCGTCGGGGGGATGCTGGGAGGAATGGGCGGGATTGTGTAATTGGGTAAGTGGGTAATTTGGTAATTGATTCGCCGCTGCCGCGGATTTTCAATTACCCAATTACCAAATTACCCAATTACCAAATTCTTGAGCTTCTCATGTCAAATTTTGCCGCTCCCCTGGCCCGCCTGATCGAGGAACTGAAGAAGCTGCCGGGGGTGGGCTCGAAGAGCGCACAGCGGCTGGCGTTTCACATCCTGCGGGCGAGCGAGGATGACGCCGAAGGGCTGGCCGCCGCCATCCGCGACGTCAAGGAAAAGCTGCATCTCTGCTCGGTGTGCAATAACATCACCGACGTCGATCCCTGCCTCTACTGCGCCAGCCCCACGCGCAACCAGCGCTTGGTGTGCGTGGTCGAGGAACCAACCAATATCACGGCTATCGAAAAGACGCACCACTTCAACGGCGTGTACCACGTGCTGCATGGATCGATCTCGCCGCTGCACGGCGTTGGTCCGGAACACCTGCGCACCGCCAACCTGCTGCGCCGCATTCAGGCAGGAGAAGTGGACGAAGTCATCCTGGCCACTAATCCCACCGTCGAAGGCGAAGCCACCGCCACCTGGCTGGCCAAGGCGATCAAGCTCTCGGGCGTGAAGGTGACACGCATTGCCATGGGCCTGCCCGTGGGCAGCGACATCGAGTACGCTGACGAGGTCACTATGATGAAGGCGATGGAGGGAAGGCGAGAAATCTAACGTCGCGTTTACGGCGCCTCACCGAAAGACCGTCACGCCCCGCTGTGACTGCACTCACTGAGCCGTGCAGGCTTCTCGACGTAAGCTAAAGCGTTTTGGGGCGGCTCTGCCAGCCAAGGGCGGGAGCCTGTGAGGACGCCATGGCGATCATGAATTCCAGGACCGGGAAAGTGATTCGGGACTACTCCGTCGAAGAACTGCAACACATTGCCAACCTGATGCGTGGATACGACCTGGTGGTACTGGCCGCAGCCGGCTCCGGGCACGCCGGAGGGACGCTTTCCATCATGGACGTCACGGCCGCGCTTTATCTCAAAGTAGCCAACCACGATCCCAAGAACGCCAACTGGGAAGACCGCGACCGCATCATCTGGTCAGCGGGACACAAGGCGCCGGCGCTCTACCTCGGCTTGGCCTTCGCCGGTTATCACAAGCCGGAAGATGTGGTCACATTGCGCAAGCTGGGCTCGCCCTACCAGGGACATCCGCACTGGGTGAAGGTGCCGGGCGTGGAGGTGTCGAGCGGCTCCCTCGGCCAGGGCCTGAGCGTGGCCGTGGGCGAGGCCCTGGCAGGCAAGCTCGACGGCAGGCAGCACAAGGTGTTCTGCATCATGGGCGACGGCGAGCAGCAGGAAGGCTGCATCTGGGAAGCCGCCATGGAAGCCGCTCACTACAAGCTCGACAACCTGATCGGCATCGTGGACAGGAACGGGCTGCAGATTGACGGCCGCGTCGAAGACGTCATGAACATCGAGCCGCTCGCTAAGAAGTATCGCGCCTTCGGGTGGGAGGTACTGAGCTGCGACGGTCATGACATGCAGCAGGTGGTGGACACGCTGGAGAAGGCGCGCACCACGATGGGCAAGCCGACGGCCATCCTGGCCGAAACCGTCAAGGGTAAGGGCGTCAGCTTCATGGAGAACGTTGCCGGCTGGCACGGCAAAGCGCCTTCGGTCGAAGAGATGATCAAGGGCCTTACCGAGCTGGGACTCGAAAAGCAAATCCCCTACGCGCGCCTGCTGGAGAAAGCCAAACAATTTCAGGCAGAGGTGGACCGCACGCTCGATGCCAAGCTGCCCAGGTTCAGCCGCAATTACTGGTGGAACAGCGATTCCAGGATGAAGGCCGCCATGAAGCCCACGCGCATGGGATTCGGCCAGTCGCTGGCCGAGAACGGCGACGACAAACGCGTGGTCTGCCTCGGGCTCGACATCTCCGGCTCCATCACCATCAGCGAGTTTTACGCCGGCAAACCCGAGCGCAAGGACCGCTGGATCAGCATGGGCATCGCCGAGCAGTCGGCGACGGCGGCGTCCGCGGGACTGGCGCGCGAAGGCAAGCTGCCCGTCTTTGGGACCTATGGGACGTTTGCCGCAGCGCGCAACCTCGACCAGTTGCGGGTTTCGGTCTGTTATGGCGAGTTCAACGTGATGGTGGCGGGTGCGCACGGCGGCGTCTCCGTCGGACCGGACGGCGCCACGCACCAGGCGCTGGAAGACCTGTTCAACGTCCTCGGTCTGCCCAACATGTCGGTGGTCGTGCCTTGCGATTCGGTCGAGACGCGAAAAGCAACTACGTACTTGCTGCTCAAGCAGCCGGGACCAAAGTTCATCCGTTTTGCTCGCGAAGCCACGCCTATTGTCACCACGGAAGACACGCCGTTCGTCTTCGGCAAAGCCAACGTCATCCGCTTGCGCCACGAGGCGGAAAACTTTATCGACGCCTTCGAAACAGTGCTGGCCGAGGAGTACGCAGACGAACACGAAGATCTCAGCATCATCGCTTGCGGGCCCATGGTGCCGGAAGCCATGCGCGCCGCCTACATCCTGAAGCAGGAGTTCGGGTACCAAACGCGCGTCATCAACCTGCACACCTTGAAGCCCATCGATGCGGACGCCATTGTGCGCGCCGGAAGAGAAACCGGCGCCATCGTCACCGCGGAAGAGCACCAGATCGGCGCGCTGGCCTGGCGGGTGAGCGGCATCCTCACCGAGAGCCCGGAACTCTACGGCGTGCCGGTGATCACCGGCGCCATCGGGGTGAAGGACCGCTTTGGCGAATCGGGATACCCATGGGAGCTGATCAAGGAGTTCGAGGTCAGCGCCGAGCACATCGCCCAGAAAGCCGCCGAGCTGATGGCCATCAAGCAGGGCGCGCTGGCGGAGCCGGCGACGGTAGGGTAATCAGGTCGTGGCGACCCAGACGAGATGCGATAGGCAAAGCGCCGGCGCTATAACTCCAGCACGCCGCGCACCACGTTGTCCTCCATTTCGTGGCGGAGCTTGAATCCCAGCCGCTGGCAGACGGCGCGCATCTCCAGATTTTCCGGAAGAATGTTCGAGATCACGCGCTTGAGCTTCTCGGCGCGGGCCACCTCGATGCTGCGGCGCACCAGTTCCGTCCCCAGTCCCCGGTGCTGGGCTTCGTCCAGGATCACCACCGCCGATTCGGCCGAGTCGGTGCCGTGGATCTTGCTCAGGCGGGTGACGCCGAGGATCTGCGGCTCGCCGCCTGTGGGATCGCGGCGCTCGGCCACCAGCGCCATTTCGCGGTCGTAATCGATGAAACAGATGCGGGTCAGGCGCTCGTGCGCGGTGCGTGTGCTCAGCTTCAGCGGCTGGAAGTAACGCAGGTACACGCTGCGTTCGGAAAGCTTTTCGTGGAACCGGATGATCGCCGGCTCGTCCTCGGGGCGGATGGGACGGATGGTGATGGGAGTGCCGTCCTTCATCGTCCACTCGCCCACATACTGCGCGGGATAGGGCCGGACGGCGGGACGCGGTAGCGCGTCGTCCGCGACTTCCCTGCCGTGCAGCACCACGCGCGCGTCCAGCGCCAGCAAACGCTCCGGTGAGGCCAGCAGCGGGTTAATGTCAATCTCTTTGATCCTGGGCTGCTCGGTCACCAGCTCGCTGAAGCGCACCAGCAGGTCTTCGATCGCCGCCAGGTCCACTGGCGGACGTCCGCGCACGCCCTCGAGCGCGGTGTAGATTTTGGTCTGCTCCATCATGCGGCGGGCGAGCGTGGAGTTCAGGGGCGGCAGCGCCAGTGCGCTGTCCTTGGAGACTTCGACCAGTTGCCCACCAGCGCCGAATAGCAGCACGGGGCCGAACTGCGTGTCGACGGAGCTGCCGATGATCAACTCGTAGCCATCCAGCTTGGCCATGGGTTGCACAGTCACGCCCAGGAAATGTCCCGGGCCTTTCTTCTGCTCGACCAGGCTACGGATCTCGTCGAAGGCAATGCGGACCTCGTCGGCATTCTTGAGATTGAGCTGTACGCCGCCCACGTCCGTCTTGTGAGTGATGGTCTCGGAGTGGAGCTTGAGTACCACGGGATAGCCGATCTCACCGGCGATGCGCGCAGCCTCGCGGGCGTTCTCCGCGATTTCCGTGCGCACAGTGGGAATGCCATAAGCGGCCAGCAATTGCTTGGATTCGTACTCGGTGAGGACGGTGCGTCCAGCGTCGTGGACCTTTCTGACGATGCTCTCGGCAAGCCCGCGGTCGTGGTGCTCCTCATGGCGTAGCGACGGTGTCTCGTAGATTCCCTTCAGGTTGTAGGCGTACTTCCACATGTAGCAGAAGGCCTTGGCGGCGGTGTCCGGAAAGGGAAAAGTTGGGATGCCGGCGCGATTCAGGATTTCCTCGCCCCCGGCGACATCGGCGCCGCCCATCCAGCTCGCCAGCACCGGCTTGCCGGTGGAGCTGGCGTAGGGCCGAAGCTGCTCGGCGATCTGGGTGGGATTGGTCATGCCCTGGGGGGTCAGGATTACCAAGGTGCCGTCGATGCCGGGGTCCCGGGCAGCGATCTCCAGAGCTTTGGCGTAGCGCTCGGGTTCGGCGTCGCCCAGGATGTCAACGGGATTGTTGTGGCTCCAGGGCGCCGGCAGGAAACTGTTGTAAGCCGCCATGGTCTCCGGCGAAAGTTCGGCGAGTTCACCGCCTAAGGAGATGAGCGT
>Ga0187778_10000569_pt1 | contig 26220 bp, 25 predicted proteins | sample 1015_Q2_SP5_20_M_FD_132418 | JGI IMG/M metagenome (GOLD analysis project Ga0187778, IMG submission 132418) | Tropical peat soil microbial communities from peatlands in Department of Meta, Colombia - 1015_Q2_SP5_20_MG | ecosystem: Environmental > Terrestrial > Soil > Wetlands > Peat | place... | reverse complement strand
GCCCGCACCGGGCGTCAGGTCGAGGCGTAGTTTTTGCTTGCGGGCCAGTGACTTCCAACGCAAAGCTCCCTTTCAGTTTGGCTGTCCAAGCAACATATCGTGCCGCACAACTACGGGCGCCGGATCGATGAATATGTGCCATGCTCGCGGTCGATACTACTTGCTCGCCGCGGGTAAGGCGGACCGACAGGTGCCCGCTAGGTGACGATAATTGCAAATTTATGTAAGCGAATCCCGCCTAGTTGCATCATCCGCATGCTCGCTTGGCGAGTCTACAATGCCGTTTTGCACGATTTTGAACGGTCGGACCTGAGGTCGGAACCCAGCGCCGAACGGCGGTCGGAAAGGTAGGGCGACATGAAACGCGATTCCCTGTCCACCAGCACCCGGCACACCAACGCCGCGCTTATGGCGCGCCGGCGGGCTGCGATGCCTCGCGGATCGGGCCAAGTCCACGAGGTGTTCGTCGAGCGCGCACTTAATGCGGAAGTGTGGGACGTTGAGGGACGCCGCTACATCGATTTTGCCGGCGGAATCGGAGTTCTCAACACGGGCCACCGTCATCCGCAGATTGTCGCAGCGGTGAAGGCGCAGCTCGATCGCGTCACCCATACGTGTTTTCAAGTCTTGGCCTACGAGCCGCTCGTCGAATTGGCCGAGCGGCTCAACGCCCTCGCGCCTGGCTCGGCGCCTAAAAAGACTTTTTTCATGACCACCGGCGCCGAGGCCGTCGAGAATGCGGTCAAGTTCGCGCGTGCGTACACCAAGCGTGCCGGGGTCATCGCCTTCGGGGGCGGCTTTCACGGACGAACAATGTTGACCCTCTCGCTCACGGGTAAGGTTGCGCCCTACAAGGCGGGCTTCGGGCCTTTCCCGGCGGAAATCTTTCACGCGCGATTTCCGGTCGCCCTCTTCGGTGTGAGCGTTGCCGATGCCATGGCATCGATCGACCACATATTCAAAAACGATATCGAACCCGAGCGCGTTGCGGCGATTGTCGTCGAGCCGGTGCAGGGAGAGGGCGGGTTTTATGTCGCACCGTTTGATTTTTTGCAGGCGCTGCGTGCGCTTTGCGACCGCCACGGTATCGTCCTTATCGCCGATGAGATTCAATGCGGCGCGGGGCGCACCGGGACCTGGCTTGCGATCGAGCACTCCGGCGTCGTGCCAGACATCGTCACCATGGCGAAGTCGTTGGGGGGAGGCTTTCCGATATCGGCGGTGACCGGCCGCGCTGACATCATGGATGCGCCCAATCCCGGTGGCTTGGGCGGTACGTATTCGGGTCACCCGCTGGCCGCTGTCGCCGCTTTGGAAGTCCTGAAGGTCTTCGAGCAAGAGCGGTTGTTTGCGCGCGCGCAGTCGCTGGGAGAGCGCCTGCGTAGCGGCATGAAGAAAATCGCGCGCAAGCACAAAGCCGTTGGCGACGTCCGCGGGCTGGGTGCAATGGCAGCGATGGAGCTCTTCGAGGACGGCAAAGTCGATGCGCCGGACGCGGAGCTCACCAAGCGCCTAGTGAGCGAGGCTGCACGCCGCGGACTGATCCTGCTTGCTTGCGGATCCAATGCCAATATTATCCGCGTGCTCGTTCCGCTGACGGCGTCCGACGAGATCGTGGAGGAAGGAATACGCGTTCTCGAGGAGTCTTTCGACGCGGCCGCTGCTAGCTGATCGCCAACGGGCCGCCGTGGTGCGCTCGTAGGAGTCTTTCGCACGGCCTGTCGCCGTGTGTGAGGGCGTTTGGCGTGTTATTTCCCTTTGATCCGGTAAATGATCGGACGCCTGGTGCGTCGGCCCGAGGGAAGATTTTCAAATTTGCCTCCAGGCACTGACCGGAGTTCGGTCGCGCGTCCCGGCATCATCCTTGCCATAACGTCCGTCGGGAATCGCTCTGGTGAATTGCCGGAAGCGGTTTGGGTTCTACAGCCCGCGCTCGAGGCGCATTGGCCGCATTCCGCAAAGCGGACAGGGTTTTGGAGTGCGCAAGCGCAAATGCGCCTTTCATGGTTATGTCGGTTCGCCAGCGGGTGTGCGCCGAGCGGCCCTGCAGTTCCAGGGCGAACTGTGGCGAAAATGCGGCAGACCTGCGCCCGCGCCAAGCGCAGCAAAAATCGGCACACCGTGCGCAATTGGACGTACGCCCCAGGCAATTGCGGGTGTAATTGCGCGCACAATGGACATGAGCGGCGATCGCGTGTGCGAACCGAGCCGGCCGCCTCTTCGGCCCGATGGCGGTGCGCATGCGTATCGATTTGTTCGTTCTCGCACGGTCCCGGGGTGCGCGCCATGCCTGCATCGGGTGTTCCGTTGCGATCGTCCGTCGCAAACGGTGTCTGATGCCCCGTGCGGCTTTGCAAAGCGCCTGTAAGGTTTACGCGGGTTGCGCGACCAATCGAGCATGCGCAGGTCGCAGGGGTGCTGACAGGGGGTAGACATGCAAAGACGAAGTTGGTTTCTGGGGGCTAGCGTATTGCTTGCCGCGTTCGGTCTCGGTCGATTTGCGCGCGCCGCGCAGGTGACCGCGGGCGTCGAGCGTTTTGAGGTGGAGCATACGGAGGAGCAGTGGCGTGCAATGCTCACCTCCCCGCAATACGCCGTGCTGCGCGAACAGGCCACCGAACGCCCCTTCACGAGCCCGCTCAATCACGAAAAGCGCCACGGCACGTTTGTCTGCGCCGGCTGTACGCTGGCACTGTTTTCCTCTGCGACGAAGTTCGACAGTGGCACGGGTTGGCCCAGTTTCTGGCGGCCGCTCGAAAATGCGGTCGGAGAAAGGCAAGACCGGACGCTGGGAATGGTGCGCACCGAGGTGCACTGCCGCCGCTGCGGGGGCCATCTTGGGCATGTTTTTGATGACGGACCGCCGCCCACCGGACTGCGCTACTGCATCAACGGACTGGCGTTGAATTTTCAACCTGCGACGGGAGGGCAATCGTGAAGCAACTGACACTCGCTCTGACCGCGGTAGGTATCTTGTTGGTGCCGCCAGCCTCGTGGTGCCTCGAGGATGCAACGCCGCTACCGGCTCCTCTCGTTGACGAAACGACACCACCCCAGAGTTCATCGGAAATCGCGGTTCTTTCGGGCGGATGCTTCTGGGGCGTGCAAAAGGTCTTTCAGCACGTCAAAGGAGTCCAAAGCGCCGTCTCCGGCTACGCCGGAGGATCGCAGGCCACGGCTGATTACGAAACCGTCAGTTCCGGGCGCACCGGTCATGCCGAGTCGGTGGAGGTCCGGTTTGATCCGCACGTCATCAGCTACGGAACGATACTGCGAATTTTCTTTTCGGTCGCACACGATCCCACGCAGCTCAACCGCCAGGGACCGGACATTGGCACGCAATACCGATCAGAGATCTTCACGCTCAACGACAAGCAACGGCAAATTGCGCAGAGCTATATCGCGCAACTCGATCAGGCAGGGGTCTATACGCGCAAGATTGCCACGCGCATCGATCCGCTGGGGGGGTTTTACGCTGCCGAAGCGTATCACCAGGACTTTGCGACCTTACACCCCGACAACGGCTACATCGTGCGCTACGACCTGCCCAAGGTGCGCAATCTCGAACAACTGTTCCCGGAAGACTTTCGGCATGACCCAATCTTGGTATCGTCTTCCCTTAACGCGACGAACAAGGCTGCGAACGCTTCGCATTGACGGGGATTTTGCGCAACGCAATGCGCGCGTCGATCGTTGACGCGACGGACGGGCCGTGCATACAATGAATTCAACCGGCATGACCGGTTCGATACTGGCGTTTCTTCCAATGCGCCAGAGTCCCGAGTGAGCAGGCGCCAAAACACAATTGTGCTCGCCACGGGCTCGGAAAGGCCCCGTTTACGGGGCCTTTTCACAGGGTGCGGCGCGCTTTGCATGGCAAATTCCGGCGTACGCACGCTCGCGACGGTGCGCAATTGATCGCAAAACTCCGCGGCGTTCCCTCGGGGCGCGTCGTCTGGGTCGAGCACCGCTCGCGCATCCTCGCCGACAACCCGTTGGGCGATCCGCACGAGCGCCGCTTCCCGGTGTGGCTGCCAGCGCAATACGACTCGGGATCTCAGCGCGGGCGACGCTTTCCCGTGCTCTTTGATCTGGTGGGTTTCACGGGCACCGGCCCGGCGCACGTCAACTGGCGCGCCTTTGAAGAAAACGTTGCTGAGAAGGCGGCGCGCCTCGTGTACGAAAGACGTATGGGGCCCGTGATCATTGTCTTTCCGGACTGTTTCACTCGCTTGGGTGGCAACCAGTACATCAATTCCTCGGCGATTGGCAACTACGCCGATTACCTCACGCGCGAACTCATAGCGTTTATCGATCGGGAATTTCGTACCTTGGCCTCGCGTGAGCACCGCGGTTGCTTCGGCAAATCTTCTGGTGGCTACGGGGCGATCATTCATGGCATGAAGTACGCGCGCTACTGGGGTGCCGTCGCGGATCATTCGGGCGACTGTTACTTCGATTTCGTCTATCGCCCCGACTGGCCCAACACGCTCGATGAACTGGCCCGTTATCGAAAGCGTGCGCGCAGTCCTGGTCTGGTGGACGTGCGCCGTAGCGAACGTGGTGCCGAGGCCGGCATCGACGACGGCCGGGTGCGGCGCTTTCTCGAGGCCTTTTACGCCAAGGACAAGCCATCCAACGCAGAAGTCCATTGCCTGATGAATCTGTGTATGGCGGCGAGCTATGACCCGGATCCGAAAGTCGCAAACGGGTTTCGGCTCCCTTTCAACCTGGAGACCGGCGAGTTGCTCGCTGCGCGCTGGCGGCGCTGGTTGCGGCACGACCCCATAGCGCTCGTCGCGCAGCACGCCGGATCGCTGCGATCGCTCCGAGCGATCTATATCGACTGCGGGTGGCGCGATCAGTACCATTTGCACTACGGCGCGCGCATCTTGTCCAAGCGCTTGGCACAGTACCGCATTGCGCATCGTTACGAGGAGTTCAACGATACGCACTCGGGGATCGACTACCGCATGAACGTCAGTCTGCCCTTCCTATATCGAGCGCTCAAGAGCTAGGCGCCCCGGTGCGTTCTCACCGGCCCGTCAGACCCATATAAAGGGCCGGCAGCTGTTCGGGCAGCCGTTCGACGCGATCGAGCACCCGGTAATTGCGCGCGCCGAAAATGCGCGCGACGTACTGGTCGGCGTGCGGATCAAGCGATAGGCAGTAGCTCTTAATTCCGCAGCGGCCGAGCAGTTCTGCGGCCTTGCGCGCATCGTGGCGCAGGTACTGTGGATCGCGTACGTCCACGTCCGCGGGTTCGCCGTCGGTGAGCACGAGCAGCAGTTTCCGGCTCTGGGAGCAGCGCTGCAAGATTGCGCCCGCGTGGCGCATGGCGGCGCCCATGCGCGTTGACATGCCGCTCGACATCGCCGCCAGGCGTGCTTTGGCGTGCTCGTCGTAGGGCGCATCGAAGTCCTTAAAGCGCGTGTAACGGACCTCATGTCTGCCGTCGGAGGAAAAACCGTGTATGGCAAACGGGTCGCCGATCTTATGCATCGCATCGGCCAAAAGGGCGACCGCATCACGGGCGAGTTCGAGCACGGTTTGCTCGGAGCCTCGCACCTTGTCGCTCGTCGACTGCGACAGATCAATCAGCAATAGCACGGCGAGGTCGCGTTGGCGGCGAACGCTGCGCATCATGACGCGTGTGTCCGGCTGGTCGTTCTTGCGGATCTGAATGAGCGCATGGATGGCAGCGTTTAGATCGATCTCGTCGCCTTCCTCCAGGCGACGCAGTCGCAGTACGCCTTGGGGTCGGAGGGATTCGATCAGGCGCTTGAGGCGGCCGACGATCGGTTTGTAGCGCGCGACGACCGAATCGATCGCGGCGACGTCACCTGCCGCTGCCCTTTGTTCGAGCACGGTAACCCAGCGCGGCCGCTCAACCTGAATTTGATAGTCCCACTCCGGATAATGGTGCGGATCGGGTGTGGGCTCCTTTCCCTCCATTTGGTTGTAAGAGATGCCGCGGTCTTCGTAAGGGAAGAGCTCTGTGGACAGCACCCAGATCTCTTGGGCGTCGTCGCCGGCTGTTTCAACGTCCGTTTCGTTGATGAATTCCATCAGGTTCACGTTGCGACGCACCTGGCGCTCGAGCCAGGGCAACGTCTCCGCGCCTTCCCCGTCCATGAGTTCGTCAAACTCCCACACATAGCGGTTGTCGTCGCGATAGGGCGCCTCCACGAGGTCGGTTCGGGTCTGAAACGGGGGAGCAATGCGTGCAAGCATGCTTGCTAGCTGCGCGCCGATTTCCCACGAGATGCGATTTTCCGTCCACTCGTCGCGAGCTTGCGCAAACAGTCGTCGTCCCTCCACGACGAGCGGCCCGTCGTCGACGTACGCCGGGTCGAGCAGCGCGCGCGCCAGGCGGCTCATGTGGTCGCCGCAGGTGCTGTTGGCATGCGCGCCCGTTTTGTGCAGTCGCGACCAGATCGGCAGCAATCCCGGAAACTCGCGCAGCGCCAGCGCCTCGACTCGGGCATCTTCGATCAGGGCTACCATCGCCATCTGCAAGGGGTTTAGCGATTGCGCCGACAGGGCGCTGCGCGTGTAGACGAGGTGGGCGGCCGCGTGGGCCACGGCGGCTCGGTAGAGCTCAAGCCCCGACACGCCCTCGAGGTCGTCGAAGGCGTCGGGCACATGGATGAGGTGGTTCTCGATATAGGGACGGTAGCCTTCGCGTGTCTCGTAGTCGCCGGAGGTCGGACGCAGAAAAAAGTCCCGCCCCCAGAGCGCGCGCAGGTACATTGCGAGGCGTCGCTGCACATCGACAAAAAGCGTGCCCTTGCGCTCCTGCTGCAGGACCGCCACGGACTCGGGCGACTCCAGGCCGAAGTAGCGCACTTGCGCATCGAAATCGGTGCGGTGCGCCTGCGCCCCCCAATTTGCCCAGCGCCGCAGACCGCCCAAGGTGAGCTGTCCCAGCAGTGCGTCGAGCTGACCGAGCATCGGCCGCACTCCGCGTGGCGCCTGCGCAAGCAAGTTTTCGATCAGGTGCAAATACCCGTCGAAAAGACGGCGCTCCGCGAGACGCCGCGCCGCCACAGGGCTGCTGCCGATAATTGCCGCTATGACGGTGGCACTAGTCTTGGAGACGCAACGCAGCGCCATCTCGACGAGATCCGTTACCGCCTCCTCGCCGGTTTCGCGCGCGACCGCGGGTGCTTCTTGTAGGAACGTCACCACGAGATCGCTGCCACGACCTAGCGAGTGCAGGGCTCGCGCACCCTTCAGATAGACGTTTTCGAGGGCCGCAGCGCTAAATACGCGGGTCGCCTCGTTCCAACAGGACTGCAAGACTTCCTGGGCGTGCGCACCGAGCTGTTCGGCCAGGTCGCCATAGTCTTCCAGCGCAACGGACATGGTGTGGCGGCGCCCGATCGGCTCTGCGCTGCATTCTAGAAGAACGTCGTCACCGCCGCGTCGAGCGCATCGCGCATGTCGGGGTCGTCGGTGATCGGCCGCACCAGCGTCATACGGCAGGCGTCGATCGGGGAGACCCCGCGGGCGATGAGCGAGCCGGCATAGACAAGCATCCGAGTCGAAATCCCTTCGTCAAGGCCGTGACCCTTGAGATTGCGCGCACGCTCGGCAATGGAGACCAGCTTGCCGGCCACTTCGGCAGTAGTGCCCGATTCATGGGCCACGATCTCCTGCTCGACGGAATGGGCCGGATACTGGAAATCCAGCGCACCGAAGCGCTGCTTGGTCGACTGCTTCAAATCTTTCATGAGCGCCTGGTAGCCCGGGTTGTAGGACACGACCAATTGAAAGTCCGGGTGGGCATGCACCAGCTCGCCCTTTTTCTCCAGGGGCAGTACGCGGCGCGTGTCGGTTAGCGGATGAATCACCACGGTCGTGTCCTGGCGCGCCTCTACGACTTCGTCGAGGTAACAGATCGCGCCGATGCGCGCGGCCACCGCCAACGGCCCGTCCTGCCATCGCGTGCCGGCCGCATCGAGCAAGAATCGGCCCACCAGGTCCGAGGCTGTCATATCTTCATTGCAGGCAACCGTCACCAGTGGCTTGCCCAGCTTCCACGCCATGTATTCGACGAAGCGCGTCTTGCCGCATCCCGTGGGCCCTTTGAGCATCATCGGCATGCGCACCGAATACGCCGCCTCGTAGAGGCCGACCTCATCGGCCACGCGACGGTAGTACGGCTCCTTGGATACCCGGTACTGGGCGGCGAGATCAGCGGCGCTCATACAGATTCACTAGCCTTCCTATGGGTTCGCGCAAGCCGACGCGCTCGCACGCGCCCCTCGGCCGGTCATGCGCCGAGGAGGGTGCGGCGCAACGCGCAAGCGCTCGCGCGTGCCTAGACGGTTTTTCCGCGGTACACCACCATCGCGGCGCCCTGCGACTGCCGCAGGTTGTCGTAGCCGATCAGGCGCACGTGATGTGTGGGGTGCAGTTTATGGCAGGCCTCGACTTCCGCGAGTATGCGGTCGACGTTGGTTTCTCCGAACATGGGTAGCTTCCACATGTACCAGTACGAATCCGTCATGTGCTCAGGCTCGGTGTGTTCCACCGCCGGGTTCCAGCCGCGACGCACGATGTATTCGACTTGCTCGCGAATTTCCTCCTTTTTCATGGGCGGCAGGTAGGAAAAGGTTTCAAACTTCCGGCTCGCGGGGTCGGAAAGTTTGGATGCGTAGTCCTGAATCTCACTCATGGGGTGCTCCGGTTTTCTCGTGTTTGTACAACCCGGGACGCAGGTTGCAGCGTCCCGGGCGGTTTTGTTTAAATTCGTTGTGGAAAGGCGGGTGCGCGTGTTCTTTAGCGGTGCGCCACGTCAAGCTTGTCGACGGTGTCGAACTCGAATTTGATCTCCTTCCACGTCTCCATGGCGACACGCAATTCGGGGCTCGAGCGGGCGGCGGCGGTCAAGATCTCCTTGCCTTCCTTCTCCACATTGCGACCCTGGTTGCGTGCATGCACACAGGCCTCAAGCGCGACTCGGTTCGCCGAAGCGCCGGCGGCATTGCCCCAGGGGTGTCCGAGCGTGCCTCCGCCAAATTGCAAGACGGAGTCGTCGCCAAAAATCGCGACCAGGGCCGGCATGTGCCAGACGTGAATTCCGCCCGAGGCGACCGCAAACGCTCCGGGCATCGATCCCCAGTCCTGATCAAAGAAGATCCCGCGCGAGCGGTCTTCCTTGATATAGCGCTCGCGCAGCAGGTCGATCCAGCCCAGTGTCGATGCGCGGTCGCCTTCGAGCTTGCCCACTACCGTGCCGGTGTGCATCTGATCGCCGCCCGACAGTCGCAGCGCCTTGGTCAGCACGCGAAAGTGAATGCCGTGGGTCGGGTTGCGGTCGATCACCGCGTGCATGGCACGGTGTATGTGCAGCAGCATCCGATTCTTCCGGCACCAATTGGCCAGACCCGTGTTGGCGCAAAAGCCACCCGTTAGGAAGTCGTGCATGATGATGGGCATGCCCAGTTCCTTGGCAAACTCTGCCCGCTCGTACATCGCCTCCGGCGTCGGCGCAGTTACGTTCAAATAGTGTCCCTTGCGCTCGCCGGTTTCTGCCTCGGCCTTGTGAATGGCCTCGGCGACGAAAGCGAAACGATCGCGCCAGCGCATGAACGGCTGGCTGTTGACGTTCTCGTCGTCCTTCGTGAAGTCGAGTCCGCCGCGCAGGCATTCGTATACGGCACGTCCGTAGTTCTTTGCTGACAGCCCCAGCTTGGGCTTGATCGTGCAACCGAGTAAGGGTCGGCCATACTTGTTCATGATGTCGCGCTCGACCTGGATGCCGTTGGGCGGTCCGCCACAGGTCATCACATAGGCAATCGGAAAACGCACGTCTTCCAGGCGCAGACCGCGGATGGCTTTGAAGCCAAAGACGTTGCCCACAAGGGAGGTGAAGACGTTGACGACCGATCCTTCCTCGAAGAGGTCGATTGGGTAGGCGATGAAGGCATAAAACGCCGTATCGTCCCCCGGGACGTCCTCGATTCGGTAGGCGCGACCCTTGTAGTAATCCAGATTGGTCAGAAGGTCCGTCCAGACCGTCGTCCAGGTGCCGGTCGAGGATTCGGCTGCGACGGCAGCCGCGGCTTCCTCCCGGTCGACGCCAGGCTGCGGGACGATTTTGAAGCAGGCCAGGATGTCGGTGTCCTTAACCGAGTATTGGGGCTCCCAATAGGTGCTGCGGTACTCCTTGACCCCCGCGCTGTAGGTCTTCTTGGCGCTTTGCTTCGTAGTCATTTATGTCCACTCCTTCTGTCGTAGTTGTTTATCGGCACGGGAGGCATTGTGCGTGCCTCGTTTATATAAATAAAGTCAGTTTAAATTTGAGATGTCATAAATAAACTTGATGTAAGCATGCGCTCACTTATTTCTGCTTCGGCACGGGTAAACTGCAGTTGAACCCCTCGTGCGCCGCTGTTTGATTCCGGCACACAAATCCCTCCTTCTTTTCTTGGCCGCAATTTTGTCGCGTGGACGACGCTGGGACTTTGCGCCATCGCAGAAAACCGGCAAAAAGCGTTCTTAGGGCTTAGCGCTGGCGCGCCACTGCTCGACGGCCCGTAGAGTGTTCTCGACGTGATTGTCCGGACTCATGCTCGCGTAGCAGTAAATGACCTTTCCTTCGGGGCTAATCACATACGAGATTCGATCCGCTCGGTCGGGGATCAGAAACATCGCCGCGTCGTACTGCTTCATGACCCGCGCACCGGCGTCGGCCGCTACGGCAAACTTGTTGCGGCACTCTTTCACGGAAAATTCCTTGAGTGTCTCAATGTCGTCATTGGACATGCCGATGAGCGTTGCTCCCAAGGCCTGGAACTTCTCGCTCGCTTCCGCGAAATTGTGTGCTTCGATCGTGCATCCCTTGGTAAACGCCTTGGGATAAAAGTACAGAACAACCGGCCCCTTTTTAAGTGCCTCCGAAAGTGAGAAGGTGAAGGTCTTGCCTCCAAGTGCCGCCTGCGCCGTGAAATCTGGTGCGGGGGAACCTACGGCGAGGGCAGCCGAAGCCTCATCGGCGACGCCCGCAAGCGTTAAGGCGATAAGAACTATTGCGGCGCGCGAAAGCTCTGCAGACCACTGTTTCATTCGTCGACTCCTCGCAGCGTAGTGAGAAGTATGCGCAATTGTGAACCTTTATGCCCACAGTGCGGCGCGAGAGCGTTTGCCTGACCACACTTTGCTTGTGGTCAGCGATCGCAGTGGCGGGCTCGCGCTAAGGTCGACGTCGCCCTCCGGTGAAAGCCGCAGTCAAAACGGGGGATTGCCTGCGAGACCTTCGCGCGTACAGTGTTCGTTTTACCCGTCCCGATCGATCCGTGCGGGAGGGCAGCCACCCATGGAAGTTCGTTTCATGGTCGGATTCGCGCTGATGGCCATGGGGCTGTCAGTGGGTGGGTGCACGCACTTGTCCTCGACCCCATCGGCTCCACCGTATTTTGCGCCCGATACGGATATAGACCAGGCCTCGGGGAGCGGAGTCGCTCGCTTGGCGCAGACCAACACCATAGAAGGTTTTTGCTTCGAACCGGCCCATCTGCCGTGAGGCCGCGCTTCGGGTAGCGGCCAAAATCGATCCTAATAACGTCGCTCCAAGACGAGCAAATCGTTTTCTTGCTTCATCTGAAACCGCCCCAAAAAACTGTTTCCCAGCAATATGAGGGGAATCGTGGCGGGAACGACCGTCGCATCGACATGGAACACCTCGACCTCGCCTACGCGCACCGAGTCGAGCGCGAGCTGGTAGCCCAGCGTCGCGCCATTTGCCGTGCTTACGCTGATTCGCTGACCCGATCGATAGTTGATCCCGATCTGTTCGGCCTGTGCTACGCCCATCACGACATTCGAAGCGCCGGTGTCGACCACAAACGGTACGCTCACACCATTGATCCGCGCCGTGCCGAAGTAATGTCCACTGCTTCCGGCGCTCAGTACAACCCGTGACCCGGAGGCGCCACCGCCCTTAGCGCCCACGTTCACCGGGATTTCGCCCACGCGCAGCGTCTGGCGTTGTCCCTGAATTTCAATTACCGCAGACTGCTCGCCGACAGATATCAAGGTAACACCCCGGCGCGTCTGCCCTGGAGCTAGAACCCCGGGTGCATCGTCGTCGATAACTAACAACGCACGTTCGCCCATCACGCCGGTTAAGGCTACGTTCTGCCCCAACGCGACCCCGGAGCACAGCGCAATGAGTAATGCGGCAGCGAGATTCGCGACGCGCAACCCCATCATGCGGCGACCCGCTTGCCATTTGGCGCTTTGACCATGTCGCATGGATCTTCCTCGGTTTTGTGTCCTAGTCGCCTTCCGGTTGGGTGAGGATTCCCGGCCGTCCTGTCCTCAGAGACCTTTGAACGCGTTGTCCGCCTTTCGGGCGCGGACGCTGCTTGGGCGAGCCGAAAAGGCGTCAGCGGGTATTAGCGCCGCAACACATGCCGGCAGCGCAGTCCACACAGCACATCATAGTCAGGCGGGCGCATCCTGAAACCATGATTGGAGACACAAATTAGGCGGCCTTCCTGGCCTTCTCCAAACCATCTGCGGCTTCGAGGAGCGGTCGCGGACGCGTGAACCGGGGACAAGCCGTTCGCGGTAAAAGTGTTGGCGATGTGCTCGGTATAAACTGAAAATGATGTGTTCGGTATATACCGGCGTTGATTGGTGGGCCGTGCAGGACTTGAACCTGCGACCAACGGATTAAAAGTCCGCTGCTCTACCGACTGAGCTAACGACCCCAAGACCAATGCTGGCGGTATTGGCGCCAGCTTCAGAAAAGCCTGCGATTATCGCGGCAGGCTTGCAGAGCGTCAAACGACAGTGCGGATATGCAGCGAGATCCCCTCTCCGAGCCATCGCCCACGCCAGGCGCCCAACAGGCTCACTTTTTCTCCTTGCTCTGCGGGGGCGGAAAACTTGCCAATCGTTCGCGTGCGAGTTTGGCGGCATCCGAGCTGGGGTAGTCATTGACAATTCGAGTCAGGGTGGCACGCGCGCTTTTTCGATCGTTGAGCTCGACCTGACTCGCCGCGATGTTCAGCAGTGCTTCCGGGATGCGCGGCGACTCCGGAAAGCGTTCGACCAGACTTCGCTGGGCGGCGATCGCAGCCGGGTAATCCTTGATCGCGTAGTAGGAGCTACCGAGCCAAAACTGGGCCGCCGGCGCATAGACCGACTGAGGGAAGCGCGCAACAAATGCGCTCAGAGAATTGACGGAGTTGCGGAAATCGCGCGCCCGGAACTGCGACATGGCCCCATCGTACGCGGCCTGCTCGTCGCGATCGACCTGGCCGCTGCGGCCGTCGACCGTGAGCGAAGCCGGTTCGAGTTTGCGCAGACGCTGATCGATATCGGCGTACAAATCGTGTTCATGCTTTTGCGTAGTGGTAATTTCGTTGGCAAGCTGTTCCGTCACACCTCGCAACTTGGCAATTTCTTGCATCGTTGCATCGTGTTGGTCCGCGGTTTCCGACTGGCCATGTTGGATCGCGGCGATGCGGGTCTCAAGCGCCTCAATGCGTTTGGCAAGTGCGTCAAGGCGCTCGCGCTGTTGACGGTCGGACTCGGCCAGGTTGTCACGCAACTCGAGAATTGCCTTGCGCGCCTCATCGTCGCCAAATATTGCCGCACGCGCTGGCGCAAGGGGTGCGGCTAGGACACCGATCAATACTGTTAGCGTTACATGCTGAGCGATTCGCATCGGCGCCAGCCTCCTTTTGCGCTTGCGGACAATCGGGGGACAAAGATGCGGGCCGGAAACTTCGCTGGTCCCCGCGCAAGGCTATTGATAAATGATGTCGGCGCGGCGGTTCTCCGCCCAAGCGGCCTCGTCATGCCCCGGATTGCGCGGCTTTTCCTTGCCCAGACTGATGGTTTCGATCCGATTACTCGGGACTCCGAGCACCTTGAGTCGTTCACGAACCGCCTCGGCGCGACGCTGCCCCAGCGCCAGATTGTATTCGCGTCCACCGCGCTCGTCGCAGCTGCCCTCGATGCGAACGGTGCGCTTCGGGTGATCGACTAGGTAACGGCCGTGAGCTTCGATGACCGGCACATCGGAGTCCTTGATCGATGAACTGTCAAATTCAAAGTACACGCTGCGGCGAGCCAGCAAGCTCTTCGGGTTGTTGAGTTCGTCGATTGCCCCGGCTGCCGGCGCGGGCGCCTGCTCGACCGGTGTGGGGCCCGGCTGGGTCGTCGGCGTCGAACCTGGCGCCGGCGTCGGTCTGGTCTCGGGTGTGGTAATCGGCGCCGGCTTTTGTTCGAGGCTGGTACTGCTGCATCCGGACGCAGCATATGCGACGGCCACCGCCAACAAGGCGACGCGCAGGTGTTTCATGTAAGTGACTCCTTCCTAGGTCTACTTGGCAAACGGTCCCCAGGTGGGTTCCCGCACATCGCCATTGGGGCCGGAGAGTCGTGCGCGGGCGCGACCATCCGTCGAAGCCAGGGCCAGAATGCCGCGGCCACCCACCTCGGTCGCGTACAAGATGAGCCGACCGTTTGGCGCAAAGGTGGGCGATTCATCCTTGACCGTATCGGTGATTGTAAGTTCCTGCGCGCTGGCGAGATCGAGCACCTCGACCTGAAAGAGGTCTGAGCGCCGCGATACGTAGGCAAGCGTTTTGCCGTCCGGGCTCACGCGCGGAGTGATGTTGTAATCGCCGTTGAATGTGATGCGCTGCGGCTCGCCGCCTGCGGCTGGCATCCGGTAGATCTGCGGACCACCGCTTCGGTCCGAAGTGAAGTAAATCCAGGCGCCGTCGGGCGAGTACACGGGTTCGGTGTCGATTGCTGGATCAAAGGTCAGGCGCCGCAGGCCGGAACCGTCGACACTCATTGTGTAGATCTCGGAATTGCCGTCGCGCGTGAGCACGACCGCCATCGTTTTTCCGTCAGGTGCAAAGGCGGGCCCGCTATTGCTGCCCGCGAAATTTGCCAGCACCCTGCGCTGACCGGTGACCAGATTCTGGTAATAGACCAGCGCCTTGTGGGTTTCAAACGAGACGTAGGCAAGTGCAGTGCCATCGGGAGACCACGCCGGCGAGATGATGAACTCGCGCGACTTAAGGGCAACCTGCGGATTGGCGCCATCGGCATCGGCGACCTGAAGTTCGTAGTGGTTGGGCGAGTACTGTACGACGTAGGCGATGCGGGTCGAAAACACCCCCTTGACGCCGGTCAGAGCCTCGTAGATGCGGTCGGCAATCTTGTGCGCGATGCGCCGCAACTCCGCACCTGTGCCCACAAAGGCGAGACCATCGAGTTGCGCACCTTTAACGCTGTCGTAGAGGCGATAGCGAACCTCAGTTCGTCCGTCGGCAAGACGCGTTACCGATCCAACGGCCAGACTGTCGGCGCCGCGGCTCTTCCACTGGACGAAATCCACGCGCGCACGCTCGTCGATTGGCGCCGAGCCCGAGTCGACGATGCGAAACAATCCCGAACGTATCAGGTCGGCCCGGACCACGCTCGCGATGTCCTCCGATACGGGCGCATCAGCCAAGAAATTGGCCACCGCAATGGGGAATTGCTGGGAACCTACCCCCGTGATCTCGACCGTCATTTGCGCGTGCGCGGGAGCACCGAGCAGCAGCGCGCCGATGAAGGCCAGCGCTCGGACGCGCAGCTCGCGCAGCAATGCCTTCAGGGGAGGGAATTTCACGGCCCGGATGCGGATCGGTATACGGAGCGACGGCCGCAAGTCGGCGGAGAGCATGGGTCGCGGATTATAGGCAGGACCCCTGCGGATATTGGTATGCTTCATCGCGTGTCCTGGGGATAAAGCCGTAGTCTCAATGAACGAGGCACCGTTCCATCCTCTCTTCGCGGAAACGGATCGGTGCGCATAATCGCGCGCCGAGCCGCCTCGTCGAAACCGGGTAGTCCGCTGGGTGTGACCAAATGCGGTTCGGACGCCTGTTCACCCGTCGGCAGGAGTTCGACGCCGAACTCGGCGTACACCGAGGGAGAAACGCCTTCGGGCACTGCATAGGAGAGGTGGGCGCGCACCGCCGACTGAATCTTCGCGCTGTATTCGTTGCTGATCGGCCCCATGCTGCTGACGCTGGGCGTGCGCGCCGTCGCGAGCGCCTGACTCGTCAATCGCGTCATCTCTTCCTGGCGCTGGCGCTCCGCAAGCGCCTGTTGGCGACGCAGATCCTCGGGTGTCGGTTCGTTGTGCGTTGCCTTGGCCTTCTTGTCCTTCTTCGGCACCTCTTTCGGTGGCGCAGCAGTCGGGCGGCGCGGCGCTTCGGACTTTTGCACGATATCGGGGTTGGGTGGCGTCACGGCTTCGCTCGGAGGCGGCGCAACCGCGACCGCGGGCGGCTGCGGCGCAGGCGTTTGTTCCGCTGCCGGGGCGGGCAGTTCCCAGAGTTCGGCCACGGCAGGCGCTGAGGCGTTGGTGCGCCACTGCACCGCGAACCACATCCACCCTACGAGAGCCGCGTGCATCGCCAGCGCCGCCACGAAGGATGGTAGTGCGTCGTGATCGCGCTGTCGCCACGGCGTTCGAGCGGCGATCGCAGTCATGACGCGGGCTTGACGGCCAAGCCTACGCGGCGCACGTGCATGCGGTAGAGTGCGTCCATGACCTTCGTCACGGACTCGTAGCGCACGTTCTTGTCCCCTGAGATGACGACAGGGGTGTCCGGATGCTGTTGTAGCCGCTCCTGCAGCGATGCCTCGAGATCCTCGAGGCGGACTTCGCGCGCGGCCGTCGAGCTGGCGCCCGGAGCACGGTCGCGGAGCAACAGCCGGCCGTCGGCTTTGACAACGACCTCCAGCGGGGCATCGGGCACTCGGGTCGATTTGCCCATACTGGGAAGCTCGACCAGGCTTGGATTGACGAAGGGTGCCGAGACCATGAGGATGACGACCAGCACCAGCATCACGTCGATGTAGGGCACGACGTTGATGTCCGACAGCATGCGGCGGCGGCTCGTCGTGCGTCGGGCTAGGATGGCCATGGCAATGGATGAGTGCGCGCCGAGCTAACGTTGGCCGCCCTAGCGCTGGCGTTGCAAGATGTTCGAGAATTCTTCCATAAAGGTCTCGAAACGGTTTGCTAGGCGGTCGATGTCGTGGGCAAAACGGTTGTACGCTACGACGGCCGGAATGGCGGCGAACAGACCGATCGCAGTTGCAATCAGCGCCTCCGCAATGCCCGGCGCCACGCTCGCCAGCGTGGCCTGCTGCAAGCTCGAGAGATTGGTAAAGGCATGCATGATTCCCCAGACGGTGCCAAACAATCCGATGTACGGGCTCACCGAACCGGCCGATGCGAGGAACGCCAAACGCGCTTCCAGGCTATCCATCTCCCGCTGATAGCCGGCGCGCATGGCGCGCTGCGCGCCGTCGAGCAGCGCCTGGCGGTCGACCTCGGCGCCGCGGCTGCCTCTTAGCTTGAGAAATTCCCCCATGCCCGCCTCGAATATACGTTCGAGCGCGACAGTCTTGTGATGCGGGTTCGTCGCGGTCTGGTACAGATTCACCAAATCGCTGCCAGACCAGAATTTGCGCTCAAATGATTCGGTTTCGCGCCGGGCGCGGCGGATCGCAAGCCCTTTACTGAAAATGGAAGTCCAGGAGGAAAGCGATATGAGCAGCAGTAGCGCCATGACGAGCTGCACTACCAGCGTCGCATGGGTAACGAGGGAGAGGATGGATAAGTCGGCGCTGATGTTCATCTGTTCGTTGATTTCATGGAGCGGAATCCGCGACCGCGGCTTGCGGGCTACCCGCAAGGGCCGTCGCAAGGGCAGCGGGCAGGCGTATGGGCCTTCGCGTGTGCGCGCCGATGCATGCGACTTTGACCCGCGCGCGGCACAGCAGTTCGGATCCACGCAGGGCTTGCTGTTCGAACACGATATAGCTCGCACCGCGCTCGGCGACGCGCGCGTCGATCGTCAGTTCGTCGTCGAGCACGGCCGAACGCAAAAACTGCAGTTCGGCGCCCGCAACGACGAACTGCACCCGGTCGCGCTGCGCCAGTTCGTGCTGACCAAAGCCCAGCGCGCGGATCCATTCTGTGCGACAGCGTTCGAAGAATCGAAGGTAATTTGCGTAGTACACGACTCCGCCCCCATCCGTGTCTTCGTAATACACCCGTACCGGCCAGACGAAACTGGCGCGCGCATGGCATTCCGATGTCTGCGCCGCCTCCAAGGGTCCGCCAGGATGGGTGGCGCGGGTGCGCGTGGCGGCCCCGGGCGCGCACGGTGCGGCGCGCTCCCCGCGACCGCTCGGCCCAAATTCTGTCGGCACGGTTTTTTGCACGGCGTCGAGTGTAACGGCTGTCTTGCGAAGCTGCTGCGCGCAGGGTTGGCCCGTCGGGCTCCCCCCGGTGCGATTGACAGTTTACGGGGCACACGTGCTGCGCTTGCCGTGCAAGCAGGGCTGCATCCAGGAGTGTCGAGCGCGCTGGCGGCTCGGCCCCCCATTCGGACTAGCCACAAAATCACCCGAAACAAGGTGCCGGGGCAGTCGTTGCACCCAGCAGCTCGCCACGCGTGGCGTTGCATCGGATTCCCAACGCATGCCTGCCCAGGGTCAAAACGATCAGGGTTGGCCTTCTTTGCTGTCGCGCCGACGACACCGCGCTCGGGCGATGAAATCGCAAGGGTGCTCCGAATAATGGCTTCGCGGTCGCCTAATTTGGCGATTTGACCAGATTTCGCCGTTGTTAACCTTCGGCGAGAGTCGTACCCGAGCGACGAACGTTGCGTGCGGGATCGGGTGGATTTCCGTGCGCGCAACCTGCCCGGGTGCAAGCGGCGGAGTCGGTCAAAAAAAATCGGTCGATGGCCAGCGAATAAGGCGGGTCCAAAGCAAATCGCGACCGCGGCGGGATTTGCTTTCGGGGGAACAATGATCAAACGCGTCAGGACGTTTCGCGTTGCGGCGCTGGGCCTCGCAGCGGTCTGGGGCGGGCAGTTTGCCTTCGCGCAGCAACCGGACCAAATGCCGGTACTTGCGCAGGCGGTGTCGCCCGAAGAGACGCTGGAGAAGATCGAGATCACCGGTTCGAACATCCGCCGCGCAGAGTCGGAGACGGCCGAGAACATCACAGTGATTACGGCCGAAGAGATCAGACGCAGTGGACAACCTACGGCTGCTGATTTCTTGCGCACGGTCTCGGCCAACTTCGCTTCCTACAACGAGACGTTTATCAACAGCTTCGCGCCGGGCGCGGCCGGCATGGCCTTACGCGGCTTGAGCCAGAAAAACACTCTGGTACTGCTCAATGGACGGCGCATCGCCAACTACGGGTTTGCGCAAAACCTGGAGGACACTTTCGTCGACTTGAATGTCATTCCAGCCATCGCCGTGGAACGCATAGAGATTCTCAAGAGCGGGGCGGCGGCCATCTACGGTTCGGACGCGACCGCCGGTGTCGTGAACGTCATACTGAAGAAAAATCGCACGGAGCGCATCGTCGACGCGGGTGTAAGCGTAACTTCCGATGGCGGTGGTGCTACCCGCGACGCCGCGCTCGCCTTGGGGTTTGGCGACATTGCGGTCGACAACTACAACATCTTCGTGACCGGCTCCATTTTCAAGCGTGACGATCTTTCGGCCGCGCAGCGCTCGTACACGGCCGCCCAGGATTTTCGCAACAAACCCGATGGCTACCTCACCTGGCTTCAGTCGGCCAATTACACGAACAACGCCAACACCGTGAATGCGGCGTTTCCCACTTGCGGCGCCAACGGACTGCCGGGCCAAGTCGTGAATATGAGCCAGTTTCCGACGACCGTCACGGGTACCACCTGCGCATACAACCCGGCCAGCCAGTACTCGCTCATACCGGAGACCGAGCGCACCAACCTGACGGTCGTGGGCAACTTCAAGCTCTCACCTGCCTGGACGGCTTTCACCGACGTTTTGTACTCCAACGTGCAGACCAACTCGCTCTACAGCCCGGCGCCGCTGGGTTCGACGTCGATCGCCTACAACCCCGCCACCGGGGGTGTTTCGAACGTTTCAAACGTTCTGCCGGCAGGCAACCCCAGCAATCCGTACGGCGTTCCGACCCAGATCAACTACGTCTTCCAGAGCGTGGGCGGCCGCAACGAGGAGATCAATTCCGACACTTTTCGCGTGAGCGCGGGCGTGAAGGGGAACTGGGCAAGCTGGGACTGGGAGGCGGCCTACGGGCACTCCGAAAACCGGGTTGCGTGGACAAACGAGAACGCGATCAACGTAAGCGCACTGGAAAACGCGATCCAGATCGGATCGTTTGACTTTCTCAATCCGTCCCTCACGCCTTCGGCCAACAACGCGATCGGCGTAAATTTCGAGATTGATTCGGTGAGTAAGCTCGACACGGTAGGAGCAAAGGGCACGAGGGCGCTGTACGCTCTTCCTGCCGGCCCACTGGAGGTGGCCTTGGGCGCGGAGTTCCGGCACGAATCGATCGTCGACAACCCGCCGCCGATCTTGAACTCCGGCAATGTCCTGGGCGAAGGTCTCGCCGCCGTCAACGGCGGACGTTCCGTCTATGCCGCATACGGCGAATTGTCCGCCGCGCTGCTGCGGGGTCTGGATGCCGACTTGGCCGCGCGCGAGGAACACTACAGCGACGTGGGCGGTAACTTCTCTCCCCAGGCGGGTTTGCGTTGGCAGCCGTTGCGCCAGATTACGGCCCGCGCGGTTGCATCGAAGGGGTTCCGCGCGCCCTCGCTACCCGAGATCAGCCACGCATCATCCATATCCTTTCAATCGGTGACCGACCCCATCGACCCTTTGGGGCGTCCCTCGGAACCTATCGGCGTGGTCACGCAGGCCAATCCGAACTTGCGACCGGAGACCTCGAAGAACCTCGACCTGGGGCTGGTCTATTCGCCCCTGCGAAACGTAAACGTCGCCATCGACTACTACAAGATTTCGGTCGATCACGTGATTGCTCCACAAAACACGCCGCAAAACATCATTGAGAACCCGGGAGCGTACCCGGGCCAGATCGTGCGCACGGCCGGCGGACTGCTCAGCTATGTGGTGGTGCCCTACGAGAACCTCTATCAGATCATGACGAGCGGCGTGGACGTGCAGAGCGATGCGGCCATTCCCCTGGCCAATGGATCCCAGCTGCGCTTTGCGCTCGGCGCCACGTATGTTGCCAACATGATGGTCGGCAGCGGTGGCGTCTGGACCGACTATGCGGGGACCAACGGCTGGGTGTGGAACTCGCCCATCAGTGGTGGCGGTCCAGTGCCGCGCTGGAAGGGTGCAATCAGCGGTGCCTGGGAGAACCCGAACTGGGTTGCGCAGGCCACACTTCACTACACCGCGAGCTACACGAACGTCTGCTACGAGGACGGATTTTGCGGGCCCGAGGCGGCGCACGTTCCCTCTTTCAGCACAATCGACCTGTATGCCGAATACGACGGTCTGAAGGGCTGGAAATTCTCGGCGTCGGTCGTGAACCTGACCAACGCGACGCCGCCGTGGGACTGGTTCGCGTTTGCTGCTTCCGGCTACGAGCCGTTCGACCAGACGCTATACGACGCGCGCGGCCGCGTCATGGGGTTTCGGGCGCAGTATCGCTTCTAGGGCCGCACTGCAGGGCGGCTCCGTCTGCCGCTTCGCGCAGCCGGACCTCGCCCCTTGCGGGCAGCTCGCTTGACCCTGGACGGGCAGTGCTGCTGGTTGGAGTTGCCGGACCGCAAGCGCGCAGGGCAGCCCACCGAAGGGCTAGAACAATGCGCCACCCGCGGCCGGCCCCACGATGCCAAAGTGTCGATAGGCCTCAGGTGATGCGACACGTCCGCGCGGCGTGCGCTGCAGCAGGCCCTGCTGGATCAAAAAAGGTTCCACCACGTCTTCCAACGTGTCACGCTCCTCTCCGATGGCGGCGGCCAAGTTCTCGATTCCGACCGGCCCACCAGCGAAGCGTTCGATTACGGCGCGCAACAGCTTGCGGTCCATGATGTCCAGGCCCAACGCATCGACCTCGAGCATGCCCAGCGCACGGTCGGCTACCGTTTGCGAGATATAACCCTGCTCGCGCACCTCGGCAAAGTCACGCACCCGCCGCAAAAGACGATTGGCAATGCGAGGAGTACCCCGCGCCCGGCGCGCAATTTCCCGGGCCCCGGCGTCCTCGAGCTGTGCCTGCAACAGGCGACCCGAGCGGGCAACGATCGCGGCGAGTTCCTCTTCGGTGTAGAACTCGAGGCGGGCGACGATTCCGAAGCGATCACGCAGCGGGTTGGTCAGCATGCCGGCGCGTGTCGTGGCGCCGACCAGCGTGAAAGGCGGCAATTCGATCTTGATCGACCGGGCCGAGGGGCCCTCGCCAATCATGATGTCGATCTGAAAATCTTCGAGTGCCGGGTACAGGATCTCTTCGACCACCGGGCTCAGGCGATGGATCTCGTCGATAAACAAAACGTCGTTGCGCTCCAGGTTCGTCAGAAGTGCCGCCAAATCGCCGGGACGCTCCAGGACGGGTCCGCTGGTCTGTCGGAGATTGACCCCCATTTCGTGAGCGACGATGTGCGCGAGCGTCGTCTTACCCAGACCCGGCGGACCAAAGAGCAACAGATGATCGAGCGCCTCGCCGCGGTTGCGTGCCGCCGTGATGAAGATCTCGAGTTGCTCTCGCACCTTGGCCTGCCCGACGTAGTCAGTCAGGCGCTGCGGTCGCAAGGCGCGCTCGAGCGCCTCCTCGTGGGAGTTTGCGGGGTTCGCGGTCATCAATCGGGCGTCTTGCACGCGGTGGCCTCAGAAAACGGCATCGGTCAGGGGAAGCGCGGCCGCAGACGGCGCGCCGACCGACGCGCTGGCTTCAGCCTTTGGCCAAGGATTTTAAGGCCTGCCGGATGCCGTCCGATACGCCGACGCCGGCAGGCACCAGTTTGGCGGCGGCTGCGGCCTCCCGCTCGGAATAGCCCAGTGCGGTAAGCGCTCGCAATATATCGGTGAGCGTTTCGTCCGCGGCGGGCGAGGCGCCGCTCGGCGCCTCAAGCGCGGCGCCAAGTTTGCCCTTGAGCTCGAGCAGCAGCCGCTGGGCAGTTTTTGTGCCAATTCCCGGGATGCGCGTGAGCAGAGGCGTTTGCTGCAGCGTAACGGCCTGGGCGAGTTCTTCCACGCTCAGTCCCGAGAGTACGGATAAGGCCGTGCGGGCCCCCACCCCCGAAATCCGGATCAGAGCACGAAATGCGCTGCGTTCGGCTGCGGTGGCAAAACCGAAGAGCTGCTGCGCGTCTTCGCGCACCAGGAGGTGGGTGAGTAACGTCGTGCGCTCGCCGATCGCCGGCAAGCTGTAAAACGTGCTCATCGGAGCGTCGATTTCATAGCCCACGCCACCCACATCGAGCAGCAGCGACGGTGGGCGCTTTTCGATGATGGTTCCGACGAGGCGCCCGATCATCGTTCCGACTCTTCGACCGCTCGCATGTCCGATCGACCCGCTATTTTGCGCCGGCAAACGCGCGCCAGGCGTTGCGGCTGCGACGGCTGCTGCGAATGCTGTGCGCACGCGCCCGAGCCGAGTGGTCCGCCCCGGTGACGGCCGCGAGCTGTGCGGTGAGACCGTGCTCTCGCCCCGATGCGTGCGCGTGGCAGATGGCGCAGGCCAATGCGTCGGCCGCGTCGCTGGGCGGCGCGCGCTCCAAGCCGAGCAGGCGCTGCACCATCTTTTGTATCTGCACCTTGTCGGCTCTTCCGTACCCCACGGTGGTTTGCTTCACCTGTAGCGCGGTGTACTCGTATACCGCCAGGCCGGCGCTTACCGCGGCGCAAATCGCGGCGCCACGCGCCTGGCCCAGCAGCAGCGTGGATTGCGGATTGACGTTGACGAATACCTTTTCCACCGAGGCTTCGTCTGGAATGCCGCGACCGATGATGACCGCCAGTTCCCGCAAGATGGCATGCAGCCGCTCCGGCAGATTCCCCGCCGGTACATGGATCACGCCCGATTCGACGCAACGCAACGAGCCGGCTTTGATCTCGACAATGCCGTATCCGGTTCGATTCAGACCCGGGTCGATCCCCAGAATACGGCGCGATCTGGTCAAGGCTAGATTTAGTGTCGGAAGTGACGCATGCCGGTGAAGACCATCGCAATGCCGCGCTCGTTGGCGGCTGCGATGACTTCGGAGTCGCGCATACTTCCGCCGGGTTGGATCACGCAGCGTGCGCCCGCGTCGATGATCGCGTCCAGTCCATCGCGAAAGGGGAAGAACGCATCGGATGCGGCGCAGGATCCGGCGAGCGAAATGCCTGCTGCTGCGGCTTTAATCGCCGCGATGCGCGCCGAATCGAGACGGCTCATCTGGCCTGCGCCTATGCCAAGCGTTTTGCCTTGCGCCGCAAAGACGATGGCATTGGATTTGACAAAACGCACGACCTTCCACGCGAAGAGCAAGTCCTCCATCTGCTCTTCCGACGGAGCGTTGCGCGTGACGATCTTGAGCTCGGAGCGCGGCAAGGACGCTACGTCGGGCGTTTGCGCCAGCAGCCCGCCGCCCACGCGCTTTAAGTCCAGATCGTTTTGCGCATCGCCCGCCGCGAGGTCCAGTACCCGCAAGTTCGGTTTACCGGCAAACGCATTGCGCGCTTCGTCGGAAAGACCGGGAGCAATCACCAACTCGGCAAATTGCTCGTTGATCGCACGTGCCGTCACTCCGTCAAGCGGGCGGTTAAACGCGATGATGCCGCCGAACGCCGAGGTCGGATCCGTGGCAAACGCGCGTCGGTAGGCTTGTTCGGCCGTGCGCGCGGTGGCCACGCCGCAGGGGTTGGCGTGCTTGACGATTACGCAGGTGGGCACCGAAAAGACGCGCACACACTCCCACGCGGCGTCGGCGTCCACAACGTTGTTGAACGAGAGTTCCTTGCCCTGAACCTGGTGGTATGCGGCCAGCAGACCCGCGCCGACGACCGTGTCGCGGTAAAAAGCGGCGTGCTGATGGGGGTTTTCGCCGTAGCGCATGTCCTGCAACTGGTACCACTGGCGCGTGAGAATGCGAGGAAAGCGGCTGCGCGTCCCGTCGGGGCGCAGGCTCGAGAGATACCCACTGATTGCACCATCGTAAGCGGCTGTGTGGGCAAAGGCCTTGGTGGCGAGCTCAAAGCGCGTGGCTTCGGAGACGCTGCCGCCTACGCGAAGCTGCTCGAGAACCACCGCATAGTCCCGCGGATCGACCAGCACGGTCACGGCGGCGTGGTTCTTCGCCGCCGAGCGCAGCAGGGCGGGGCCACCGATGTCGATATTCTCAATTGCCGCCTCGGCAGTGCAATCGGGGCGCGCGACTGTTGCCGCGAACGGGTAGAGGTTGATCGCTACGATGTCAATCGGCACAATCCCGTGCGCACTCAATGTGGCCATGTGCGCCGGGTCGTCCCGGCGTGCAAGCAGGCCGCCATGGATTTTCGGATGCAGCGTCTTGACGCGTCCGTCGAGCATTTCCGGAAAGCCGGTAAGCTGGGACACTTCGGTGACTGCGAGACCGGCTTCGATCAGAACTTTTGCGGTGCCGCCGGTCGAGACCAGGTTGAAACCAAACTGCGCCAGGGCGCGCGCAAACTCCACGGCGCCGGACTTGTCCGAAAGACTGAGCAACGCGGTGCGCACAGGTCGGGTCACGGTGGCGCGCCTTACTGCAGTCCGTAGTCTTGCAGCTTGCGCCGCAGGGTATTGCGGTTGATGCCCAGCAACTCCGCGGCCGCCGATTGGTTGCCGTCGCAGCGGTGCAGGGCGAATAACAGCAGCGGCCTTTCAATGGCGCCCAGCACCATCTGATGCAGCGCATGGGGCTTTGCGCCGGCTAAATCGGCGAAGTATTGGTCGAGGCTGCGAAATACGCATTGTTCCAACGATTCGGTTTCTCTGCGCGCAGCCTGCTGCGCCGTCGCGCGCGCACCCGCGACGGCTGTGGCCGGCGGAGCGCTATTGCGTCCGCAAACGGAGTCGCCGGCCGCCTGGGTCGATTTTCCCGTCGATGCGGCTGCCTTGCGTGTGGCCAAGCGGTTCACGCCCAACTCCTCCCCCCAGGATTGCTCTGTCACCAGCGCCCTCGTCATTACGGGCCCACCGGCAAAACCGTTGTCTGTTGTGTCAATGATGCACGCTCGCGCATCCTCGCTCGCTGCTCCTCTTCCAGCAAGAGGTCCTCGGCAGCATCAATGTACTCAAAAAATGGATGCCGTGCAGCCGATTCCAGCAAAAATTCATCCAACGCTCGACGTTGCTGCATGCAATCGTCCATCGCGTTGATGCGCTCG